>Ga0334722_10002777_pt1 | contig 19393 bp, 18 predicted proteins | sample C3_bottom_MG_FD_207210 | JGI IMG/M metagenome (GOLD analysis project Ga0334722, IMG submission 207210) | Sediment microbial communities from Yellowstone Lake, YNP, Wyoming, USA - C3_bottom | ecosystem: Environmental > Aquatic > Freshwater > Lake > Sediment | place: USA: Wyoming | collected...
ACCTTGCCGCCGGGCTTGGCGAAGAGGTATTCCCACCCCTTCGTCGGCTGGAAGCGCCCGCCGAACGCCCGGTCGACGAGGAACTGGTCCTGCACCATCCAGACGTGGCTGCGCGTCAGGTTGTGCTCCTTCGTGAAGCCGTGGCCCGCCATGAGCTTGTCCCAGTACGGGTTCGGCGAGCGGCCGGTCAGCTGGCTCTTCTCGTCGCGGGCCGGGCGGTTGTACGCGGTCTGCAGGAAGCTCTCGAACTGCGCCTTGTGGCAGGCGCCGCAGACCTCCTGGCCGGTGAGCGTCCCGGGCCGCGCCTTCTCGTCGGCAAGGTGAGCGTCCAGCCCGGTGTGGCACTTCTCGCAGCCGACCTTGGCGTGCTTGTTCTTCTCGTGGAGCTTCTCGATGGTGTCGTGGCAGCCGTAACAGTCGGCGACCTTGAAGGCCGAACCGGCCTTGGACGCCGCAGCCGCGGGAAGAGCAAACGCCAGGAGCGCTGCGGCAACGGCGACGACCCCGGAAACTGAAGGCATTTTCTTCATGGAGCTCTCCTCCTGTTGATGGCAAGACAGCCGGACGACACGTCGACCACATTCAAAGGCGCGGCGCACGGAGGCGCCGCTGCCCTCTTTCACCACTGAGCACTTTGCAGAACCAGGAGAACGCGCTGGAATGAATGTAGCGCTCGAGCGCCGCGGCGTCAACCGGAGTCAGGATTGTACTATACTCATTCGCGGTAGAACTAAACTCCAGGAGGTGCAGGCATGGCAACAGTGAAGAAGGGCGACCGGGTGAAGTTCAATTACGCGCTTACCCTCAAGGATGGGAAGATTTTCGAGACGAACATGGGTCAGGCGCCGCTCGAGATCACGGTCGGCAAGGGGAAGGCGATCAAGGGCTTGGAGAACGGTCTCGTCGGCATGAGCCCGGGACAGACCAAGACGGTGGTCGTCAAGCCGGCCGACGGCTACGGCGCGAAAGACCCGGCGTTCGTCTGGACCGTGCCGGCCGCGGAACTGCCCGCCGGGACCGAGGCGGCTGTCGGCACTGAGGTCAGCCTGGCGCGAGCCGATGGCTCGCGAGTCGAGGGCCGGATCGCCAAGGTCGAAGGCGACCAGGTGACGGTCGACGGCAACCACCCGCTGGCGGGGCGCAACCTGACTTTCGAGATCAAGCTCGCCTCCATCGGCTGAGCCGTGAAGATCGGGATCCTCTCGGACTCGCACGACGACACGGCCGCCATCGCCAAGGCGGTGGCGCTGTTCAACGACGAGGACGTGGCGCAGGTGCTGCACGCGGGCGACATCGTCTCGCCGTTCACCTTCGAGCTCTTCCGCAATCTGCGCGCGCCGCTCGGAGGCGTCTTCGGCAACAACGACGGCGATCGCCTGCTGCTGCGCGAGCGCTCGGCCGGGGCGCTGCACGTCCAGCCGCATTTCGTGACGCTGGACGGCATGCGCGGGGTGATTGTGCACGAGCCGCCGCTGGTGAGGTCCCTGGCGCGCTGCGGCGATTTCGAACTCGTCGTGTACGGGCACACCCACGTGCCGGACGTGCACCGGGAGGGGACGGCGCTGGTGATCAACCCCGGCAAGGCGGCGCGGCTCCACAAGGGCCGCTCGACGGTGGCGCTGCTCGACACCCAGACCCGCGAGGCCCGGATCGTCGAATTATAGCTGCAGGGCTCTTTTCAGCCGCCTGCCAGGTGCTTGCGGACGATCTCGACGAGTTCTCTCGGGTGAAACGGTTTGTCGAGGTAGGCGACGCACCCGGCCTCGAGCGCCTTCTCCTCGTAGATCTGCCGCGGAAACGCCGAGAATGCGATCACCGGCAGAGGCCGAAACCGCTCCTGCAGCTTGATGCGCCGGCAGAACGTCAGCCCGTCCTCGCCCGGAAGCGCCAGGTCGAGCAGGATCAGGTCGATCTGCTCCTGTTCGAGAATGCGCTCGGCCTCCGCGGTGGTGCCGGCTCCGAAAAAAGAGAACCCAGGCACCCCGCGAAAGAGCATCTCGACCGCCATCAGGTGGTCCGGCTCGTCCTCGACGGCGAGAATACCTCTGGCCGGGGTGGGGAGAGAGGTATCCATGACACGGGATTGTCGCCGTTGAGCGCGGCATCTGTCAACCGCTGTCGCCGGCGGGGCGCGGGACGGTATTCTTCGCCTTGATTCGCGCGCAGTTCGGGTAGAATGCGTGCGGCCGGCCGCGGGTGGCCGGCGCGATCAACCACGAGGGGAGATGTCATGAAGAAAAGCGCCGTGTTCCTCGCCACCGCGATCCTGCTCGGGTTCGCCCTCACCGCCGGCGCCGAGAGCGTCCGCGTCGGCGTCATCGCCGAGATCACCGGCGACATGCCCGCTGTCGGGGCGTCCTGCCGCAACGCCGCCGAGATGGCGGTGAAGGAGATCAACGCCGCGGGCGGGCTCAAGGTCGGCGGCAAGCAGCTGAAGGTCGAACTCTTCGTCGAGGACAACGGCGGCAAGGCCGACCAGTCGGCGGCGGCGGCGCAGAAGCTGATCACGCAAGAGGAGGTCGTCGCGATCATCGGCCCGAACGCGAGCCGCTACGCGATCCCGGCCTCCGAGATCGCCGAGGGGAACCAGACGGTCTTCATCACCCCGTGGTCGACGAACCCCAAGACCACGCTGGACGCCGTCACCGGCAAGCCGAAGCGCTACGCATTCCGCTCCTGCTACATCGACCCGTTCCAGGGGAAGGTGCTCGCGCGCTTCGCGATCGAGACGATGAAGGCCAAGAAGGCCGCCGTGCTCTACGACGTGGCCTCGGATTACAACAAGGGGATCGCCGAGGTCTTCAAGGCCGACTACGAAAAGCTCGGCGGCAAGGTCGTCGCGTTCGAGACCTACACGACCAACGACAAGGATTTCTCGGCGCAGTTCACGAAGATCAAGGCCGCCGCGCCGGACGTCGTCTTCCTGCCCAACTACTACAGCGAGGTGCCGCTGCAGGTCCAGCAGGCGCACCGGCTCGGCATCAAGGCGCCCTTTCTCGGCAGCGACTCCTGGGGCAGCTCGGAGCTGTTGAAGCTCGGCGGCGCGGAGCTGGAAGGGTATTATTTCTCCTCGCACTACGCGGCCGACAACGCCGCGCCGGCCGCGGTGAAGTTCATCTCCGGCTACACGAAGGTCTACGGCAACGCGCCGGACGACGTCGCGGCGCTGACCTGGGACGCCTTCGGGCTGCTCTTCACGGCCGTCGGCAATGCCGGGCGGACCGATCGCGAGGCGGTGCGCAGCGCGCTCGCGAAGCTGCCGGGCTACGCGGGGGTCACCGGCGACATGAAGTTCCAGGACGGCTCCGGGGACCCGATCAAGAGCGCCGTGATGCTCCAGGTCAAGGGCGGCAAGTTCGTCTACGTGACGAACGCCAAGCCGTAGCGAGCCCTACAGCGACCCCGGGGCGGGGTGCTCCACCGCCTCCAGCGCCTGGAGCTGCCGGCGGGCGGCGAGCACGCGCCTCTGGTTCTCGGTGGGATTCATCGCGAGATAGCGCCGCAGCGAGGCGATGGCGTCCCCGGTGCGCCCGAGCCGCACCTCAAGATCGCCCTTGAACGCCCAGGTCTCCGCGTAGCGGGGGGCGACGCGGATCGCCTCGTCGAAGGAGCGCATCGCCTCCTCCGTGCGCCCGAGCGTGGTGAGAAAGACCCCGCGGCGCATGTGCAGGGTGCCCGACCCCGGGCAGTGCCCGAGCCCCTCGTCGAGCGTCCGTATCGCCTCCTCGTGCCGCCCGAGGCGCGCGAGCGTGATCGCCTTGTGGTCGTAGCTCTTCGGTTCGGCGGGCTCCAGCGCGGCGGCGCGGTCGAAGCAGGGCAGCGCCTCCTCGCCGCGCCCGAGCAGGGTCAGACCGACGCCGCGCTCGCGCCAGGGCTCCGCGACCTCGGGGTGATCGATGGTGAAGCGGGCGTACGCCTCGACAGCCAGGCCGACATCCTCGATCCCCTCGATTTCGGCAAGAACCTCTGCGGGAGTCTTCGCTGCCGGAGGTGCCGGCACCGGGGGCGCCGGGGGCGGGGGTGGTGCCGCGCTGGGGTCCCTCTCCTCTGCGGCAGCAGCTTCGACCGGGGCCTCAGACTCGAGGCGGCCGGCAAGTTCCCGAGCCGCCGCACGCAGCCGCTCGATCTCCAGGCGCTCGGACGGCGCGGGGCCGAGCAGCAGCGCCCGTTCGTAGAACCCCGCGGCGAGGTCGGGGCGGCCGACACCCTCGAAGTGCTTCGCCTGGCGGAGCCACCCGGGGATCTCAGCCGGCGCAGCAGCGGCGCCGACGGTCCTCTTGACCAGCAGGTACAGCTGCTCCAGGCTCTCCGCGGCGCCGTTCTTGATCCTCTTGTGGATCTTGGCGATCGTGAAGACTTCCGTGCCGCCGCGCAGGACGACCCGCGACCGGTAGGGGTTGTCGGGGGCGGCGGGGTCCGGCTGCCAATCGCCGCCGAACTCGCGGCGCATCAACTCGCCGAAGAAGGCGCCGAAGCCGATGATCACGTTCCACTGGCCGGGCGTCGGCTGCCAGCCGTCGTCGTCCGGCGCCTTGCCCACGGTCCCCCAGGTCAGGTCGAAGAACGCGTCGAGTGCCTTGGCCGCCGCGGGGTGGAACTCGAGCGCGAGCAGCGGGCGATTCGCGGCGATCCACTGCTCGGCGATGGCCGGGTAGTCGATGCGGGTCGGCGCTGCCGGCGCGGCGCCCGGTCGGGCGAGGGCATTGCAGAACGGGCAGCGGGCGGAAATCGCGTTGAACTGCCTGCCGCAGGCGGCGCAGGGCACCTTCTCTGCCATGTTCACCTCCCTGCCCGAAGTGTACCACTTGACGCGGTCCCCGGCAGCCGGTATCCAGACACCCGTGACAAAGATCAAGGGCCTCTGCGGGCACGCCATCGACCTGCCCGCCTTGCTCGACGCGACCGCGGGCAACGCAGCCGGCAGCAGCGCGATGCTGTACGCGAGGTGCGGCGTCTGCGGGGAAGGGACCGAAATGCGGCTGGCGAACGGCGGCGTGACCGTCGGCTACAGCTACTTCGGCGGGAGCCTGCACTTCGAGCCGATGGAGCGCTACCCGGTCAAGGGGCTGAAGGTGACGGCCTCCGATCCGGACGATCTGGAGGTCGTCCTCGGGGGCCGGCGCTGGCGCTTCGCGGTCGACACCCCGTCCCGCCACCGTTTCGTGGTGTTCGATAACGCCTTCGCCGTCGGGCGGGCCCTCGCTGCCCTCGAGTTCGAACGGCTGTCGGTCGTCGTCGAGGCGGTGGAGCGTGGAGCGGAGCGCATCGCGCCCGACCCCGAGCTGGTGGTGCGAGCCGGCGATTTCCTGCACCTGCGCGGCCCGGCGCCGGCGCTGACGCGCGCCTGGCACCACATGAACGACGGGGGCGGCCGCGGCGCTGCCTGACGCGCATTTGAGGTAGAATCTGACAAACCACCGGGAAACAGGGGGCGATGCGGACCTTTATCATATTCGTGGCGGTGAACGTCCTCGGCGCGCTCGGGTGGTGGCTCGGGAGCATGGTCGGCATCGGCACCGCACTGGTGACCAGCACCGTTTTCAGCTTGGCGGGAGTCTGGCTCGGCTGGCGCCTGTATGAGGCGTATCTGGCGTGAATCAGCCACCCGGATGAGTGACGAACTTGCCTGGCGTTTCCCTGACGTCCGATTTTACAACCCGGGGCTCGTCGAGGTGCAGGATGACGTGGCGATCGGCCCTGGGACGCGGGTCGGCTCATTCACGCTGATCCACGCCGGTGCGTGTATCGGAACCGGCTGCACCATCGGGTCGCACTGCAACATCCACCGTGCGGTCCTCGGCGACCGCGTCGTCATTCAGACGGGCTGTCACATCACGTGCGGGGTCGTCATCGAGGACGATGTCTTCGTCGGTCCGGGGGTCGTCACCCTGAACGACCGGCTGCGGGGCGGACCGCTGTCGTTCCCGCGCATCTGCCGCGGCGCGCGCGTGGGAGGGGGGAGCGTTCTGCTGCCGGGCGTCGTCATCGGGGCCGGCGCTCTTGTCGGCGCCGGCAGCGTGGTGACCCGTGACGTCCCGGCGGGCGCAATCATCGTGGGCAACCCGGCCCGCGAGCAACTCCGCCGCACTCCGGGCGCGGACTGAGGTGAAGACCGCGGCAGCACTCGCGCCGGCCCCCGCTCGCGCAAAGGCCATCATCAACCTCGCGCCCACGGGTATCGTGCCGAGCCGGGCGCTGACGCCGCACGCGCCGCTTTCGGTCCGGGAGATCGTCGCGGATGTCGCCTGCTGCGTGGGGCGCGGCGCCAATCTCGTGCACCTGCACGCGCGCGACCGCCGCGGCCAGCCGACCAGCCGGCGGGAAGTGTACGCTCGGATCATCGGCGGCATCCGCGAGCACTTCCCCGATCTGCCGCTGTGCGTGTCGCTCAGCGGCAGGTCCTCCGGCCGCTTCGACGAGCGCGCCGATCCGCTGCGTCTGCGGGGCGATCTGAAGCCGGACCTCGCGAGCCTGACCCTGGGCTCGATGAACTTCGCCCGGGAAGCGAGCCTGAACAGCCCGGAGACGATCCGCCGCCTCGCCGAGCGGCTGCTCGAGCTGGAGATCAAGCCCGAACTCGAGGTGTTCGACCTCGGGATGATCAACTACGCGCACTACCTGATCGACCGCGGCCTGCTGCGGCCTCCGCACTATTTCAACCTTCTTCTGGGCAATGTCGCCACCGCGCAGGCGACGCCGTCGCATTTCGGTCAGCTGGTCTCCGGGCTGCCCGCCCAATCAGTCTGGACGGTCGGGGGGTTCGGCTCCCATCAGCTGCCGATGAACGTTCTCGGGCTGCTCTTCGGCGCCGGCGTGCGCGTCGGCTTGGAGGATTGCGTCTGGTTCGATGCGGCGCGGCGGCAGCTGGCGACGAACCAGATGCTCGTCGAGCGCGTGGTGCAGATCGCCGGCACGCTCGGCCGGGAGATCGCCACCTGCCGGGAGGTTCGCGCCGCTCTCGGGCTGCGCGGGGGGGACCCGGCGTCCCGCTGAGTCTACGGTCTGCCCGTGCCCGCGGCTGGCGGCGGCCCCGATGTTCCGAAGAGAAGGCGGCCGAGTACGCGCACCAGCGGGCCCGCAACCGGCAGGCGGCACACCGCGGCCTGGAGTCGCAGGCCGGGCTCGCGGTTGAGTCGCGTCACTTCCCGCTCACGCGAGCGGAGCCGCTCCTCGAGCGCGTCGATCCGCTGCAGGGCGGCCTCCGCCGGCGGCAGGCCGCGCCCCTTTATCGCCGGGAGCAGCCACTGCAGATAGCCCGAGGCGGCGACCGCCAGAGCGTCGGGTTCGTGGGGCAGCCGCGGTGCGGCAAGGACGGAGGCATACAGCCCCAGCAGTTCGTCGAGCCGCTGTTCGAGGCCGCCGCGCTCGCGCATCAACTCCCGGACCCGGCCGGCGTCCGCGGCGTCGAAGCGGTCGATCTGCCCGCCGATCCAGTGAGCGTCCACGCGGTGGCGCAGGGTCCTGATGCCGAAATTCCACTCGCGCAGCGCCTCGAACTCGCCGCTCGTCACCAGCGGGCCGGCGCCGGCCCGGTCGCAGAGGACGACGGCGCATCCCGTCGCCATCGCCTCCATCGCCGCCCGCGCCTTGGCGAACACCAGGTCGTAGCCGCCGAGGACCGCTTCGGGGGCGGCGAGCACCTGCGAGGCGCTCCCCGCGACGTCGAGTTCGATCCCGCGGCTGGCGCAGGCCGCGCGGATGGGCGGGACGTGCGTCGCCTCGCAGGCGGTGTTGCTGAAGATCAGGGCCCGGCGCGGGCGCGCCGGCAGCGGCCCGCGTACGCCGAACCGCGCGAGATCGACGAAGTTGAAGAGCAGGCTCACCTGCTCCGCCGGTATCCCGCACTCGCGCACCAGCCGGTCGCGGCACGCGAGGTCGACGGCCACGTACCGGGAGACCGAGGGCAGTCGCGCCGGCAACTCCTCCCAGGGGACGACGCCGTGGCAGAAGCTGATGAGCGGCACTCCCGGAAAGCGCAGCGCGGCGATCGTCGTCTCGAGGTGGTGCTGGCCGTGGATGAGGTCGGGGGGGGCGCCGATCGCGCCCAGGTCGTCCACGACGGGAATCTGCGCGTCGCGCAGTTCCCGGGCCACCGCCCCGAGCGCCCTGCTGAAGGCGACGGGTGCGTGGCCGCGTGCCCGCAGTCCCAGGGCGATATCGCGCACGTAGAGCTCCGAGCCGGCGCGCTCGTCGAGCGTGTTGTTGGTGATCAGAACCTTCAACCCGCCCACGACACCCTCCCGCCGCTCTGCCCGGCGGGGCCATGATGAACACGCCGCGTCTCCGAAGCAAGGTGCGTCGGCCGGCGGACACTTTCCATTCCCGGGCACATTCGGGTACCGTGTCCGGCCATGATTCCCGAACGCCTTGTCTACGCGCTCCAGCAGGGCCTCAACGCCCTGCAGCTGGGCAGCATCTACGCGCTGATCGCGCTCGGCTACACCATGGTCTACGGCGTGCTGACCATGATCAACTTCGCGCACGGCGACGTCTTCATGGTCGGGGCCTTCCTCTGCTTCGCCGCCGCGTCCATCGCCGGGTTGCCGTTCGTGCCGACGCTTCTGGCCGCGATGCTCGGCGCCGCGGTGCTCGGCGTTGCGATCGAGCGGCTCGCCTACCGCCCGCTGCGCAACGCCCCGCGTGTCTCGGCGATCATCACCGCGCTCGGTGTGGGCATCTTCCTCGAGAACTTCCTACTGGCCCTCAACCCCTATCCGCGCAGCATCCCGCGGCTCTTCGGGGAGGGGAGCTGGAGCGCCGGCGGGATCTCGCTCTCGTCGCTGCAGGTCCTGATCGTGGTGATCTCCTTCTCGCTGATGCTCCTGCTCGACTGGCTCGTGCACCGCACCATGCTCGGCACGGCGATGCGCGCGGTCTCCTTCGACCGCACCTCCGTGCCGCTGCTGGACGTGCCCGTTGACCTGGTGATCTCCGCGACCTTCGCGATCGGCGCCGGCCTCGCGGGCGCCGCCGGCACGCTCTACGCCATGGCGTATCCGGTGATCGACCCGTACATGGGCATCATGGTCGGCTGGAAGGCCTTCATCGCGGCGGTCATCGGCGGGATCGGCAACATCCGCGGCGCGATGATCGGGGCGTTCATCCTCGGCACCACCGAGATCATGGTCGCGGCCTTCCTCCCCTCGACCTACCGCGACTTCGTCGCGTTCACCTTCCTGCTCGTGCTGCTGGTGGCGCGCCCCTACGGCATCCTCGGGAAGCCCCGGGTACAAAAGGTATGAGCCGGCACTCCCTGAGCGCCTTCGCGCTGCTGTTCGCCGGACTGGCGCTCTCCTTCGCGATCCCCGCGTACGGCCTGGTCAACAAGTACCAGCAGATGATCCTGATGTACGTCGGGATCAACATCATCCTCGCGACGAGCCTGAACCTGGTCAACGGCTACATGGGGGAGTTCTCCCTCGGCAGCGCCGGGTTCATGGCCATCGGGGCCTACACCGCCTCGCTCGCGACCGTGCGCCTGCTCCCCGCGGCGATCGGCGCGCTGGGGCTGCCCGCGGAGAGCGCTCTCGCCTGGGGTTTTCCGCTCGCGGTGCTGGCCGGCGGGCTCATGGCGGCGCTGCTGGGCCTGCTGGTGGCGTTCCCCTCGTTCAAGACCCGCGGCGACTACCTGGCGCTGGTGACGCTCGCCTTCCTGATGATCGTCAAGTCGGCGATCGAAAACCTCGACGTGATCGGCGGCCCGCGGGGATTCCTCGGCATGAAGCGGCTCACGACGCTCCCCTGGGTTTTCGCCTGGACGGCGCTGACGCTGCTGGTGATCCGCAACTTCGTCTACTCGCGCTTCGGCCGCGGCGTGCTCGCTGTGCGCGAGGACGAGATCGCCGCGGAGCTCACCGGCGTGGACACGCGCCGCGCGAAGTTCCTGGCCTTCACGCTCTCGGCCTTCTTCTCGGGCGTGGCGGGGGGACTCTTTGCGCACCTGCTGCAGTTCATCTCGCCGCGGGTCTTCGACATCGTCAAGTCCACCGACGTGCTGATCATGGTCTACCTGGGCGGCATCGCCTCGATCGGCGGGTCGGTGCTCGGCGCGACGATCTACACCGTGCTGCTGGAGGCGCTGCGCCCCTCGGCGGTGGCCTGGGCGTTCGGCTGGCTGCCGCCGGCGCTCTTCGAGCCGTTGAACACGCACGTCATCGCGCACCTGAACGTCTGGCGGATGGTGGTGATGCCGCTGCTGCTCGTGCTGGTCATGCTCTACCGGCCGCGCGGGATCATGGGACTCCGCGAACTGCGCTGGCTCGTGCCGCGGCGCGACCGCGAGGCGCTCGGCAAGGGGCTCCATCCCCCGTGCGCGCCCCCGCCGCCGGGTGGGCAGGAAGGGGGGCAGACGTGACGGCGCCGCTGCTGCAGATCCGCGACCTCACGCACTCCTTCGGCGGTCTCCTGGCCGTGCACGAGTTCTCGCTCGACATCGCCCTCGGGGAGCTGGTTGGCCTGATCGGGCCCAACGGTGCGGGGAAGACGACGGTTTTCAACCTGATCACCGGCGTCTACCGCGCCGGCTCCGGCAGCATCCGCTTCGACGGCGCGGAGCTGGTCGGCCGCGCCCCGCATGAAATCGCGCGCCGCGGCGTGGCGCGCACCTTCCAGAACATCCGGCTCTTCCGCGACCTGCCGGTGCTCGACAACGTGCGCACGGCGCTCGATGGCGGCACGCGCTACGGCGCTGCCGAGGCGCTCGGCAGGTTCGGGCGTTTCGCGGCCGAGGAGCGGCGGGTCATCGCCGAGGCGCGCGAGCTGCTCGCCCTGCTCAAGCTCGACCACCTCGCCGGCGAGGCGGCGTGCAACCTTCCCTACGGCCTGCAGCGGCGCCTCGAGATCGCCCGCGCCCTGGCGCTGCGCCCGCGCCTGCTGCTGCTGGACGAGCCCGCGGCGGGGATGAACCCCCACGAGATCGGCGAGCTGATGACGTTCATCGCCTGGGTGCGCGACCGCTTCAAGCTGACGATCCTGCTGATCGAGCACCAGATGCGCCTGGTCATGGGTATCTGCGAGCGCCTCGCGGTGCTGGACTTCGGCGCGACCATCGCGGCGGGGACCCCGGCCGAGGTGCGCGCGAACCGCAGGGTGCTCGACGCGTATCTCGGCGTCGAGGATGACGCGGCCGGGACGGGGGACGCCGCGCGGTGAGCCAGGGAGAAACGCTCCTGGCGGTGCGCGGCCTCGGCGTCGCCTACGGCGGCATCCGCGCGGTGCGCGACGTCTCCTTCGACGTGTGCCGCGGCGAGATCGTGACGCTCATCGGCGGCAACGGCGCGGGGAAGAGCTCGATCCTGCGCGCGATCTCCGGCATCGTGCCCCGCGAGGGGACCGTGACGTACGACGGCCGGGACCTGGCGCGGGTCGCGGCGCACGCGATCGTCGGTCTCGGGATCGCGCACGTCCCCGAGGGGCGGGGGATCTTCGGCAACCTCACCGTCGCCGAGAACCTGAGGCTCGCGACCTGGCAGCGACGCTTCGGCGCCGGCCGGGAGCGCGGGAGCGTGGGCGCCCAGATTGCGGCCGACCTCGAGCGGGTCTTCGCGATTTTCCCGCGCCTCAAGGAGCGGCTGCGCCAGCCGGGCGGCACGCTCTCCGGCGGCGAGCAGCAGATGCTGGCGGTCGGGCGCGCGCTGATGTGCCGGCCGCGCCTGCTCCTGCTCGACGAACCCTCGATGGGCCTCGCGCCGCTGCTGGTGCGGGAGATCTTCCAGGTGCTGCGCGAGATCAACGCGGCGGGGACGACGATCCTGCTCGTGGAGCAGAACGCCAACATGGCCCTGCGCACCGCGCACCGCGCCCACGTCCTGGAGATCGGCGCCATCGTGAAGAGCGGCACGGGGCAGGAACTGCTCGGGGACCCCGCGGTGCGCGGCGCCTACCTGGGCGGCTAGGAGTCGTGACCATGGACGGCCGGTGCGGCACGGCGGCCGGGTCAGCGAAATGACCCGGCCCGGGAGCAGGAGGCTCGACACCGGCGGGCTGTACTGCGCCGGGGCGATCTGCGCCCTCGTTCTTGCCGCATTCCTCCCGGTCCTGGGCAACGGCTTCGTCGCGTACGACGACGAGGCGGGCATCGTGGGCCATCCCGTCGTGTCGGGCGGCCTCTCCTGGCGGAGCGCGGCCTGGGCGCTCCGCGCTGTCGAGCAGGCCAACTGGATGCCGCTGCCCCGCCTCTCCCACCTGGCCGACGTCTCCCTCTTCGGCATGCAGCCCCGCGGGCACCACGCGGTGAGCCTGGTTCTCCACGCCGCAGCCGCCCTTCTGCTCTGGCTGTTCCTGGAACGCGCCACCGGCTCGCGACGCGCCTCGTTCGCGGTCGCGCTTCTTTTCGCGCTCCACCCGCTTCGGGTCGAATCGGTGGCCTGGGCCTCCGAGCGCAAGGATGTCCTCGCCGGCCTGTTCTGGATGCTGTGCCTGCTGGGCTGGACGGCGTACCTGCGCCGGCCTTCGGGGCCGCGCTACCTGGGGGTCGCGGCGTTTCACGCCCTGGGACTCATGGCCAAGCCGTCGGTGGTCACGTTGCCGATCGTGCTGCTGCTGCTGGACTTCTGGCCCTTCGGCCGCGGGTGGGTTGCGGCCGCACCTCCGGGACCGGGTCCGCGGCCGCGCGCCACCGGGGTGACGTCGGTGGCGCTGCGTCGCCTGCTGGAGAAAGCGCCTCTGCTGGCGATGTCGGCGGCGGCCTCGGTCGTCGCGTACTTCGCGCAGCGGGCCGGCGGGGCGCTCGACGTGGAAGGCGTGGCCACGCCGGCGATCCGCGCCTCGTTTGCGGTCACCGCCTTCTGGGGCTACCCGTGGCGCACCCTCTGGCCACACGATCTCTCCATCCTCACCATGCACACCATGGGCCACGAGCCGCTTGGACGGGCGATCTGGGGCGGGCTGGCCCTCGCCGGGGCGTCCGTGGCGGCGGTGACCGCCTGGCGTCGGCACCCCTCCCTCGTCGTGGGCTGGTTCTGGTACCCGGTGGTCCTGCTCCCGATGAGCGGTTTGGTCCAGGTCGGCGTCCAGGGCCTGGCCGATCGCTACACCTACCTTCCGCTGATCGGGCCTGTGCTTGCGGGCGTCTGGCTTCTGCGTCCCGCGGCTGCCCGCCGCCCCGGCGTTGCCCTGCTCCTCGGCGCGCTAATCACCGTGGCGCTGGTCACCGCCACCTGGCGCCAGAGCCTGCTGTGGCGGGACTCCGTGACCCTGTTTGGCCGCGCCGTGGCGGTCAGCCCGGGAAACCTCCTGGCGCGGGCGAACCTCGGTCATGCCCTGAGCCGGCTTGGCCGCCTCGAGGAAGCTGATGGCCACTATCGCCGGGTGCTGGAGTCTTTCCCTCTTTACCCCGGGTTGCGCTATCGTCTCGCGGAGAATGTCCTCTCCCTCGGAAATCCGGAGGGCGCGCGGGGCTGGCTGGAGGAGGAGGTGCGACTTCGCCCGGAGAATCGCGAGCCGATCGAGATGATCGCCCACCTGCTGGCGATGCAGGGGCGGTATCGGGAGGCCGAGGAGATCCTCCGCGAGCAGACCGGGCGTTTTCCCGGGGACGCCCCGGCCTGGAGCAACCTCGGGGTGGTCCTGACGCGGGAGGGGAGGCTGCCCGAGGCTCGGGCAGCATTCGAAGAGGCTGTGCGTCTCGATCCGGGGCTCTCCGCCGCCAGCGAGGGTCTCCTCGAGATCGAACGGGCTCTCCGGGGGCCGCCGCCTCCCCCGCGATCGCCCTGATTGCGCAAAGGGGGCAGGCTCCGTCTCGTCCTTCCGCAGCAGAAAGGGAGACGTGACGCAGTCAGATTTGCGGGGGGTGATTGGTGCATGGCCAGAGCTTCGATCTCGAGGCCGGCGCGATCACGAGGGACGGCGCAGGGAACGAGATGCTCGGCGACCTGGCGGCGTGGGACACCTACGTGGAAGGGTGACGACGATGGCACGGACAGGCGACAGGGACTCATCGGTGGTGACAGCGCGGTTCAAGCGGCGACTCGCCCGTTTGGGCGCGGACCTCTGCGGCGTGGCGGATCTCGAGCCGTTTAGGGAGTACGCGACGATCCCGCCTGATCTCCTTGGCACATTCACCCGTGCCGTGTCGGTCGCGGTGCGGGTCCCCGCGGGAGTCTTCGAGACTGTCGCAGATCGGCCGACGCCGCTGTATGCCGCCGTCTACCAGACAGCGAACCGGCAGCTCGACGACATCGCCTTTCGCGCAGCGGCCGCGCTGCAGGACGAGGGCCACCGCAGCCTGCCGATCCCCGCGTCGCAGGTTCTCGACCGGGAGGGCTGGCGAGGTGCGATCTCACACAAGGCGGTCGCCCGGATGGCCGGTATCGGCTGGCAGGGAAAGAACCTGTTGCTGGTCACGCAGAAATACGGTTCGCGGGTGCGCCTGGTCACCGTGCTCACCGACGCGCCACTGGTGGTCGACGGGCCGGTCAAAAACCGCTGCGGGAACTGTAGGAACTGCCATGACGCGTGCCCCGCGGGGGCGATCCGCGGGGTTGGAACGCCCGATCGCTATGCGAGCCGCGAGGAGGCATTGGTCTTTGAGCGCTGCCGCGATCGCCTGACGCAGGAGAACGCGAAACTCCCCGACGTCGGCGTCCCGATCTGCGGCGTTTGTATCCGGGTCTGCCCGTTCGGGCGGCCGCGCAGCTAGCGCTTTTTGGGGAGCTCAATCCTCCCAGTCGCGCCACTCGACCGGGTGCAGCTCCAGGTAGCGGTCGACCGCCTGGCCGATCGTCGGGAAGAAGTTCTCGGTGCCGAGCTTGGTGAAGAGGCCGTAGCGCTTCAGGTGGTCCTTGACCGGCCCCTTCATCTCCGCGAAGCACATCTCGATCCCCGCCTGGTGGAGCTTTTCGTCGAGCTCGGCGAGCGCGTCCGCGGCCGTGATGTCCACGTCGGTCACCGGCTCCGCGGCGACGACGATCCACCTGGTCGGCGTCGGCGCCGTCGCCACGGCGCGCAGCACGTGCTCGAGGAAGATCTCGGCGTTGGCGAAGAAGAGGGGCGCGTCCCAGCGGAAGAGCACCAGCCCCGGGATGCGTCTGGCGTCGGTGTGGCGCGAGATGTCGTGGTAGCCCTTGAGCCCGTCGACGCGGCCGAGCACGGCGTCGTAGGGGCGCCAGGCGCGCCAGACGAACGCGAGCAGCGAGAGGCCTACGGCCGCGAAGATCCCCGGGATCACCCCGAGCAGCGCCACGCCGAGAAAACAGACGATCGCGAGCGCGAACTCGCTGCGCCGCAGGTGGTAGAGGCGCTCGATCGCGCGGATGTCGACGAGGGAGAGGGACGCGGCGATGACCACCGCGCCGAGGGCGGCGACCGGCAGGTCGCGCAGCAGGTTCGGGGCGAAGAGCAGCAGCAGGGCGACGGCGAGGGCGCCGACGACACCCGTGATCTGCGTCCTGGCGCCCGCCGACTCGGCCACCGGCGTGCGCGAGGCGCTGCTGCTCACCGAAAAACCCTGGAAGAGCCCGGCGGCCACGTTCGCTGCGCCGAGCGCGACCAGTTCCTGGTTCTGGTCGACCGCGTAGCCCCCGCGCAGGGCGAAGGTGCGCGAGAGCACGCTCATGTCGGCAAAGGAGACCAGCGCGATCGCCGCGGCGCCGGCCAGGAGCTTCCCCCACTGGTCGGGGGAGGGGAGCTGTGCCTGAAACGCCGGGAGGCCTTGGGGGAGCGGGCCAACCACGGCGACGCCCGCCCCCGCCGCCAGATCGAAGAGCGAGACGGCAAGGGTGGCCCCGAGCACGGCGACCAGGACGCCGGGTATTCTGGGCGCCCAGCGGCGGGCGCCGAGGATCGTGGCGAGGCAGCACAGGCCGATGGCGCCGGCGGTGGGGTTGACCCGGCCGTCGAGAAGTCCGCGGGCGACGCCGGCCGTCTGCTGCACGAGGCTGTCGCCGCTCGCGGGAAAGCCGAAGAGCTTGGGCAGTTGGCCGATCAGCACGGTGAGCGCAATACCGTTCACGTACCCATAGCGGATCGGTTTCGAGAGCAGGTCGGTGATGAACCCCAGCCGGGCGATCCCGGCCAGGATGCACAGGGCGCCCGAGAGGATGGCCAGCAACCCGGCGAGCGACACCGCCCGCGCGGCGTCGCCGGCGGCCAGCGGGAGGACCGTGGCGGCGATGAGCGCGGCCAGCGCGGAGTCCGGACCGAGCACCAGGATGCGGCTGGGGCCGAAGAGAGCGTAGGCGAGCAGCGGCACGATGGTGGCGTACAGGCCGTTGATCGCGGGGAGGCCGGCCGCCGTCGCATAGCCCATGCCGACCGGCACGAGCACCGCCGTGAGCGCCAGGCCGGCGGCGGCATCCCGCGCGAACGAGGCGTTCGAGTACCCGCGAAGGAGCGCGAGGCCGGGGAACCAGCGGCGCAGACCCCGTGTGCGGCCTGGAGTGCTCAGAGGGCTGTCAGGAGCTTCCATGGTTGCGAGGAACGCGAAGACGCGCCCAACTCCTCCCCCCGAAGATCGGCCAGCGAGCGCCAATCCTCGGAGAATGCAGCGGTGATGTCAATGTCGCGGATGCGAGTGACCCCGTCGCAAGGAAGGGTCGCCCCGGGCGCCACTGCGTGCTGACGGTTGCTGCGGCGTCGGGTATCATGCTGCGGATGGAGCTTCTTGTCCGGCGCAGCGGCGGTGCGGCGCGCCTGTGGATCAACCGGGGCGCGGTCATGGCCGTCGCGCTCTCGATCGCGACCCTCCTGGTGTACGCGTCGGTGGTCCGCAACGAGTTCGTCAATTTCGACGACGACATGAACTTGACGAAGAACCAGCATTTGCAGCAGGGCTTGACTATCGAGAGCCTGCGCTGGGCATTCACGAACGTGGAGCACCAGAACTGGCACCCCCTGACCTGGGTCTCCCACATGCTGGACTTCGGAGTCTTCGGCATGCATGCCGGCGGCCACCATGCCGTGAGCGCCCTGATGCACGCGGCAAATGCGGCGCTGCTTTTCGCGGTGTTTCATGCGCTGACCGGGGCGTTCTGGCGCAGCGCTGCCGCCGCCGCGCTCTTCGCGCTGCATCCGCTGCGCGTGGAGTCCGTCGCCTGGGCCGCCGAGCGCAAGGATGTCCTGTCGGTTCTTTTCGGCCTCCTGGCCCTCGCGGCCTACCTGCGCTTTGCCCGGCGTCGTTCCCGAGGCGCCTATGTCGCCGCACTCGCGTGTTTCGCCGGCGCCCTGATGAGCAAGGCGATGCTCGTGACCTTTCCGGCGCTGCTCCTGCTCATCGACCTCTGGCCGCTCGACCGCTGGTCTCGAGTTCGCGGCGCTCCCGTTCTCCCGGGCCGCGGCATCCTGCTCGAGAAGATTCCGTTTGTCGCCCTTTCCGCAGCGGCCAGTATCCTGGCCTTATTCGCCCAGGCTCGAACCGGCGCGGTGGCGTACGTCACCCAGTTTCCCGTCGTTCTTCGGGTCGAAAACGCCTTCTCCGCGCACCTCGCCTATCTCGGCAAGCTGCTCTGGCCGAAAAAGCTCGCGGTGTTCTACCCCTATGCCTTCGGTGACCTGTCGTGGTGGCAACCGGCCTCGGGCGCGGCGCTGATCGTGCTGATCTCAGCCGGGGTGGCCGTGGTGCTCCGGCGCCGGCCTGTGTATGTTGTCGGGTGGGCCTGGTACCTGGGCACCTCCCTGCCGGTGATCGGGATCGTCCAGATCGGCTCGCAAGCGATGGCGGATCGGTATACCTACCTGCCGCAGATCGGCCTGCTGCTGATGATCGCCTGGGGTTTGGGGGACGCGCAGACCCGTTGGCCGGGAACCCGGACGGCACTCGCCGCCGGCACGGCGCTGGCCCTCGCGGCGCTGTCGGCGGCCACCTGGATGCAGGTCACCCGCTGGCGCTCGAGCGAGACCCTGTTCACCCACTCGTTGTCGGTCACCGGCGACAACTACATCGCCCTTTCGAACCTGGGCGCCGCCTTGTCGGCGCAGGGCAGGGAGGCCGAGGGGAACGAACTGATCCGGCGTGCGCTCCAGGTCGACCCGAATTTCCGGACCGTGCTGTACGAACGCGCCGGCGACCATTTCGCCAAGCGCGGGCAAGCCGCAGCGGCGGCGGATTATTATCGCAAAGCCCTGGCGGTCGCACCGTTCAAGCAGAATCTCCAGGAGAAATTGCGCGCGCTGGGCGCACGTTGAACAGCGGCGACGGGAAATCGGTTCGCCTGCCGGTTCTTGACTTCCCCGGCGCAGCAGGCACAATCAGCGCGGTAAAAGGGGACAGATTTATTTTCTCGGAAAATAAATCTGTCCCCTTTTTCGAGGCATGAACGAATTGCTTGCGAGGTGAATGCGATGGCAGTCGAACCGAACAAAGTTATCTTCTCGATGGTCCGGGTCGGCAAGTTCTACGAGAAGCGCCCGGTCCTCAAGGACATCTCGCTCGGCTTCTACTACGGGGCCAAGATCGGCGTACTCGGGCTCAACGGCTCGGGCAAGAGCTCGCTGCTGCGGATCATCGCCGGCGTGGACAAGGAGTACAACGGCGAAATCGTCTCGAGCCAGGGGATCAGCTTCGGGTTCCTCGAGCAGGAGCCGCAGCTCGACCCCGCCAAGACGGTGCGCCAGTGCGTCGAGGAGGCGGTCGCGGAGGTCGTCGCGCTGGTCAAGGAGTACGAGCAGATCAACGCCAAGTTCTCCGAGCCGATGGACGACGACGCGATGAACGCGCTGATCGAGCGCCAGGGGGAGGTCCAGTCGAAACTCGACGACCACAACGCCTGGGACCTGGACGCCCGCCTCGAGATGGCGATGGACGCGCTCGGCTGCCCCGTGGGCGACACGCCGGTGGCGAATCTCTCCGGCGGCGAGCGCCGCCGCGTCGCGCTCTGCCGGCTGCTGCTGCAGAAGCCGGACGTGCTGCTGCTCGACGAGCCGACCAACCACCTCGACGCCGAGACGGTCGGCTGGCTCGAGCACCACCTGCAGGCCTACGAGGGGACCGTCATCGCGGTGACGCACGACCGCTACTTCCTCGACAACGTCGCCGGCTGGATCCTCGAGCTGGACCGCGGCGAGGGAATCCCCTGGAAGGGCAACTACTCCTCCTGGCTCGAGCAGAAGGAGAAGCGCATCCAGAAGGAGCAGAAGGCCCAGGACGCGCGGAGCAAGACGCTGCAGCACGAGCTGGAGTGGATCCGGATGAGCCCGAAGGGGCGCCACGCCAAGGGCAAGGCGCGCATCACCGCGTACGAGCAGCTGCTCGGGCAGGACGCCGAGAAGCGCGTCGACGAGCTGGAGATCTACATCCCGCCCGGGCCGCGCCTGGGCGACGTCGTCATCGAGGCCAACGGGGTGCGCAAGGCGTTCGGCGACACCCTGCTAATGGACAATCTGACCTTCAGCCTGCCGGCGGGCGGGATCGTCGGGGTGATCGGCCCCAACGGTGCGGGCAAGACGACGCTCTTTCGCA
>Ga0334722_10002778_pt1 | contig 19389 bp, 32 predicted proteins | sample C3_bottom_MG_FD_207210 | JGI IMG/M metagenome (GOLD analysis project Ga0334722, IMG submission 207210) | Sediment microbial communities from Yellowstone Lake, YNP, Wyoming, USA - C3_bottom | ecosystem: Environmental > Aquatic > Freshwater > Lake > Sediment | place: USA: Wyoming | collected...
CTTGCGTAAAAAGTTCCGTCTGTATATGTCGAGACATCACAATAAATAATTCCAGATGCAGCCGTGCTAGAAGTATCGCAAACTGTGCCTTTATTGCTTGCCAGACTTCCGTTAATATTTTCAACTAATAATCTCATTGTTGGAGTTATGCCCGTGCTATCGCTCCATTCTAGCCTTACTTTTTTTGTTGTATTATCATAAGTCAAGATATAATTCAAGCCGTTAACATCCTTGAATGATGATAAAACTCCGCCGGTATCCCCGCCTATTGCGAATTCAACTTGACATGGACTTTGCAGACATACAATTCTCATCGGATTAGTTGTTCTTATAACTAAATTATTTTCCTCGAATATAAATCTGTAATCTATATCATTCTGGATAATCCTTAATAATACCTGTCCTATATCATCGGTCTTGCCCATATCAACTTGAAGCCATTGATTAATTTCCGGATAATACCTTTGCAGTTTCACGAATACATTAGTTTTTACGAATAAATTATTATCCAGAACTCTTACTGTTAAATCCGTTAAGGGATTTTGTAATAAATATAGATCTACCAGATTAGAAACATTGCTGACAGTTGCCTTATTCAATAAATAAACCCTTACCGGATAATTTACAGTATCATAAGCAATATAAGCATCGGCTCTTAAAACTTGATTTGGATAAAAGCAAAAATCAAAATGTCCGTCTGCATCATTTGTAAAATTAAATGTAAATGTATTATTTGCCGTTGATGTATCAGAGGGGAATAATACGAATACACTTCTAAAATTAGTATTTGTCAATATAGATCTGTTTGCTTCTTCTTTTGTAGTAAAATTAAAGGTTGTTATATTTATTGTCTGATTGCATACTCCAAAAAAGAAATTATTTACTTGCTGATTTCCGTTAAAACTTGTATTATAAACTATTGTTCCGTTTGCTTGGGTTATGCTTAAATTCCAGTTAAAATCAATGCTTCCTAATGTTCCGACGCTGAAAGTTGTATTAAATAATATTCTGCTTTCACTTGGAATGTCCGTTTTTGTCAATAAATATTTAGTTCCATTATAAATTAAATTTGCGTCTACTGTTGAAACTGTGCTTTTATTATATGTCAAATTAAATAAGAATGACTGCGAGGACAAGATAAATACATTATTATTATAAATTGTGTTATTGCTTGTGATTAATCTTCTGTCCAGATAAAAAGTTCTTGTTGAATTAAATCCGGATACGCTTTGATTATCATTTGCCCTGCATCTCCAGTAATAATCTCCGTCTAATCCAAGAGTATAGTTTATTCCGGTAGCTGAAGAATTGCTTAATAAAGTTGTAGGCGGATTAGTATTTTTATCTATATATATCTCGTAATTTATAGGATCGCTTTCTAAGTCAGTAGAAGCAGAACATCCTATAGCAAGAGAATAATTAGAAGTTAATAAATTATTTATTGGAAAATCATTATTTGGAACGCTAGGAGCTGAATTTATAATTAATAATTCTGTTGTATTTGCATAAACGCAATTACTCGAGTTATTGCATAAATCTATCTGTGCTTTCCAAGTTGTCCCTTTACTTAAATTCCCAGATTTCAATACATCAACATTCAAGGATCCATTTACATAAGCTAAATTCCTTAAAGTTACATTCGAGATATTATTTCTAAACCAAGTAATATTATATTTCAGATTAACATCTATATTATCATTTCCTACCCATACGGTATTTAAATCCGCATTTGTAGAATTTCTCTGCAGAACATCAGTTGAATTTATTATTGGATAATTCCCTGCAAAATTAGGAACATTGACGGTAACTATAACAAACTGGCTTATATTCATATATTGAACATATGGGGTTATGCTCTGATTTATTGTTTCCAAAAATATGTCTGCTCTTACAAATTTAGAGCTGCTTGTTATATTCGCTAAATTCTGGGTCAATGTAAAATTCTTAAATCCGGTATATCCGGTATTATTTGTCTGTGAAAAAGAAGTCTGTATTGTTATTTTGCCGCTTTCTCTCTTAAAATCCGCTTGGAGCTGTCCTTGAGTTAAATAAGCGCTTGCTCCAGTCCTTACTTGAAATTCATCTATGCTTCCGTTCCAGTTCTGGGCTGAAGAAGCATCATTAGCAATTCTGTTTTTTATTGCTGACATTGTTTGGATTTGGGTCGTGTCTGCTCCGTCAAAGAATAAATTACCATCGATATAAACGTCATCTGTTCCGGATCCTAACTGAATATAAATAAGATGCCAGTTATTATCATTTGTTAAATTATATAATGCCTTATTCTGGATATTTATTATATTGCTTGCGCCATCAGATAATAATATCCTAAATATTCCAGTTCCCGCCCCCGAATTATCATCATTGAAAATTCTAAATCTTGGCAATGCTCCCGCAGCTTCATAATCATAAATACTGCAAGTTCCTTGTATATCAGCTTTACATCTGCCTAAAACATCATTTGATTTAACCCAAAATTCAAAGCTTATATCTGTCATTTCAATGCTATTGTCATCGATGACGCTTCTTTCATAAAATTGATTTGCCGATGGTGTCGTGATACAATTTCCGATTATGCAAGCAGTAGAATTATGTATCGGAGAATTTGTCGCAGTCCAGTTAACATTAGTTCCCATGTCTGCTAAATCTTGAGTGCTTGTCTCATTCATGTATAATAAATATTTTGTTCCAGTTGTATTCAGATTAGAAGTTGTATAATTATAAGGCAATGCAAAAGTTAAATTCCATTGTGAATTAAAATTAGTCTGTCCTTGAGAGTTTGTATAAAAGCTTCCAAGATTATTATAAGGCAGAGCATTATTATTTGTAAAATTCAAGGTTAAGTTCTGTCCGTCATCCCTTGTTGAGCCGGAAGTCCCGTTAAAATTACCCGCCCATACACTCCCGGATCCATAATTAAAGAATGGATCTAAGATAATGGAATATTGCATATTTTGGGGTGTTCCGGTAAACGCTGCTACATCCCACTTGCCGCTAATATCGTTTATATTGGGCAAATATTCAAGTTTAAACGTTTTTTTCTCATTGGCTGTAAAATTCCTATAAAGATAATAATAAGTCTTGCTATTGTAATTTAAAGAGGTTATTCCAGTTGCCAAAATCCAGCTTTCAATAGTTTTAATTTGATTTAATGGAATTAAAGTTTTAGATACACTTCCATTAGGATAAGTGCTAGTTGTAACTCCAGAATATCCCATGAGCTCAGTAACATTATATCTAATTAATTCGTATAATCTGGCTTTCTGCAGATCTCCGTTAAATCTTCCCGCAATTCCTACATTACTAACATTTATATTTCTGAAATTCTTAAATGTGAAATATTGCGTAATTGGAATTAAGCCATTTGAATTAGATCTTAATATTGTCGTTACTGCCGGATATGCTGTTATTTCCCCGTATAAGTCAGTTACATTAATTATATCTGCAGCGCTGACATCCGGGATAATTCCATAGCTGCTGCTTGATTTTGGTTTTCCCTCGACTATTCCGGTAGATAAAATATCATCCGGATTACCATTATATCTATTCTGCATTACTTGAACTTCTTTATTTGCTGCTTCTTTTTTTGAATTAAAGACATTGAAAATAAATAAGCTTCCAATGAATAAAGCAAGAAATACGACGATTAAAACTATTTTTAACGTCTTATTCTGATGTTTAGGGTAGGGTAAATGATCTAAACTAGGCTGTTTAATTCCCATTTCCGCCCTCGCTATATCTTCTTTTTCCATTATTGAACTCCTACAGTCTGCGAATTTTGTCTAGTTTTTGCGAATAAAATTATTAAAAATAAAATTCCTATTATAGCTATAAAATAAGGAAGATGCAGCATTATATAATTAAGGATCCTTAAATTATTTATAACACTAGAAAATTCGGATAATCCGCTTATTTTTTCATATGCATTGCTTAATGTAGTTGAAACTATTATAGTGGGGACTAATAAAATAGCAAAGATAAGTAAAAATACCGGATGTATAAAACTAAGGAAAGCTGTAATAAGCAAAGCTAAAATTAATCCTACAATAACAAATAAGAAAAATCCATTAAAAGCATTGTTCGCGAAACTATTTACTGAATTAATAATATTTCCGGCTCCGGGAGCTTGAGCTTCCAATGCCGGAGCTATTGATCCGGAGATTTTATTCATTATATATAAGCCGAAAAAGAAAAGAAAACCAATTATAAAAATCATCACTAAAACAAACGGAACTTCCTCAACTTGCCCTTTTTTATTAAATCTCATCTTGCATAAGCTCCAAGTATTATAAACCATAATGAAAAATTAAACGCTGACAAAACAATAAATGAAATCTGGATAAAAGTTTTAAATCTGCGATTTTCTTTTCTCTGCCTTTCTCTAATTACTATCGGAAGAACAATATTATTTATTAATTTTGGATAAGTCATTCTGCCATAAACTCTTTTTAGATTATCAAGTTCTTTCTTAAAATTAGGATCTACCCTTATTAACTGGCTATTTGGCATTTTTATTATTTTTTCTCCATCTTCTCATATAAAGTCTATGTTTCCTTTTTTTATCTGTTTTATCTTCTTTGTTCATTTTTTCCTCCTTGATCTTGAAATTATAGGTCTCGTAACTAAACCAGTATAGCTTAATTTTGGAATGCTTGGAGCTTTAATATTAAATTCTCTTGCCACTAAACTAGGCTGATATTTTTTAGGCTGAGGATAATTAGCTTTTGGAATTTTGCCTTGATTTCCAAATTTAGGAAGATTAAAAGCTAATTCTGGAGGTTGTATTTTTCCTTTAGGAATTTTTAAATTAGGTGTAAAAAGATTTATTTTTGATGTATTCAGATTAATATTTCTTAATAAATTTACTTGTCTTAAACTTAATTTTTGAGCTTGGGCGCTAACCGGAAGCTGTGCACTTTTTAATAAATTTAAATTTCTTGTGATCTGTCCTAATTGAATTTTTAATGATTGAACATTGATTTCTTTTAGCTGTTCTTTTTGTAATGATTTTGTTATTAAAGCTGATTTTGATAAATTTTTTTGTAAATTAATCTGTCTTGATAAATCTATATTGGTAGAAATAACTTTTTGAGTTTGAACTTGAAATTGTTTTTGATTTGATCTTTGATTTAATATGGGAATTTTAAAGGGTTTTATATTTGAAATAATATTATTTGATTTTCCTTTTAATACTGCAGCATTTATAATTTTGCTTCCAATATTTCTTAAATTTACTATCGGAAAATTTTGTTTTATATTTTCTAATCTAATATTTCCTTGTAATACATTTCCTAAATCTTGTTCGAGATTAGGTCTATTAACTATCAATATTCCGGCTTTAGTTATTCCTTTTTGATTTAATGATTTACTAATATCCAAAGTAGCGTAAACTTCAGTCTGAGGAAATTTTAAAACATTTTTTCCCATTCCTAATCCAACAACCTCTATTTTTTCTAATTTATTGCCAGATTTTAAATTAAATTGTGATATACTTGAAGATAATCCTATATCTTCATTTATTCTCGATGTTCTGCTTGTTCCATAAATAATACCTTCAGCCGAAACATCTCGTCCTATTACATTAGCTTTAAAATCTCCTTGTAAAAATAATTTATTGTTGTTATTAGTAAAAGTTTCTATATTTCCTCCAATATCCAATTTAATAAGATTATTCTTAATTTTATATTCTTGCAGAGCTCCCAATTTAAAATTTTCAATCTTTCCCTCTGGAGTTATTATTTCTGCTTGTCTTACTAAAATTACTTTTTCTGATGCTAATTCCGGCAATGCTGATTTAGCAAAAAATAGTTTAGATCCGGCAGCAAGAGCTCCTATGCTCAAAGTAATATAATTTCCTAAATTTCCTTTTCCGGTTGAAATTTCTCCTATTGCTATCGGGACATCTATACCGTAAAAACTAGCTTCCCCAACATAAGGAATAAAATAATTTCCATATCTTACAACATTAGAATAACCTTTACTTAATTGCTGCGGAGTAAAAATAAGATTTAATGGAGATGATCCTTGAGATGCATATTCTCCATATTTTACAAATAATTTTTCTCTTTCTTGGGCAAAATAATAAAAAGGATTATCAGTAAATTTAACATTTGGCTGAATATTTGTATTAACTGAATATTCTATTCTTGCAGTCGTAGAGCTTCCTATTTGCTCATAAGATCCATTAGGATTTTTTATAAAAATTCCGGGCTGAATTGATAATAAGAAAGATGAGCTAGATAATGGTTGATACTGGCTTGAAAAATAAGTTGAATAATAATCGTTTGTTACTTGCTGTCTTAATGACGGTGCAAAATTCATTTTAGCTGCTTCTTCTCTTGCTGCTATATAATCTTGTAATGTTGGAACTTTTGGCTGCTGAGTTCCGAACTCTGCAGTATTTATTAAGTTCTGAAATTGAGGATAATATGCAGCTCCGGAAGAATAAGAATAAATTATAGGATCTTGTCCTATTAAATTAATTTTTGCAGCTTCTATATCTCTGCTTGCTGCGTAAATTGTTCTTCCGCTCTGCAACTGGAAAATTATAAAATTACCTTGTTGATATTGTTCTATAGAAAACTGTCTCTGTTCTGCATCTGTCGGGAGATAAGTTATTGGATCTGCCATTTCTTTTTAATAAATCAATGAAGATTATAACCATAAGCTTTTGTTAACAAAAATTAAGTCTATATTTTGTTAACATATGGTTATAAATAAATAATATCAATCAAGATGATGTTAATATTTCTAAATACAATGGAGGTGTATAAACAATGGATAATAAGCTAATTAAAGATAAAAGAGGTATCCTAGAAATTCAGCCGGTAGTCTTGGGGTTAGTTTTGATAGGTATCTTGTTAGGTGTTGGCTTTGTAATCCTAGCTAAATTTTCAGCATCGTTAGACGCGGGATCTGCAGCTAAGAACGCAGTAGACCAAACATCAACGCAATTAGCAACTATCCCTAGCACTTGGTTACCGGTGTTAGTTGTAGTTATAATCGCGGCAGTAGTCTTATTCTACGTAATCCGTTCATTCGGAGGAGGTAGAAAGACAAGATAAATAATCCGAAAGGGTTATTTTTTTTCTTTTTTTATTATCTGAAAATTATTTAGAATAAAAAATTGTTTACCTTGATAATTTAATGCTGAAATTTCTCCATATTTTAATAATCCGCTTATAGAATTAAAAATAGCTTTCCGGTTAATACCTAATTCAATAGATAATTCAGTAAGAGAACAAGGCTTTTTTAATCTCTTTAAAACTATTAATATTTCTTCTTGGCTTATAATAATCACATCCTTTAATTTTTTGATAAACTCTTGCGAGGGCAATATCACCCGTTATATAGTCTTGATAGATAATATAACACCCTTTCGCAGTTTATTTTTTCTTAAAGATTTTTTCAAACCAAGCATTAATTTTGTCCTTAGTCTGAAATGCACTTTGCATAATAATATCCTTAGCTTTTTTTTGATTTTGCATTCTCGTTCTGTTCCTTGATGATTTTTTTGACATCACTTTTTGATAAAACTTTTAATCTTAATTGCTTGTCATCTATATCATCCTCTTTAGTTATCGTCTTATCATCTATTCCTAGATTTTTTTCTATAGTTTCCGTTGTTGTTGTTGCCATTGGATTAATTTTTTCTTGTTCTGCTTGTTCTGGCTTTTTTCTTATTAATCTAAACATTTTAGTTTCACATTCAGAACAATTACCCTTTATTGCATTTTTGTTATTTTTTGTCGTGATATATTCTTCGTTGATTACTTCAGTTTCTTTTTTGCATTTTAAGCAATAGATTTTCATTGGCTTAATTCTCTCCAGATCTTAATCAGATAGCTTAATGTTAATGCTTCTTGAACTGTATTACATTCTACCTTTTGGCTGTTCTCATCTATCACAAACGCCTTAACGCTTGTAACAACATATTCAATATCTCCCGGCTTCAATTCTTTTTTATCTTCCGGCTTTTTAATTTCTTGTTTTTGTTTTTCCATTATTCACATCCTCCTTGTTTTATTTCACATGTGTTAAAATATATAAAATGTATCCTATGATGATGCCCATTATTAAAACTGCAAATTTATTCATGTTAATAATGCTTTATAAAATCCATAAAGTATTAAAAATATTAATCCTAATATTCCTAAACCTATAATTAAACCGGCTAAATTTGATCCTATTTCCAATATCATCTATTTGCTCCTTGATTTTTAATAATAAAGTTCTGGAAATCAGTATAATTAAATTCATTGGCTTTTGGCATATAATCTTCTTGGGATATGAGATAACCGGTTTTATTGAATGTAAAATAATATTCTCTTTTTAATGGCTCTAATCCTTGAATAATATTATTTGTCTTGATTACACAAGAACATAAAGTCTCTCCATTAAATTTTTTGCTTACTTGTTTTGCTCCAGTAAGAAAAGGATCTCCAGTAAATAAAAAGCTGTCAATGTCTCCAATTCTCCAGATATTATAAATTAAAAATATCAGTCCTAAAACAACTATCAATAAGATTATATTCGAGGCAATATGAATTTTATAATAAGTTTTTTCGTTCATATTATTTTCCATTGTAATTTATGCAGACAATTTAAGCAGGTAACTTTTTTCTTAATTCTTGTATATTTTCCCTTGCTTGGCTTTGCCGAAAAATTACAAAAATAATATCCTTTTTTCAATAAATAATGAATTTTATTTTGGATTACTTTCATATAGCATTTTCCCTTAATTTTTTGATTAATTTTTCTTTTTCAGCGATATAAAATTCCATATAAGCTATAAATTTATTTGTTGAAGAAGTTTTAAACCATTTATTTTTAATAATATCTAAATCTCTTTTATCTGTCATTAATCTATTTTCTTCAAGATCTATTATATTAAAATATTCGGCTTTCATTTTTCACCTATTTTCTCTTTCGCTTTAAAATTAAGTATCGAATGAACAAATATGGAATAATAAATGTCATAATTCCAAGTATATAACCAATCAACATTCCATAAAGTAATATTGAATTATTACTAACATACATTGACATTTATTTTCTCCTAATACTATAAGTAGTCCAATTAGATATATGTTTTATTTGTCTTTTTGCTCTCTTTGGTTCTACATTAGTTCCAATAACTTTTCTTGCATATTCCTTTGCTTTTTCTTTATTTGGTGCAAAAAATAATCTTGACATCTTTATTCACCCCCTTAACCATTTTAATAAAAATCTCATAAATGATAATCTTTTATACTTAATTTCTAAATTTATTATTTTTCGTGTTTCTTCTCCAATTAAATCTTTTAAAATATCTTTTATTATTCCCCTATAACCTTTCTCATTAATTTCTTTTAAAATCATTTTCTTTATGTTTTCCAATGTTTCGAGTTTTGCTATTTTAACTAATTCATTCATATAATTATTTAATGATATTTCCTCTTGTTTATCTTCTACAATTCTATAACCCAATAAAGAATAAAACTCCCAAGCCCAATCTATTTTAGATTTATATTTTTCTTCTTTCACTTGTTTTATTTCTTGATTAATTGTCATCGTGATTATTCACATTTATTATTGCATTCATCATATTGTTTACATTCGCAAGCTTTAATCTCGCATTTAGTATTATTATGATCTTCTTTAAATTCTCCAGAAACTTTAATCATAATGGGGTTAGTTCTTCTTATTCCATGCCAATGATCCTCTAATTGATGTCCGCAATTACAAATAACTTTTACTTTATAATTTGATTTTATCATTTATTTAAAGTTTCAATTCTACTTTATATTTGCCATGCCCTACATGATCTATTATTAAAGTTATTCCCTCTGTTTTTCCCGCTTTCTTTATTGCTTCTCTTACTTTAGACCATAAAGCCCATGAACTTATAGTAAATTCCTTATCTTCATTTGTAAGAACTTTATAATAATAATCTGCTCCGCTTAAAGTCCTATCCATTTCGTCGCTGTCTGGATTTGTAACTTTTACTTGCTGAATTTTCTTAATTGTTAATTCTAGCTTGTTGCCAATTCCAACATTTACAAACTTGCTTTCTTTTTCTATATCATTCAAAGATATATCTTTTAACTCAACGTCTATTATTTCCATTTTATTTATCCTCCTTGTAGATTAATATATAACCGTCTTCTAATTTAATTTGTTTTAATTTTTGTTCAGAAAATAAAACTCCAAAGTAAAAACCTAATTTAATTTTTAATTTCCCATATACCCAAGCGTCCCCAGATACCCAAGCGTCCCCAGATACCCGAGCGTCCCCAGATACCCAAGCGTTTCCATATACCCGAGCGTTCCCATATACCCAAGCGTTCCCATATACCCGAGCGTCCCCAGATACCCAAGCGTTCCCATATACCCAAGCGTCCCCAGATACCCGAGCATCCCCAGATACCCAAGCGTCCCCAGATACCCGAGCGTCCCCATATACCCAAGCGTCCCCAGATACCCAAGCGTCCCCATTATGATTAAGATTTTTTTCTTTTTCTATATAACCGCCCAGTTCGTCTTTTTTAACAATTCCAAAATTAATTAAAGCTTTAATTCTAAATAAAGTTTTACCTAAAAATTTCTTTGTATCATTTTTTAATAGTTTATATTTTTTCATGTTCGATTATCTTCCTAATTCTTCTTCTATTTTAAAAGTAAATCCGCATTCAATACATTTTGTTTCATATATCTTATATAATCGTAAGCAGGATACCCAAGTCTTTAGGCTTGGGAGGAATGCCGTCCTCCTTTTAAATTCTTCATAAATTCATCACTTCTTCCGTTCATCTGTATTTTTAATTTTTTATTTATCATCCTAAATGCCCGCACTTATCTCTTGATTTTATTAATTTACCTTTAATTTCTTTATAATAATATTGATTACATAATTTACCTTTGTGTAATGGATGTAAACATTCTTTACATTCTTTTTTGTTTGTTTCCATGTTAGTTAGATACCCTACCCTTTAGGGTATGGGAGTATGTCATTTAATATATGACAGTTATTACATTGTTTCCTTAATCTGTAATTTACAAATGAATTAACCATTTTGTTTAATCTCTTGCGATCTTAATACTTTTTCAAGTTCTTCAGTAACTTTTTTTAATCTTCTCATAAGATTTAAATTATTATCATATTCAATTAATCCTTTTTCAGCTAACATTAAGGAAGCCCCGGCTCTTACACAATCTACTATTTTAATATGATTTTCTTTTACTTGTATATATAAATTATAAGGAACTTTAACACTTGTTAAAACTTCTGGCTCTAATATCCTATTTTTCATAAAAAGAGAGTATTTTACTACTATATAAATATATTTATTGCATAAATATATCTATATTACTATTACTACTACTACTACTACTACTACTATATATATTTAATATATATTTTTATCATTATTATTATTATTATTATTATGTTATAGATATATTATTAAAACAAATTAATCTAATTTGTTTTAGTTATGGTTATAAAGAAGTTAAGTTTAGTAGAGATAATGGATCCAAATCAATTAATGCCCGGACAAGTTATAACAGATCCTAATCTGATTAATCCGGCGTATTATAACTTTCCAATGCCCACGCAGCAAGACGCGAAGAATGAAATAACTTTAGTTTCTCAGACAAACCCCCAAACTTTATTAGATGAATTTGAACATAAATTAAAGGGAGAAATCAAAGAACTTAATGATAATGGAGAGGAAAAATGGATTAAGAAATTTGATGCAATAGCAAATAATAGCGGCATCCAGAGCATCATAGTTGATTTAGGATCTATAGTAAATCAAAATACAATTCTTTCTAATTTAGAAGAAGATGACATTAGAAAATTAACTGTAGAATTTGGCAAAATGCTGACTTTTAAATTAATGATTAAATATAAAACATATGATATTCAGAAAAGTAATTTAAATACTATTGTCATGGGAGCTACGAGTTTAGTTTTTATTTCCTTAAAGAGAGGATTTAAAGAGGGAGAAAGGAAATTTTTAAAGACAACTGTAAGATCACAAGAACATTTAAAGTTCGATCAAAGTCAGCAAGAAAAGGAAAAGTTTACATGGAAGTTCTGGAAATGGTAGAGGAGATTAGATAATGGCAGATCCGACCGGTGGTTTTCTTAGTTCTTATGTTCCTTTAGTTAATACAGTTCTCTATATATTAATGGGAGCTATTGCCGTCGGTGGAATTGGTTTAATCTGGTGGAGAGTTCATCTCTGGAGAGCTTTCAATATTCAAATAAGAGTTTATTCCAAGAGGAGAGACGGATATAAAACTTGGGATGACTGGGGAGCTTATTTAAAAAATAAGAAGACCGGGGAAGCTTACGGTTTTAAATTAAAGAAAATGAAAACCATGATGCAGCCTCCAAATTATGAAGATCTTATGACTTCTCCTAAAGGAAATATCCTACATTTATTCCAGTTAAGCAATGATGAGTTCTTTGTTTTGCGTCCTCATATTCATTCTGGAAATGTCGAGACAGAATTAGAATTAAAAGTTATCGAGGGGGATATTCAATTATGGGGAACTACAATGATAGACAGATTAATAACTTTATATTCTAAGCCCAACTGGTGGGACAAATACGGAGCTTATGTTTTGTTTGGAATAGCAACGATGATGATTTTGTTAATGATATATTTGACATTGCAGAAGTTCGATGTATTAAAGGAAGTTGCAGCTAGCTTTAGAGATAGTGCATCAATATTGCAGCAATTAAAAGGAGGCGCTGTTCCGTCTGTAGCTCCTAAATAAATGGTTAAAACAATTAGTTATGATCCAACAAAAAGAAGATTAAGAGGAGAGGAGATGTTAAAAATAGATCAAGAGCTCAAAGTTGAAATAGAAGCTATCGGAAGAAAAGGAGACGGCATCACTAAAATAAACGGGCATACTATTTTTATCCAAGGCGGAGAAGTAGAGATAGGAAAAACTTACAATATCAAAATTATAAAAATCTGTCCTAAGTTTAGTTTTGCTGATCTTATCGGTGTAATTTAAATGACATACTCCCATACCCTAAAGGGTAGGGTATCTAACTAAACAAATATGGCAAAATACAAAATTAAAATATTTGAGATGTTTAGTGGTTATGGTGGAGCTTCCTTTGGATTAAAAAAAGCGAACATATCATTTAAATCTATTGGAATTTCAGAAATAGATAAGTATGCAATCCAATGTTATAATCAAAATTTTCCTAATATAAAGAATTATGGAGATTGTAAAAATATTAATCCACAAGAACTTCCAGACTTTGATTTATTAAGTGGTGGTTTTCCTTGCCAAGCTTTTAGTGTTGCTGGAAAAAGAAAAGGAGAACTTGACCCAAGAGGAACATTGTTTTATGACATAATAAGGATTGCAGAAATTAAACAACCCAAATATATTTTATTAGAAAATGTAAAAGGATTAACCAATAAAACATTTAAGGAAACTTTTAATAAAATCTTAAGTGAATTAAAAAGAATAGGTTATGATGTAATTTGGAAAATCTTGAATACAAAAGATTATGGTATTCCTCAAAATAGAGAGAGGGTATTTTTTATATGCAAATTAGGAAAATGGGATTTTAATGAGTTTCAGTTCCCCTCATCAGAAGAATTAACGATATTCATTAAAGATATTCTTGAGAAAGATGTTAATGAAAAATATAACTTATCTGAGAAACAAATCAAGGCAATTAAAGAAAGATTGAATTTCAAGGGGGGAATAATCAATGGAAGTATCTCTCCAAGTTTATTATCCCGGGATTATAAGGATGGTGGCAAAAGAGTTAAGATAGATAGAATACAATTTGATATAAGTGGTAAAGGATATAACTCGCAACAAGATAGAATTTATAATATAGAAGGAATTATGGCTTCTTTACCTAATGCAAATCCAAGTAATAAACTTAACATTTTTTCTTTGTTTCCAAGAAATGGTAATCCAAAACAAGGAGGAACTGGGCAGTTAATTAAATCAGACGGAACAAGTTATAATATTGATACTGGAAATGCACAAGCAATTTTATTGATTGACCCAAAGACGAAAAAAGAATATAAGGAGATAAGTCCTACTTTAAGAAGTGGAATAGGAAGTGGTAACAAGTTTCAAGTTATGAATACATTAACGGAAGCACAAGGTAGACAAGGAAGTTCAAGTGAATTTTTAAGGGTATCTGAAAAGGTAAGCATAAATTCATATATGTTTAGAAGATTAACTCCAAAAGAATGTTTTAGATTAATGGGTTTCTTGAATGATGAAATTAATTTACAAGGATTAAGCGATACACAATGTTATAAATTAGCTGGAAATGGTTGGGATATTAATTTAGTTTCAAAGATATTCAAACAATTATTAAACAATACGGAGAATGGCATTCCTCCCAAGCCTAAAGACTTGGGTATCCTGCCTACGATTATATGACTGATAAAGATCCTTATGCAGATATAGAAATAATTGATACTGATAATATTCAATTCGGGCAGCAAGAAAAAGAATTTAATCATCAGTCTTTAGTAATGCTTGCTTACCAAAAATCTATAGATGCATTGATGAAAGAAATGATCGAGGGTTTTTGGCAGGAAAAAAGAGATAAATTAGGAAATCAACTTTATGTTTATAATCCAGATACGAGAAAATCAGCGATAGAAAGCATTAAGACTTTAAAAAATCTGATGATAGCAGATATAACCGGAACTCCGCAAAAAAAGATAGTTGATAATTTAATAACAGAAGATAAAACTTTATATGAAACACATTTAAAAGAACAAAACTCATGGATAAATAAATTACCCAGAGCTGCAAAAACCGCTTTAGTAGTTAAATATAATTTATTCTCATCATTAGATCTTAATGAGAAACTTCCTTTTTATCATTATTATATCAATAGTTCAGTAGAAATTTACAGAAAATTATTCGAGGCTCTGGAAAATTGCTTAGCCGAGAAAAAATACTTTAAGAGGAAAAAGATAATAGCTTAAAATGGCAATTAGTATTAAAAAAATAGGAGATATTGAATATAAATATTATCATTTTGATATTAAACTTAATGAAGATTTATATAATGAATTAAAAGAATTAGCAAAACAGAATTATGTTAATATTCCAAGTTTAATAAGATATTGCATTGTTGAATATTTAAAATTAAAAAAACAAGGAAAATTAAATTAAAATGTCAGATGAAATCGAAATTTTAAACGAGGGAATATTCCTTAATAAGATATTGGAAGATAGATTTTATGGTAAAAATCAAAATCTTTTAATGGCTTATATCGGAAAGACCGGCTCTGGTAAATCATGGGGTTGTCTTCGAGGGATGGAGAACTGGTATAAATATAAATTTAATTCTGATGTTCCAAAAGAAAACATTTGTTTTAATCCGGAAAGTGTAATGAATAGAATTGTCAACGGTAAATTACCCAAAGGAACTATTTTAACAATGGAAGAAGCCGGCATAAGCATGAGCTCATTAGATTTTCAAGCGAAGATAGCCAAATTATTTAATTATATTATCCAGAGTTTTAGAAATCTTAACATCGGATTATTTGTTAATCTTCCTTATCTTTCGATGCTGAATAAAACTACAAGAATATTATTACATTATACAATGAAGACGCAAGAAATCAAAAATAATAATTGTTATTTTAAAATACATCAGTTGCAAGTCAATCAAGAGACCGGAAAAGTTTACAGACATGCACCCAGATTTAATATCGACGGTGTAATGGAAAAAATAGATCAGATTAGATTAGGAAAGCCGTCTAAAGATCTGATAGATTATTATGAAGCTGAAAAAAGTAAATTTGTTACTGGACTTGGTAAGGAAGTATTAGCCGGCATTAAAGCGCAAGGCTCCCAATTTCAATTCAGAAGACCGCTTACATTTAGACAACAAGAAATCTTAGCTTTACATAAACAAAGACTAAAACAAGAAGAAATAGCAGAAAAACTAGGAATTACACAAGGCGCAGTAAGCGGAACTTTAAAATTAATAGAAAGAAAGGGTTATTTTAATGAAATAGAGGCATTTTCCTAAGGAAAATTAATTATAGGTTAATAAATGCCATAAAAGGAATAAATAACTTGATTATAGCCTCCGAAAATGAAAAGCAAGGCAATATAGCCTCCGAAAATGAAAAGCAAGGAAAATGTGTTAGAGAAACATGAAATAGAGGTCTTATTAACTAATTGTAAGACTGAAGAAGAAACTTTTTTACTTACTGCATTAGTTTATACTGGGATGAGAGTAAGTGAACTAAGCCATATGAATAAATCATGGATCAAGTGGCAGAACTTACAGATAATAATTCCTCAGCATGACGGAGAATGGTCTCCTAAAACAAAACAAGGATCTAGGACAATACCATTAATAGAGCCCAGACTTAAAGAAGTTCTTAGGGCTTGGTTTACTCTCCGGGAAAATGTAGCAATGGATAGATCTACTATCTGGAGAATTGTTAAACGAGTTGCTGCAAGATCGGAGCTAACAAAAAAAGTTTATCCGCATGCATTACGAGCAACGTTCGCGACGATGTTAGCTTTCATGGGAATGAGCTCAGCGAGCATACAACATATTTTAGGTTGGGCTAAACTTACGACTGCTGAAAGTTATGTGCAGTCAACCGGGATTAGAGCTATTGAAGAAATGCAAGAGAAATGGAAATTCTAAAACTGATTAAGCTATTTCGTTGCATAATAAGATATTAGTTCTATAGTCCCACACATGAGACTTTTTTAAAATGCAACAGATTAGACCAGAGTGTCTTCTATATTATCTAAAATGATAATACATTTTCCATGGGAAATAAGAGGGTTAGTGAGATTTGAACTCACGACAACATACGGAGCTTTAATTCCTAGGTCGCTCTACCGAACTGAGCTATAACCCTCAATAGTTAAATATAATAAGATTATAGTTAAATATAATTTAGATTATAATCCTCAATACATTTTTCCTTTATTACCGCCAGAACTTAATCTGCTAAATATTTTTATCAATACAAAAATAAATATTAATCCTCCAAGTAACCAGATCAAAACTAAAATAAAACTGTTATTGACGAATAATTGAGTAAAGAATGTTAAGCCAAGATCCATTAAAGACCATATAACGCTAGTATTTTGCTGAGTATTTTTAATTCCCTCGAATGTCATGAATGTTAATCCCATCATTATAAGAAAAGCTATAAAAGTTTCTACCATCATAACGGGTTTATTTAGATTAATCTTCTTCATCTTCTTCGTCCTCGTCTACCGGCTTAGCAAACCAGTTTTTAATAAATTGATATGCCATGAAAATAATCAATGTAATCAAAACCCAGAATACAACTTTATAGATTATATCGATAGCTTTGCTTAAAATTGGGTCTATTGTTATCAAGCTTATTATATTGATAATTCCCAAGACCATTAATAAAGTTGGAACTGTTAAAATTATTCTTACAAAATCTTCTTTAATCACAAATATTAAAGTCAAGAAAACAATTAGACCAACGATAGATAATATTAAGCTGCTTTGATAATTTGCATTATCTCCCCCAGTCTTTGTTACTTTAAAATTAAATGTTGAAAATCCGTTGTCATTTGCTCCGTTGCATACAACTTGACTTTGATAATTCCCAAGAGAGTTTAATTGATTTTGAGATACTGTAAAATTATAAAATGCCGTCTGATTATTCATCTTTTGATTATTTATTAAGATGCTTTGATTTGGATAGAATATAGAGATATTGCATAATGTAGATGCTGCGCAATAAGTATTATTGCTTAGACAAGGAACTTTTAAATCAACTTGATCATTTTGTTTAAAAACTAAATCAGCATTAACAAAACTTACTAATAGTAATATACCAATGAGTAATAATATTATTTTTTTCATGTTAAGGTGGCTCCTACCCAAGCATAAGCATCTAAGACAGTTTTAACGCAGACTTGCAGAGTATCAGCAATTCCTAGAGAATTATAATTAAACCAAAGTGTGCCCCTTGTTGTTGCGTCGCAAGTTGGCTTAGTTCCGGAACTGTTTATTTTAAATCCGTTATTTAACTGTAAGCTATTCTCCATTTTTACTGTATGAGACATTATCTCATTATTTCCGACGCTAACGCTTGATTTTGATATTGGAATTATTAATAAAATCAGCATTGCCATTATTATTATTTTTAAGATTTTCATTTTAAAAATCCTTGCTTCCCGCCACTCTTAAAGCGATCATTCCAAATATGGCAAGAGCTACAGATATAAAAACTGGCATATCTCCTATAAAATCTATTGCTCTTAATATTACTGCAGCAAGTAAAGTAACAAATGAAGCAACGGCAAAAGCCCTCTCTGTCGTGAATATTTTACCGACGATAAACAAGACTATAAAAATAGCTGCTAATATCATCGTCCAAAACCAACCCCCGGTAACTATATTAGGATAAAATAAAAAACTCGTTACACTTGTTACATTTGGCGCCGGATACATTTTAGATCTTTCTCCTAAATATTGCTGATAATATCGCGAATAATAACCCTATTGTTATAATTAATGAAAATCCGTTGACTAACGGATTATTTTTTGAAAATCCTAGAGCATTGCCAAGATCCTTAATCATATCTCCAAAAATACTAATACTTCCGAGCATTACCTTTAATGCTTTCCAAGCCCCGGATACAAGAAAATCTAATAATCCCAAAAATCCTATCTTGCTTTCCTCGTTAATACTTTGCTGAACTTGATTTGTTAATGTTTCTGTCTGAGCTATTTTATTATATGTAACATTATAAGAAGTATCGATATTAGTTCCGTAATTATTATTTGCATCTCCGATAAACATGACTATTGCAGTAACTGACATCGTAATCATTACAAGTATTATCAGATAATCCCTTACTAACATTTTATTTTTTACCCTTTACATTTTTATCTTTATATTTATCTGCTCTTCTTTGAGCTCTTGTTTTTTTTCTTTTTTCTTGATATTTTTTACTCATTTTAACTCCTTAACTGGACTATCAGCATTATCGCAAATATCACTAATGCTATAATTGTTATTCCTTGGAAAATTATTAATCCCAATAAAACCGAAGCAATTAATCCAGTAATGCTTAATATTATTGCTACTACCGGGCTCCACATCCCTATAAATGCTAATACAACTATTAATAAAACTGCTAAAAATCCTCCGGTCTTGTCTGATCCTATAATTTGTTTTATATTATCCACAATTCCAAAAATAACCTTATCTAAAAGTTTTTCCGGACTTGCAGATCTAAAAGCGCTTGCGTAAAAAGTTCCGTCTGTATATGTCGAGACATCACAATAAATAATTCCAGATGCAGCCGTGCTAGAAGTATCGCAAACTGTGCCTTTATTGCTTGCCAGACTTCCGTTAATATTTTCAACTA
>Ga0334722_10002779_pt1 | contig 19384 bp, 15 predicted proteins | sample C3_bottom_MG_FD_207210 | JGI IMG/M metagenome (GOLD analysis project Ga0334722, IMG submission 207210) | Sediment microbial communities from Yellowstone Lake, YNP, Wyoming, USA - C3_bottom | ecosystem: Environmental > Aquatic > Freshwater > Lake > Sediment | place: USA: Wyoming | collected...
TACCAAGATTAAGATGATTAAGAGAGTCTCGTTTGGATTTAGAAATATTGATAACTATATTGCAAAAGTAACCCTGGCATTCATACCATTTCTGATGTTAATTCAACACACTATTTGTTAAAGAGCCCAAAAAAACAAACCCGACAAATTAGGCTTGTTCTCGTTTAATATTACTATTCCAAAATCTCCCCAAACTCCTTGGGTAAGATATTTTCCACTTTTTCAATTTCATTGGCATCAATGTGCAGGCGCAAAACATTCATAATAGTCCGCGCCACACTTTCCGGCCGGTATTCAAACGGCGCGATGAAATTCTCTTCGATTTTTTGCAAAAATTCCTCTTTATTCATTTTGTGCGGCACCGCATGCGGATCCCAGCCTTCATAGAAAATACCTCTGAGAAGCGTCGGCAGTTGCGCGCCCAATTTCGCCACATCATTGACCGGCAAGCGGTCGCGCAAGGCATGCAAAACCACCCTCATGGCAGCATAAGACTGATTCCTTTGGCCTTCCCATCCCAACTCACTCTCAATGTCATCCAGAATGAGATTGGTTTTTTGCACGGTAGCTTCAAATAATTTCACTCTGTACGGCATATAATTGAAATTAATTTACACAACTAGTACAGTTGGCAAAGACTTTTTATTCAAAACTCGAACAAAACAAAAACCGTCCCTTTCGAGACAGTTTTAGTTATAAGCAATTTCTACTTATATGTTATCGCATCCCGATACTTTGTCGAGACATTTCCCGCCCGATCCCTAAACTGAACGTATGCGTATTTTGTTCCTTTTTTTGTATTGCCTCCGTAAGTGGATGTTCCCAGATTCCAATTGGTATATTTGGTTTTATAAGTTATCCAGCCGGACCATTTGCTTCCATTGTCTGAAAATCTCATCTGATATACACCGACAGCGTCGATTGCCTTCGGATACAATGTTGCAAACAAACTACTTGTTGATGCCGCTTTGTTATTGATATTCACAGATCCGGTCGGCGCGGTTTCATCAGCCGATGAATCGATCAAGAGCAGATCAGCCGCTTCATTTCCGACAATATCCGAAACAGTCGCCGTCACATCATTATTGAATCTTGCGGCAGCTCCGGCGATTTCAATATTTAATGTATCGCCGTCTCCGTTCCAAGAAAAAGAAGTTGTTCCGGAAAATCCGCTGGCTGACAATTCGTTGGAAAGCGCATTTTCCACCACACTTCGGCTGGAAGAACTGAGCGCTTCACTGAAAACCAGATCAGCCGATCCTCCATCATTAATAATATAATCTGAAACTCCGCCACCAAGCTTTGCCACTGTCGGATTATCTGAGTCAGACAACTTATTCACGGCATTTTGAGCGTTTATTCTTTTTCCAGTCACAGTCTTTCCAGCGAGAGAATCCAGACTGTCGCCCGTGGACAAAATAACGTCCTTCACTTGTTCATTGGTCAGCGTATTATTGGTTCCCCACAGTAACGCGGCTAAACCTGTTACGAACGGAGCAGCCATTGAAGTTCCGGAATAATAATCCCAGAATCCGGGAGCGCCTTTGGTATATTCAGTGTTCCACAAACTATCAATTAAGCATCCGCCGTAGTTATTATCTGATCCGTCAGAAATCCAATGAAATCTGTATTTGAAAGTGCTGGTAAATAAGCTTGGATCCAGCGAATTGTTATAATATGTGCCTGCGCTATATCCTGACTTATCAGCATGCAAGCTAGACTCATCCCAGCGTCCAATTTCACTCCAAGTCGCGCCATCATCACCGCTCGTTTCCAGCGCCATATAATCATGCCAGTTGCTTTCATCTAACTGCGTATCACAAGCGGTATTAAAATAAAAATCGGCGTTTTGCACATCGGAAAAATCCAGAGTATCGGAAATCAGCGTAGTATCAGCATTATCTGAATACGGATTGAAACTGTCTCCATAAATTACATTTCTCCAACTACTGCCAAAATTGCCTAGTCCATTAAACATTACGTGAGTCACATCACGAGATTGCCAATTTGAATCGACAGATTTTGTCAGATACGCAGACAATGCCGGAGTTGTCAGTCCGTCAAAATTATCATAAGCATAATCATTATCTCCCACCGAACTTAAAATAGAATCTCCGGGAGCCGCCACATCAACTGCAACGCTGTCATAACTTGACCAATCAGTCAATTGGTCATTTTGATCGGTGGCTGCCACACAAATAATATTACTCAGATCGTCCAAACAAGGATAAATTGCAGGTCCATATTCATTGCCGGCCGCCGCCACAAAAAGCCCGTCAAAATTAGAAATTGCCGCGCGCAAAACATCATCTTCCGCATAACCGCCCCAGCTGGCATTGATAACTTTAGCTCCATTGTTCTGCGCAAACGCGATGCCCTTAACAATCTCATCCGTTGTCAGATCGGCAGTCTTCACGGCCATTATTTTGGCGTGCGGCGCAATACCTACCACTCCCGTTGTATTATCTGCTCCGGCAATTATACCGGCAACATGCGTTCCATGCGAAGAGTAAGAATACACAGGCAGCCCAGTCCACCAATCTGTAGCATAATAGCTTGGACTTGGATCATTGTCTCCAACGGTATTAGCCAATGCGTCCGTATCAAAGTCCCAGCCATGATTCGGGCAACCTCCCGGAATTGCATCGCCATTCTCATCCACACAATTGGTTCCGTCCCACATATTCGGCGCCAAATCGGGACTGTTATACGCCACGCCGGTATCAATAACCGCCACGATCGCATCATGCGCGCTGCCATCGGAAACCGCCCAAGCTTCAGGCGCTTTCACATCCGCTCCGGCCGTGCCGGTTGAAGTTGATGTTAAATAAGCTCCGAACCCGGTTTTCTCATTCAGCGTCAAAGTTTGGCCGGTGTTATGCAGCCCCCACTGATTCGGATACGACGTATCATCAGACGGATCCACGCTGGTTGGAGAATATTTGAAATTAGGCTGCGCGCTTTCCACATTCGGATCCTTTTTCAAGGCCGCAATTTTTTTAGTAACATCTTGTCCGTCTTTTATTTTGAAAACTGCCGAATTAATTTTTCCTAATGAATTTTTCTGATCCAATTTATATTGCGAAGCAAAATTTCTGACCGCGGATTTGACGCCGGAATTATCCGTAACAATTTGCAACTGTTTATCTGTCGATTTTGTTGCGTTTTTATTTATTGAATTTTCCGGAACAGAATATCTCCCAATATCAATCTTGTCAGCCTTAAATTTCACCAGCACTTCGTCTTTAACATACTTAGGCGCATTCTTATCAATTTTGTTGACATTTTTTCCGTTTACACCGGATTTTTTCGATTGGTTTGCATTACCGATCGGTTGGAATTTATCCGCCATATCTTTTTTGCTTGGAACCGCATTGCTATCCTGAGCGATTGAAACATTTCCGATTCCCAATGTCACAAAAGCAAATATTGCGGTAAATAAAAAAATGACTGTTCTTTTGGCCATTCTTCGCGTTATTCTCCAATTCATATTTTTCTCGCCCTGTTAAATTCCGTCAGGGTGTTTAACTGGGTTCCTTTTATTTGTTTATATTTCCATCATACCATTGCAAGGTAAATAGCAATAACCAAAGTTATCCACATACTCATTCGAACAAAAAAAACCGCCCTTCTTAGAGCAGTTTTTATGACATGCATAATTTCTACTTTATCACCATTAACTCCACATCAAAAATCAGCGCAGCGTTGGGCGGAATCACGCCAGGAATGCCTTGCGGACCATATGCTAAATCACCTGGGATTGTCAGTGTTCTTTTCTCTCCCACTTTCGCTCCAAGCAATCCTTGATCCCATCCCTTGATCACCATGCCTGCACCAATCGTAAAATCAAAGGGTGTGTTGCCATGCTTCGCACTTGCGTCAAATATCGTGCCGTCGGTTAATTTTCCTGTGTACAACACAGAGATCGTATCACCGTTTTTTACTACGCGATCGCCGGTTCCCGGTTGAGTTGTTTTGACCTCTAATTCCATAGGTTTATTATTTTGAATTGGTTGATTAACTTGTGCTGGTTGATTATCTGCTTGGTTCGTCTCACTCGGTTGCTGTTCGTTTTGTTGATTGCCAGAATCTTTATCGTTGCGTATTGTCACGATGACAACTCCTGCCACAGCCAGGATGAGAATTCCAAGGATTATTTTTTTTGCCATTAATTTAAATTATTTTTTACGTTTTTTAGTATAACAAATATTACGGTTATGGCATAGGCTTAGACATAATCTGATTTATCGCGTCTTCATCTTTGCATTTATATTTCTGGCTCGGTGTATAAAAATTTTTATTCGGACCGTAACACCCGTCATTATTATGATTAAGCACAGCTAAGAACGGCAACAGGAAGCCCATCTTTTGCGACGTGAATTTTCGGTATAAATTAGTCAGCGTTTCGATTCTTTTTTCTTGCGGCATTCTGGCAAACACGCCCATGTCATCCCAAGTTAGGCCGCTCCAATCCAGATGCAAGAAAACATTATTCGCCCGAGAACTATATTTTTTATTCCAGAGCAATGCCCAACAGCTGGAGAATTTACTGGAACAAGATTTATTTTCAATCAACCCTTGACTGTCTATCCCCACGCCGTCTTCGATATAATCAAACATTCTGAGATATTTTTCATCCGTGATGTCATCGGTTTGCGCGCCGATAATTATTTCCACCTTTTTTTCTTTGGCATATGCCCGCATATCATCAAGCACTTTTTTAATTTCTGTTTCTTGAAAATTCGGATGCTCATCTTGTAATTGGATCTGGCCGAACAAGAAACTTTGGATACCAGTGTCAATGGCGCGATGCGTAACCACTTTCAGATAGCGCCGGTATTCAACATTTTGTATGCTCGGAATACAAGTGCCATTGCCCCATCGGCCTTCCGTCCCCGTTCGGCACATCTCATCATAATGATATTTTTTATCCTCGATAGTATCCTGATATGTCCGTTGCATCGGAATAGCTTCCGCGATAAACATTCCATACACCACTCGCTCCTTATCGACATTTTTCATTATTTCAACCGCTTTATCAAAATCCGGCGGCTTCAGCCATGTCTCTAGCGCGCGATGCAGATACACGCAATTGGAACGATTGATCATTGCTGTTATTTCCTTGGTCTTCTCGCCATAGCCGGACAAAAAACCATCTGCCACACAGCCGTTATTTTTTATCAAATCCATGGAAATCGGCCCAGGCGCAAAATGCCATTCCTCTTCCGCCTTAGCTTCCGGCGCGACACTAGCCTCGGATCGGCCAACGAGAACCATAGGATAATTATCCTGGCTATAAATATCATCAGACTCCTTCAGTGTCAGCCAGATAGCTCCGCCAGACAACAAAAGCATGGCCAAAACCGCCGCGCTAAACGGAACCTGAGCGCGCCAGAGTGAACGCCTATTTTCATACAGATTAAAATTGTTATTCATAAGCATACAGTATATCAATAAATACACCGCGCGGCAACGATTGTTTCATTTATTGCTTTTTGCCATTCAAAAAATTAAAAAACTCCTAAATGGAGTTTTTTAATTTACCTGAGCGGGTAGGGGGAATCGAACCCCCCTCCTCAGCTTGGAAGGCTGATATAATAGCCACTATACGACACCCGCCTTCGTCTCGCCGAAACGAGACTACGGCGGGGTAAAGCCCGCAAGTAGTCCGCAAAGGCGGACATGCAATTCTATTTTTATCCTGTCGGGGTGCAGAGACTCGAACTCTGACTACTTGGTCCCAAACCAAGCGCGCTACCATTACACAACACCCCGTAAAATTACCTATCAATATTATCTTTAAATCGAATATAAGTCAACATCCCCGCTCATCTATAATAAAATCCCCTCAACGGGGATTTTATTACTATCTCTATACAATAATTGTAGCAGAGAAAAGATTTATTCAAAAGATTTACCCCGTTAAATTTCCACGAAGTGGAGCCTATTTAACTGGGGAACTTTATTTCACAGCTTCTTTTAATGCTTTTCCAGCAGTAAATTTAGGCACAGTCATAGCAGGGATCTGAATCTTAGCCTTAGTTTGAGGATTGATTCCGATTCTCGCAGCTCTCGCAGAAACTTTGAAAGTTCCAAAGCCGGTTAAAGTAACTTTGTTTCCAGCTTGCAAAGATTTGGTTATTTCTTCAACCATAGTATCGATAACCGTTTCGACATCCTTTTTAGATTGCTCGGTCTTTGTAGCAATTGCGTTTACCAAAGCATCCTTGTTTACGTTTGTCATAATTGTCACCTGCCTTTCTAGCTTGCCCGTGATTCCGCCTCGGAATTTTACGGGGTTTTTATACATTTATTTTTGCTTATAAAAGCCCTTTCTTTCTATATTCTACTCTTTTTGGTTTAAATAAAGCAAATCCAGTTATCCACAGTTCTCGTAACCCGTAACTTATAACCTGAAACTTAATTTCTAGGTCAAGATTACTACAATCTGTCGAGTTTTAAGTTTCGAGTTTCGAGTTTCAAGCTTCAAGCTTCAAGTTGCTATCGGGCAACTTCCGTGGCCCTAGTTTCACGAATAACATTAACCTTGATTTCACCAGGATATTTCAGCTCCTTTTCAATTTTATCCGCAATGGCTCTAGCTAGCTTAATTGCGCCTAAATCATCAGTTTTATCCGGTTTAACAAAAACTCGAATTTCCCTTCCGGCCTGAATCGCATAACTCTTTTCAACTTCTTCAAAGGAATTAACCACATCTTCCAATTCTCCAAGACGCTTCAAATAGTTTTCTAGGGTGTCTTTTCTGGCTCCTGGTCGGCTCGCTGAAATTGCGTCAGCGGCCGCGATAATCATCGATTCAGGAGTTTCAAACGGATAATCCTCATGATGCGGTTTCATCGCGTCAATAATTTCTTTGCCAATATTAAACTTCTGTAAAATCTTAATGCCGATTTCTACGTGCGTTCCTTCAACTTCATGATCGATAGCTTTACCGATGTCATGCAAAAGTCCGGCTTTCTTTGCGATTGCGACATCCGCGCCTAATTCCGAAGCTAAAGCTCCGGACAAATGCGCCACTTCCAATGAATGCAACAAAGCATTTTGTCCATAACTGGTCCTATAGCGAAGCCGTCCAAGAATTTGTATGAGTTTTGGATCAAGTCCGGCCACACCGCAATCATACGCCGCGGCTTCTCCGGCTTCTCGGATTTTATTATTGATTTCAAGTTTCGCAAATTCAACCGCCTCTTCAATCTTTGTCGGATGGATTCGCCCGTCACCGACCAATTTTTCGATAGCAATTTTCGCAGTCTCCCTTCTGATCGGATCAAAACCGGAAATTACAATCGCTTCCGGCGTGTCATCCACAATAATTTCAATGCCAGTCAATCTTTCCAAGGCTTTGATATTTCTGCCTTCGCGTCCAATAATCCTTCCTTTGACCTCATCCGAAGGAATACTGACCGTGCTAGTGGTAACGTCGGCCGAATGCGATCCGGCATATTTCTGAATTGCTCCGGTCATTATGTCTTTGGCCTTTTTGTTCAGTTCTTCCTGCCCATTAGCCTCAAGATCCTTGATTTTCTTAGCAATAATATCCCGGCTCTCTTCCTCAGTCAGTTGCAATAATATTTTTTTGGCATCTTCTTTGGAAAGACCAGCGATTTTTTCCAGTCTTTTTAGCTCTTGGCTTCTTGTTTCCTCAACTTCTTTTCGAATCTGGCGGATTTCTTCCGCTTTCTTCTCCAGCATAACTCTTCCACGTTCAATTTCCTCCATCTTACTATCGAGGGTGACTTCTCTTTTCTCAAGGCGCTCTTCTAAGCGCATTATTTGTTTTTCTCGATCAAGTTCTTTCCTTTTGGCCTCTTCGAGAATATTTACAGCTTTGCTTTTTGCGTCTAACAATGCCTCCTGCGATTGTTTCTCCGCTTCCTCAATGATTTTTGAGGCCTTTCCCTCGGCTGTGTTTAACTGCTTTTTAGCAATGGCTTGCCTGACATAGTAACCCAAAGATGTCCCGACAATCAAACCCAAAACTCCGATTATGATTTCCATAATATTTTCCTCTATTCAGTTGATAAATAATATTAGCGTTTTTCATCTTATATATTTTATTGGCACAATTTTTGGCTTATCAGAACGATATTTGCCATTTATGCCTAATTTATCAAACAAATAAATCAATTTAAACAAATTACTTAATACCTTAAAATCTTATTACATTAAAACCTTTTTGTCAAAGGCCGATTAAAATGATATTATTAAATTGTTGAATGGCTAAATTGTCAAATTGTTTGTCAATTCAGCCGTGCGACAAAAACAAAACAACAATTTAGCAACATAACGATTTAATTTCATGTACAAACCCGTAGTGCTTGTCGTGCTTGATGGGTGGGGCATCGGAAAAAGCGATAAAGGAAACGCCATAACCGAAGCAACTCTTCCAACGATTGATAAGCTTAATAATTTTTACCCCAATAACAGCCTCCAGGCATCCGGAATTTCTGTCGGATTGCCATGGGGAGAGCCCGGTAACTCAGAAGTTGGACACACAACTATCGGCACCGGAAAAATAATCTACCAGAGTTTGCCAAGAATTGCCATGGAAATTCAAAATGGCGAATTTTTTAAACATCCAAGCTTTTTGAAAGCTATGGATAATGCCAATAAAAATAATGCCTCTCTCCACCTAATGGGGTTGGTTGGCAAGGGAGCGATTCATTCCCATGTTGATCATCTTTATGCCCTGCTTGAACTAGCCAGAGACCAAAAAGTAAAAAATGTTTTTATCCACGCTTTCACAGACGGACGCGACTGCGCGCCTGATTCAGCGGCCCAATCCATCGCCGAGCTTCAGAAAAAAATGGCCGGTTATGGAATCGGAAAAATTGCGACTATCGGCGGAAGATATTTTGGCATGGACAGAAACAATAATTGGGACAGAATTAGAAAAGCCTATGACGCCATGACAAAAGGCGAGGGAATAAAGATTACTGATCCGGTCAAATATCTGCAAGACTCCTATAAAAAAGATATTTTCGACGAATACATCGAGCCAGCCGTAATAGTTGATAATGACAAACCACTGGCAACTATCAGAGATAATGATTCGGTAATATTTTTTAATTTTAGAGAAGATCGGGCCAGACAAATCACTCGGGCCTTTGTTCTCCCTGGATTTATGAAGTTTAAAAAGTCCGAGCTAAAAAATCTCGATTTCGTCACAATGACACAATATGAAGAAGGCGTGCCGGCAAGCGTCGCTTTTCAACCGATAAAAGTTACTAATTGCCTTGGCAAAATCATCAGTCAAAAAAAAGGAGCGCAATTGCGCATCGCTGAAACAGAAAAATTTGCGCATGTAACATATTTTTTTAATGGCGGGCAAGAAGAGCCATTTCCAAAAGAGGATAGGATAATCATACCGTCAAAAAACGTAGCTAGTTTTGACTTAGCCCCCGAAATGAGCGCAATGGAAATAACAGACACCGTTATTGACGCGCTTTCCAAAGAAAAATATGATTTCATTCTTATGAACTATGCCAATGCGGATATTGTCGGACACACCGGCAATGAAAAAGCAACCATAAAGGCGGTAGAAGCAATCGACAAATGTTTAGGAAAATTGATTCCTGCGGTCTTGCTCAAAAAAGGCTGTCTCCTGATAACCGCTGATCATGGCAATGCTGAGGAAATAAAGAGTAGCTTGACTGGAGAAATAAACACCGAACATTCAACTAATCCGGTGCCGATTTGGTTTATAACTAACGACAATCACGCGGAGAGAAACAAAAATAAAAGCAAGGATCCACAAGGGCTTCTGAGCGATATCGCTCCAACAATTCTCGAATTGCTTGAATTGGAAAAATCAGAAGAAATGACGGGCGAAAGCCTCTTGCCGATCCTAAAATAATCTGCAAATAAAAAAATCTTCCCGTTAAACGGGAAGATTTTTTTATTTGCTCAAGTTCTACTTTATTATTTTATCAACAATCCCATATTTTTTCGCCTCATCAGCTGTCATGAAATAATCGCGTTCCGTGTCTTTTTCTACCTTAGCCACCGGTTGGCCGGTGTGCTTAGCCATGATTTCATTCAATCTTTTTTTCATCCGAATAATATGATCGGCATGGATCGCCACATCAGTGGCTTGCCCTTGCGCGCCGCCCATGACCTGATGGATCAAAACCTCGCCATTCGGAAGGACAATTCTTTTTCCGCTTTTTCCGGCAGTCAGAAGCAAGGCCGCGGCAGAAGCCGCCATGCCGATGCAAATTGTCGAGACATCCGCTTTGACATATTGCATCGTGTCATAAATCGCCAGCGCGGAAGTGACCTGCCCGCCGGGAGAATTTATATATAGCTTAATATCCTCCTTGGAGTTTTGTGAATCCAGAAATAACAGTTGCGCAATAATGCTGTTGGCTACAACATCATCAATCGGACCGCCCAAAAAAATTATCCGATCCTTGAGCAAGCGCGAATAAATATCATAAGCCCTTTCGCCATAACTGGTTTTTTCGATGACCGTCGGAATAAGATATTGGTTTGTGATTTTATTGTTATCCATAATAACTAACACATGTCCTTGCGAGGAGCATCAGCGACGTGGCAATCTCAAAGTTTAATTCTTACAAACGAGATTGCTTCGCGAAGCTCGCAATGACAGGCGAACTAAAATTTTAAATCTTCTCCAGTCTTTTGAAAACTTCTTCGTTTTCTAAAACTCCCTTAGTATATGAATACAATCTTTCCATATCAATATTCTTGTCAAAATCTTTGACGTTTTTATAATATTGCAAAGTTTTGTTCATTTCAGCCTCAATATCCGGAGCATCAATTTTGATTTCTTCCAATTTTACGATTTCGCGCAGCGCCAAGGCAGACTTTACCCGCTTCTCGGCCTGCGGTTCCCAGTCTTTTTCCAGATCTTTTTTATCTTTCTTAAGTTGCGCCAAATATTGATCCAGGCTCATGCCCATTGATTGAGTTTGCTGATCAAATTCCAAAAGCATTTTTTGCGTTTCTTCCTTGATCAAAATTTCCGGCAAATCAACTTCCAGCTGTTCGATTATTTTATCCAAGTATTGTGTTCTTTTTTCTTCTTCCAGCTTATGCTTGTTTTCATGTTCGATGCCTTCTTTCATATTTTTCTTCAACGCTTCCAAATTTTCAAAGCTTCCCAGAGATTTTGCAAAATCATCATCGATTGCGGGAACCTGCCTTTCCTGCGCCAGATTAACTTTCACTTTGAAAGTTGCATTTTTGCCGGCCAGATCTTTTTTGTGATATTTCTCCGGAAATTTCAATTCAAATTCTTTTTCTTCGCCGGCTGCCATGCCGATCAAATTTTCTTCAAACCCTGGAATAAAAGCTCCTTTGCCGATTACCATCGGATGATTCTTGCTTTCCCCGCCTTCGATTACTGCGCCATCGATCAAAACAGAGAAGTCAATCTCGGCGCTATCCTGATTGGCAATCGCCCGATTCACGGTCACCAGCTTAACCCGGCTGTTCGCCAGATGTTCAAGTTCGTGCTTGATTTCCTCTTCAGTCGCCTCGCCTGCTAAGCCGGCAAATTCTGCATTGATTTTTTTGATATCTTTTTTATACTCATCCTGCAATTTTACGGCCGGCATCACAGCCACAACAACTTTATACACCAAATCCTTACTCTCTTCGATTTTTTCAATTTCAACTTTCGGGCTGCCAAGCGCATCCAGTTTTTCTTTAATCAGAAACTCCATATAACTTTTTTGCACCGCTTTTTCAGCTGCATTATTCAGCAAAATTCCGGCTCCGACTTTTTGTTCAACGATGTTTCTTGGCGCTTTGCCGGGGCGAAAACCGGGAATTTTTATTTCCTCTGATACTTCAGCCGCCGCTATGTCCAGATATTTTTCCCAATCTGCCCATGCAACAGTTACCTCGAATTCAACTTGTGATTTCGGTAATTTTTTAATTTCAGCCATTTTATATAGATAATAAGAATTTAAATTAGCAGTCCGACTATAAGCAAAGCAACGATATTCAGAATTTTTATCATCGGATTAATCGCTGGTCCGGCCGTATCTTTATATGGATCCCCAACCGTATCGCCTGTAACTGCCGCCTGATGCGCGAAACTTCCTTTGCCGCCGAAATGTCCGTCTTCAATATACTTTTTGGCATTATCCCAAGCGCCTCCGCCACTCGTCATTGAGATTGCTACAAAAATTCCGGTAATGATTGACCCAACCAAAAGTCCTCCGAGCGCCTGAACGCCTAGAATAAATCCCACCAAGATCGGCGCCGCAACCGGAATCAGCGCGGGAAAAATCATTTCTTTGATTGCCGCCTTTGTCACAATATCAACCGTTCGCCCGTAATCAGGTTTTTCCGTACCAGCCATAATGCCCGGCTTTTCTCTGAATTGTTTGCGAACTTCTTCCACCACAGCTCCAGCCGCTCTTCCAACCGCTTGCATGGAAAGCGCTCCGAAATAATACGGCAACAATCCGCCGATGAATAGTCCCGCCAAAACTCTCGGGTCATTGATCAAAAATTGAAAAGTATCGGGAATACTATGGGTAAAATCAGCGAATAACACCAATGCCGCTAAAGCCGCCGATGCAATCGCATATCCTTTTGTTACCGCTTTGGTTGTGTTTCCAACTGCATCTAATGGATCAGTTATATCCCGAACTTCTTTGCCCATTTCTGCCATCTCAGCAATTCCTCCGGCGTTATCAGTAATCGGCCCATATGAATCAATCGCCACAATTATTCCAGCCATAGAAAGCATCGCCATTGCCGCCACTGCCACACCATACAGTCCGGCTAAATAATGCGCGCCCAGAATCGCAGCCACAATCACCAATACCGGCAAAGCGGTTGATTTCATAGAAACTGCCAGACCCGTAATAATGTTTGTTCCGTGTCCGGTTTCAGAAGATTTGGCAATATCTTTTACCGGCGCATATTTTGTTGAAGTGTAATATTCAGTAATGATTACCATGGCGGCAGTCACAGTCAATCCGATAAGTGAGGCCAAATAAATATGCATCACGCTATAACTGAGTCCGCTCATTAAATATTTTGTAGCCGGATAAAAAGCAATGGCTGCCAGCACGCCAGCCACAATCAGGCCTTTATACAGCGCGCCCATAATATTTTTATTTGAGCCCAATTTTACAAAGAAAGATCCGATGATGGAAGTCACAATCGAAATAGCGCCCAAAACCAATGGATAAATTATCGCGTTGGGAAATGCTTTGAAAAGTAATGATCCCAAAATCATGGTCGCGATGGAAGTTACGGCATAAGTTTCAAAAAGATCAGCTGCCATGCCCGCGCAGTCTCCGACATTGTCTCCCACATTGTCCGCGATCACTGCCGGATTTCTCGGATCATCCTCAGGAATTCCCGCTTCAACTTTTCCAACCAGATCCGCTCCCACATCAGCTGCTTTGGTAAAGATTCCTCCGCCAAGTCGGGCAAAGATTGAAATTAAGGATCCTCCAAAACCCAGTCCGATAAGCGCGTGCACATCTCGGGTTATAAAATAAAATCCGCTGACGCCAAGCAAGGCCAAACCGACAACTAAAAGTCCGGTGACGCTTCCGCCTCGGAAAGCGACTGTCAGCGCTTCCTGCATTCCGGTTCTGGCCGCTTCAGCCGTTCGCACATTTGCCCTGACTGAAACATTCATTCCGATGTAGCCTGTCAAAGCAGAAAGAAAGGCGCCGATCAAAAACGCGACAGCCATTAGCCAGCCAAGCGTAAGGCCGATAACAACAAATAATACGGCCGCAACCATTGCCACTGTTTTATATTGTCTGTTCAAATATGCCTTTGCTCCTTCTTGGATTGCCTTGGCAATCGACTGCATTTTTTCATTTCCTTCCGGCATCTTCATCACAATTTTGATTAGAATCACCCCGTAGATGATGGCGAGAGCCGCGCTCCCCAGCACAATAATTGTACTCATAGTTTTTTAAAATTAAAATTTTATTACTTGATTTGTCCTATTTGTCAGATTGGTCCTCTTTTTTCTTTTCTTCATCCTTTTCGTCCTTTTCCTCCTCTACCACCTTCACCTCCTCAATCACTTCTTCTTCAGTTTCTTTTTTCGCCGCCACGCCCATAATATCAATTTTCCAGCCGGTCAGCTTAGCGGCTAAGCGCACATTCTGTCCTTTCTTGCCGATAGCTAAAGACAATTGATCCTCCGGCACAGATACGACAGCCTCTTTGGTTATTTCTTTCACTCCCACTTTCAAAACTTTGGCCGGCGAAAGCGCGGCCGCAATAAATTTTGCAATATCGTCGTTCCAAAGGATGATGTCGATTTTTTCTCCGCCCAATTCATCAATCACCGTCTGCACTCTGGTGCCTTTTTGCCCGACACATGATCCGATCGGATCGATGCCGTCTTCCGTCGAAGACACCGCCAGCTTTGTCCGCTCACCGGCCTCTCGGGCAATCGATTTTATCTCAACGGTTCCGGCAAAAATTTCCGGCACTTCCAATTCAAATAATCTTCTGATCATTTCCGGATGGATACGGCTCAAAGTTATGCCAGGGCCTTTTGATCCAGCCTCAACTTTCGCAAGATACACTTTCAATCTTTGCCCGATGCGATAATTCTCGCCCTGCACTTGTTCTGAAGGAAATAAAACGCCGATTGATTTTCCCAGGTCGATGAAAACATTCCGTCCTTCAATTCTTTGCACGATTCCGGCAATGATTTCGCCTTCTCTGTTTTTATATTCATCATACATCGAATCTCTTTCCGCTTCTCTGATCCGCTGAATAATAACTTGTTTAGCAGTCTGCGCCGCCACGCGCCCGTAATCCTGATGTTGTTCCAACTCAATTTCAATCACATCTCCGAGTTTGGCGCCCTTTTTAATTTCCTTAGCTTCCTCCACAGTCAAATCTCTTTCCACGTTATATCTCGGTAATCTTTCTTCTTCCAACCCCTCTTCCTTTTCCTCCTTTACCTCCTTGACCTCCTCCGCGTTTTCATCCGAACCTTCTTCCACAAATTCGCGGGTTGTTTCATCCACCACTTCTTTAACTAAAAAGAATTTTGTGTCGCCGGTTTTTTCATTGAAAATTGCTCTGATGTTTTGTCCTTTTTTCCCGTAATCTTTTTTATACGCTGCCGCCAAAGCCGCTTCGATTGTTTCGATCACTTTGTCTTTGGATATGCCTTTTTCTTCGCACAACGCTGAAATAGCGCTGCCAAAGTCGCCCAATCTGCCTGATTGCGCTTCTTCGCTGTTACTTGTTTTTTTCTTAGCCATATTTTTTTTTGAACGATTGGTCCTATTTGTCCCATTCGTCCTATTTTATTTAGTTGTTTAAAAATAAGAGCCCGCTCGCGCGGACCATAAATCAATCAAACTGTATTACCAGTATACCAGCTCCGGCAAAAAAGTCAATAGGCGCGGTTGTGCCTCATTTTAGCCAAAAACTGCTCACATATTGACTTTTCCCTGTTTTTGTGCTAGGATTGAAGGTCATCAGGATGGTCCTGAGGCTAGCCCAAAAAGGCTATAGTGCCTTGACAATTACACAATTCACAATACGGGAGGATTTGCCATGTTTAAATTTAAAGGCGTAGGCGACGCAATAGAAGGACTTCTGCTGGCCTACACCACCATTCACTCCCTGCTTGACAAGGCCCCCGAAGGGCTAAAAGAAAAACTGCCGATGTTTCTCGGACTCTCACATGAAGACGAACGGCGCTGGGCAGACATCTGGACATACTTGACGCCTGAAGAGCAAACGGTCATCACAAACTTTCTCGAGTCCTTGGAAAAGTACGAGAGAAATAGCTTCCGCTATATTTTGGTGGGCATGCCCGACCATGAAATAACGGAAAAGTCCGAAGAAAAGAAGGACGGTGAAAAGAAAGATGGCGGGAGCAAACCCAAAACCAAGATAACCAAACAAAGCCGAGCTCCAATTTTTCTGCAAGGCCTCGTTGAAACCATCAAAAAAAACGGGAATGATATGAAAGAAGCCAAGCGCCAGTGCCTGATGGGCAACATAATCAATGCGGATGCAATATCCGTAAAGATTGCCAAAAAATGGCATGAGAGCCTGGAGTGGCTCAAAAACCACGATCATGAGGTCATCGCCTTTGCAAAAAAGCAGTATGAATCGCTTGATGCACAGTGCGGCAAATTGGACGCCTCTCTCAAAAAAAGGATCTATCAGCTTAATTCGAGAGGTAAGGTCAAAAAAGACAAGAAAGGCCGACCTATGATAAAGCCCGAGTTTAAATACAAGGGCTTCTGGGCATCGGCTTTCCCAACGAAAAGAATGCGATACGCATTTAAAGTCTTGCTGGCAGTAGTAGCCGTGCTTTTCATCCATGGCATTATCAACTGGTAAACAACTCACAATTCGAAAGGAGCTCTAAAATGTTCGGACTGCTTACGACACTGCTTGGTGGACTAAGGGACGTCGGTCCCGACGCAATAAGAATAATCCGCGCCCGCATATTCGGGATGATCATCTCCCTGTTTATCATCATTCTCTTCGCGTGGATGATGAGCTACTTGGGCCATTTGATGATTGACGTAGCAATTTGGATCGGCATATCCCTTATGACCATTTGGTACATATTTAGCCCAGAGGTGGAGGCCGCCATCGCCACGATCGAAGTTTTCCGAGGTGCAGTCGAGCGGATCATACATGGCAAGGGCACAGATGCTGATAAGGCACTGGCAAAGCCTGTCAGGGCGTATTATCTGGTCATACCTGGCTATATCCTTTTCTGGACGAGCATCATCATGATGTTCATCACCACAGTGCCGTTTGGGTGGTATCTGTCCTTCTCCGACTCGCTCTACTATCTGCTTGTCGGATTAATGTTCATTTCAGTAATTGCCTGGGCCAGCTTCTTCAAATGGACAAAAAGGCCTTTCTACAAGAAGGTCATCGCCACCTATGCCATAGTCGGCCTCATCGTGGTTGTCTGGATATTCGTACCAGGCAGCATGAAAAAGGCTGTTTTCGGAAGTGATGGATACGGCGCGTTTGGAACATCTGAGACCAAGAAAGCCCTTGCCAAAGTCAACCGGATGCTTGAAAAAGCAAAGGATGAAGATACTGCTGAAAAAATCCTGGACATTGGCAAAAGGAAGGCTGAAGGCAAAGAACTAACCCCTGAAGAAACACGGTTTTGGGAAAACGAGCAAGCGAAGTACGATCAGGAAACGATCCCAAATTCATGGCATTCAGGATCAACCGCCGAAGCCTGCACCACGCCGCCCGCGCCAGCCATGCCCACGCCGCCCGCGCCAAAACCAGTGGTGCCAAACTACCCAGGCACACACAACTATAGGATATACGAACAGGCGTGGGATGTCCCGGCTGCGATAACTGTTACTGGTGACAGTCTCAGCATATCGGAAATCCGCTATCCGAATGGCGAGAGGCGCACGTTCGAGTTTGACTCCGCAAATGGAACCACCTACGTAGGAAGATGGAAACTCTACAGGGTAGGGAAAAGCGATCCTGAAGGTAATAAATTCGAAATAACATTCGATCCTCGGGATGGCTCATTTACGGGAGATTTGTTTCCCAATGTAAAGATATCCGGTCGCATCGCGACATAAACAGCACAAAACTTAAAAAAGGCGCCACACCGATATCGGTGAGGCGCCTCTTTTTTTTCTCACAATATTTTAGAAAGATGAAGTTGCGCGCAATGCTGCGTCAATCGCTTTGACAATCACCAGTCCCGCCAACACCACCACCACGCCGATGGTTGAATAAACCATATTTCTCTTAGCCGTTTCCATCAGTTTTTCACTGCCGGCCGCTAAGATATATTGGATGCCGGAAATAACAAACCCAATCAAGGCGATGATGCCCACGATCATCAGCAGCCATTTTAACAGATTCAATAAAATATCCTGCACGGTGCTGCTTGACAGCCCGGTATCTGTTGGAATAACAACTCCGCTTGATGCTGTAGTGGCAGCATTTTTTGATACACAACACTTCGAGGTCGATCCTGTGCAATTCGACGCTGTAGCTTCGCTTTCATTAACAGAATCACAGCTTGACCTACAAGTACCAGAGCATGTGCTTCCGGTAGCAGAAGAACCCATACTGCCGGCATAGGCGGCCGCGCAAGCCCCATAGTGAGGAAAACTGTCAGAAGATTGGGTAATATTATTGCAATTCCCGCCAACCGTGCTGGCCTTGTTGTTAGTAGAGCAATCACTGACCAGCGATGCCAAATAATTATTCATGCTGGTGCAATAAGTGGATCCAAATTCGGCCGAGCATTGCGTTTGCAAATCCGAAGTAAAACCGGCTTCACCGGTGCAAGTTTGGGTGCCACCGCAACTGCCGGTACACTGCGACGAAACAGTCGCCTGCGAATTGGAAAATCCCAGCGCAAAAAATAATAAACTCGAAAAAACCAATATTGCAATTTTTTCGTTTGATTTCATTTTTTTTATAAAATAAAAATTAAAAGCCGCTATACATATTTAAAGCGTAGCTGACAGCCTGGAGCACGACTACGCCTGAAAGCCCGACCACCACTCCGATAATAGACCATTTCATGGCGTTTTTAGCCTTCTTCATTGTATCCTCATCGCCGGCCGACAAAATATACATTATACCGGCAATGATAAAGCCGATTATTCCGATAATTCCAAAAAGCATCAGGATCCAATTGAGGATGCCCGTAATTATGCCTGTGATAGTGCCGGTAGGCAAGCCGTAGCTGCCATAATTTCCCATATTCCACCCGCTACCCGAGCCTGAATACGAGGTTGTGGAATAATAACCTGATGATCCGCTTGTCGAATAACTTGAACCGCCAGTTGAGCCGGTTGAGCTCGGACAGTAAAAACCAACTGTAGCGACACACTCGAAGGTATCAAGCGCGCTCGCATGTGTCATTGAGGGATATAATAGAAGTGACAAGATTAAAACAGTTAATACGTTTTTAAATTTTTTAATAGAATTTTTTAACATATTTATTATTATTTTAGTAATAATTAAAATCCGCTGTACATGCTCAACGCATAGCTGACAGCTTGAATAACGACTACGCCTGAAAGCCCGACCACCACTCCGATAATAGACCATTTCATGGCGTTTTTAGCCTTCTTCATTGTATCCTCATCGCCGGCCGACAAAATATACATTATACCGGCAATGATAAAGCCGATTATTCCGATAATTCCAAAAAGCATCAGGATCCAATTGAGGATGCTGACAATTATTCCCGTTACTGTTCCTTCCGGCAATCCAAAACTTTCAATATTTGACATGCTCCAACCGGATGTCAATGTTGTGGCTGAGACCGAAGAAGAAGTCGCTGTCAGCATAGCAAGAAATAAAAACAGCGCGGCCGGTAGTTTTATTTTTTTCATTTGTTTAATGAATCTCCCCGGGGCAA
>Ga0334722_10002780_pt1 | contig 19379 bp, 22 predicted proteins | sample C3_bottom_MG_FD_207210 | JGI IMG/M metagenome (GOLD analysis project Ga0334722, IMG submission 207210) | Sediment microbial communities from Yellowstone Lake, YNP, Wyoming, USA - C3_bottom | ecosystem: Environmental > Aquatic > Freshwater > Lake > Sediment | place: USA: Wyoming | collected...
GCGCGAGAGATGTTGATACCGTAATAGTAGTCGAGGAAGTGGCGCGTTTCGCCTGCTTCTGCCTGTCCCCAGTCCAAGTGCTCTGACGCTTTCGCGTACGCCTCGCGCAGTTCGTCAGTCGTCAAGGTCGAGAACTTCATTCTGCGCGCGTCATTGCGGTGGCAGATATAGCGCACGACGTTCAGGCCGATGACTTCGCCCTCAACGTCATAGTCGCACGCAACCGTGAACGAGTCCGCGCCTTTCGCGATCTTCTTGAGCGTGTCCGCGTACTTCTTGCTGAACGCGGCGTCCTTGTTGATATCAGAAACAGGAACCCATTCAATATCAAAAACAGGATAGCGGAAGCCCTTCTTCTCCTTCTCGGCCAAGCCGAACAAGTGACCCACGGCGCAGCCGACAATGATGTCCTGCTTGCCGTGCGTGACCTTGTAGTACGGCACGCCCTGATAGCTTTCCTTGATGGGCTTGCCGTCCGCCAGTGCTTCGGCCAGCTTCTTTGCCGCGTTCGGCTTTTCGGTGATGATGAGTTCGTAACCCATTGCAGAAGGTGTTCAGGACTGAATTTAAAAAGGTATGCTGTGGAAGCAAACTATATATAGGCATTCCATCCTTGGATTGCTTAAAAAGAGGCAGATATGACTAACAGCATCAAGCGTGCAACCCATGTCGTGAATGTCCTGTTCAAGCACGGATTGGGCTATTTTGTGCACGAGCTCGGGCTCAAGTGGCACCTGCCGTTCTTCAGCAAGCTCGCTCCCCAAGGCAGGCCGCCGACTGATCTTCCGGTGCGGCTCCGCAAGGCCATGGAAGAATTAGGAGGTGCATACGTCAAGCTCGGACAGTTCCTCGCGCTCCGACCAGACCTTTTGCCTGCCGCGTACTGCCTCGAGTTTCAAAAACTGCTCGACACGGTTCCTCCGCTGCCCTTTAAGGATATCCAGGCAATCATCGAGAAAAACCTCAAGGCGCCCGCGCACCATTTCTTCTCGCACATCGAGCCCAAAGCAATCGGTTCGGCAAGCATCGCGCAAGTGCACCGCGCCAAGCTCAAGAACGGCAAGAACGTCGTGCTCAAAGTCCAGCGGCCAGACGCCAAGGAGCAGTTTGACGCAGACATCCAAATCATGTACTACCTCGCGCACAAGCTCGACAAGCGCTTCCGCGACAAGCCCGTCTCGCCCGTGACGGTCGTGAAAGAATTCGAGCGCTACACCGCGCAAGAGCTCAACTTCGTCATCGAAGCGCGCACCATCGACCGCTTCCACCAGTTCTTCAAGAATTCAACGAGCGTCGTCATCCCGCGCGTGTACTGGCAGTCGACCACGACCCAGCTGCTCACGATGGACTGGCTGGACGGCACCAAGCTTACCGCGTTGCTCAAGAATCCCGACCACACGCGCGCATCGCTGCTCGCGCGCCGCATCGCCGACGCGACCTTTGACCAGGTGCTCAAGCTCGGCGTGTTCCACGCAGACATGCACCCGGGCAACATCATGGTCATGCCCGGCAACAAGATCGGACTGCTCGACTTCGGCATCGTCGGCAACCTCAACGAAGAATTATTGCGCGAGACCGTCGCCATCTACGCAGGACTCATCTCCAAGGATGCAAACGCGATCACGAACGTGCTGCTCAAGGTCGGCACGCCTGCTCCGGACGCAAACATCGACGACTTGCGCTTGGACGTCGAGCACATCGTCAACGAATGGTACGGCACCGATCTCGGCCAGACGCGCGTCACGCAGATGTTCCAATCATTGTTCGAAACATCCATCGAGCACAAGGTCATGCTGCCCGTGAGCTTCATCCTGCTCGGCAAGGCATTCGTGACCGTCGAAGGAACCTGTTTGGCGCTTGATCCTGACTTCAACTTCATCGCGTACTCCCAGCCCCGCATCGAAAAGCTCATCCGGCAGCAGGCAAAGCCTACCGTCGTGCTGAAGCACTTCGGCAAAATCTCCAAGCAGTACGCAGACATGCTCGCGACATTCCCTGCGCAGGCCGCGGCAATCGCCGAGCGCGTCAAGCGCGGCTCGATTGACCTCAATTTGAAAGAGACCGACGTCAAGCACCTCGGCATGGACCTCAACCGCAGCAGCAACCGGCTCTCGTACTCGCTCATCATCGCCGCATTGCTCCTGACGGGCGCAATGCTCATCGACGTGCCGCCCAAGCTCGGCGCGTATTCCGTCTTCACCATCCTGGGCATCGGCATCGCAGTATGCCTGCTGATGGTCCTGCTGGTCAGCGTGTGGCGCGAGGGCACCGAGCCCTTTGACCCGCACCGCGATATGAGGCAACGCTGAACCTGATGGTTCAGCGGGTCTCATTTTCAAGAAAATGAGGCGATAACAATGGGAAAAACAACAAAACGCGTCGTCAGGCTCGCACAAGGAGTCACTGCAGTCATTACCGCATTGAAGCTTGCAGAGAAAATGATGCCGTCGGTCGCGCAGCGCACGCGCAAAGAGCTCGACGCGCTCGCGCGCAGCGGCTTCCTCAGCAAGAAAGAGGCGAAGCAGATTCTCAAAGTCGCGATGGCAGAAGCCAAGCGCGAAGAAAAGCGCATGCGCAAGTTCATCATCGCCGAGCTGAAGCGCGAAACGCGCAAGGCAAAGCCGGCCATCAAGCGCACGCTCGCGCGCAAGAAAAAGCAGTTCGCGCGCTTCAAGAAGCTCAGGCGGCGCTGAGAACGAAGGTTTATAAACTTCTCAAAGGAGTATTGTTCCATGGAAAACGCATTCCACAAGGCCCTGCTGGAGAAAGACCCGTTCTCGGACATTCTCGGCCTGCAGGAGACCAAGGAACAATTGAAAAGCGCGCTGCTGATGAACCGGCACGTCCTCATCATCGGACCGCCCGGCATCGGCAAGACCACGCTCGCGAAAAACATCGCCAAGCTCCTGTCCGGCAAGGGCAAGAACGCCGAAGAACGCTTCGTGCGCGTCCAGGGCTCGCCTGACCTCGCGGTGGAAGACCTGCTCGGCGACATCGACCCGGTCAAGGCATTGAAGTTCGGCCCCACGAGCAAGGACGCGTTCACGCCCGGCAAGATCTTCAAGGCAAACGACGGCATCCTCTTCTTCGACGAACTCAACCGCTGCCCGGAAAAAGTCCAGAACGCGCTCCTGCAAGTCCTCGAAGAGGGCAAAGCAACCATCGGCGCATACCTGGTCGACTTCCCTGCCAATTTCATCTTCATCGGCACGATGAACCCGGAAGAAACCGCGGCAACCGAAAAACTCAGCGACGTCCTGATGGACCGCTTTGACGTCGTGCACATGGCCTATCCCGAATCTGAGGACATCGAGCGCGACATCGTCCTGATGAAGGGCGAAAAGCGCGACGTGTCCTTCCCGGCAAACCTGCTCGCAGCCGCAATCCTGTTCGTCCGCACGCTCCGCGAGCACAAAGACGTGCAGAAGAAGCCATCTGTCCGCGCCTCGCTCGGATTGTACGAGCGCGCGCAGGCAAACGCGCTGCTGCGCAAATCAAAATCCGTTGACGCGGACGACATCGCGAACGCCGTCGTCAGCGTGCTGTCGCACCGACTCGAGCTGAAGCCCTCGGTCAAGTACTTGCAGACCACCGAAGAGTTCTTGAACAAGGAATACGCACAGTTCGTGCAAGAGCACGACGAGCTCGAGCGGGGTGAGGGGATTTAGCCCCGAGGGCTCCCTCGACGACATTGAGCGCGCCGAAGAGGCGCCCGGCAAGCTCGCCACGCAGTTTCTCGAAGACAAATTGATGCATTCGGTACTGAATGCCGACAAAGTGACCCTTGACCAGGGCAAACTCATCGAAGAAGCGTTCAACCGCTCCATCGGAACGTTCGTTCCGGACATGATTTTCGCGAACATGGTCAACAATTTCTCCCTCGCGCGCCAATTATACGGCGAAACCATGCTCCGCCTGCTCACGGGCTACGACCCGAACTACCTGCAGAAGAATCTGGGCATTCCCGAATTCCAAAAAGAGCTCCGCCAGGCAATCACGGAACGCGTCGAGAAGATGCGCGAGCAGGGATTGGTCGACGACCACGGCTCAATCGAGCAAAAAGGCGTCGAGCTCGCCAGCATCGTGATGTACGTCGAAGAGCTGGACCACATCATGCCGCGCGGCATCCTCGGCCAGAAAGTCGCCAAGCACCGCGCCGCGTACGGCGAGCCCGGCGCGACCCACCCGTTCAAGAAAGGAGAACGCTACCGCGACCTTGCATTGCGGCCCAGCATCCGCCGCGCCATTCTCCGCGGCCGCGACCAATTGCTCGTCCAAGACCTGCAGGCGCACGAGCGCCAGGCAAAAGGCACTATCAGCATCGTGTACGCGCTCGATGCGAGCGCGAGCATGAAAGGCAAAAAGCTCGAGACGTGCAAGAAAGCAGGCGTCGCGCTCGCGTTCAAGGCGATCTCCGAGAAAGACAAAGTCGGCTTGGTCGTGTTCGGCACCGAAGTCAAAGACGCGATTCCGCCGACGAACGATTTCGGGTATCTTTTGCAGCGCATCACGCGCATCATGGCAAGCAGGCAGACTGATTTTGCGAAGATGATCCAGCGTGCCGTGGCGCTGTTCCCGAGCGGCGCCGAAACCAAGCACCTCATCATCATGACCGACGCGCTTCCTACGGTCGGCAACGAACCCGAGCGCGCAACGATCGAGGCAGTAGGAGCAGCGCGCGCAGCAGGCATCACCATCTCGCTCATCGGCGTCCAGCTGGACAAGAAAGGCACCGCGCTCGCGGAACAGATGGCGCGGCTCGGCGAAGGCCGCTTCACCGTGGTGCAGGATTTGGAGAACCTCGACCGGCTTGTGCTGCAGGACTACTACGCTTTGGCTGCGCGATAAGTTTATATAGCCGACATCCCCCGTTCCGTCTATTAAAGAGGTGAATCAATGGTCCAAGACAACAGCACGAAGATCGTGTTCGGCATCGTTCTGCTCATCGCAGTCCTTGGCGTCGTTTTTGCCGTCCGCCACGGCTATCAGTACAAGCAGGCGCACACCGAGCGCCCCGGCCTTCTCGGAGGAAAAGAATGCTGCTCGTGCTCGCGCGCCCAGCAGACGCTGGACGGCGCTGTCCGTTCGGATACCCGCGAAGTGCTTTTCAGCAACGTGATCGTGCAGGACTGCGCAAGCGCGTGCGCCCAAGCGCACGAGTTCACCAAGATGCCGCGCATCCGCTACGACGTCAACTCGTACGTCAGCGACGATTCTGCGTGCAAGGTCTCGCTTCCCGAACCGCTCGCCTATCAGGGCGCAGGCGGCATGGGCGGATTCGCCGACCAGCCGATGCAGGACCAGTACTACGTAAGCTAAGCATCCTTTTTCTCTTATTTTTTCCTTTCTCTTAGAAGGGAATCTCACGATGAAGCTCACCCGAGACCAACGAGGCCTGATGTCCAGCGGTGCAGTCTGGGCGCTGTACGAAGCGTTCAACGCGGGCTTCCTGGTGGTGTTCGCAATCGCGCTCGGCGCCTCCAATACGGTTGTGGGCATCCTGGCCGCGCTTCCCTCGCTCGCCATGGTGCTGTTTGAGCTTCCCGGCGCAAAGCTCGTTGAATACCTGCGCCGCAAGACAGTGTTCGTGCTCGGCACCGGGCTCTCGCGGCTCATGTGGGTGCTCATCATCCTCACGCCGTATCTCTTCAAGGAGCACACGCTCTGGTTTGTCGGCGGATTCTTCTTCCTCGTTCGCTGCTTGGAATACACCGCAGACCCTGCATGGTCGTCCTGGGCCGCAGACCTTGTCCCTGACCGCGTCCGCGGCACGTTCTGGGGCTACCGCAACATGCTGGTCGGCTTCTGCGGCATGGTCGCCTCGCTTATCGGCGGCGCGTTCCTCGACCTGTTTCCCAAGGAGAACTATACGGGATTCGCGATCCTCTTCGGCATCGGCATGGCGCTCGGCCTGCTCTCGACATTCATCCAAAGCCGCGTCAGGGAGCCCGAGTACCGCGACCACGACCACCACGGCTTCCGCGAGTTCTTCCGCGTGGACGGCCAGTTCCGCGAATACTGCTGGATCATGGTCATCTTTTACTTCGGCGTCAACCTCGCCTCGCCGTTCTTCACCGCATACATGCTCGAGAACCTCGGGCTGAGCTACACGTACTTCGTCATCATCGGCGCAATCGCGACGGTCGCGCGCATCCTCGCGCACCCGCACTTCGGCTATGTCTCCGACCGCTACGGCGACAAGCCCATCGCAGTCATTTCCCTGCTCGGCACGGCGCTCGTCCCGCTGGCGTTCATCTTCGTCACCAAGCAAATGCTCTGGCTCATCGTGCCCATGCAGATCCTCTCGGGAATCGCCTGGGCAGGGCACGACCTGTCCACGTGGAATCTCCTGCTTGATTTGACGCGCAAAGACAAGCGCGCCCTGCAAGTCGCGGAATTCAACTTCCTCACCAGCATCCCGATGATTGTCTCGCCGATTATCGGCGGTTTGCTTGCAGATCATGCTTCGATTGCTTTGCTCGCGGGAATTCCCCTGGTGTTCGCCATCGCGACCGTCGTGCGCGCCATTCCTGCGCTGCTATTGCTGCGCATCCACGAGGCGCGCGTCGGAGCAGAGTATCCGCTGGGCGAAGTCTTCGCGCACGTGTGCACCATCCACCCGTTCCACGGCATGCAGAGCGCCATCAAAATCGTCGTCAAGCGCGTGCGGCGCGAATTCGACCACATGCACCTGCCGTACCCGATGAAAGGCCGCGAGCCGCAGTTCCGCCCCGAGAAAGCGTAATTATTTAAACGGCGATTCTCACGGTTTCTCTATGGAATTGAAAGAAGTTCTCGCACGGCTGGAGAAAAGCGGCGAATTCAAGGAGTGGCGCGCCGCTCACTCCGCGGCATATCTCGCGCACGCATTTGTCATGCTCGACGAGCAGAACAAGGACGCATGGCAGGTCGGCTATTTCGACGAGCAGAAGAACTCCATGACGACCTTTGTCCTGCAGGGCAGCCAGGTGCAGGTCATTCCCGACCAGGAAGTCGTGAAGGCAGACCAGCGCATCCTGCCGTTGAAGCCCGAAGACGTCACGGTTCCCATCGCCGAAGCTCTGGCGGTCGCGCAGAAAACCAAGCTGGAGAACTATCCGCAGGAAATGCCCGCCAAGACGTTCTTCATCATCCAGCACCTGTCCGAGCACGGCTCGGTGTTCAACATCACGTTCTTCACGGTGAGCTTCAAGACCATCAACATCAAAGTATCGACGGCAAACGGCAAAGTCGTTCACCATTCGATGCAGGCGCTCGCGGCGTTCGGCTGATTTCTCTTTTGAGTAACAACATCAAAACTCCAGCATCTACTTCTGAAAATAGTATTTTTGAACGACATAGTGTTTATATACCAGCTTCGATTCTGAAAAATGTAATCGCGCGGGAAAAAGAGGTGATCGGCGCAGGACCGCAGGGTCCTGTGCTCCGCGCATTAGCGTCATCCGAGAAAAAAGAGAGGTGTAGCGATGACAGTCAAGTACCAGGAAGGCCGCAGGAACAGGCAGCTCGGCGATTTTTTCATCGTCGATGAAGAATCCGACGACTATGTCGACGTTCCTGCGTGATTATTTTTTCTTAAGAATTCTTTTTTAGATTGTGATGTTCTTCTCGCGCAGATACGTTTCCAGAATCGATGTCGCCTCGCGCTTGCTGTCGTCGCGCGTCGGGCATTTGTTCATCAGCAGGTCAACCACTTGCGTTCCGCGGCGCTCGTACGCCTTCGTGATGCGGTGGCCTGCGTAAATCTTGGCAAGCTCCTCCTGGAACGACGCGACCTCGAACCGCACATTGTCGTTTTTCTCGGTCCGTGCGGCAAGCCGCGCCTGCGCGACCGCGGCATCGACCTGCGGAATGATGAGCAATCCCGGAACGTGTTTGAACGAGTGCTGGTTTCCCGGCAGTCCGCGCACCACGCCGAGGAAATACTCGCGATTGTAACCCTCGAACTGCTCTGCCTGCAAAGGCTGATAGTGTTCCGATGTGACTCTGCCGCGATCCGAGCCGACCAGTGCGCCCTCATTCAGCGCGTCGGTCAGCAGCGTCTTGAACAGGATCTCGCGGTCGAGCGAGTACGCGAACGCCGTGCTCAGCGCCGAATACGGCCGCGGGTGGCCCTTCCTGATGATTTCCTCGCGGATAATCTTGCCCATGCCCGCATACGTCGGCTCCGCAGTCATGACCATGTTGCAGTCAGGCACAATCGTCTTGACATCCGCCCAGGTCGGGATGCGGTTCTCTATCTTCCAATAATCGACGCAGTCGAAGATGCGCCTGCCTTTCGCCGAGGCCAGCTCCTTGAACGCTTCTCCGATTGCGCCCTTGCCTGCGCCGTCGATAGCGTCATACACCAGCAGATTAGGATAGACCGTGAACTCGCGCTTGTACGCGGTCATGAACGCGTCGATTTTCTGCTCCAATTCGCCGTCGCTCGCGTACGACTCGACTTTCAGCAGCGGATGCTTGCGCTGCGTCACCATCGGCGATGCGCGCACGCCGTCGCGGTAGAGCGCGAGCACGGGATTACCGCGCACGCCGATGTTGTACATATTCTCGTCGCCCGTACCGGTGCTTGCCTTGCTGATGTCCAGCACGACGACATCGGAGTCGTTCTGCCAGGCAGTATCGCGCTCGCAGATATTCGCGCCGTTCTTCATGTTCTCCGTGTCCCACGCGCGCGGATCATCGTAGCTGAGGTGCTCGGTCAATACTTTGCCGTGCTTCTGCAGCGCCGTGATGGTGAGCTTTGCGATACGCTTGCTATCCGCATCCGCTTCCGAGATCGCGCCGCCGTAGTAGATGTTCGGTTTCATTGCTGCGCCCGCTTCTTGTCCGCTTCCAATGCATCCGCTGCCTTCTTCGCCGCGCGCTCTTCCGCGGTCTGGCGTCCGATTGTCTTGTCCTCGAGAACGGCATTGATGTATTTGCCGAAACGCGGCAATGCATTCGCAATCTCGCGATACGTGTCGCGGAACAGGCTCTTGTACGAGTAGTGGCCGCCTTCCGGCGTGCGCAATTCAACCACATAGCTACCCTGGCGCGCGTGGATTTCGTACGCGTTCAGGCCGAGGTGGCCCATCGCGGGAAGATAGCTCGCGTCGCGCGGGAATTCCTTGGCGACGTCGTTGTACAATGCAGTGGTGCGGTCCATCGACTGCTCGTAGTTCGCCTTGACGTCGCCGAGCCCCTGATTGTCCTCGACGTACTCTGGATACGAGAATCCGAGCGCCGCGGTGATATCTTGTTTGAGCATCGTTCCGACGCGCTGGCGCTTGACGTCGCGCCACGCGCCATTGTCGACCATGTATTCGAACAAAAATCTGCCGAGCTTGGTGCCGCGCAGCATCAAATCGTGCGAGCCGCGCCTGCTCAGGTATTCCTTGAACACGACATCGCGCTGCTCGTCGTTGAACGACGACACCTGCTTCTGCACGTTCTCCCACGAGCGGCCGTCGGCGAACTCGTACAGAATGCCCGCAAGGAGCAAGTTCTCGAAGTCAGGCGTGTGGCTGACGAGCCGCGCGCGCTTCGCGTTCCGGTCGCCGCGGTGATACGGCTCGCGCTCTGCGCCGAGCATCTTCTCCGCGAGCGAATACATCGCGGGAATGGTCTCGCCGAAATACGCGTTCGGCTGGACGTGCTTGAGCAGTCCGGGAGAAATCTTGACGCATTCCTCGTGGATGGCCTTGCCGATGATATTCATCTCCTCGAGAGGGTGCGTGAGCATCTGGGACACGTGGCTTTCGAGCACGCGCGTCGGCCAGGTCGCGCCCAGCGACGTCGTGAGACCCTGCGGCAGCCAGTAGCGCATGATGTCGAACGCCTTCGCGTTCAGCGTGCCGTTGAATGCGGCATCGCTCTTGAAATCCGCGCGGTTCACGATGTTTTTCGCGAGCCAGTCCTTGACCACGGGCGTGAGCTGGACATACGAGTCCATCAGCGCGTTATTGTTATCCTTGATCGCCTGCGCGAAACGGGAAGCGCCGAGCTTCGGAGGAACGACGACGTTCTCCTTGCCGAACGTGATGTAGCGCGTCGACTTCTCCTGATAGTCGCCCAGCTCGGGGTCAGGCATCTCGATGAAGTTCGTGACGAGCTGCGTGATTCCTTCGACGGCGACGCGCGACTTGTCTGCGTCCTTCAGCGAATTGTGGCCGTACGCGACACCCCACTTGCCGAGGAAGTCCTCCGCGGTCTTGAAAAAGTAGTCCAGCACGTGCGAATTGCTCTTCTGGATCGCGTCCGCGGCGTCCTCGATGGTCACGACCTCGTTCTTCGGCCATTCGCCCTTCTCCGACTTCTTCTTCATCTGGTCGAAGACTTCCAGGAAGCGGTCGCGCATCGTCAGCGGCGAGCGGCTGTACTGTCCGACGAGGAACGTCCACACCGGAAACGGCATGTGCGTCGTGGGGCAGTAGATATTGCGGTCAAGATTGGTAAAGAAATGGCTCAGGACGGCCTTTTCAGGCTCGGAATACTCGCGCTTGCTCACCAGATCGGACAATGTTCCCGTGTTTGTCATGTTTCCACCCTCCTTTTTACGTCTTCGCCGCCAAAAACTGCTTGCCGCGGTTCGGGCCGCGCGCCTGCCCTTGGTAATTGCCCGTGTACGCGACGATCTTGCCGTCTTTGTCGACAGGATGCGTGCCCATCCTGAAATAATGCATGTTCGCGATGGCCTGACGGTGCCAGATGCTCACCGGCTCGCCCTTCTTGGGCATTTCGAGCGTGATGGACGCGTAGAATCCCGCGTCCGCGAATCCCGCGAGGTGCGAGCGGTCCTCGATCGAGCTCACGTCGTACGCGAGCAGCTCGCCGCACAGGTGCGGCGGGAAGAACGTCTTCTCGTAAGTTGCGAGCAGGTAGAACTCGTCGGGCTCGAGCGTGAACTCGCCGTTCTTCGGGCGGGCGATCGGCTCCCAAAACTCGTTCGTGCGGTCGGCGAGCGCGCCGCGCGGAAGCGTCAGGTCGAGCTGGATGTCTGAGTTCTTGCGCGCGCGATACGCGATGATGTCCGCCTCGAGGTCGACGTGCAGGTCGATGCCGCCGTTGACGAACGAGACTTCTTCCTGCGGAATCGGCTTGCCTTCGGGATCGTAGAGGAGCGGGTTCTTCTCGTGCTCCATGCGCAGAATCGGCTCGGCGACGCTCGCGTCGCCGTACGAGATGCGCAGCTGGTTGAGCGCAAGTCCGCGCTTCACGCGCAGGTCAAAGCTCAAGGGCCTGATCTTCAGGTAGAGCTGCCGGTCCTTGCCGGGATAGACCGTGTCCAGCTTGGGCACCCCTGCGGCGAACACGTGCGTCAATGCGCCCGCCCTGCCGGTGGTGCTCTTCGGGTTGATGTTTCCGAACATTTTCTCGAGCAGGCTGGTTTTTTCCTCTAAGGGAATAATGTACGTCTCATTCTTCCGAAGCACATTGGTCTGCTCGGTGTTCAAGGGAAAATCGTAAATCCGCTTGCGCTCGACGGTTTTCTCGAGCGTTTCGCGCGGCAGGTTGGGCAGGAACGCGCTCGAGACGCACGTCGCATGGTCGCCCAGGCGCAAGTCCATGCTGCAGGGCTGCACTTGGTCGTCATCCATAGGGCGCGCTGCCTGCAAGACGCCTGATTCACATGCCTTCAGCAGGTCTTGCCGAGCAAAGACCCCATATGCCCCCTCCATCGGCGCATTTTCTCCTCTTCGGCTATAAATACATTATCGGGATGAGTTTTCTATTTTGCAGACGATAGCCCGATTCATCACCGACCCGGACGAATTACAAAAGAAAAATTATTAAGCTGGGTCGTGCGCATTCTCCGTATGTTCCAGCTGGGGGAGTACATCACGCTCCTGAACGACTCGCTCAAGCGCAATGAGACGATCGTGTTCGGGTGCACGTGCACGATTCGCTACTCAGGACGCGCTGAGAGCTTTTTGGGCGAAGGAGACCGCATCGTGATGATCAAATCTGATAACGCTTTGCTCATCCACCAGCCCTCGGGCAATGCGCCCATCAACTACATGAAGCCCGGCACGGGCTACACTGCGAAGTTCGACGACGGCAAGCTCTTCCTGAAGGCAAGCAACATCCTCGAGAAAGAAAGCATGGAAATCACCATCTACCGCGTCCACTTCTTCAATGCGCACAAACTGCAGGACGGCCAGACCATCATGGTCGCCGGCACCGAAGAAGACATGTCGAACATGCTCTACAAGAATCCGGAAATGATCGAGAAAGGCTTCACACCCGTCTCGCAAGAGGAGCAGACCAAGTACGGCTTCATCGACGTGTTCGGCACGGACAAGGACGGAACGCTCACCGTGGTCGAATGCAAACGATATTGCGCCGACCTTTCTGCCGTGACGCAATTGCGGCGCTATGTGGAGAAATTAATGGCGAGCAAAGGCATCAGCAAGGTGCGCGGCATCATCGCCGCTCCCAAAATAACCCAGAACGCCGAGCAGATGCTCAACGACTGGGGATTCTCGTTCGTTTCCGTTAAGCCGCCGAAGTATTTGGAAGAATTCGACAAGAAACAGTCGCGGCTGGACGGGTTCGCATGAATCTGCTCTTTGTCGGCCCTCCCGGGGCAGGAAAAGGGACGCAGGCCAAGCGGTTCGCGCAGAACGGCGCCGTCCACCTCGCGACCGGCGACATCCTCCGCCAGGAAAAGGAACTCAAGACGCCTGCAGGACTGCTGTACGAACAGCTCTGCTCCACCGGCGGCTTTGCGCCTGACCGGCTCGTCGCGGGCATCATCACCATGCGCCTCGACTCCCTGCTCAACGCGGGACCGTGGGGCGGTTACATCCTCGACGGCTTTCCGCGCAATATCGAGCAGGCGAGGATATTCGACGATTTCACCACGCGCGACAAGAAACTCACGCTCGACCACGTCATCGCGTTCCAGCTCAGCGACGCCGAGTCCATCGCGCGCATGACGCGGCGCTGGCAGTGCACGTGCGGCCAAACGTACGGCAAACTGCACCGCGCGCCGGACAATCACCGGTGCACCCACTGCAGCCGCGCGCTCTACCAGCGGCCCGAGGACAGCGCGACCGCCGCTCCCGTGCGCATCGCGAAATACCACGAGCAGACCGCGCCGCTGCTCGCGCACTACAAGACCATCCTGTACAACGCAGACGCGTCCAAGGAGCCCGACCAGGTTTATGCAGACATCCGCGCGTATATTCAAAGCAAAACGACGAAAGTGTACACGCGCACTAGAAGTCGATAACTTCCAGCTGTGTTTTCTGCGGGATGGCGAACGCCTCCTGCGCGTTTACCAGCATTTTCTTGTCGTAATCAGCGACGATATAGCCTGCGTCCTTGTATTTGCCGGGCAAAAACTTGAAGAATTCTTCCGGACCTTGCTCGAGAAGCCGCTGCGCAGTGCGATAATGCACGTTCAGCTGGTACACGGTGTTCTTGTAAATGATGGTGAGGTGGATGAAGGACATGTTTCTGAGAAAGACGCTGTTGTTAACGTGTCTTTCGCAGGAAAACGCGCACTGCTTGCGCCGATTAGTCAAGAATTTCCACAATCTTTGTCTTGCTTCCGAAGCCGGACACGATTCTGACTTGTTTTTTCAATTGGCGCGAAAGAAATTTGATGAGTTCGATGTTCGCCTTGTTGTCTTCGGGCGGCGCGGCGATGGAAACGGTCAGTTTTTCCGCGGTCTGCTCAAGAATCCTGTTCTCTCGCGCGTTCGGCTTGACCTTTACTTGTAATCGCGCCATGTGTGCTCGCACTTGGTGCATTTCAGAAATTTGGTTGGCGGTTCGTCGCCTGCGCGCGTCTGCACTTCCCACGTGAACGCCTCGCCGTTCTTGCACTTCGGGCATTCTGCATCGGTGCGCGCGCGGATTTCGATGTTGTTCTCCACCGCTCCGACCTCGCGCTGCTCGACCTTCTTCACGGTCTCTGAGATCGTGACTGCCTGCGCTGCCTGCTTGTAGCCGCACGAGCACGCGAGCACGGTCTTGCCCTTGTCGTGCTTGGGCATCATGATTGATTTGCACTTGGGGCAGAAGAGCATTAATTCGTCACTCCTGTCTGCTTGAGCAGCTCGACAAACCCGATCTTGATCCAGCCCAGCAGCGGAATGCGCAGCACTGCCTTGCCGATCATGCGCTTTCCGGTGATGCCGTCCTCGAACGACGCCGAGCCGCAGTTGTGGTCGCCCTTGGTGTTGTACGACACCGCGTCCGGGCTGTTCTTGGCCTGCACGATGCGGTGGATGATGGGCTCCTGGTTCGCGTCGCCCCAGAACACCAGCGTGTCGCCGATGGCGAGCGCACGGGGCCCGGTGAGAATCATGATGTCGCCTTTGTTGAATCCGTCCGAGAACTTGAAGTGCTGGAAGTCCTCGGGCGTGATGCCGTACTTGGCGTAAATGTCCGACTGCGGCGCGCGCTTCGAGCAGCTCGCGTCAGCGCAGCATTGCGGGTGCGCCCACCACGTGTTGAAATCCATGCCGTCGTGCTCCATGCTTCCGGAAACCACCGCGACGATCGGGTAGCCCGTGCCGAACAAGAAGCCGAGGCCGGGATAAATGACGAACTTGATGAGAATGAACGCGATGATGATATTCGCGATCCAGCTCCAGATGCTATTGTCCTCCCAGAGGAACCACCAGAGCCAGCGCCAGAAACCCTTCTTCCTATCAGGCTTCCGTTCCTGTTCGTCCATCACGCTTTTACACCGGTGCAGGGTTTAAAAGCTTTTAGTTTTAGCGCATCTTTATATAGTCCCCTGACGACAAATAACCTATGCCGGAAAAGCCGCCCCAGTACTTTGAAGGAGTCTTGCAGCTGCGCGACGTTACCGATGAGGTCCTTGACTGGGTGCACGACGAGATCGTGCGCGCGGGCAGGGCGCACATCGCGAAAGTCAAAGAGTACAAGAACGGCATCGACATCTACCTCTCCGCCCAGCACTACATGCAGGCCATCGGCAAGAAACTGCAGGACCGCTTCGGCGGAACGTTGAAGGTTACCGGCCGTTTGTATACGACTGACCACATGACGAGCCGCTTCGTCTACCGCATGGCAGTATTGTTCCGCCAGCTGCCGTGCAAGAACGGCGACATCATCAAATACCAGGGCGAAGAATGGAAAGTCATGGGCGTCGGCAACCAGATTTCTCTGCAAAACACGAAGTCGGGAAAGAAGATGCGCGTCCTCGCCGAAAAGCTCGGCAAGTACATCAAGTGACGCTTACGGCAGAACAAGAATATTGCCGCGGCCTTTCTTTATTTTCTTGAGCTTGCCTTGGGATTCCAATTCAGCGATCATCAATGAAATCTTCGCTTCGGAATACGGGATAGCTTTGCGCAGGTCTTTCTGCGTGGCGCGGCCGCCTTCCTTGCGCACAAACGCGAGAATGTCTTCAAGGTCTGCCTTGGTCGCCTGCTTCTCTTCCTTCTTCGGCTCTTCCTTTGCAGCAGCAGGAGCTTTCTTCTTCAACGCATACCACGCAAGCCCTGCGAGGAGTGCGACAATGATGACTGCGCCGACAATCCATACCATTGAGTTGGGCGCTGCGGACACGGGCTCGTCATAGGCAGGAATGTCCAGCGACTCGTTCAGCAGTTCTTCATCGGTGCTGAGGTCGGGGAACAGAATCAAGTCAAGGACATAGTCGCCGTCCTGCTTCACCGTGAAGTTTTCTTTCGCGAGCAGGTCGAGCTTGTTCTGCCGCGCGACAATCTCGTACGCGCCGGGCGCGACCGTGAAAGAATAGGTGCCGTTCTGCGACACCATCACCTGCTGCGGCGTCGTATTAATAGAAACCAGGGCCTTGCTGAGAGTGTTCAACTCCAAGTCATAGACGCTGCCGTGAATGATTGCTGCAGATGCATTACTGGCTAAAAGTGCCAAAATCGCCACATATACCGGCCAATACTGCTTCATCAGGCTTGAGGAAGTGCGCGCAGTATATAAATCTTTGTGAAGGAAAAGAAGCCCAAATAGCGCTCCGTAAAGTGTTAGAAGGCTGGAAAAACCTTTATTTTTCGAGCCCTTAAAGTGTATTTATAAGATACTGCGGCTTGAAACCCCTTGTGCCCGTGCGCAAGCAGGGGGCACCACAGATCAAGATAAGAAATCAGGGAGGGAAAAACCATGAAGACGAAACAATGGGGAGTATTGTTCGTGCTCGCCCTGTTCGTTGCAAGCATCGCGCCGTTCGTCGTTGCAGAAAACGACGACGCGGCCGCTGCCCACGTACAGGCGGCAATTGAGGCAAACACCAACGCCTCGTTCCGCAACCAAGGCGACGCGAAGAAAGTAGATCAGGAAGGATTCGCGCAAGCGCGCGAAGACTTCAAGCAGCACGCAGAAGCGCAGCGCAAGGCGCTGCTGAGCAAGCGCCAGGAAATCCGCAACCAAACCAAGGGCGAGCGGAAGAACCTGCGCGACCTCTATGCGCAGGCAGAAGCCTCGTTCAAGGCTGACCGGCAGAAGCTCAAGGAGCTTCACGACCAGTTCAAGGACAAGCGCGACGCGCTCAAGCAGGAGCGCGAAAACGAGCGCAAGCAGATGAACGACGTCCGTGACGACGTGCGCAAGTGCGCAGGCGACACGAGCGACACGTGCAACGACACGCGCAACAAGGCGCGCGGTCACGCGACCGCGTACTTGAACCGCGCCGTCGAGCACGTCATCTCGGTGCTTGAGAATGCGCGCGACCGCATCGAAGGCAATGAGAAGCTGAGTGCAGACGCAAAGGCGTCCGCGCTTGCAGGCATCGACTCTGCCATTGTCGAAGCGGGCGCAGCCAAGTCCGCAGCGGCTGCCTTGGGCGACAACGCGACCAAGGAGGACATCCAGGCGGTCTCGCAGATGATCCACAGCGCAGCAGGCAAGGCGCGCGAAGCCATCAAGGCAGGCGTCAGCGCAGCCGCAGGCGCGCGCATCGGCGGAATCATCGTGCAGATGCAGCACTTGCAGGACAAGTTCGACCGCGTCATCGCCCAGCTGAAGAAGCAAGGCAAGGACACGAGCTCGGCTGAAGCCAAGAAGGCGGAATTCCAGGCAAAGCTCGCGGCAGCAGCAGACGCGCAGAACTCTGCGCAGACCTTGTTCGCAAGCAAGGACATGCAGGGCGCCACGGCCAAGCTGAAGGAAGCCCACGACGACCTCCAGGCGGCACAAAACCTCCTGAAGGGCATCGTCCAGGAAATCCGCGGCATCGGCGGCAACAAGGAGCTTGACCACGAGTCCGAGGCATCGGCCCAGGAATCTGAGCACGAGAACGACACCGGCAAGGACGCACACGAGGGCGAGACGGCATAAAGTTTATATGCCACGCCACTCAATGGAAGAATACCCATGAGAAAAACACTCGTGTTCGTTGCAGTGCTCGCCGTGCTCTTGCTCGCGGGATGCGCGCAGAAGGCGATGACCTCGTCCTCTGCAGGCGCAGCCCCGTCGACTGACCAGGCCGTGAACGCCGTCGGAAACGACGTCAATGACCTGGACGCGCTGAACGCAGACCTGGATACGAGCGATTTGAACTCGCTCGACCAGGAGCTCAGCGACGTCGACAGCCTGGACATCAAGTAAGGCAAAGCATTTTATACTTTTTTCTTTTTTTTTATTCTTTATGATTGAAATTGACGGCATGTTCGGCGAAGGCGGCGGGCAGATTCTCCGCACCGCGCTCGCGCTTTCTTCGTTGACGCGGCAGGCGTTTCACGTTTCAAACATTCGTGCGGGTCGTTCTGACCCTGGGATGCGAATGCAGCACCTGCACTGCGTCAAGGCATTGCAGAAGCTCACGGACGCGCAGGTTGAAGGTGCTGTGCTTGGCTCGACCGAGATCACCTTCATTCCCGGACCGATCAAGGCAAAGCCGTTGTCTATCGATATCGAGACCGCAGGCTCCATCACGCTGCTCCTGCAGGCGGTATTGTTACCATGCTGCTTTGCCGACAAGCCCATCAAGATTGAAGTCATCGGCGGAACCGACGTCGAATGGGCGACGCCCATTGATTATTTCCGCGAAGTCATCGTCCCGCAGCTGAAGCGCTGGGCAGACATTACTGTGACGGTCGAGAAGCGCGGCTATGCCCCGAAAGGCGGCGGCAAAGTCGTCGTTCGCGTCAAGCCCAAGTTCACGCGCGATGCATTCCTGACTGCTCCTCGATTGCAGCTCACCGAACAATGCCATTTGATGCACATCAAGGGCATCTCGCACGCGTCAAAATCGCTCGAAGAGGCGCGCGTCGCAGAACGGCAAGCGCACGCGGCACAGCAGGCGTTGGCGAAGTATAATTGCCCCATCTCTATCCGCAGCGAATACGCGGAAACCGCGTCTCCGGGCTCGGGAATCACGGTCTGGGCGGTCTTTTCCAAGAATAAAGAAGACATTGACGTCGCAAACCCGATTATTATTGGCGGCGACGCGCTTGGCGAGAAAGGAACGCCTGCGGAAAGCATCGGAAAATCAGCCGCGGAGAAATTAATCAGCGCGATCGCGTCAAAAGCAGCCGCAGACGCGCACCTTGCAGACAATCTTGTCCCGTGGATGGGCTTGTTTCCTCCGAGCGCGGTGCGCGCAGAAAAGATAACGCCCCACACAACGACGAATATTTACATGACGCAGAAGTTCTTGCAGGTCAAGTTCGACGTGAAAGAGAATATTATAGCATCGCGAGCTTGATGCTGGTGCGCAGGTCCTTGATTTCGTAGGAGATCTGCTTGCGGTCTGCGTCGCTCAGCCGGTTCGCGGCCGATTCGAGATTGTCGAGAATCCTGAGCGCTTCGTTGACGTTGCCTGACTCGATGCTCCTGCGCGCGCCCTCAATCATCTGCTGCAACTCATCGCGGCCGCTGGATGATTCCGCGCGCTCGGAAGAAAGATGAGCACTATGCGGACGCTCGCGTGCGGGCGCAATACGCTTGAGGTGCACCGTGTGCGCTGCGTGCATCGGCTCGCGCGCGATGTGCGTCGCGCCGTACTTCCTCGCCAGGCTTTCCAGCCGTGAAACCTCGTGCTGGAGGCGCGCAGCCTCGCTGCGGAGCTTGGGAACGTCGATTTTGAGATTCTTCGCCTTTTCGGCTGCCGCGAGAATCTTTGCCGCGGTCTTTTCCTGCTGGACAATCTTCGCTTCCCGCGCGGCAAGCTCCTGCTTGGACCTTTCGAGCAGCTGCTGGTCGCGCTCGAGCTGGCGGATGCGCATGACCACTGCGCGCTCTTCTTTCGCGAGCAGCTTCTGGTCTTTGTCAAACTCCTTGATGATGCCGAGGATCTCCTTTTCCTTGTCGCGAAGAACCGCGACGTCGGACTTCACGAGCCGGTCGACTTCCTTCTTCTGCGTCTTGATGAATGTCAAATCGTTCGGGAACGAGGCAAGCTTGTCGTCCCATTCCTGCGAAAGCGTCGCGAGCTCTGC
>Ga0334722_10002782_pt1 | contig 19363 bp, 18 predicted proteins | sample C3_bottom_MG_FD_207210 | JGI IMG/M metagenome (GOLD analysis project Ga0334722, IMG submission 207210) | Sediment microbial communities from Yellowstone Lake, YNP, Wyoming, USA - C3_bottom | ecosystem: Environmental > Aquatic > Freshwater > Lake > Sediment | place: USA: Wyoming | collected...
CCAGGGCATGCCCCAGGTGTGCCGGTCTGTCCTGCAGCGACTCGCCACCGAAGAGCACAGTGATTTCCGGAGTACCGTAGGCGGCAAAGTCGGCCAGCGCTTCCCCGGTCGGCGTAACCGCAGCCAGGGCGCCCCAGCTTCTGCCGGTGAAGCGGGCCAGCCGCGACGCGTAGGAGAGTAGTCCCCGGCCGGTTTCGTCACTCGTGCCCTCGGGCAGGTCGACAAAGGCGAGGATTTTTCCGCTGGTCTCCATCAGATCTCCCTCCCGAGCTTGTGCCCTTCCCAGATGGCCATGTCGACCTTGCGGGGGGCAACGTTGTCGCCGATGCGGTACAGCTCGTCAACCGAGCCCTTGAGGCTCTGATAGAGGGCGTCATCCACCCGCTGCCCCATGGCCAGGACGATGGAGTCGTAGGGGCCCCACTCCTGCCACTGGTTGGAGTAGACGTTGAACCCCTTGATGGTCTTGGCACCGGCCTCGCCCCCCACTTCCATGACCGCGATGTCCGGGGTAAAGGTCACCCCTTTCTGCAGCAGCCGCTGGCGGGAGAGATACAGGTCCTGGGTCGGGCCCAGTTCGGCACCGATGAAGAGACTGGAGGTGATGATATGCACCGTCTTCCCCTGGTTGGCGAGAAACTCGGCCGTAGAGGTGGAGCGCTGGTGACCGTCGTAGTCGATGAGGCAGACGTTCTGGCCCAGCTCCGCCCCGCCGTTGAGCACCTGGGGCACATTGAAAACAGCCGGACCGTCGGCGCCCCCCACCGGATGCTCCTTGGGGACGCTGCCGGTGGCGACGATGACCACATCGGGCTTGTCCGCCAAGAGCTGCTCCCTGTTGACTTCAACCCCCAGCTTGAGAGCAACGCCGGCCTTCTCCACCTGACTCTTCTCGTTTCTGATGATGACGCCGAACTCGTCCCGTCCGGCCCCCTTCATGGCGGTCAGCACCTGGCCCCCCAGAGTCTCGTTGCGATCGTAAAGAGTGACGTTGTGGCCGCGACGGCCGGCCATCTTTGCAGCCCACATGCCTGCCGGGCCACCGCCGACGATGGTAACCTTCTTCTGTACTCTGGCCTTTTCCAGAGTCCCTTCGCCCCACTCCTTTTCACGGCCGACCGCCGGGTTCTGCACACAGCCCAGGAGCTTGTTCATGCCGATCCGGCCGATGCACCCCTGGTTGCAGGCGATGCAGTAGCGGATGTCGTCCATCCGCCCTTCGAAGGCCTTCTTGGGGAGATAGGGGTCGCAGATGAGACCGCGGCACATACCGATCATGTCGGCCTGGCCGCTGGCCAGCACCTTCTCTGCCATGACCGGGTCGTTGATCCGGCCGGTGCAGAAGACCGGCAGCTTGATCTTCTCGCGGATACCGGCTGCCAGGGGGATGGTGTAGCCCAGGGGGGTGTGCATTGAGCCTTCCACCAGGTAGAGGTTGTAGAAAGTGGCAATGGAGAGATCCATGAAATCGATCAGGCCGCTGGCCTCGAAGCGGGCGCAGATCTCCTGCACCTGCCCCAGATCCAGGCCGCCGGGGATCATCTCGTCGGCGCACATGCGAATCCCCAGGGTAAAGTCGTTGCCAACCGCCTTGCGGACCGCACTGATGAACTTGAGCGGCGCACGCATCCGGTTTTCCAGGGAGCCGCCGTATTCGTCGGTGCGGAAATTGGTCAGGGGTGAGAGGAACTGGCGGGCCAGGCTGGAGTGGCCGAACTGCAGCTCGATGCCGTCGAAGCCCCCTTCGCGCACATGGATGGCGCTCTTGGCAAAGTAGCGCGCCACCTCTTCGATGTCCTCCGGCTCCATCTCCTTGGGCGTTTCGCGGAAGAGCACGTCCGGCATGGGCGACGGGGCCCAGACCGGCAGGCGCGAAATGCTGCCGTCCCCCTGCTGGCCGTTGTGGTTCAGCTGGGCAAAGATCTTGGCGTCGTACTGATGGACGTAATCGGTGATTTTCTTGAAACCGGGAATCACTTCGGCGTGATAGACGTCGATCAGCTTTTCGTAGGCCATGTCCGTGGGGTGGACGGTCAATTCTTCCGTGATGATCAGGCCGGCCCCCCCCTTGGCCCGCTCGCCCCAGTAGTACATCTGCCGTTCGCTCGGGAGGTTGCCCACGGCCAGGTTGGTCAGGTGCGGCTGGAACGAGATGCGGTTCTTCACCTCGACCGTGCCGAGCTTGAGTGGGGAAAACAGGTGCGGAAACATCATGGTCGCTACTCCTTGAAAGATAGTAGGTGTACGCCCCCTCCCGATGGGGGAGGAGATGCCGTCAGGCGGCCAGGGCCACCTTATTGGTCTCGGCGATCGAGGTCACGCAGCGCTCCAGGCACTCCGGATCTCCGCCGTTGATATCGTTTTTCAGGTGCCAGGCCACGGCCGGACAGCCGCCATGACACTGGTCGAAGCGCTGGCACTCCTCGCAGGAATGAATCCGCAGGGAGCGGAACGAGGCATAAATCTCCGAATCGTCCCAGATCTCCTGGAAGGTCTCGCTGCGCAGGGAGCCGGCCTTGAAGCGCTCGGTCTGCAGGAAGGCGCAGGGGTACATGTTGCCGGTCGGTCCGACGCAACAGGTCAGCTTGGCGGCCCCGCACAGATTGAGTCCCAGCCCCTGGCGCTCCTGGCTGGTCAGGGAGAAGAAGCTGTCGCCGGTGCGCACGTCGCCGCTGGCGGCCAGCCAGTCGGAGAAGGCGAGCAGTTGGGCCGGCGATGGCCGCAACGATTCCCAGTTGTCGGCGCCGCGGCCCGAAGGGCGGAAGCGGCTGACACGCAGCGACACGCCCAGCGAGCGGGCCATTTCGTGCATGGCGGGTATTTCATCGGCGTTCTGGGCCGTAAGTACCGTATTGATGCTGGTGGGAATTCGGGTGGCCGCCAGCAGCTTGACCGCTTCGATGGCGGCATCGAACACACCGGCGCCGCGGATGGCGTCGCAGGTTTCGCGGCGGGCGCCGTCCATGCTGACCTGGATAGCTACCAGGCGGCTTTTGGCCAGCCGTTCGACCCGTGAGGCGTCCAGCAGGGTGCCGTTGGTGGAGATGCAGGTCATGATGCCGTGGCTGTGGCAGGCATCCAGGATCTGTTCGAAGTCGGGACGCATGAACGGTTCGCCGCCGCCGAAATTCACCTGGAACACGCGGGCCGTGTGCAGCTGCTCCACCAGATCGAGCGCTTCGGCCGTGGTCATTTCGTCCCTGGCCGGTTCGCCGGACGACGACAGACAGTGGCTGCAGCGCAGATTGCACGCCAGTGATACCTCCCAGGTCAGATTGACCGGGGACCTCATGCCCATTTCCACGTATTTATTGCTCACGGAGGAATCCCTTCTCCAGAAGTTGGCCCACGAACTTCTTCACTGACTGTTTCTGGCTTTCCGACAGCCCCGCAGGCAGGTCATCCCTGCTGCGGGGCGTATCGAAATAGTCCTGTGGCAGGAGATTGCCGGTCGCGGCGAACAGAAGGCGCGGCCCCCTGGAATCGTAAAACAGGAGACCGAAACCTTCCTGCCGCACGCGGCAGGCGGGGTGCAAGTGCAAACTGACGCCTGCCGCCGCCATCTCAGTAAACCCCGCAGATGCCGTCGATGGCCAACTCTTCAACCTTGATCTCTTCAAGGATCGCCGGCTCCTCGGCGCTGCATGCTGCAACTGCTTGAACTTCTGTTTCCATGGTCTTTCTCCTTTCGGTGATTCGTTCTGCGTAGCCTTGGTGGTACGCCACGTTTGTAGCCATGTATTGCAACCGCAATGCCAAACAATAAAACAGTGATATATTGACTAATTACGGGGTCCGGTTCCAGATGGGGCAGAGGAGGCATGAGAGAATGTGTGGAGAAATAGGGCAAATGCGGACACGGGGGCGAAACCCTACATCATGTCAATTGTAGCAAAACTCTACATAGGGGAGATTGTCTACAGCGGAATCAAACCGATGTTTGTCTTTGTGGTGCGTCTCGGAAAATTGGAACGGTACCTGCACGTCGATTTGGCGAGATGAAGCCAATTTCGGGGTTCGACGCGAGGTCTGGTATGCCGGAAAAAAACTCCCACTGTTCCTACTGCGGCACCGTTTTTCCCCCTGCTGCCCCCTGGCCCCGGTGCTGCAACGCCTGCGGCGGCAGAAGCTATCTCAATCCGCTGCCGGTGGTCGTGGCCATGGTGCCGATGGGCAGCGGCCTGGTGGGGGTGCGCCGGAACATCGAGCCGCGCAAAGGCACCCTGACCTTGCCGGGCGGCTACCTGGACTGCGGGGAAACCTGGCAGCAGGGGGCGAGCCGAGAATTGTACGAAGAGACCGGCATTCATGTCCTGGCCACGGATTTCATGCTCTACGATGTGGCCAACGGCCTGGACGATACTCTGGTGATCCTGGGGCTGGCACCGCCGCAGCCGATCGACAGGCTGGCACCGTTTTCGTCCGACGAGACCCAGGAAGTTGTGCTGATTGCGCAGCCTCTGGAGTTGGGGTTTCCGCTTCATACCATGGTGGTGCGACGTTATTTTGAAGGGCTGGCGGGTGGTGCGGCGAGAGGATGAGGCCTGAATGCTGGCGGCGCTAAAAATGAGAGGTTCAGCGGTCGAGGAGGTCTCGGACCCGCTGCAATAGTTCCAACGGCGGGACCGGTTTCATGAGCAGGGTCCCCTCCTCCACCATGGCGTCGCGGCTCTCTATGGTATCCATGGTATAGCCGCTGGTAAAGAGGACCGGGATGTCGGGGGCCAGTTCCTGGATCCGGTCGGCGGCCAGCTTGCCGTTCAGGCGCGGCATGACCAGGTCCATTATTACCAGTCTGATGGTGTCCCGCTGCTGCGCGAACGTGTCCACCGCCTCCTGGCCGTCCACGGCTGTGATGACCCGGTAGCCGTGGCTGCTGAGGATCTCCTGCACCAGGGCGGCGACCATCTGGTCGTCTTCGGCGATGAGGATGGTTTCCCCCGTACCCTTGGGCGGCGGAGGCGGGGCGACCTCTGCCACGGCCACCGGCTGCTGGTCCGCCAGGGGGAGGTATATCCTGAAGGTCGTCCCTGCCTGCAGTGTGCTCTCAATTTCGATGAAGCCGTTGTGCTGCTTGACGATGCCGTAGACGATGGCCATGCCGAGGCCGGTGCCCTTGCCCGGGGCCTTGGTCGTGAAGAACGGCTCGAAGATGCGGCTTTTGGTGACTTCGTCCATGCCGATTCCGGTATCCGCTATGGAGATGCGGGCAAAGCGACCCGCCGGAGCGTCGGCGGCAATGGGCGGGGCAGTGGGCAGCAGTTCGGTTTCGATGGTCAGCACCCCCCCCTTCGGCATGGCATCGCGGGCGTTGGTGGCCAGATTGATCAGAACCTGCTCTATCTGGCCGCTGTCCACCAGGGCGAGCAGCGGCTCCTCGGTGGCAACGGCCCTGAGGTGCATATCTTCACCGATGATCCGGACCAGAAACTTCTGGATGTGCTGGACGATATCGTTGATGTCCGCCAGGCGGGGCTTGATCTGCTGCTTGCGGCCGAAGGCCAGCAGGTTGCGGGTCAGTTGGGAGGCCTTTTCGGCGGCGTCCATGATCTGCTCGACCTTGTAGCGCTGCTGCTCGTTCAGGGTCTGATCACCCTTCAGGATGGAGCCGTACCCCATGATCACCATGAGGATATTGTTGAAGTCATGGGCCACGCCGCTGGCCAGATGTCCGACCGCCTCCATTTTCTGGGACTGGAGCAACTGCTCCTCCAGGCGCTTGCGTTCGGTGATGTCTTCGGAAATGCCGAGCAGGTAGCGGGCCTGGCCCCGGTTGTCGTTCAGCGGTATTTTTTTGGTGCGCAGGATGCGGTCGCCGCCGCCGCGGGTTTTGACGCTCTCTTCGGGAATTTCCAGCAACTGGCCGCTGGCCAGGACTTCGCGGTCCTTCTGGATGAAAAATGATGCCTGCTCATCAGGAAAAAAATCCCGGTCGCTTCTGCCCAGCATCTCGTCGCGGGAATAGCCCAACAGCTCTTCCCCGGCCTTGTTGAAGGCCTGGTAGCGGAGTTCGTCCGCATCCTTGACGAAGACCATGGCCGGGATGTTGTCGACGATGTTCTTGAGGAATGCCTCGCTGGCACGCAACTCCTCGATGCGCTGCTGCAGTTCGGGGTAATAGGTCTTGCGGACGGAGGACTCGCCGAGGCCGACCAGTTTTTCCCGCAATGCGGCCTGGGGGTCGAGCTCCTCAGAGGGATTCTTCATAGACAACCTCGATATCCCTTTTTGAGGCGGGGCGGGGGTTGGTGGCCATGCAGGGGTCTTTCAGGGCGTGGTCGCTATAGAAGGTCAGGTCGCTCTTGCTGACGCCCAGGTCGTTCAGGTTGCGGGTGATGCCCGCCGCCTTTTTCAGGTCGCGCACATGTTGCAAGAGGGCTTTCTTCTTCTCGCTCGAGGTCATGCCGCGCAGGTCCAGGCCCATGGCCTCGGCGATGCGCTCGAAGCGCTCCGGCGCAGCCGGCATGTTGAACTCGATGACATGGTCGAGCAGGATGGCGTTGCATTCGCCGTGGGCGATGTCCAGCGCCCCGCCCAGGCTGTGGGCCATGGCGTGATTGGCGCCCAAGATGGCATTGGAGAATGCCAGGCCTGCCTGCAGGCTCCCCTGCATGATCTTGGTGCGCAGCTCCAGATTGCTCAGATCGGCAACGGAGGGGAGCAGGCTTTCGGACACCAGGCGGATCGCCTCGATGGCATGCAGGTCGGTCATGGAGGAACGGGCGGTGGATACATAGGCCTCCACGGCATGGGTCAGGGCATCGATCCCGGTGCAGGCGGTCAGGTAGGCATCCATGGAGGTGAGGGTCGCCGGGTCGATCAGCGCCAGGTCGGGCACCACGGATTTGCTCACAATGGCGAATTTGATCTTTTCCAGGGGATTGCTGATGATGGCGAACTGGGAGACATCCGCCGAGGTGCCGCCGGTGGTGGGGACGCAGATCAGTGGCGGCATGGGCGCCTTGACCATGTCCACCCCCTCGAACAGCTGGATGTGCTTGTGGTTCGAACTGACAATGCCGATGCCCTTGGCGCAGTCGATCGGGCTGCCGCCCCCCACGGCGATGAGGGCATTGCACCCCTCCGCCTCATAGAGCGCTACCCCGGCCATGACTTCTTCAACCTTGGGGTTGGGGGTCACCCCGGTGTAGAGGGCGTAGGGGAGCCCTTCGGCCTCCAGGCTGGCGGTCACGTCCCTGGTCCACCCGGCTGCCACCACGCCGGGGTCGGACACGACCAGGATCTTGCGGCCGCCCAGATTGCGGGCATAGCGCCCGGCCAGGTGTCGGGAACCGATGCCGAAGATGAATTCGGGGGCGACAAATTTTCGCAGTTCGAATGTGTCAGCCATGAATGCCCCTCATGTCGAAATCCGGAATGGTGCCACCATTCGGGAGAGATCAGATCGACGGATACCCTCTCAAATAACTGTTCCCGTAGGCCCGACTGTCATGCTAGAACCGTTACCCACGGCAGGCAGCGGCATGTTAGCAAAAGATGCACGGATGTAACAGTGTTTTTATCTATCGTAATCCAATAAAATCATTACAGCAATCCGTTATATTCCTCATGCCGGCATCCGCTGGTGCAACCTCGGGTGCGTGTCGAAGCGAACAGCCGGAGCAGAGGGGAAGACCAGGCGGCCCGCATGAGACAGCTCAGCGACAACATAGCAAAATTGTACGCCTTTTCCTTCCTGCAGATGACGCTTTTTCCCATGGCGATCATCACCCTGTTCTGGAAGGACCATATCGGTCTATCCCTCACCCAGATCCTGCTCTTGCAGAGCATCCTCTCTCTGGTCATGGTGGCCATGGAGTACCCAACCGGCTATATCAGCGACCGGATCGGTTACCGGGTGTCCCTGACCCTGGCGTCGCTGCTCGGCATGCTCGGCTGGGGCGTCTACACCGTTGCCGCTACGTTTGGCCATGTGCTTGCGGCGGAAGTGCTGCTCGGCATTTCCCTCGCCTTCATCAGCGGCGCCGACAGCGCCCTGCTGTACGAAACCCTGAAGAACGGGGGGGCGGAGCATGAGTATGCCCGCATCCAGGGGCGCATGAGCGGCTACGCCCAGGGCGGGGAGGCGTTGGGCGCGCTCTGTGCCGGCGTGCTTTACGCCGCTGCGCCGCTGTCTCCCTTTGTGCTGCAGGTAGGGGTATGGCTGCTGGCGCTCCTGCTTACCCGCACCATGGCCGAGCCCCCCCGGGAACTCGGCTCGCCGGCCAGCCACCTGGCCGAGGCGCTCCGCTCGGCGCGCTACGCCTTTGTGGAGAACCGGCGCCTGCGGGCCATCATCCTGCTGAATGCCGCCCTGTGGCTGACCTCGTTCTACCCGGTCTGGCTGATCCAGCCCTATATGCAGCACAGCGGCGTGCCACTGGCCTGGTTCGGACCGGTCTGGACCGGCGCCAATCTGTGCGTGGCGCTCGGCGCTCTGGCCAGCCACCGCATCAGTGCGGCCCTGGGGGAACGGCGCATGCTGCTGCTGTTCGTACTGCTGGTCTGGGGCGGTTATCTGGGGCTGGGGACACACGGAGGGGTGGGGGGCTTTCTCTTCTACTACCTGCTGACCGCCATGCGCGGCCTGCGCGGGCCGCTCATGCTGGGCCACGCCCATCGGGAAACGCCGTCGAGCCACCGGGCCGGTATCCTGTCGCTGCAGTCGTTCACTTTCCGCCTGCTGTTCGCCATTACCGGCCCCCTGGTCGGCATGCTGGCCGATGCCGCAGGCGTCAGGCAGAGCTTCGGGTACCTGCTGGTCGCGTTCCTGGTCGCGCTGCCGCCGCTTGTGTACCTGTATCTGCGCCACCCGGAACAGGGTGGGCACAGACCGGTTGACATCGCGGGTCCTCCTGCTTGACATGTATACACAAAATGATTTATCATAAATGAATTATTTTAGTAATAATAAAAAATATCGAGGAATGCTGAACCGGTGCTGCGGCCGGCGCCAGGTTGCGTACTCAGACAACGATGAGAGGTCTCACCTATGAATCTGCTTGAAACGATCCTTGCTGCCAATCGGAAATTCGTTCACCCCGGGGCGTTCCCCCCGCTGCCGAAAAACCCGAAAAAACAGTTCGCCATTTTCACCTGCATGGACACCCGTCTGGTCGATTTCCTGGAGCCGGCCATGGGGATCAAGCGGGGGGACGCCAAGATTATCAAGAACGCCGGCAATACCCTGGTGGATCCGCTACACGGCGGGGTGATCCGCAGTCTGGTGGCGGCAATTTTCATGCTGGGTGTGGAAGAGGTGTTCATCATAGGCCACGAGGACTGCGGCATGGCGGACGTAAACCCCGAAAAGCTGAAAAGCGACATGATTGCCCGCGGCATCTCAGCCCAGGCCATCGAAACCCATGTGCCGGACCTGGCTCAGTGGCTCGGGGCATTCTCCTGCCCGGAGGAAAACGTGACCGAAGTGGTGCAGAAGATTCGCGCCAACCCCCTGATTCCGTCTGACGTGCCGATCCATGGCCTGATCTTCTGCCCCAACGACGGGCGCCTGAATGTCATTGTGGACGGCTACACTGCGCCGGGGTTCTCCTCGAAGTAGTCAGAATCCGCGCCGTTTTCCGGTTTCAGCGCACGAGCCAGATGGTGAGCGGCAAGGTGACGAATGACAGGCAGGTCTGCACGGTGATGATGGCGGCCATGCTGTCGTGGTCGCCCCCCATCTGGCGTGACAGGATATAGGCCGACGGGGCCGTGGGGACGCTGAACAGCAGCACCGTCACGACCAGGGCCGTACCGGACAGCCCCAGAAAGGTGGCCAGCGCCCAGGCGATCAGCGGCTTGCAGAGGAACTGCACGGTGCTGGTCACCATGAGCGGCTGCCAGTGCAGCACCAGGTTGCCGGCCCGATAGGCCGCCCCCACCGCCATCAGCCCTACCGGAAAGGCGGCCTTGCCCCCCAGGGCCAGGATGCCGTCCACGGCCTGAGGAAGTTTGAGCCCCAGGCCATTCACTCCCACCCCGACCACGCAGCCGATGATCAGCGGATTGCGCGCCAAATCGCCCAGCAGCCGCTTCAAATCGATCCCCGCACCTCCCCCGCTGTTCACCGCCAGCGAGAATACCGATACGCACAGCACGTTGATCAGGATGATCATGAAGCCGGCCCCCAGGGCAGCGAGGAACAGCCCGTCCCGGCCGAACAGGTTCTCCGCCACGGCCAGAGCCACGAAGGTGTTGAAACGCACCCCCCCCTGAAAGAGCGAGCTGAAGGCCGGCCCCCCCATATGGCGGTTCACGATCCACCAGAGCGAGACCAGGAGCGCACTGGCCAGCACCGCCCCCTCAACGGCCATGAGGATCTTGAGCCAGGGGAGGGCGCCGATCTGCTTGCCGGCCAGGTTGTGGATCAGGGTGGCCGGCATGAGCAGGAAATAGGTGAGTTTCTCGGCCGAGGGCCAGAACGCGGGAGGGAGAAAACCGGTGCGCTGGATGATGAAACCGGTCAGGATCAGAGCCAGCACAGGGATGAGGGCATCGGTGATGGAGGTCATACGGGCTCCTCTTGAAATGTCTGCCTGTCAAGAGGATACCATGGGCAATACATAAATAATAATTGAAAATATTTGAGTTTAGCTCAAGTATTTTTTATGTAAGCACACTCGCGGCAGAGTCCGGCCAGGATCAGGTCGGTCAGCATGTGGCGCGGATGGCGCCGCTTCTGGTAGATGCCGACACGCCGCGTCAGCTGGGGCGAACCGAACGGGGTGAGGCTGAACTGTTTCTCCGCCTGCTTCAAACGGCGCTTGTTAAGTGGCACCACGGCGATGCCGAGCCCCTGCTCCACCAGGCTCAAGGCCGCTTCCAGGGAGTCGAACTCCATCACGTCCCTGGGATGGATGCCCTGGGTCATGAGCTGCCCATCCACCAGCGCCCCGGCCCAGGCAGTCTTGTCGAAGCGCACAAAGGGAAACTGTGCGAACAGCTGTTCCGTACTCCCCGCCGCCGTGTCCTTGGGGGCCACGACAAAGAACGGTTCCTCGTCGTACGGCTGCCATTCGGACAGGGGGGGGATGGCGTAGGGGGGCTCGGTGGTCAGGGCGGCATCCAGGCTCCCTTCCTCCACCTGGCGCACCAGTTCCGCCGACAGGCCGGACACCAGCCTCACCTGCAGCTCCTCATGGCGGGTGCGCAGCCGGCCCAGCACCGGGGGAAGCGGTCCGGTGAGCACCGTGGGTACCACTCCCAGAATCAGCACTCCTCGAAGCATGCCCGAAGGGGTCAGCTCATCCCGAATGCCATCGTAGATGGTCAGGATCTCCCGGGCCCGCTCCACTACCAGGCGTCCATTGGCATTCAGCCGGGGGCTGCGGCCGACCCGCTCGAACAACTGCACCCCCAGCTCCTCTTCCAAGTTTTTGATCTGCAGACTGATGGCGGATTGGGTCAGGCCCAGGTGCTCCGCAGCGGCCGCAAAGCTCCCCTTGCGGGCGACGGTGGTCAGTATCTGAAGGTTGCGCAGGGACATGGCGGGTTACGTATGACCGGGGTGCGGTCTTTCCGGTTAAGCCGGAGCGTGCTGGCAGCGGAGCAGCTCAAAAGCAGATGGGTGACGGGACTCATGTGGTGGCCTTATGGTGGATGACGGTTTCGCGCCCGAGACGCCAGGAGGGGCCAGGCGTCTGAAAACAACGGGCTAAAGTGGCATCAAAGTGCCGTCTATTGTTCTGGATTCGCGGGCCATGTCTCGGCTTATCTGTTCGGCAAGAGCCAGGGCGTCGCGCAGCGCTTCATATTTTTCGTAATTATAGCCGTCCAAATGTACGGCATCCAGCATAGTCTTTTGACAGCCGATAATTTGGGAATGCAAGCTATCGAGAAGAATGGCCAACTCTTTATTGTATCTCATACTCATACCCTCTTCACGTTCGCACCAGTTGACATCATGGATAAAATGCAGCGGCTGACAGGCATATTAACAGAACCTCGGAAAATAACCTGACCTGTATTCATACGTTAATGGCTAGTAGACGCGCTTTAAAATACGCCCTAACCGTCACAATGTCAATTGGTTACGCTGATTTGAGCCGGGATTGCGGGCCTGTTCCGGCGGGGGATTTTCCTGCGCGCGGAATTGGGGCATGGACCGGACACCGGTTCGCGATACAATTGATAGAAGAGCAACACCCCAAGCCACGCCGCCACATCGCGAGGTGAAGCCATGCCTGAAACGACCACGTCCTGCGAAGAAACCCCCCGTATCCGGGAGATGACCATCGACGATTTCCCCGAGGTGTTCCACATCGGCGAAGAGGTCTTTACCGTGGAGTATTCCCAGAGCCTCTACCGCACCTGGGACGAGTTCGAGATCACCACCCTGTTCAACTCGGACACCGAACTCTGTCTGGTGGCCGAGGCAGGGGAACGCATCCTCGGCTTTGCCCTGGGCACCACGGTGAAGAAACACAATTCCCCCTGGAAATACGGTTATCTGGTCTGGCTGGGGGTGCGGCGGAACATCCAGAAGGGGCGCGTGGGGAGCCGGCTCTTCAACGAGATCAAGCGCCGCATGCAGGAGCAGGGGGTGCGGATGATCATCATCGACACCTCCGCCGACAACCTGCCCGCCATCAACTTCTTCAAGAAACAGGGCTTTGACGATACCCAGGAGCATGTCTACATGTCCCTCAACCTGACCCGCAAGACCGGCAGGAAAGCGGTGAAAAAATCATGAACACACAACTGGACCGGGTCTGGCAGGCGATCGACGACGCCAGGCTGCACCGGACGCTGCTGGACATGCTGGATATCTATTCGCCGTCGGGCAAGGAGGAGGATATCCAGCTCTATCTGGAGGAGCTGCTCACGGGCGCCGGATTCAGCGTGGAGCGCCAGGAGGTGGAGGAGGAGCGCTACAACCTGCGCGTCACCATGGGGGCGGCCGAGCCGCGGCTCTATCTGGTGGGGCATGTGGATACGGTCCCGGCGTGGGACCTGGAGGAGTTCGGGGCCAGGGAGGAGAACGGTGTCATCCACGGTCTGGGGAGCGCCGACATGAAGGGGGGCTGTGCCGCCATGCTGGAGGCGTGGCTGGCCATGGCCGGGGCGCTGCCGGCGGTCGAACGTCCGGCGGTGGGGCTGTTGCTGGTGGTGGGCGAGGAGGAGAACGGCGACGGCAGTGCCGCCTTTCTGGAACGGTTCACCCCCCCCTGGGTCGTGGTGGGGGAACCAACGGGGCTGACGGCCTGCTTCGCCCATTACGGCTATCTGGAGGCGAATATTGTCACCCGCGGCCGCCGCAGCCACTCGTCCCTGCCCGAACTGGGGCACAATGCCGTGGAGTCCATGCTGCGTTTTCTGCTGCTGCTGGGAAAAGAACCGCTTTTCGACCGGGAACGCTCGGAGATTGTCTACTCCATCCGGGAAATGACCTCTGCCCGGGCGGGGTTCGTGGTGCCGGACCGCTGCGAGACCTGGATCGACCTGCACCTGCCGCCCGGCATGGCGCCGGCCACGGTCCAGGAGGCGATTCAGCGCGCCCTGGCCGCGGGGCGGCTCACAATCCCGGAGCTGGACGTGGAGGTGAGTTTCGACTTCGCCTCCCCAGGCTATGACCTGGGGGACGCCACCCGGCCGGCGCGCCTTGTGAACGAGATCTATCCCCGGCTGGGGCTTGTGCCCAAGCTGGATGCCTTCCGCTCCCATTCCGACGGCAACCTCTTCTTCGCGGCCGGTTGCCGGCCGCTCATTCTCGGCCCAGGCTCCCTGGAAACGGCCCATACCTCGGACGAACAGGTGGAGTTTGCCGAGGTGGTGTCCGCGGCCCGCATCTACGCCGCCCTCTGCCTGGGTATGGGGAGTAGCGAGGCGAACAGCCCGGGGTAACGGCAGACCGGGCGACACCGAAAGGCGATACCGGGCATATCCGTGCAGGGTATGGTCTATGGGCCAGGGAAATTCCCGGCATCGAGTGCCGTCCGTACAAAAAAACCGCTGTCCGGATACTGTCCCGGCACAGCGGCGTGTCTCATGAATCATCCCCTGCGATGAGATGGTTATGCGCCTGTCAATACCCCCCGCAAACGCCGTCCATTGGCACCTGGGCCACCGGGATCTGCGGCCCTCCGGCCACCACCTCCAGCACGGCGGCGTAATCCGGCTCTTCGGTAATCTCTGCCACGTGCTGGACAAAGGTGATGGTGTTGTCCTTGTCCACTACGAAGACCGAACGCGAGAGCAGAAGCAGCTCCTTGATCAGCACGCCGTAGGCCTTACCGAAGGAGTGTTCGCGGTAGTCGGACAACAGCCGTACCCGATCTACACCGGCAGCCCCGCACCAGCGCTTCTGGGCAAAGGGGAGGTCCATGCTGACGGTGAGCACCACGATGTCGTTGCCCAGCTTGGCCGCCTCCTGGTTGAAGCGCCTGGTTTCGGTATCGCACACCGGCGTGTCCAGCGAAGGGACGGTGCAGATGATCCGGGTCGTGCCGGTGGTGTCTGCCAGGGTGACCGGCTGCAATGCCGTATCAACCACCCTGAAATCGGGGGCCTTGTCGCCGACCCGCAGCGCCGGGCCAAGCAGGGTGATGGGATTGCCTTTGAAGGTGACGATGCCGCTGCGCTCTTTCATGTGCGTCCTCCCGTAATGAATAAAACATTTGCCCATAGAGGCCACAGAGTTCTCAGAGGAAAATCGAACAGATAAGTGTATTTTCTGTCACACCGAACAGGTGGTTTTGAATTGATACATTTCTGTAATGATCTCTCAGTGTTCTCTGTGGCTGACAGCCGTTTTCAGGATGCATGGTGCATGGTGCCGTGAGCCGGCGGTGCGCCGCCGTTGCGTGGTCCTCTACCCGGCGTGGGGTTTGCCGACCTCGTCCAGTCCGATCATGCCATGCCCCCCTTCCACGTTGGGGGCGTCCTCCTTCAGGTGGGCGGCGCAGACATATTGGCTGCTGTTGGCTGTGGCGCCGCAGTGGCGGCACTGGACCGCAGGGGTGTCGGTGACGGACCTGAGACAGTCGTCCTGGCCATGGGCCTTGAGATAGCAGATGTGCATGTGGTGTGATTCGCAGGTGCAGCTCATTGTTCCTCCGGATAGGTGTGAATTGTCGCCGCTGAGGCGAGCGGTAATGTGTCTGCTGATGCGGTAGGCGCGGCTCGGTGCGCTGCCGTCAGGTCACCGGCAGGTGCACGGTGAATTGAGTCCCTTCTCCGGGCCGGCTTTCCACGGTAATGTCCCCGCCGTGTCGCTTGACGATGTTGTAGGTCAGGGCCAGGCCGAGGCCGATTCCCTTGCCGACGTCCTTGGTGGTGAAGAACGGATCCCAGATGCGGTCGATGACGTCGGCGGGAATGCCGCTGCCGTTGTCCCGGATGGTGATGGCGATGGAGGCGTCGTCCGGCCGGTCGGTGGTCAGTTCCACCCTTCCGGCCCCTTTGATGGCCTGGTGGGCATTGACCAGCAGATTCATGCAGACCTGGCGCAAGCCGGACGGGTCGCCCAGAATGCGCGGCAGATTCTGTTTGAGGTCGGTGACCACCTCGATCTGGCGGTACCCCTGCTGGTGGCGCAACAGCTCCAGGACCTCCTGCAGGAGCGCGTTGATGTCCACCGCCATGGTCGAGCCATCCGATTTTCTGCCGAAACTGAGCAGGCTCTCGATGATGGCCTTGCAGCGGTAGGATTCGCGGATGATTACCTCCAGGTAGGACGGAAACACCTCCATGCGCTCGTCCTGGAGCAGGTCGGTTTCGCCGCGCAGGCGGCGCAAGAGCGCTTCGGCGCACCCCGCCACCGAGGTGAGCGGGTTGTTGATCTCGTGGGCCATGCCGGTAGCGAGCACACCGATGCTGGACATCTTCTCGGTCTGGATCAGATGCATCTCCTGCAGCCGCTTTTCCGAGATGTCCCGGAAAAAGACCAGGGCGCGGTTCTTCTCTCCCAGCGCATCCCTGATCGGGGTGGCGGTGATGTCCACGTAGCGGGTGCGGTGCCCGTCGCGCTGGGAAACCAGGGAGGTCTCCACCCGGTCGCCGCGCAGCGCCCGCTCCACCGGGCATTCCTCCGGCTGGCCAGCGCTGTCGGGATGAAACAGGTCGCGGCACGACTTGCCGGGGCGGATCGCCTCGGGAAAGAGCTGGGGGGTGATCAGGTTGTGGTGTTGAATCCTGCCGTTGTGGTCATAGACCGTGATGCCGTCACTGATGGAGTCGAAGATGGCCTGCAGCTCGTTGGTCTTGTTGCGCAGTTCCACCTCGGCCTGCTTGCGCTCGGTGATGTCCTGGGTCGTGCCGTAGAGCCGCACGACCCGGCCGGCGCTGTTGACAGAGGGCTCGACGATGGTGTAGACCCAGCGGCTTGTGCCGTCGGGGAACAGCAGGCGGTGCTCGATCTCGTAGCTTTTGCCATGTTCGGTGCCGAGTCGCAGCTGCTCCATGACCTTGTGCTGGTCGTCCGGGTGGACTACGCTGGCAAAGGCCTCCTGGGTGGTTTCCTCACGGGAGAGGCGCATGATGCGCAGCAGTTCGTCCGAAGCGTTCACCTCGGAGGTCACCGGGTCGAAGCTCCAGGACCCCACGTGGGTCATGGACTGGGCCTTGGCCAGGTTGTATTCGCTCTCCGACAACGCCTGTTCGGCCATTTTTTTCTCGGTGATGTCCACCAGCACGGCCAGACATTCCTCGCCCGATTTGGTGACCATGGCTTCGATGCGTACGTAGAGCGGCCGGTTGTCCCGCTGCACGAGCCGCAAGCGGCAGGTTTCCTTCCCCAGGGACTTGAAGACCATGCGCAGGTATCTGCTGAACACGAACCGGTCTTCGTCGGCCACGTATGATTCGAAGTGCTGCCCTACCAAACCACTGCTGACAATACCCAGGAGGCGTTCGCCGAACAGGTTGACCGAGTGGATGACTCCCTCCCGGTCAAAGGTGAAATACCCCACCGGAGCGAAGTCGTAGAGCAGTGCGTACTTGTTGCGTGAGGTCTCCAGTTCTTCGCGGGAGCGGCGCAACTCCTCGATCTTCGATTCCAGTTCAAGCTGGTGGGCCTGGATATCGCGCAATTGCTTCACGGAGCGGTCCTTTGGGGGCTTGGGTTTGTTCGACCGGGGGTGCATGGCGGCATCACCAGCTGCGGCGCACGCCGGGATCGAAGGCGGGCGGTGCCGCATCCTTTCCCCGGGTGTAGTAAGAGCGGTAATCGTAGGGTTCTTCCCCCTTCGGCTTGTGGCGGCGTCCCTGCCAAGCGCGGACGTCGTTATGGTCGTACAGGGTGCAGAAGAGCTCCTCCACGATCTGGCTCAGCTCGTCCACGCTTTTCACGACCTCTACCCGGTCGCAGTACGAGCCGTACAGATCCATGAGGCAGTCACCCCGCTGCCAGGTTTCACGATCCTCGGGGGTGAGCCACAACAGGTACCCCGCCTTTTCCCGGATCTCCTCAAGGGCCCAGTCGTTCGCCTCGTTGTAGTTGTTGCGACCGTCACCCATGATGATGACCGCCGGCTTCCCCTGCAGGTTTTCCAGATATGTCTCCTTGAATGTCTTGAAGACATTGCCGAAGTCGCTGTTGTCGTCCAGGTTGATGACATCTCCCTTGTCGATGGTCTCAAGAAGGCAGTTGACCGGCATGTTGCGGAGCCGGTCCGTGATCTCCATGATCTCCCGATTGAAGACGAAGCTGCGCACGTGCATCAGACGGTTCTGCAGGGTATGGAGCAGCAGCAGCATGAAGCGGGTGGCATGGCTCACGGAGTAGCTCAAATCGCAGAAGACCACGAGCCGCGGCTTTTCCTTGCGCTTGCGGCGCAGGGAGAGGAGGAACGGCACCATGCCGTGCTTGTAGTTTTTCTGGATGGTCTTGATCACGTGAAGCTTGCCGCGGTTTTCCTGCTCCTTCATCCGCCGCACGTCCTTGCGGATCCGCATGAGCATCCGGTAGACCACCTCCTGCATGTCGGACAGCTCTTCGTGGGTGAAGGGGGGCTCCTTCCGGGTAGTCTGGCTCTGGTTGTAGGCCATCGTCGGCGGGCTCTTCATGTAGAAATCTGAGGGCGCCGCGTCCTTCTTCTTGTCGCGATGGCCGTCGAGCTGGACCATGAGATCCGCGCCGCCGGCATCGTCGTCGCTCTCTTCCATCCCCATCAGGTTCTTCAGATCCTCTTCCGTGAGCTCATCATCCACCACGAAGGTCGGTTCGTCCCGCTCCTTGGTGCGGTGCTCCTCGGACTTGAGTTGTTCCCCTTCGACGATATGGATCAGCGCCCCGAGGAAGTCGGTCAGCTCAAACCCGCTCGGATTGAGCTGATCCCTCGTGAAAAACCAGTCAAACACCTCGTCGAACTTGGGAAAGTCATTGAAATTTTTCACCAGCGTCATGCGCAGGCTGGCGCGCATCGTTTCGCGCGTCTCCATACCTCCCAGTGCCAGCGCATGGACGGCGTCGAGGCTTTCCCCGGGGGAAACCCTGACCCCCTCCTTTCTGAGGGCAGTGATGAATCTGGTGAGAACCCGTTCCACGGTTACCTCAAGACCTGGCCCGCAAGATCGATCACCTGCTGCAGGTCGGCCTGGTGCTTGGCAATGGCCCCCACCGTCGTCGCCACGATGTCGGGGGTGAGTTGCTTGGCATGGAGGATCGACAGTACCTGCGCCCAGTCGAGGGTCTCGGACACGCTGGGTGCCTTCCGCAGGTTAAGATCGCGGACCTTGCGCAGAAACTCGACCATCTGAATGGTGAGCGAGTCGCACAGTTCGGGATAGCGTGCCCGGACGATCTCCACTTCTCGATCGAACTCCGGGTAGCCGATGTAGAGATAGAGGCAGCGGCGGCGGAGCGCATCGGAGATCATCCGGGTACCGTTGCTCGTGAGGATCGAAAGCGGCTTGATTTTTGCCGCGATAGACCCCAACTCGGGAATGGACACCTGGAAATCACTCAGGCACTCCAAGAGCAGCGCCTCGAATTCGTCCCCTGCCCGGTCGATCTCGTCGATCAGGAGCAGGGACTGCTTTTCGGAGAGGAAGCTGCGCAGGATCGGCCGCTGCACCAGGAAGTTCTGGGAGAAGAACAGGCTTTCCTCGGCAGAGAGCCGCTCCACGGCGGCACGCAGGTCGGCGGACTCAGTGAGATAGCTGTCGATCTGGGTACGCAGCAGTTGGGTGTAGAGGAGCTGCTTGCCGTATTCCCAGTCGTAGAGCGCCTTGCCTTCGTCGATCCCCTCGTAGCACTGCAGGCGCACCAGCGGAAAGTCCATGACCTCGGACAGGGTTTTGGCCAGGCCGGTTTTGCCGACCCCGGGCGGTCCCTCGATCAGGATCGGTTTTTCCATGCGAAGGGCCAGAAACACGGCGGTTGCAATGGATTCATCGGCGATGTAACCGCCGCTGCGGAGCA
>Ga0334722_10002783_pt1 | contig 19359 bp, 16 predicted proteins | sample C3_bottom_MG_FD_207210 | JGI IMG/M metagenome (GOLD analysis project Ga0334722, IMG submission 207210) | Sediment microbial communities from Yellowstone Lake, YNP, Wyoming, USA - C3_bottom | ecosystem: Environmental > Aquatic > Freshwater > Lake > Sediment | place: USA: Wyoming | collected...
GCCGCCAGCCAACTTTCGTGGGCGGCGACCACCGTAGGCATGGCCTTCCACTCGTTGCTGGGCGGCGTGGCGCTGGCCGCCGCAGTAGCCGCGGAAGCCGGCGGACACAGCGGGTTGGTGGGATTGGGGACCGCGCTCGTGATCATCCTGCACAAGCCGTTCGACGCGATGACGGTCTCGACGCTCATGGCCGCCAGCGGTTGCTCGCGTTTCTCCCGCCACCTGCTGAACGGCCTGTTTGCCCTGGCTACTCCTTTGGGCGCGGTCCTGTTCTATGCGGGTGCGAGTCATTTTTTCGGCTCGAATCCAGCTTTCCTGGGCGGCGCGCTCGCCTTTTGTGCCGGCACGTTCCTGTGCATTGCGTGCGCTGATCTTTTGCCGGAGCTGCAATTCCACTCGCACGACCGGCTGAAGCTCTCGCTAGCCCTGGCCGCCGGCCTGGCGGTGGCAGTCCTCATCGGTCAGTTTGAAACGTCCGGGCACGATCACGATCACGAACTGCCTCCGGGCGCCTCGCAATCGGGCGGGTGATTCTTAAGCGAGGCTGCGCGCAAGTTGGTGAAAACCCGCACCGAACCCGGATCCGGTCCGGGATTCCTGTAACTTTTGGGAGCGTTGGGGCTCAATGATAGAAACAAGGGTCCGCCGGTCATGTCGTGGGGCGGTTTCACTCCGCGATCACGATAGGGGGCTTGGCTTTTGTGAACGCGTTATCAAGAATTGAAACAATATCGAACCATTAGATTGAAATGAATAAGACTGCAACCAAACCATCCGAACAGGAATCGGCCGAAACCATCACCTCACAACCCATTCGGATGCCGCTCATCGGCGATGACGCGCCTGCTTTCCAGGCGCACACGACGCAAGGGCCAATCAACTTTCCGAAGGATTACGCCGGGAAGTGGGTCATTCTCTTCAGCCATCCGGCGGACTTTACGCCGGTTTGCACCACGGAGTTCATGACCTTTGCCACGATGATGCCCGAGTTCAAGGCCCTGAACTGCGAGTTGATCGGGCTCTCCATCGACAGCCATTTTGCGCATATCGCCTGGCTGCGAACCATCAAAGAAAAGATCAAATTCAAGAACATGGCGAATGTCGAAGTGACGTTCCCCCTGATCGCCGACGTGAAGATGGAGGTGGCCAAGCGGTTCGGCATGGTTCAGCCCGCGGCAAGCGATACCCAGGCCGTGCGTGCCGTCTTCCTGATCGACCCCAAGGGAAAGGTGCGCGCCCTTCTCTACTACCCATTGTCCAACGGTCGGAATTTCCCGGAACTCAAGCGCCTGCTCATCGCGCTGCAAACCAGCGATACGCATGGCTGCGCTACACCGGCTGACTGGCAACCCGGCGAGGACGTCATCGTACCCCCGCCGGGCTCGTGCGGCACCGCCAAAGAGCGGGTGGAAAAACCCGCACCGGGTGCTTACGCCCTGGACTGGTTCATGACATTCAAGAAGCTGCCGAAGGAGGCCCTCAAATTGCCAGCGGCAGCAAAGGCCTGATTCCGGCCATCACGAGAGGCGCTCGTGGTTGGGCCGCAATCCAGCCCCTGATTTATGGACGTGCTAACCCTTTCCCGGCTCCAGTTCGCCCTGACGGCCAGCATACATTATTTGTATCCTCCGCTGAGCATCGGCTTGGGCGTGATGCTGGTCATCATGGAAGGGGTGTGGCTGAAGACCCGCAATCCGATTTACCACCAAATGGCGCGCTTCTGGACTAAGGTCTTTGCACTCACGTTCGCCATCGGTGTTGCGACCGGCATCGTGATGGAATTCGAGTTCGGCACGAATTGGGCAACTTACTCGCGCTATGTGGGCGATGTGTTCGGCAGCGCGCTGGCGGCGGAAGGCATTTTTGCCTTCTTCCTTGAATCCGGTTTTCTGGCCGTGCTTTTGTTCGGCTGGGACCGCGTAAGCCGGCGCGTCCATTTCTTTGCCACCTGCATGGTCTGCCTCGGCGCTCACTTCAGCGCTATCTGGATCGTCGTGGCGAACTCCTGGATGCAAACTCCCGCCGGCTTTCACATCGTGGGTGAAGGGTTCAAGGCCCGCGCGGAAATCACGGACTTCTGGGCGATGGTCTTCAATCCCTCCTCGATGGACCGCTTGTTTCACACGCTGTGCGGCGCGTGGCAGGCGGGCGCGTTTCTCGTTATCAGTGTCAGTGCGTGGTATTTGCTCAAGCGGAAACACGAACCGTTCGCGCGGGCTTCGCTGCGTCTTGGACTGCTCGTGGGTCTGGCCGCCGCTCTGCTGCAACTGGTCAGCGGGCACACCAGCGCGCAAGGCGTGGCGAAGAATCAACCCGCAAAGCTCGCGGCATTTGAGGGGCTTTATGAAACCACGTCGAATGCTTCCCTCACGCTTTTTGGCTGGGTGGACGAGAAAAATGCAAAGGTCATCGGACCCAAGATTCCGGGGATGTTGAGCTTTCTGGCGTATAACGACACGGTCAAACCCGTTGCCGGCTTGCGCGAAGCCGCGCCTGATCCGAGGGACCGACCGCCGGTGAATTTCACATTTCAACTTTTCCACCTCATGGTCGCCATCGGCTTCTGGATGATTTTAGTTTCAGCCCTCGGCTTCCTCTATTTCTGGCGCGGATCGCTGTTTGAAAAGCGGTGGTTGCTCTGGCTCCTGGTGTGGTCGGTGGTGGGACCGCAAATCGCCAATCAGGCGGGCTGGTTCGCCGCCGAGGTTGGGCGCCAGCCGTGGATTGTGCAGGGACTGCTTCGCACGTCGGAAGGCCTATCGGCGGTCGTCCAGGCTAACACGGTTCTGGCCGCGATCCTTTTGTTCAGCGCGGTTTACCTGCTGCTGTTTGCCGTGTTTGTTTACCTGCTTAACGACAAAATCCAGCATGGCCCTGACGATGGGGACTTGGTTCCAGCCGGCAAGCTGGCGCTGCCGAAACGGGAGAGTGCATGAACTTCGGCTCGCTCGACCTCAACACCACCTGGTTTGTTCTCATCGGCGTGCTGTTCACCGGCTACGCCATGCTGGATGGTTTCGACCTTGGCGTCGGTGCTCTCCACCTGTTCACCAAGACCGACGAGGAACGCCGCATCATGCTCAATGCTATCGGCCCGGTTTGGGACGGCAATGAAGTCTGGCTGGTCACGGGCGGCGGCGCGTTGTTTGCCGCGTTCCCAAATGTTTATGCGACGGTATTTTCCGGCTTTTACCTCGCGTTCGTGCTGCTGCTGGTTGCCTTGATCTTCCGTGCCGTGGCCATCGAGTTCCGCAGCAAACAGCCAATGCGCTGGTGGCGGCAGATGTGGGACGTCGGGTTCAGCGCGGGAAGCATCGTCTCCAGCCTGCTCATCGGCGTGGCGATGGGCAACATCGCCTGGGGCATCCCGCTGGACGCGCGAAGCGAGTTTGCTGGCAGCTTTTGGAGTTTGCTTGGGCCGTATCCCCTGCTGCTGGGAGTGACCACTGGAGCCTTGTTCATGATGCACGGAGCGATTTACTCGCTGATGAAAACCGAAGGGGAACTGCACGACAGACTTCGCGGCTGGATCAACAACTGCATCATCTTCTTCATCATCTGCTATGCCGTGACCACCATGGCCACGCTGCTTTACGTGCCGCAGATGGCCGCACGGGTGCGGGCCAATCCGTGGCTCTTCAGCATCGCGCTGGTCAACATGCTCGCCATTGCCAACATTCCCCGGGAGATTCACCACGGTCGTGACTGGCGTGCTTTCGTCTCCTCTTGCGTCGCGATGATCGCGTTGATGGGCCTCTTCGGCTTGGAAATGTATCCGAACCTCGTGCTCAGCAATCCCGAACTGGCCAATAGCCTGAACATCCACAACGCCGCCTCGTCACAGAAGACTCTCGGAGTCATGCTCACCATCGCACTCATTGGCGTGCCGGTTGTGCTCGCTTACACGGTCGCCATCTACTGGATTTTCCGGGGCAAGGTGAGGCTCGACAAGATGAGTTACTGAAGTCCCACAGTCATTATCCTAGAAACGGCAGTTACCTTGCCTTCGGGTGAGTTTCCGCACCCGTAATTCGCGCCATTTTCCCGTCAATGCCTCGAACCGCCTCGCTCAGCCACTGGGCAAGACCAGCGAAGGGACTTTTAGCGAACGTCCCCCCAGTTGTTTCTCGAATATCTTGCTCAGAATCCGGTGCCAGCGTTGGGCGGAAGTCAACTGCTCCGCAGCGTCCATCAAGCCTCTGAGAAAAATGCTCACGCGGGTGAGCATTTCCTGAATTCTCTCCGCCTGCCCATGGGCTGGAGTAATCGTCACACAAACCTGTCCGGCATGGGTGGTCCTGCGCCCCACCGCCCCCAGCAATAGCGGGCGGCTGGTGATGGCTTCCCGCCGTTTGCTCGGATCGGCCAGCCGCACAAAGAGGCTCCACCAATTATAGATCAGCGCGATGGTTCGGGCGGCAATCTGGCAACGCAGCAAATCTTTGGTCACAAAACCGCCCCAGCCCCATTGGTTCTTGAGCTCGTCGAAATTGTTCTCCATGTCCGCCCGATCACGATAAAGCTGCGTGAGGGTCAAGATCTCTTCCGTCAGGGAGGTCACCAAAACCGCATACTCGTAGCTGGGGCCTTGCACCGGAAATAATCCAGTCCAGTTCAATAACAGTTGAGCGCGTTGTCCCAAAGCGGGGGCCTGGCGGGGTTGCGCCAGCTTGCGGCGGAGAATGATCACCCGCCGGAAGCGACTCCAGCCCTGCAAACGCAAAGTTCCTTCCTGCCCTTGCCAACCCTGGCCCGCAGCTTTCCAACCTCCAGTTTGTTCCATCTGCCGGATTAAATCCTTGGGTTTTCGGGTCAGGCGAAGTTTAAAGAGATACTTCTGCTCGCGGGCTTCGGCTTGAGCCATGAGCGATTCGTTGCCGAAGTTGCAGTCTCCCCGAATCAACCAAGGCCGAGCCTCCGGGGTTAGTTCGTCCACCAAACGCCACAATCCAGGCTGCGAGTGCAGCGCGGCGGTCTGCTTGCCGGGCTGCACCTCCACCTCCAGAGCCAGCCGGGCGCTGCCCATGAAATAGGTGTGATAGACATGGGCCGGACGCCCCCGTTTGTGAGGATTGTAGCCGACCTCGGCCCCCTCCTGTCGGCCATAGAGAGTCTTAATGGTGGTGTCCACATCCAGAATCCAAGGCTCATACAACAAGGGCTGATAAGAAAGTCGCAGGTGCTTCCGCTGCCAGGACTCAATCCCTTCAGGCGATTCCTCTTCAAAAGCCCGCCGCAGCGAATCTTCGCTGACCACTTTGCTCATCCGCAAAAGGGGAGGATTGACCGTGTCGTGGCGCAAGGCCGTCACGTGGGCATAGCGAAAGTGGCCAGCTAAAACCGATAGGAACGAAGTGCCCAGCACATCCGCCACCGCGGGTGCGTTTGGGCTGGTGTAGCGCAACGGACATTCCGCCACCCAAGGTTCATATAATTCCGCCGTTTTCAGGAACTGAGTGAAGAACACCAATTGCCCCATGGGAGTCAGGGGCGCCTGGGGATCCCATTCCACATGAACGCGTCCGCCCGGGGTGTCCACGGCCACTGCCTCGGGCAGGACCAGGGCAGGAACCGGCATCGAAGCGGCTGCGAAAACCAGCTCACCCTCAGGGTGAGCAACAACCAAACTCAATTCGGATGACATCCCCAATGCAATCAGGCATTCGCGTCACCTCCCATTATCTTCTACTGCTGTTTTTGGGATTATGGACGCAACTTTCTGGAACGACCGATACGCCGTCGACGGCCATGTTTACGGTGAGGCGCCGAACGGTTTCCTAGCCGAGGTGACGGGGCAGATCCCTGCCGGACCCGTGCTGTGTCTGGCCGAAGGCGAGGGGCGCAATGCGGTTCATCTTGCCCTGCAAGGCTATCAGGTAACGGCAGTGGACCAGTCGGAAGTGGGACTGGCCAAAGCCCACCGGCTCGCCAAGGCGCGAGGGGTGGAGGTCAGAACCGTGATCAGAGACCTCCAGCACTATCACATCACCCCAGGCGCGTGGGCGGGGATCACGGCAATTTTTGCTCACCTGCCGCCGCTCTTGCGCAGCAAGGTCCATTCTGAAGCTATGCTGGGGCTCCAGCCAGGAGGGGTCTTCATCTTGGAAGCATACACTCCAGCGCAGTTGTCGCTGGGCACGGGCGGCCCGAAATCACCCGAATTGCTGATGACCTTGGCGGGTCTCCGCGAAGAGTTGGCCGGACTGGAGTTTCTGATTGCGCGCGAGATCGAACGCGAGGTTATCGAGGGTGACAGCCACACGGGTCGCGGCGCCGTGGTACAGATTCTTGCTCGCCGAGAGGCCTGACGGCACTATTCCGCATGTGAAGGTTCTGGTCATCGAAGACGAAAGGAAAATCAGTTCGCTGGTCCGCAAAGGGTTGGAGGCGCACGGATTTCTTGTGGAAACGTGTCAGAGCGGTGACGAAGGCTACCTTCTTGCGACGACGCGTCCCTATGATGTGCTGGTATTGGACATCATGCTTCCCGGGCGTGATGGGCTGAGCATTCTTCGCAACCTGCGGGAACGAAAGGTCGCTATGCCGGTTATCCTCTTGACCGCACGGAGCGAGTTAAACGAACGGTTGGAAGGGTTGAATCTCGGAGCGGATGACTACCTGACAAAGCCTTTCTTCATCGAGGAGTTGATCGCCCGCATTCACGCCGTGACGCGCCGGGCTTCAGGCGCCGTCCAGAGCATTCTCTCGGTCTCAGATCTCAGCATGAACCTGCTGACACGAGAGGTCCGGAGAGGGGCAACCAAGGTCGAGTTGACGCCACGTGAGTTCGCCTTGCTCGAGCACCTGATGCGCTCGCCGGGCCGGGTGCTGACCCGCGTCCAGATTTGTGAGCAAGTCTGGGACTACAACTTCGATCCAGGGACAAACCTCGTTGAGGTATACATCCAGCGTCTGCGCAAGAAGGTCGATGGGGCGTCATCGGTGAAGTTGATCGAGACTATTCGCGGAGTCGGCTATCGGATAAACGTTCCCGCATGAAGCTGCTCTCCTTTCGGTTCAAGATAGCCTTGCTCTCGGCTTTGATCTCCGGGTTGGTTTTGCTGGGCTTCGGGGCAGCCTCAGGGTATCTGCTCTACCTGCAAAAGATAGAGGCGGTGGATACGGAGATACGCGCTTTGGGCACCCGCCATCCTGGGTGGCTTGCCAACCGCGCAAATTTCGACCGCTTCAACACATCGCTCCAGTTCATCTTCGGCGAAGAGCATAAAGGGCAGATCATTTTCCTGGTGAAGGACGCTCAAGGTCAAACGCTTTATGTCTCGCCCGGTTGGCCCAAGGCCATCGCCACCGAGCAAATCGACTGCTCATTGGCAGACGATACCACGTCGCGCATTCAGTCTAGCAACGACGCTGCGGCCTCTGGTGCTGCCGGTCCGCTTTGGGGGGCGGGAGGGGGCAAAGGGCGCGGCGGTATGGGACGCGGCCCCGGCCCAGGGCGTGGAGGAGGTGGTGGCGGCGGAGTGGTGTTCACCAAGATTCCCAAGTTCTTCACGGCGAACACCGTCGAGGGCACGTGGCGTCTCGGAATCATGGGCAACGACGATCTTCGGCTCGTCGTCGGCCTCAACTACGGTGCAGTGCAAACCGAACTAAGTCGGATGCGAAACATTTTTCTGATCACGGTCCCGTTCGCTTTGCTCCTGATTGGCGGAGGCGGATGGCTGGTAGCAGGGAGGGCGCTACACCCGTTGAACACGATCACCTGGACTGCTGAGCAAGTTACCGCGCACGGTCTGGATCAACGCATCCCGACGTCCGACGCAGATCCCGAGATCCGGCGGCTTATCCAGGTGCTCAACGGTATGATGGACCGCCTGGAGGCGAGTTTCCAGCAGGCGACCCGGTTCAGCGCTGACGCCTCGCACGAACTCAAGACTCCGCTGGCTATTATGCAGGCCGAACTGGAGAATGCCATACAGGGTTCCGCCCCGGGCTCCGCGGAGCAACGCGTCTTCAGCAATTTGCTGGAGGAAACCCAGCAACTAAAAAGGATCACCGGCAACCTACTGCTCCTGGCCCAGGCCGATGCAGGACGGCTTAAGCTCACGCTCGAAGAGATCCCCCTAAACGAGGATCTCGGAGCGATTATCGAGGATGCTCAAATCCTGGCTGCCGATTCCAATATTCAATTCAAGTTGGATGTTCAGCCTGGGGTCAAGGTGCGGGGCGACCGAGGTCTGCTTCGCATGGCGCTGCTGAACCTTGTTAATAATGCCGTTCGATACAATGAGCCGGGTGGTACCGTCGGCCTGACTCTGGTCACCGGGAAGGAGGTGGAATTGACCATCTGCAACGCGGGTCCAGGGATTCCTCCAGCCGACCAGCCAAGAATTTTTGATCGCTTCTACCGGGTGAGGCAGTCTGGGACAGGTTCCGGAGAGGGTCTTGGCCTTGGCTTGAGTCTCGCCCGCGAAATCATCCTTGCGCACAAGGGCAAGCTGCTGCTGAAGGAAAGCCGGCCTGGGCACACCTGCTTCACCGTGACGTTAAAGCGTGAGCCGGCCGGCTAGAAATGCTCGCCGTTGCGCTCATCCTGGCGACCCTGATCGGCTTGTCGCTCGGCCTGCTGGGCAGCGGCGGGTCAATTGTGACTTTGCCGGTGCTGGTGTACGTGGCCCGAGTGCCCGCGCATGAAGCAGTGGGCATGTCACTTCTGGTTGTGGGAGGCGCCAGCGCGTTGGGGAGCTTGATCAACCTACGACGTGGGGACTTCGACTTACGCGCGGGCTTTTTCTTCGCGGTCAGCGGCATTGTCGGCGCGTTCATTGGCTCGAAGTTCACGCACATGGTTTCGGCCCGAGTTTTACTCCTCTGTTTTGGGGCGCTTATGCTGGTGACAGGCGTGCGGATGCTCTTCGGCAGCGAGGTTGCGTCTCCAGGCCGGCAGTGCCGGCCCTGGCGATGCCTCGCCAGTGGTGTCGCCGTGGGCGTCCTGACAGGGTTTTTGGGTGTGGGGGGCGGCTTTATCATTCTGCCCGCGCTAGTGCTCTTTGCGGGACTGGAGATGAAGACGGCGATCGGCACCTCGCTGGCGGTCATCGCGACCAACAGCTTTGCGGGCTTGCTTGGTCAGCTACGGTTTGTGGAATTTGAATGGCCGCTGACGGTGGCGTTCTTGGCCGTGGCGATGGTGGGCATGCTCGGCGGGCTGGCGCTGGCAAGCCGCTTCTCCTCGCAGGTGCTTCGGCGCGCATTTGCCTGGGTCATCCTTACGCTCGGCGGCTTTCTCCTCCTGAAGAACGGCCTCGGATAATTGGATCCAGCCGGGGCCGCCGGGAAGCCAGGGATACCGATGGCGTAGCCAAGATCTGCCCCAGATAAATATTCTGTAATCCTGCCATCCGGGGAATGTTCATAATTCCAGGGTCTATTGTCAGTGTGAGGCGCCGCGAATGCTGCCGCGCCGACGAACAACGAACAATAAGATAAAACTGATATGAAACCGAGAATCTTACCGACCTTGGGGACCATTACCATCACCGTGCTGCTGGGATTATCGGGCGCGCCCGCCCAGGCGCTCATCGAGGCGCTGGCTGGCCCGGATGGGGAATACGCAGCGATCGTGCAGAAGTTTGGCGAGGTTCAGCCTTACGCTTCGATTATTCGTTCCGAGGAATGCCACATCGCCGCGCTGAAGCGTCATTTTGAGATGCGCGGTCTGACGGTGCCGGGAGATCCCTACACCGGAAAGACTCAAGCCCCTGCCACGCTCAAGGAAGCCGCGCAGGCGGCGCTGGCTGCTGAGGAGCGCAACGTGGCGATGTATGATCAACTCCTGCAGCGGGCAAAGGATCAGCCGGACCTGGTGCGTGTCTTCACCCACCTGCGATGGGCGTCGCGGGAGCAGCATCTGCCTGCCTTCAAAGCTGCTGCCGCCAAGGGTGGCCAGTTCGAACCGGGTGAGTTCACCTGCGGAAGGGGTGGCGGCCAGGGCCGTGGTGGTCCGCCTGCCTGGGCGCCTGGCCGCGGTTGTGGCCTCGGCGGTGGTGGTTGCTGCGGGGGGTGTGGGCTTGGAGCGTCCTCGCAGGGCTCCGGCAATAACAAGGCGGGCTATGGCCGCGGGTATGGTGGGGGCGGCCGGTTTGGGCGCCAATAGTGCAGGAGGGTTCGCCTGACGGGCCTGCTAATCGCGCCCGGCTCTCGCAATCTGAATCCACAACCAAGCAGTTCTTCATTCCGCTTTGTGCTATGAGTAACCCGAGACCGCGGTTCATGTGGCGGGCGATGACTTCGGTTCTAATTGCCTGCTCGTTCCTGTTGCTGTTGATCAGCGGCGCAGTGCTGTTTGTTTCGCCACCGGGCCGGGTGGCCAACTGGGGCAACTGGCGCATGGTCGGCCTGACCAAGCATGAATGGACCGGGGTCCACACCTCGTTTGCCGCTGTCTTCGTGCTCATGGCCGTCTTCCACCTCTTGTTCAATCTACGGCCGTTGATGAATTACTTTCGCGACCGGCTCACCCGCCGCCTCGGGTGGCGGTGGGAATGGGTGGTGGCGCTGGCGCTTTGTGTCGGGGTGTTCGCCGGTGCGCAATCCCGCATCCCTCCGTTCTCAACCCTGCTCAATTTTGGCGAGCGGGTGAAGAGGAGTTGGGAAGACGTCCGGACCGCCGCTCCTCTCCCACACGCGGAACTCTTGAGCTTCAAGGAACTTGCCAGCCAAGCCAAGGTGTCCTACGAGACCGCTGTCGAGCGGCTAGAGGCGCGCGGCTTCAAAGGCATCCGCCCAGAAGCCATCGTCCAAGACGTGGCGCAGACCAACCAGGTGTCGGCCCAGCGGCTGTATGAGATCATCCAAGGCCAGCGCAGCGGTGGCCAGGGTGCCGGAGGTCACGGGTTTGGCAAGGCTGGTGAATCTGTCGGGCAGGCCGAAAAAGGCACCGGACATGGGCCGGGTGGCGGTCGCGGCGGTTTTGGTAAAGGCGGGGGCGGAGGAGGTGGTGGTGGCGGGGCCGGTTGGCAGACGCTGGCTCAATACTGTTCCTCCAAAGGCATCGCCCTGACCAATGCCACCGCGCGGTTCCAAGCCAAGGGGATCAAGTTCACCGCTGACCAAACGTTGCGGGAGATCGCGCTAGGCAACGGCTACGACCGGCCCTATGAAATCATTGGCATTCTGGAAGTCGCAAAGCCATAAGCGTCGTACGCGATGAGAAAGGGCTGGATATGAGCAATGACACAGAGAATTCCCTGGCGGGCTTGAGCGTGCTGGTGGTGGATGACGAGGCGATGTTGCGGCGGCGGCTGAGCGCCCACCTGGAGGCGCTGGGCGCCGATGTGACCGGCGCCGAGACGCTCAGCGGCGCGCAGCGGCTGCTGGCGGACATGGAGTTTGACTTTGTCTTGTTGGACATCCATTTGCCCGACGGCCTGGGCACGGACTTGCTGCGCGCGGGTCTCGCACAAAAGGGGCCCGGGGTGGTGGTCATGACGGCGGAGGGAGAAATCAAGGGCGCGGTCGAGGCCATGCGGTTGGGCGCCCTCGATTACCTGGTGAAGCCGTTTGACCCCGCGCTGCTTCCGCTGGTGATGCGGCGGGCGCGGCGGGCGCGACAATCGTCGCGGCTAGCGGAGCATGTGCTGAAAACCGAGACCGAGGCCGGTTTCTTCTTTGGAGCATCACTGGGACCGTTGCGCGAAGTGTTGGAGAAAATCCTGGCCGCGGACCGGCGCTTGCAAACGCGCCTGCCGCCCGTGTTGATCATCGGCGAAACCGGGACGGGCAAATCCAGCTTGGCCCGGTGGCTTCACTGCCACGGACCGCGCGCGACTCAACCGCTGATTGAAGTGAACTGCTCGGCTTTGCCCGAGTCGTTGGCCGAATCCGAACTGTTTGGCCATGAGCGGGGCGCGTTTACCGACGCGCGGGCGATGCGTCAAGGGCTGTTCGAGGCGGCGCATGGCGGCACGTTGTTCCTGGACGAACTGCCCAGCCTGTCCTCGACCTTGCAGGCAAAGGTCCTCATGGCTCTCGAGGACCGAAAGATACGACGCCTGGGCGGAAACCGGCAGATCGAGGTGGACGTGCGGATCATTGCGGCCACAAGCCGTGAGCTTCGGGCCGCGGTGGAATCCGGCGAATTCCGCGAGGACCTGCTGCACCGGTTGGACCTGTATCGGGTGAACCTTCCGCCCTTGCGCGAGCGCGGGGAGGACATTCTCAAGCTGACAGAGCACCTGATGGGGCAGCTTTGCCGGCAGCATCGCCTGCCTCGGCGCCAGATCACGGAGCAAGGCCGGCAGCGGCTGCTGGCTTATCGCTGGCCGGGGAATGTTCGGGAGTTGGCGCATGAACTGGAACGAGGGCTGGTGTTCGAAGATGAAGCGGCGTTGGATTTTGCGCACTTGCCCGGCGAGGGACGCGTCACCCCATCCGTGGCGCCCGGCGATTGGCTCAACCCGGGTTTTGTGTTTCCAGAACAGGGCTTTGTTCTCGAAGACGCCATCAATCGCCTGGTGCAACTGGCGCTCAAACAGTCCGGGGCCAACGTCTCGCAGGCGGCCCGCAGGCTGGGGGCGACGCGGGATTTCGTGCGCTACCGCCTTTACGGGGATCGGAAGGAACATGGAGACGGCAATTCAGCCACGGAATCGCCGGACACACCCTAAGTTGATGCACCGACATGCTGAGCGGCCGCCGAGGGAACGCTTGGATCACTGGATGGTTCTGCTTGTCCTTGTTTTGGGGCTTGGGACCTTCGGTCGGTTGAGCGCCGCTGCTGCGACCAACCTTCCCCCAGTGGCGGTGTGGGATGTCTCGGCGCGGGCGGAGGTGGGTGGCGGCTATAAGCACAATGTTCTGCTAACGTCGGTCGCCCCAGATCACAGCCCCTTCGTGTCGGTGGCGGCTGATATCTCATTTATCCGCCTGTCGGAAACGGGCTCCGAGTTCACCATGTTCTTCCTGGGCGAGGACCGGCGTTACTTTGATGTCCCGTCGGTCAATGGGGAGAGCTTTGCCTCGGGCACGATGCAGTTTGCCCGGCCGGTGGGCCCGCGCGACAAGTTGGGGATTGAACTGAGTGCCTTGTATCAGAACCAGGTCATGGACGTCTCAGAAACGGAAACCAATCTGACACGCCTACTGGTGGAGGGGATCGGCATCTCCCTAAAGCCCAAGTGGAACCACACAATCAGTCCTGGGTGGGAGATGCGATTGGAGGCTCTCGGAGGCCCGCAGCTTTACGCCGGTGAAGTGGATAGCTATTGGGAAGCGGGCGGCAAGCTGAGTCTATTACGGACTTATGGGCACAAATCCGAGCTTTCCATCAACTTCCAAAGCCTGCATTGGCTCTACGATGGCCGGGAGCAAACCGATCTGGAGGGCCAGCCGGTCCCCGGCACCACGCTGGCCTTCTGGCGGCCCGAAGTGTTCGCACAGTGGCGGCACAACTGGGATGAGCAAAGGCGCTGGACCACAACTACCAAAGTCGGCTGGCTCTGGAACCAGGACAACGGCTCCGGCTACTGGAATTATGACCGCTTCGCACTGAGCCAGAAAGTGCGCTGGAGACAGGGTGCCTGGGAGATCGCCGCGGGGGCGCGCTTTGGTTGGTACCTCTACTGCGAGCAGTTCGTCGGCGCGGAGCGGAGGGAGCGCCTGTATACGACCGTAGATCTGCGGGTAGAGCGCCGCTTGGGCAAGCACTGGTTTGCGTATGTTTCTGGCGAAAGCGATTGGAATTGGAGCAATCAGTCGCTGGATCAGTATAGCGATTGGACTGCAGGCGCGGGGATTGGCAGAGAGTTTTAGAGACCGCGATGAAAGCACAAGTATTGATGGAGGGCCTGATGCCGCGCAGCGGCCGGGCTTTTGCCCTGGGCGTGAGCATGGCCTTGTCGGTGCTGGGCCTGACCATTTTCGGCGGCTGGCTCCTGGTCCGGTCCTTGGTGCGGCAGCAAATCGCCCAGCGTGATGCCGAGGCGCTGCATGCCACCACGCTGATGGAACAACTTGACGCCCGCACTGGGGTGGAAGGCGAGCTTGTGGATAGCGACGAGCAGATTGGATTCGACGCAGCCGTGCGCGCTTCGCGGCTCAAGGGGGTCATGGGCATCCGGTTCTTCAACAGCGCGGGCCGGTTCACGGACTCTTTTCCCGCCACCATTCAGCCCCGGCAACTCTCACCCCAAGCCCTCCAGGCGGTCAGCCGTTTGCGGCCGTTCAGCCGGTTTTCGCCCGACACGCCATTGAGCGAGATTTTCATCTACCTCCCGCAATTCGCCACCGGCAATATCCCGCGCGTGGCGACGCTGCGGGTGACCGTGCCCTTGCACCGCCGCGACACCACGAACCTGCTCGGAGCGGCGCAGTTTATCGTGGAAGGAGAAAGCATCGCGCAGGAGTACGCCCGGCTGGACCGCCACCTGGGCGGGTTAGCGGCGGCGGCTTTCGCGGTGAGCGGTTTCCTGCTGGTGACGATGCTGTGGCCCGCCTTCCGGCAAGTCGGACGATTGAACCGTGAACTGGCCCAACGCAACGAACGCCTCTCGCGCGCCAACCAGGAACTGGCTCTGGCCGCCCGCGCCTCGGCGTTGGGGGCCGTCTCGGCGCACCTCATGCACGGCTTGAGGAATCCGCTGGCGAGCCTGTCCCAATTTGTCAGCGGTCAGGGCAATGGGATCGCTCGGCAAAAGGACGAGGAGGTGCAGGACGCCCTGACCGCGGCGCGGCGGATGCAATCGTTGGTGGAACAGACCCTCGAGGTGCTAGCCGATGCCCGGGGCGAGCCGGCTTACGAGGTGACGGTGAAAGAACTGCTTGAGAGCGCCAGGCAGCGCGTTGAGGGATTAGCCAACAAGCGCGGGGTTAATCTCTCTACAGTCGCCGGGAGCGACCAGATGCTTTCCAGCCGAGCAGCTAACCTGCTGCGCCTCATTCTGGTCAATCTGCTTGAAAACGCGGTGCAGGTTAGTTCTCCGGGACGAAACGTCTCGCTGGCGGCCGAGCTTCAAGACGGTCGCCTGATCTTACGAGTGCAGGACCAGGGCCCCGGCTTCCCGGAGGATTTGCGACCCGGCTTGTTCCTGCCCTGCCGCTCCACCCGCGAGGGAGGCAGTGGGCTGGGATTGGCCATCTCGAAGCAATTGGCCGAGCACCTGGGCGCAAACCTCGAACTGAGAGAAAGCAGTTCCTCTGGATGCGTCTTCGCCCTGGACCTGCCCCTCAACCGGGCAAGTGACACGGTCACAGCCACCGTCGCTTGATCGGGCGATGCCGCCCGATGACAGGGGCCGCTTCCTGGGTGTTGGCGCCCACCTCGTCTCCCTATGTGCCCGGTCGATTCATGAACAAGGCCGAAACATTGAGGTTTTTGCCAACATCAAGCCCTGGCACGCCGTTTGCATTAGGAGAGCCAGGCATAGAAGCCGTCGAGTAAAGAAGAAAGAAGATACATGAAAAGAAACTTGGTAACAGCATTGGTAATGGGAGTGGCGCTGACCTGCGTCACCGCAGTCGCGCAAGGCACCGGCGGAGGTCCACAGGGCGACCAGATCCAGCAGCGGGACCGGGACAAACTGCAAACCTGCAGTCCGACGCTCGATCAGGACCGCACTCGTACACGTCTGCAAGACCGTCTGCCTGAATGTGTGCAGGACGGGGTCAAGGACATGAAACAGGCGCGCGAGCAGTATCAGCAGCAGCTCCGGGACAAGATCAAGGAGCAGAAGGCCTGCACGGAGCAGGACCGGCAACAACTGCGCGATCAACTGCGCACGGCGATCAAGGATCAGGTCCGGGACCGCGAGCAACTGCGCGAGCGCCTCCAGACCCTGCGCGAGTCCGTGCCGAGTCACGACCAGCTCATGGAGCAGGCGCGAGAGCAAGTCCAAGCACGTGACCGCCGGGGTGAGTAGTTTGGTTTTGTTGTGAAGTTTAACACCCTCCAGGCCAGCCTCTTCCGGGTTGCCTGGGGGGTGCTTCATGCAAGAACAAAGACAACGAACATCAAAAGAAAATGAAAGGAAATCAAATGAAACGAACCATACTCACAATCTTGTCCGTCCTGGCCATCAGCGCCACACTTAGCCTGATCACTTCGGAAGCGCAGGCCCAACGCGGTGGCGGCGGAATAACTGCGCTCGACCCGGTTGCCAAACAAGCATTGCTCACGGCGCTGGCTGGACCGGAGGGCGAATATGCCGCGCGGGCCGAGTACACGGCCATCCTCGCCAAATTCGGCGCCGGAGTACAGCCCTACGCCAACATCCTGGAGGCGGAGAAGAAGCATGTCGCTGCGCTCCAGCAGCAATGCCAGAAGTTCGGCGTGCCGATCCCTGCGGACCCTTATATGGGGAACGTGACACCACCCGCAACACTTCTCGAGGCAGCGCAGATCGGCGTCATGGCCGAAATCCTCAACGTCGCCATGTATGACGACCTGCTGACCAAGGTGCCGAACTATTCGAGCCTGTTGCAGGTCTTCACGAACTTGCGTGCGGCCTCGCTCAATAATCACCTGCCGGCCTTCGAAGCAGCGGTCGAAAACGGCGGCTCGCTTCCGTAACTGGGCCGACGTCGAACGGCAACCAGCGAAGAGCCGCCGTTTCGCCAAGAGTGGTCTTACGGGCGCAGGAAGCACTAGCTTTCTGCGCCCGTTCCCTTTTAGCCGCGGCAGCCGGAGCCAGTCACAGGCTGCGGGCTTCATTTTGCTGGGTGGTTCCGCCCGCTGGCAAGGGGTGGCTTCTGGGCGAGGGCGCCCAACGGTTAGGGCAAGCGGGCTTGAGGGTCGCGAAAATGGCGGAAATACATGGGTCTGTATGAAACCACACCCTGGCACGCGCCTTGCGTAAGGATCATCGAGCAAAGAACCGAGAAATGCTATGAAAAGGAATTTGGCAGCGGTGTTAGTGATGGGGCTGGTCCTGGCCTCTGTCACGGCAGTGGCCCAAAGCACCAATGGCCCTAGTGGCGGCGGCCCTCAGGGCGACAAGGTCCAGCAACAGAGCCAGGATCGACTGCAGACCAGCAGTCCGGACCTCGACCAGAAGCGCAGCCGTATGCACGAGTCTTTGCCTGGCACCGTGCAGCAAGCGGTCCAGGACATGAAAAAGGCGCGCGAGCAATACCAGCAACGGCTCCAAGAGAAGAAGAAGGAGCTGACGGCCAGCACGAGCGAAGAGCGCGAGCGCCTTCGAGAGCAATTGCGCGCTGTGATCCAGGAGCAGGCCCGGGATCGCGAGCAGTTACGCGAACGCCTCCAGGCCCTGCGCGAACAACTGCCCAGTCATCAGCAACTCATGGAACAGGCCCGTGAACAATCCCAACAGCGTGAGCGGAGGGGAGATTAGCCCGGTTTAGTGCGCGGTTTGACACCCTCCAGGCAAATCAGTCCTGAATTGGCTGGAGGGTGTTTTGTAGATAGCTAACAGGCCCAGAGCCACTCAGGAATTTATGTCAGGCATCAGAGCACACTCCAGTCGAGTTCGAGAGCTTCTGGCTCTGCGCCGCGCCCTGCTGGACGCCAACCGCCAAGCCAGTCCCCCGCGAGAACCAACCACCGCATCGAGCGTGCCTGTGAAGCAGTGGGAAACAGCCGGGTTTGACGTTTGTGTGGCCTCGGGCGCGACGGTGAACAGTCAGGGAGAGGGCAGGATCTCGCGCTCCGCCTGGCTCGCCGCTTCCCGACGAACGTTCAGGGTTCCTCGTTGCAGGGCGGGTTCGTGGCGACTTAGCGGGCTGGCCCTGGCTTTGAGCGCCATGTGCTTGAGCATCACGGCCACGGCCGTCCAAGTCAGACCCGAACGGTGGCGCTGGTCGAACCCCCAGCCGCACGGGAATAACGTCTTTGATATGCTCGTTGCTGGTGACATTGCCGTCCAGGTCGGCGACGGGGGCACGGTGTATCTCCAGGGCTTGGATGAACGCTGGGCCCCGGCAGTGACCGGCGTAACCAACTACCTGCGCGGTGTTGCGCTGATGGGCGACCGATTTCTGGTCGTGGGCGAGAATGGCTGCATTCTGTGGTCAGACGACGGGAGCGTATTTCAGCCGGCGCAGGTGTCGCCTGCAACGGCCAATTGGTTTGAGGGGGTGGCAGCCTCCGCGCAGCGTGCGGTGGCCGTAGGCGACAACGGCGCCGTCTACACCAGCACCAACGGCACCAACTGGGCGCAGAGCGCCTCCGGCACCGTCGAATGGCTGCGCGGTGTCGCGTTTGGCGGCGGAACCTTCGTGGCGGTCGGCGAAAACGGCACCATTCTGCGCAGCACCTCTGGGACTTCGTGGAGCAAGACCACAAGCGGGACAGCCCATTTGAACCGGGTTCGCTATTTAGGGACAAGCGGAGCGGGACAATTCTACATCGTGGGCAACGGCGGTCTGGTGCTCTCCAGCAGCACCGGCGCTTCGCCCTGGACATCGCTGAATACCGGCTCAACGAACAACCTCTTTGACGTGGCGCTCAACGATACCGGGCTCCTGGTAGTGGGGGACCAGGAAGTGGGTTTCCGGGCCTCGGGGCAGACCACGTGGACCAATCACATTACGGCCCTTCCCACTAACGCGCCGCCAGCCTGGGTGTATCTTTCGGCTTATGGGATATCCAACTCCTGGCTCGTTGCTGGGCGCACGGGCCTGTTGCTCGAGGGCAGCCGCACCAACGGCGCCAGCCTTTATGCCTGGCAGCCCTCTCCTGATGATTCTTCCCACGCCTGGCTTTGGGACGTTACGGTGCAAAGAGGCATCTACGTTGCCGCGGGCGACCTGGCGACCATACAAACCAGCCTCGACGGGATTCTATGGGCCAGAGAAGTAGTGCCTTTGCCGCATACGAACGTTGTGCTGCTGGGCGTGGGAGGCACCACTAACCTCCTCGTGGCGGCGGGCAACGCCGGCAATGTGCTCATCAGCCGTGCCGGGCTTACCAACCTCACCATCACGAACTACGTTGGCACGAACATCGTCATCACCAACACGACTTTCGACGTGTTTGGACTGATCTGGACGAATCTGCCCCCCTTTACCACCAACACGCTGCAAGGGGTCGCCGCGGTCAGCAACCTCTTTGTCCTGTCCGGCGACTGGGGCAGCATCTTCACCAGCCCGGACGGCTCGAATTGGACGGCCCGCACCACACCCACGACCAATTTCCTGTCCGGCGTGGCCCCTGGCCCCGGCAACTGGATTGCCGCCGGAAAGAACGGGACCCTCCTGAGTTCCGGACCCGACGCCAGCTCGTGGGGCACTGTGTCCCTGGGGACGACCAACTGGCTCTATCGGGTCCGCCGCGTCGGCGGCCAGTTCGTAGTGGTTGGCCAAAATGGGGCGCTCTATACCAGCGCAAACGGAACGAACTGGACGGCGCGCGCCAGCGGAACGACCCGCTGGCTGAATGAT
>Ga0334722_10002784_pt1 | contig 19356 bp, 15 predicted proteins | sample C3_bottom_MG_FD_207210 | JGI IMG/M metagenome (GOLD analysis project Ga0334722, IMG submission 207210) | Sediment microbial communities from Yellowstone Lake, YNP, Wyoming, USA - C3_bottom | ecosystem: Environmental > Aquatic > Freshwater > Lake > Sediment | place: USA: Wyoming | collected...
CCGATGGTCGTCTACACGACCTCCGGGGTTCATACGATCGACCGGCAGTATGTGCGGGCATCCCAGAATTTTGGCGTCACGGGATTCAAGCTTCTCCGCCTCGTCATCCTGCCCGGAGCGCTCCCACAGATCATCGTCGGGATGCGCATCAGCATCGGGGTGGCATGGCTCGTCGTGGTGGCGGCGGAGATGATCGCGCTCTCGGCCGGGTTGGGCTTTCTCATCATGGATTCTCGGAACGCAGGGAACCGCTACGATCTCGTCGTCGCCGGCATGGTCTTGATCGGAGTACTCGGGCTGCTGCTCGATAGCATCATGCGACGTCTCGAGCGAATGAAGGCGGTGCAGTGGCGCTATGCCCGATAGGATCATCGTTCGGGGTCTCTCAAAGGGATTTCCAACACGCCAGGGACCGCTGCCCGTGCTGGAGGGGATCGACTGCACGGTTGCCGACGGCGAGTTCGTCGCCATCGTCGGCCCAAGCGGCTGCGGCAAGACGACCCTGCTGAACACGATCGCCGGGTTCGAGCGCCCCGACCGCGGCGAGGTCACCGTGGACGGCTCGCCGGTGCGCGGGCCGAGCACGAAGGGGATCGTGATCTCCCAACAAGGGTCCGTCTTTCCCTGGCTCACCGTGCGCGGTAACCTGACCTTCGGACTCGATGGCGCCCCCGCGCAGGAGCGCCGCCGCATCGCGGATCATTACATCTCGCTGGTGGGGCTTCAGGGGTTCGAGGGAGCCTACCCCTTCGAACTCTCGGGCGGGATGCTCAAACGCGTGGAGGTGGCCCGCGCCCTTGCGGTACGGCCGGAGATCCTCTACATGGACGAACCGTTCGCGGCGCTCGACGCGCTCACCCGATTTCGGATGCGGATCGAGCTGATTCGAATCCTCTCGCGCGAGCGCCACACCAGCCTGCTCGTGACCCATGACGTGGAAGAGGCGATCCACCTGGCCGATCGCATCCTGATCCTTTCGGCCCGCCCGGCTACCGTGACGTCGGTCGTCAACGTGCCGTTTGCTCATCCCCGAAAGTTGTCCAGCCCTGCCGTGGTGACGCTCAAGGAACAGATCCTGCGGGAGTTGGGAGTCGAGGCGCTGATCTCGATGACCGACGAACCCGAAGGCATCACGCAACCCCACGCAGAACACACTCTTTCATGACGCCTGCGGTGTGGTGCCGGACCGCGCTCGGCTTCCTTGCGCTCGCCGGCGTGCTCATCAGCGTGACCGTCCCGACCGTCGCCCAGACTCCGGCCCCCGCGCAGCCGGTCGTCCGTCTCGGCGTCGACGTGCTGGCCGCCGATCCCGTGATCCTGCGAGGCAAACGGGTGGGGTTGGTCACCCATCAGGCCGGGATCGCCGCCGACGGCCGCTCGACCGCCGCCGTGTTGGCTTCGACACGCGGCATCCGTCTCGCCGCGCTCTTTGCGCCCGAGCACGGCATCGACGGCACGTATGACGCGGGCGAGCGGGTTCCCAACAACATCGTCAGCCGGACCCCGGTCTTTAGCCTCTTTGGCGGCACGTTTCAGCCCACCCGAAAGATGATGGATCAGGTCGACGTGTTCGTCGTCGATCTGCAGGACGTCGGCGTGCGGCCGTTCACGTACGCGTCCACCATGGCGCTGGTGATGAGCGCCGCCCGCCAGGCCGGCAAACCCATCGTCATCCTCGACCGGCCCAACCCGCAGGGTGGGCAGATCGTCGACGGCCCGGTGCTCGAGCCGGAGTTTCGGTCCTTCATCGGGATGTATCCGATCCCATACGTCCACGGCATGACGATCGGCGAGCTTGCGCTGCTGTTCAACCGCGCGTTTGGGATCGGCTCGGATCTCACCGTCATCAAGATGCAGGGATGGACGCGCCGGATGATCTGGGCCGACACGGGGCTGCCCTGGGTGAACCCCTCTCCCGGTATCACGAGCCCCGAGGCGGTCTTCCACTACGCGGCCACCGGACCAACCGACGGGACAAACGTCTGGAATGCCGTGGCGACGGAGTCGCGGTTCCAGGCCGTGCTGGCACCGTGGATCGACGGGCCCGCGCTCACCGACGCCATGAATCAGCAGAAGCTGCCGGGTGTGACCTTTACGCCGTCCGCCATCCCTCAGCCGCGGACCGGTGAAGTGCTGCACGGCGTGCGGCTGCATATCACGGACCCGGCCACGTTCAAACCATCGACGACCATCGTCACCGTCCTGACCGAGATTCATCGCTTATATGGAAAGCAGATGGTGTTTGCGCCCGCGCGGCGGGGGCCGCTGCTGTTCGACCTGGTCTGGGGCACGAAGGATCTCCGCCTGGCCATCGCGCGCGGCGACAAACCTGCCGACATCGTCGGCCGTTGGCAACCCGCCCTGCAGCGCTTCCAAAAGCTTCGGGAGGCCGCGCTCCTGTACGAGTAACACGCATGCCGGCCGGGGCGCGCATCGCGCGGGCAACGGTCTTCCTCGTCAACATCCCGCTGCGCGTCGCCGTCGAGCACGCGCTGGCATCTCGAACCGCGAACATGACCGGTTTCCTGGTCCTCGAATCGCCAGACGGCACCGCGGGTATCGGGGAGTTCCTCGCCCGCGACTACGTGACCGGTGACACGCTCGACGATTGTGTGGCCGTCCTGCGCGACCTCGGCGCGCGTCTCACCGGTCTGGCGGTCGACGATCCGGTCGATGCGATCCGTGAGCTGTGGGCGACGACACCGGAGCGTCGCGGCAGGCTCGGAGCGCTCGGCGCAATCGATCTGGCGCTCGTTGACCTCTGCGGAAAGTCCACCGGCCGGCCGGTCAGCGCGCTGCTTGATCGAGCGCCGCGCGTGTCTTCCGATCGCGTGGTGTTCTCAGCCGCCTATCCGCTGACGCACGGCGTCACGCTGGCCGCGCTTCACCTCTTCTATCGCACCTGGCTGCGGATGGATCAGCTCAAGGTCAAGGGGACCGGCGACGTTCACACGGATCAACGATACGTCCGGCTCATCCGTCGCGCGTTTCCGTATCCCGTCGATATCAGGATCGACCTGAACGGCAGCCTGCGTCCGGAGGCGGCGGACGCGTACATCGCTGCCATGCGCGAGCCCGGCTGCGACGTCCGGTGGTTCGAGCAGCCCTTCCCGAAGGACGATTTCGACAGCGCCGCGCGGGTGCAGGCCCGGTGTGACGGCGACGTCATCTTGTGCGCGGACGAGTCGGTGTGTACGATCGCCGATCTCGATCAGGCCGTTCGTGCCGGGGCGTTTCGCGCGGTCAACATCCGGATCGCCAAACACGGTGGACTGGTGCGGGCGCTCGAGATCCACGACCGTGCCACGGCCGCCGGCCTCCAGACCCAGCTTGGGTGTCTGGTGGGTGAATCATCGGTGCTGGCCTACGCCGGGCTGCACCTTGCGACGCTGGCGGGCCGCTTTCGCTTTCACGAGGGATGTTTTGGACGGTATCTGATCCGCTGGGACGTCGTGCGCCCCTCGCTGCGGTTTGGCCGGCACGGACGCGTCAGGGCGGTTCTGCCCGCCGGCGGTCTGGTGCCCCCGTTCGATCTCGAAGGGCTACGCCGTGCGGCCGCAGAGATCGTCCCTCTTGGGGACGGGGGTGTCTAGCGCGATTCGCCGGCGCATCCGCGGCGCGGCCATCCGGGCCCGCGGGGATCATCTGCACATGGTCATGCGGTACCGGCTGGCGCGATACCGCCGCGATCAGGCGGCGCTGGCGCACCGGTACGAGATCGCAGGCCGCGAGCCGGAACCCTACGGCGAGTCCACCCAGCGCCGCATTGATCGGCTGACGCGGGCCTGCACGGAGCCGTACGACGTCGTTTCGACATCGGGATCCACACAGCATCCCAAGACGCTCTTCTATCCGCGCAGCCGCGCCTCTCGTCTGCAGCGCGAGTTCCTCTCGCAGGTGTTGCTGAGCTTCGACCACTTCGGGGTCGACCGTCTCAGCGGCTACTTCCTGACGGGCCTCGGACCGGACACCTCGCTCAGCAGGCTGCTGGCGCGCCGCCGACCGCCGTGGCTTCTCAGGATGATCGCCCTGCGCGGATCGCTCGGCTACCTACCGCAGGCGGACACGCTTGTCGCCCAGTGCTCGCAGGAGGCGCTCCACCTGGTGCTGCTGACGCTGGCGGCGCCCACGATGATCGCGATGGTCAATCCTTCGTCGCTGTCGGTCTGGCTCGATCGCACGTGCGGCGAGTGGGATCGGGTACGGGACGAGGCGCGGAGAGCGCTCTCCACCGATCTGCTGCCGGCGGCCCGCGCCGCCTTGGGCGGAGCCGCGCCGAAGCGGGAGGCGCGTCTGCGCGACCTGTTGAGCCGGCCGCCGGCGCCTGCGGCACACGAACTGCTCCCCGATGTGCGGATCATCTATGCGTGGGACGGCGGCTACGTGCAGCCGTTTATCGACCGGCTTCGCGCGCAGCTGGCCGCCGTAGATCCGCACTTCTATCCTTTCTTCTCGCTGTCGACCGAAACCGTCGCGTACGAGATCTATCCGCGCGTCTCGACCGAGGCGGGGATGCCGGTGTATCCCGGGGTGTGCTACGAATTTCTCCCGACCGAGGGGGGCGACGCCGGCACCGCCGACGGCGCGGCGTCGGCGCTCCGCAAACCATGGGAGCTCGACGCGGGCGGCTCGTACGAGATGGTCGTGTCGGATGCGTACGGTCTCGTCCGGTATCGCACCGGAGATATCTTCACCTGCCGGGGATGTGAGGGGCCGGCGCCGTTGTTGCACTTTACCGGGCGTGCGGGTCTGACGCACTCCTTTACCGGCGAAAAGCTGACCGCCGAGCAGCTGCAGCTCGTGTATGCACAGATCGGGACCGCGCACCACGTCGATGGCGCGGTGTTCACGTGTTTTCCTACGCTTCGCGACGGCGGGATCCCCGGCTATGTCTTCGTCGGCTCCCCCGCCGAGGGCGACCGGCTTCCCGACGCGCTGTCGCCGGCCGCGTTTGACCGCGCGCTCTCGGACATCAACCCCGAATATGCCGTAAAGCGGCAGTCCGGCCGCCTCGCGCCCCCGACGCTCGTCGCGTGGCGCTATGATCGTCTAGCCCGCGCGATCATGGCAGCCGACGGCCGATTCGATGGCAGCAACCCGCAGCAGTTCAAGCTGCTGCCCCTGTATCAGATGCCGTGGGAAAGGATCGCTCCAGGTCACCCTTCGATCCCGTGATCGCGATCAACAGGGATTCCTCGCACCGGCAAGAATATGCTTCGGCGCTCGCCATTCGGCCGTTGACGCTCGGAGGCTTCCTCTAGCATGATACATGCGATCGTGGTCGGCGCCGGTGTCATCGGCGCTTCTGTGGCGTATCGCCTCGCCCAATCCGGCATCAAGGTCACCATCCTGGAAGCCGGGTATGTCGGCGGCGGCACGTCGGGGGCAAGTTTCGCCTGGATCAACGCGAACAACAAGCCGCCGCGCGCGTATCACGACCTGAACGTCGCCGGCATGCGCGCCCATGAGGCGCTTGGCGAGGAGCCTGGGGGCTCGCCCTGGTGGCATCGCTCCGGCAACATCGAATGGTTTCTCGATGACGCCAAACGCGCCGCCCAGCGTGAGAAGATCGAGCGGCTCAGCGCGTGGGGCTATCAGACCGAGTGGATCAACGTCTCCGAGCTCCGTGAGTTGGAACCGGACATCGACCCCGCGGCGGTCGGCGACGCGCCGGTCGCCGTCTACCCAAGCGAGGGCTGGGTTGATCCGGTGCTCTACGCCCATACCATGTCGGAAGCGGCCGGGCGCCATGGGGCCGTGCTGCGGACAGGCGTGAAGGTCGATCGGCTCCAGCGGACCGGTGCGCGGGTGACCGGCGTCCAGTGCGCGGACGGCGAGCGGCTTGGCGCCGATATGGTCGTGAACTGTGCCGGGCACTGGGCCAACGGCATCGTCGACGCGGACATGCGGATTCCCGAGGCGCCGGCGCGCGGGTTCCTCGTCTTCACGCCCCCGGTGCCCACGTGTCTGCGCGCGATCCTGCATGCCCCGCAGTGTCATATCCGCCCCGACGGCGGCGGCCGGCTGATGCTCCACATCGAAGAGACCGACCGAACGACGAGCGGGACGACCCTCGGCGAAACGCTGTCGGGGGCGCGGCATGTCGTTCGAGAGGCCACGACGGTCCTGCCGGTGATGCGCGGCGTCGAGCCGGAGGCGGTCCGCGTCGGCACGCGTCCGATCCCCGCGGACAGCTACCCGGCAGTCGGTCCGGTGCGCGGGATCGACGGATACTACCTCGCCGTGAGTCACAGCGCTGTAACGATGGCGCCGTTTCTCGGCCGGGCGGTCGCGGCGGAAATCGCGCACAACCGGGTCGAACCACTGTTGGCGCCATACCGACCCGATCGTTTTGCGCGCGTTTGATGGAGGGCAAAGATGACTGACGACGCCGAACGGCAAATCGTCTCCGATCTCTTCCTCTCCCGCAACGGGCTCGAGTTCGTCGAAGAGCTCGTGGACCGATTTGGGCCGCGGTTTGGGGGCACCGAGCAGGAGCGGCGCGCCGCGGACTACATCCGCGACCGGTTTGCGCAGCTCGGCGTGGATCGCGCCGACACCGAGACGTTTACCTGCGCCGGGTGGACGCGCAAGGACACGCGATTGAGCGTCGTGGCGCCGGCCACCCGCGACGTCCCCAGCATCGCGCTACCGTTCTGCCCGCCGGGGGAGATCGAGGGCCCGCTGATCTTCCTCGGCGACGGCGATCCTCAGAGCTACATCATCCGGCGAGAGGACCTCCGGGGCGCGATCGCGATGGCAACGACCGCCCAGCCCCGATTCTTCTCGCGCCAGATGCACCGCTGCGAAAAACTCGGCCGGGCGTTGGCCGAGGGCGCCATCGGGTTCATCTGGATGCGCGGCGAACCCGGCGGGCTGCCGGAGACCGGCTCGGCGCGCTTCGGCCATGCGTGTGAGGTGCCTGCGGTCGGTGTCTCGTACGAAGCCGGTCAGACGATGGTCCGCATGAGCCGGAACGGCCCGGTGCGCGTGAAGATCACGTCGACCAATCAGAACCATCCGGTGAATTCGGCGAACGTCGTCGCGGAGTTCCGGGGGCGGGACCATCCCGACGAGGTCATCCTGTTGGGGGCCCACTACGACGGCCATGACATCAGCCAGGCCGCCATGGATAACGCGACCGGGGTAGCGGTCGTGCTCGAAGCCGCGCGCGCCATCGCCCCGCACAAGGCCCACCTGCGGCGGACAGTGCGATGCGTCGCCTTCGCGCAAGAAGAGATGGGGCTCCTCGGTGCGCGGGAGTACGCCGGACGCCATCAGGCCGAGCGGATCCGCTTCATGCTGAACCTGGACGGGGCGGGGCGAAGCATCAATGCCTCGCTCCAACTGCAGGGATGGCCAGAATCGATCCGCTGGTTTCGCGGCGTGTTCGATCAGATGCTCGACCCAGACGTGGCGGTCGGCGACCAGATCGGGATGTACTCCGACATGTTCCCGTTCGCGCTCTACGGGATCCCGTCGGCCACCATGAGCTCGCGCACCGTTGGATCGTCGGAAGGCGCGGTGCGAGGCTTCGGGCATACCGCCATGGACTCGCTCGACAAAGTCTCGGCGCGGCTTATCCAACTGGAAGCGGTGCGGGTGGCGCGGTTGACCATGCGACTGGCGACCCTGGACGACATCCCGCTGGCGAGGAAGAGTCCTTCCGAGATTGGGGTAAAACTCAAAGCGCTGGGACTGGATGAGGTCCTGCGCTATGAGGGGCGGCCGCTCTCTGGTTAGACGAAGTGCTTGTGTCGCCCCCCACGCCTGTGCCAGAATTCGGGCAGAGACCAGACAAGAGTGAATAGGGAGGGCGATGAACATGCGTGTTCGGAGTTTCACGAGAGTAGTGGTGTCGGCGCTGTGCGCGTGTCTCTTGGTGACGTTGATGTTTCCCGCCACGGGCCACGCGAAGACCGCGCAGGAAATCGACGCGAGCGTCAATGCGGTCCTCGACCGCTTCATGGCGCAGGTAAAGAACTCGAACCAATTCTTGCACAATGCCAAGGGTGTGCTGGTCTTCGCCGGAGTGATCAAAGCCGGCATCGGTATCGGTGGAGAGTACGGTGAGGGCGCGCTTCGGATCGGCGGGAAGACCGCCGCGTACTATAGCATCGGCGCGGCGTCCATCGGCCTCCAGCTCGGCGCGCAGAAGAAGGACATCATCATCGTGTTTCTGCAAGACGAGGCGTTGAAGAAGTTTCAGATGAGTCAAGGCTGGCAGGTCGGCGTCGACGGCTCCGTGGTCGTCGTCGATCTCGGCGCCGACGCCTCGATCGATACGACCAAGATCAATCAACCGGTCGTCGGATTCGTGATTGGGCAGAAGGGTCTGATGTACAACCTGACGCTCGAAGGATCGAAGATCTCCAAGCTCAAGAAGTAGACCGGCCGACCTCGAAGCCACTGGGCCTGGGGGATCCTTCCCCGGGCCCTTGGTGTCTCTGCTCGCTGTCTTCACCGACACTCACCGGGGCATACATGTACCGAGGTACAGTTATCCGCCACCGGGCGACCACGGGCCAACACATGTCAAAATCGGCGATCTTTAGCGATCAGCTCGCACGCGCATACCGGGAAGCCCGGGTGCTCGTCCTTGGCGACCGGACACCCAAGGTCGACCGGGCGTTTGCGCTCCACAGGGAGTTCCTCGCGCTTCGCGCCTCGTTCGCCGAGGCCGAGGCCGGCAGCCTCTCGGAATGGGAGACCACTTTTCTCGAGCGGACACGCCGGGCGATCATCATCGCCCTCCGTCATCAGGCGATTGCCGTGCGGGATCGCTGGTCTGAGAGCCGGGGCGCGCTTGGTCTGGACCAGGCCCCCCCCCACTTTGACCTCGAGCACGCCCTGCAGCTTGCGACCGCAGCCATGCAACTGCATAGCGACCGCGATCCCGACGCCGCCAGGACCGCAAAGGTCATGGAGTTCATCCGCCAGAGCGGCGCCCAGGCCGGCGCCGCGCCCGTAGACGTCGCGGTCACGCCGCTCTCTTCTATAGATGTCACACGGAATGGCGCACGTCCCGCGGAGCGGCCGGCGGCGTCTGAGATGCGGGTCTCCGTTGCGCGGCCTTCGATACCCGCCGCGACCGCGATGCCTTCAAACGTCGACCCGGCCGATACGCCGGTCCAAACGCTGACGTCCGACGCGGCCCCCTATTCGGAGGACGCCTACTCGACGGCAGAGTCGTCCGCGGCGCAATCGCATGCGGCGCCGCTGCCGCCGGAATCGGCAGTGGCGGAATCACCCGCAGGTGAGGACCTCGCGCCGGCGCCGGAGGTCAGGCGGGCGCCGCAGTTGCAGCGCCTGCTGCCGGTGCTGACCGCGGCCGGTTTTGTGGTCCTCGTGGGGGCGGCCTCGCTCCTGTTGCGCGTTAAGACCACACCAACCACCGACGCCGCCACAAACCCAGGGCGTCCCGGCAGTGTCGCCGCCGGAGCGCCGGCGCCCGTGGCGACCGCAGACCCGGTCCGTGTCACCGTCGTGCTCTTTCAATCGGAACCCACCGGCGCGCGTGTCACGGTCGATGGACAGTTTCGCGGCACAACGCCGTTGAGTCTCGAAGGCAAGCCGGGCGACGTCCTGACCATCGTCGTCCAGAAAGACAATAGAACCTGGCGTGGGGTGCTGACGGTCGGCTCCGAAGGAAAGCAGGCTGTGACGGTGCGCCTGCAGGCACCCAGGGTCGCTGAGACGCCGCGCCCCCAACCGTCAAAGGCCGGTTCGAGCGCCCACAAGCGGTTTGACGTTGTCATGCACGAAGGGATCGATTTGTACACCAAGGGATGGTTTGGCCCCGCCGTGGGGCGGTTCCGCGAAGCCGTCACCCTCGACCCCAAGTCATCGGACGCGCACCTCTGGCTGGCGCGGGCGTTGATACGATCCGATCGACACGCTGAGGCCAAACCGGTGCTCGAGCGGGTCATCGAACTGGCGAAGACTGGCCCGCAGGCCGAGGAGGCCGCGGTCCTGCTCAGCAAGCTGTAAGCCACACGATTGGACCGGAGGGGGACGCCGGATGGCTCATCTGCCCTTGTTCGATCAGCTCCAACACCTCGAAGATCTGATCGAGGTGTATGCCGATGTGCTCATCGCCTGGGAGCTGCGGCAAACACCTGAAAGCGTGGTTCCCGTCCTCGCCGAGGCCGGACGGCTCGACGCGTCACAAGTCCATGCGCTGCTCGAGGAGATCCTGATTGGCGGTGGGGCGCGGCTGTTTACCGAGTTTCAGGCCATTGAGGCATCGGCAAAACAGTCAGGCGACGCCGCGGCCCTCAACGCCGTGGAACGCGTGCGCCAGGCCCTGCTGCATATTGGTCGATACAACGCCGACGCGCTGGCCTGGGGTATGGGCTCGCGGCAGAAGCTGCGCTCGTCTCTGCAAAACATCGAACGCGACTAACACGCCCGGCGTTCAGCAGGGTTGGAGGCTAGGGGATTGGCCACGTCCGGCGCGCATGGAACACCTGCGTCTGACCCGATTCATCGCAGACTTCTCATCCGCATCGGTCTGCACGGGAAGTTCATCGCTCTGATCGTCTGCTGGCTGGCCATCCTGTTCGGGGCGATCGTGGCCGCCACCACCGCCCACGGCAGCGATCCTCATTCGGCCGCCCGCAACCGGAACATGATCTTTGGGGTCGGACTCGGCCTGCTGGGCGCGGCGGCGTTCACCTATGTCATCGTGCGCACCGTGACCCGTCCCATCGCGATGCTGATTGCCGGCACGCGTGCCGTGGCGGATGGCAATCTCGACACGCAGATCACCATCCGCACCAACGACGAGATGGAAGTGCTCGCGACGTCGTTCAATCAGATGACCGGCAGCCTGCGAAAGATGGCCGAAAAGCTCCAGGCCAGCGCCATTCACGATCCGCTGACCGGATTGCCAAACCGGACGCTCTTCATGGACCGGCTCCGCCACGTCGTCGATCGCGCCGGCCGAAAGACGACCTCCGGGTTTGCCGTGGTCTTTATGGACGTCGACCGGTTCAAATTTCTCAACGACAGCTTTGGCCACAGCGCGGGTGACCAGCTGCTGGCCGATCTAGGGCGCCGGTTGATGACCTGTGTCCGCCAGGGCGACACGATTGCCAGACTTGGCGGCGACGAGTTCGGCATGCTGCTCGAAGACCTCCCCGGGCCCCGCAACGCGGTGCTCGTCGCCGAACGGATCAAGCAGAAGCTGGAACAACCCTTCTACCTGCGCGGTCAGGAAGTGTTTGTCACCGTCAGCCTGGGGATCGCCGTCGCGCCGCAGGAAAACGCCGAACCCGAAACGTTGCTGCGCAACGCGGATACCGCCATGTACCGCGCCAAGAACTCGGGACGCGGCACCTATCAAGTCTTCGATGAAGAGATGCGGCAGGAAGTGCTCAAGACGCTGCAGATGCAAACGGCGCTGCGGCGCGGCTTTGACCGTAAGGAGTTCAGCCTGGCCTACCAACCGATCGTGCTGCTCCAGACGGGCAAGGTCGTCGGCTTCGAGGCGCTCGCGCGATGGAAGAACCCCCAGGGCCGCATCGTCCTGCCCGGCGAGTTCATACCGCTCGCCGAGGAGACGGGGCTGATTATCCCCATCGGCGAGTGGGTCCTCGGCGAGGCGTGGCGGCAGCTGTGCCAATGGCGGACCACCTACCCAGGACGGACGCCGCTGTGGATCAGCGTCAACCTCTCGCGGCGCCAGCTCGCGCATGCCGAACTGGTGGGCTCGGTCAGCCGGCTGCTGCAGGAGTCCGATCTCGAACCCTCGAGGCTGATGCTCGAGATCACGGAGAGCGCCATCATGGAGGATGCCGAAGACGCGGCGAGGACCCTTACGACGCTCCGGGCGATGGGCCTTCGAGTCGCTATCGACGACTTCGGCACCGGCTACTCGTCGCTGAGTCTCCTCCAGCGGTTCCCCATTGACGTCGTGAAGATCGACCGCGCCTTCGTCGCGGAGCTCGATACGTCATCGTCCGATGGGTCTCAAGTCCTGCGCGCGATCACGAGCCTCGCCAACAACCTTGGCCTCGACGTCGTCGCCGAAGGCGTCGAGCGGGTGGATCAGGTGGCGCTGCTCCAGGAGCTCGACTGCACGTACGGGCAGGGTCACTACTTTGCCTACCCGCAGGATGCCGCTTCGGCTGCCCGAGTGCTTGACGACAGCAGTAGCGCCATCGACCAGGCGTTCACCGTTCCCGCGGCCGTCCCGTCAAAACCGCAGACCGTTTTTTAGTAGCGCAGCTCCAGTCGAACCGGCCCCCTCATCGCGACGTCGCGTCGCCACTCGAGAGGATCGCCGGCCAATCGCAGATCGGGATAGCGCCGCAACAGGCTCGTCAGGGCGATCGGAACCTCCACACGGGCGAGCGGCGCGCCGATACAAAAGTGGATGCCGTACCCGAATGCCACATGACGGTTGTCTTTGCGCGTCACGTCGAAGCGGCCGGGGTCCGGAAACTGCGCCGGGTCGCGGTTGGCGGCGCCCGGCATAGGCAGGACGAGCTCGCCCGCGCGGATGCCGTGCCCGTCGATCTCGGTGTCCTCTGTGGCGAGCTTCCAGCCCCGCTGAACCGGCGTGTCGTACCGCCAGATCTCCTCGACGGCAGACTCCATCAATTCGGGATGGGCGCGGAGCAGGGCGAGCTGCTCGGGGTGCCGCAACAGAGCCAGCACGCCGTTTGCGAGCGTGTAGGTGGTCGTCTCGTGCCCTGCGATGAACAGGGTCACGACCGTCGAGACGAGCTCATCAAGGCTGAGCGTCCCCTGGTTCACGGCGTCCACCATGAGCGTCATGATGTCGTCCTTCGGCTCGTCGCGCCGCCGCTGCGCGAGCTGCAGCGTGAACGCGCGTATGCCGCTGACGTGCTCCTGCGCTGTCGCGACCTGTCCCGCCGTGGCGCGGCCGACGCTCGCGAAGAGCTGGTTGACGCCGTTCGCCCAGTCCTGAAACTGCACGCTGTCACCGGCCGGCGCGCCGATCATCTCGGCAATGATGGTCGCCGGAAGCGGGAAGGACAGGTCCGCGATCAGATCCATCCGCCCGTCGCCGCGCGCGTCAACGCGGTCGAGTAGTCCATCCACGACGGCCTGAACGCGCGGCAGCATCTTCTCCATCTGACGCGGTGTAAAGGCGCGATTGAGCAGTGTGCGCATCCGCGTGTGGTCCGGCGGGTCGGCATGGGCCGGGTTGGCGGCGAAGTGCGCTTCGAGGGTCCCTGCGCCCGCGCGCGCCTCCGCCGGGACATGGGCCAGCATGTGCTCGACGCGGCCCTTGTTCGAGAACCGCCGGTGGTCGCGCAGCGTGGCGACCACGTCCGCGTATCGGGTCAGGACCCAGCCGCCCCAGGCGTCGCTCCGCACGACTGGCGCCTGCTCGCGCATGCGATCATACGTGGGATAGGGATTCTCAAAGAACGACGTCGCGGTGAGCAGAGCGTCGAAGGCCGTCATGCGACCATCCGGCCTTCTTCGACGAGTACACGTCCACCCCGCACCACGGCGCGCACGTTTCGCAGGTCGGAAATCCGCGTCGTCGGATCACCAGTGACAATCGTGAGATCCGCGATCTTCCCACGCTCGAGCGTGCCGATCTGGTCGCCGAGTCCGATCGCGTCCGCCGCGAGCCGCGTCCCGGTTGCCAATGCCTCAACGGCCGACGCGCCCGTCTGCATGAACAACTCCATGACCAGCGCGTAGTCGCCCCACGCGATGTGCGACCAGCCGGCGTCGGTCGAGGCGACAAACTTCGCCCCCATTTCACGCAGGCGCCGAAAGTTAACCACGGAGGCGTCCCACACGCGTTGCCTCGCCTCCAACTGAACCCGCTCGGGCGCCGGGATCGTGTCCCACACCGCGCGGGCTACGCGCAGGCTGCTATAGGTGGCGGTCAGCGTGTGCCCGATGTAGACGCCTCGGCGCACGATCTCCTCGGCCACGCCCTGGTCGTACCCGGGCTGGTTTCGCCCGCTCAAGAAGGTGCAGTGCTCGATGCAGTCGACGCCCGCGGCGACCGACGAGCGGATCGTCTCGATCAGGTTCGCATGCACTGTGATGTGGGTCTCGTGGCTGCGGGCTTCGGCCACGGCGGACGCAATCTCCGCCTGGCTGTATGCGGGGATCCATCCGTGTGAGCGGGGGGTGCCCCCGCCGTTCGTCACCAGCTTGAGAAAATCGGCGCCCATCCGCCAATGCCGCCGCGCCACGCGTCGGATGTCGTCGGCGGTGTCGGCTTCGCCGCCGAGGTAGTGCATGTGTCCGCCGGTGATCGTGATGGGCGGGCCGGCAGCCAGGATGCGCGGGCCGATCGCGATCCCCTCGTCGACCGCATCGCGGAGATCCATAGCGATGCGGCCGCGGGTACCGACGTCGCGGACGGTCGTGACCCCGGCGCGCAGCGCCGTGCGGGCGTTCTTGGCGGCGGCCAGCAGCAGCTCGGCGTCGGTGCGGCCCTTCGTGAAGACGTCGGCGGCCTGTCCGTCGCCCGGCCAGATCAGGTGGACGTGGGGGTCGATCAACCCGGGGAGAATGGTCGCATCGGGATAGTGATGCACGACGGCGGCATCATCGGAAGGGATGGCCACCGATGCGCGCGGACCCGCGGCGGTGATGCGATCGCCTCGGGTCACCACGACGCAGTCCCGCACGGGCGCGCTCGCCGAGCCGTCCCACAACCTCGCGCCGGAGAAAACCGTTATGCGCTCGCCCAACATGCACTTCCTCCCGACGATCACCGCCGCGCCGGCCTCCCCAAGGAGAGAGGGTGACCCCGCGCAGAAGAGACCAGAGTAGACGTCTATGGGATTCGATACCGATGGCGATCTCCCCGCGGTGGCGGCGCCCCCGATCAGAACCGCGGTGCCCTCCGCGCCCGTGATCGCCGCGTCGGGCGCGCTGGGGTGGTTGATCTTTGCCCACTTTGCCAACGACCTCTACGTCAACTTTCTCAACGCGCTGCTTCCGGTGCTGGCCGAGGCCCATCACTTCAGTCTGGCGCAGGCCGGGGTGCTCGTCTCCGTCGCGACGATCAGCGGCTCGATCCTGCAGCCGATCTTTGGGTATCTGGCCGACAGCGCCCGGATCCGCGCGCTCGCCGTCGTGGGACTCGCGAGCACCGTGTTGGGTTCGTCGCTGCTCGGCGTCGCCCCCTCCTATGCGGCGCTCGCGTTCTTGAGCCTGCTGTATGGTTTTGGGATCGCTGCGTTCCACCCGCAGTCGGCGGGGCTCGTGCACCAGCTCTCGGGAGAGAAAAAAGGCACGCGGTTCGCCACATACATCATGGCCGGTCAGACCGGGCAGGCGCTCAGCCCCCTGATCGCCGCCTACATCGCGGTCCGCGCCGGGCTGCCCTGGGTCGCGGCCACCGCCATCCCGGGACTCATTATCGCCGTCGTCCTCCTCCGCGTGGTGCCGTGGCATCTGCGCATACCGCACCGGTCGGATTCGCCGGGGGGGCAGGACCTCAGGACGGCGCTGCGTCAGAACATGCGGGGACTGATCAGGCTGATGGGGCTGGTGCTGTCGCGGTCGCTCGTTGTACAGTGCATGCTGGCGCTGCTCCCGTTCTTGTATCGGGCGCGCGGCGCGCCGGCGACCACGGGCGCCGCGGCGATCACGGCCATGGTTTTCGCAGGCGCGCTTGGCGGCATGGCCGCGGGGTACTTGTCGGATCGCTACGGTCGGCGGCGCGTCTTGTTCGTCTCGTTCCTCATGGCCACACCGTTGTTTCTCGGCGGGATCCTGAGCACCGGCCCAACGGCGATCATCCTGTTGGCGCTGGGAGGCGGCGCGTTGTTTGGATCCTCATCGCTCGTCACGGTCGAAGCGCAGAGCCTGCTGCCGACGCACGCAAGCACGGCCGCAGGGCTGATGATGGGGTTGGGGATGGGGATGGGCGGGCTCATGGTCGGCACGGTCGGTGCCCTGGCGCAGGTGTTTGGCATCGTCCGGGTCCTGACGGTCGTGAGCCTGCTGCCCGTACCCGGTAGTCTGCTCACCCTGACGCTCACCCATGAAGGACGCCGGCGGCCGAGTTCATGATCCCGCGCTGACCGTGTGGGACCGTATTCTCCAATGGGTGCCGCAGGCGGCTCGATCGAGCGTCAAGGCCGATCTCACCTCGGCCGTGCTCTTTGGGGTCTTTGCGGGTCTCACGATCCCGTTCATCCCCGTCATGGGCCGTCGGCTCGGCGCGTCGCCTCTGGAAGTCTCCCTGCTTGTCGCGGGGCCGTCGATCGGGCTGCTCGGCTCGATCTGGTGGGCGAATGCCATCCATCGGGCATCGCCGCTGAAAATGATCATCCGGACGCAGGTCGCCGGGCGCGGCTTGTTGCTGCTCCTCCCGCTGGTCCACGAGCCGCGCTCGTATGTGGGATTGATCCTCCTGCACTACGCCGTCACCTCGATCGGCAGCCTGGCGTACGCGCAGGTCATCCGCGAAGCCTACCCCCAGGAGGTCCGTGCCCGCATCGTCGGGTTCGTGCGCGCGTGGATGGCCCTCGTGTGGGCGGTCACGTCGCTCATCGGTGGGCGCATCATGGAACGGGCGCCGTTTCAGTGGGTGTTTGCGGCCGCCGCGGTCGTGGGCGTCATCAGCCCGTTCATGCTCAGACGGATGCGCGTCTCCGACACGGGACAGGAGCGCAGCACCTTTAAGGAGACGTGGCGGCTCCTGGGAGAGAACCGCCCCTTCTCGCGATTTCTGGCCGGGTTCTTCGTCTTTGGATTTGGCGTGTGGTTGATGTCCCCCGCCATACCGATCCTGCTGGTGGACGTCCTCCACGCGAGCAACTTTCAGGTCGGTCTGCTGGGGGCCACCACGTCGGCGACGGCGATTGCGGCATACTACTATTGGGGTCGGGCGATGGATCGCCGGCCGGCGACGCACGCTGTGGTCCCGGTCTTTGTGATCGGCACGCTGACGCCGTTGATCTATGTCGTCGCCACCTCGCCGTGGATGGCCCTTGGAGCGGGTGTGTCGGACGGCCTCACGTCCGCCGGCATCGAATTGGGGTGGCTGCAGGGAGTCTTACAGTACGCGCCGATCGGTCAAGTCCGCCACTACGTCGCGATCTACAACACGTTGGTTGGCGTGCGGGGCGTGATCGCGCCGCTCTTGAGCGGTCTGCTCATTCCGGTGATCGGCTCGAAAGCGGTCCTGTTGGGTTCGGCCCTATGCACCTTGACCGGCGCGGCCTTGATGCGCCGCGCGCAGCGCGTCAAGCGATCCGGCTGATACGGAGGCGCATAAACCATGCGACGCAATCCGCACGTCTACCTGGTGGCGTGCATGGCCGTTCTGACGGTCGTGCTTTCGACGATGACGTCCGACGCTCAGGTCCGCACCGGGGCGGCGGCGTTTGGGGACTGGCGGGCCGATGCGCCGGGTGTGCAGCGTCATATCAGTGCCGCCGACCTTCCTCCGCCCGCGAGCGACTCCGACGGGCGGGCGTTCCCTCGGGTGATCCCGCGTCCTGACGGCGCGACACCGCGTGTACCGGCCGGATTTGCCCTGGACGTCTACGCGGCGGGGCTCAGCACGCCGCGCGTCATTCGCCGGGCGCCAAACGGCGACATGTTCGTCGCCGAAAGCGGCGCCGGTCGCATTCGCGTTTTCCGCGCGCCTGACGGCGCGGCCAGACCCGCGCAGCAGGAGATCTTCGCGGACAATCTCCAGCGTCCGTATGGCATCGCGTTCTACCCGGCAGACAACCCCCGCTTCGTCTATGTGGGCGAGACGCATCAGGTCGTGCGGTACCCGTATGCGGGCGGCGATCTCAAAGCGAGCGGGCCCCCGCAGGTCATCATCGCCAACATCCCATCATCGGGACACTGGACGCGCGATCTCGCGGTCGCCCCCGACGGGAGCCGGGTGTTCGTCGCCGTCGGGTCGGCCTCAAACGTCGCAGAGGGCATCGCGTCCCGGAGCGCAGAGGAGATCCGCGGCTTCGAGGCGACCCACGGGCGCGGCGCCGCATGGGGGAGCGAGGAGAACCGCGCCGTGGTTCGCGCGTTTGACCCGGAGGGGCGTCAGATCCGCAACTACGCGACAGGGCTCCGCAACTGCTCGGGGCTCGCGATTCAAACCGGGACCGGCAATCTGTGGTGCGTGGTCAACGAGCGCGACCGGCTCGGCGATAACCTGCCGCCCGATTATGCGACCCGTGTCCAGCAGGATACCTTTTATGGATGGCCCTGGTATTACATCGGGTCGCACGAAGACCCTCGGCTGCGTGGCACGCGCCCTGACCTGCGCGGCGTCGTGACCGTGCCCGACGTGTTGATCCAGGCGCACTCCGCCACACTCGGCATCGTCTTTTACGACGGCACCCAGTTCCCGGCCGATTACCGCGGCGACGCGTTTATCACCCTGCATGGGTCGTGGAACCGTGAGATACGGACGGGATACAAAGTGGTCCGCGCGATCATGCGCGACGGCCGGGCGACCGGCGTCTACGAAGACTTCCTGACCGGCTTCGTCGCCGACAACAACAGCGTGTGGGGTCGACCGGTCGGCGTCGCCGTGATGCGCGACGGCTCCCTGCTGGTCTCAGAGGACGGCAACAACACCATCTGGCGGGTGTCGTATCGACGATAAGCCGCCGCGCGCGCTGCCGCGATGGAGTCTCGCCCTGCTGGGGGCGGGCATCCCCTTCGCGGCGGCGTATGTGAGCGCTATCCCCCTCGTGTTTGAGGCCATCCGGACGCGCGGGCGGTGGATGCGGACGCCCGTGGATCTTCCCGTCCTGGCGCTGATCGTGTGGTTGATGGTCTCGGGCGTCATGGCGGAACGGCGCGCCGAGGCGCTGTTCGCGACCGCGTACTTCACCGCCGCCGTGTACCTGTTCTTCCAAATCCCATACCGCTGGCTCAACGCGGACTCCGATCTGACCGGCGTGGTCGCACGGTGGGCCTTCATGATGGTTCCGGTGGCCACCGCGATTGCGCTCTTGAACTTCCTCTGGAACCCGCATCTCGGCATCGGGGCGTTCAGGCGGTTTACACTGCCGGGCAATGTCCCGGCGTTCCTGGCATGGGGGCTTGAGGTCGCCCTGCTGCTCGGCTTAGGGCTGCTCGATCGTCACCCGCGGGTGGGCGTGACGATCATCGGCGTGGGCGTCTTCGGCCTCATCGAGACCTTCAGCCGATGGGCCCTGCTGGGGTTCGGCGCCGGCGTGGTCACCTGGTCGCTCATCACGGCGCGACGGCATCCCAAACAGGTGCGGCTCGCCCTGCTCGCTCTGGCCGTCACGGTCTTGGTCGTCGTGCCGCTCCCGCTGACGCGCGCGATCCTCATCCAGTACACACGGCCGCGCATGGAGACCGGCCGCCCACTTCAGGCCCTCGTCCGCGGCTTCTCGCTGCATCCGG
>Ga0334722_10002785_pt1 | contig 19355 bp, 19 predicted proteins | sample C3_bottom_MG_FD_207210 | JGI IMG/M metagenome (GOLD analysis project Ga0334722, IMG submission 207210) | Sediment microbial communities from Yellowstone Lake, YNP, Wyoming, USA - C3_bottom | ecosystem: Environmental > Aquatic > Freshwater > Lake > Sediment | place: USA: Wyoming | collected...
GCAAAGTCTTGACGAACTGATTGCCGATCTTGATCGTAGGTTCAGCAAGGTCCGCGACAATCCGCATATGGTCATGCTCTACGACATCTACAAGAATTATCTGACAAGGTCGATGGGGGGAGATGGTGGAAGACAGGCGGAGTGAACTGAAAAAGATCATCATGGACACCAAGACGCTTCCCACGTTGCCTGGTGTTATCAATAAACTCAACTCCCTTTCGGAAAACGACAAGGCTTCGGTGCAGGAAATGGCCAAAATCGTCTCGTCCGATCAGGTGTTGTCTGCTCGCATTCTCAGGCTTGCCAACTCTCCGTCGTATGGTTTCTACCGGGTTTCGACCATTTCTAATGCCATGATCCTGCTTGGTGTTAATGTCGTCAAAAGTCTTGCCCTCAGCTCATCAATTTTTGAAATCATGGAGAAAAACAGCGTCGGGCTCTGGGAGCATTCCCTTGGCGCTGGGGTTGCGGCCAATTTGATCGCCCGAAAGCTGGGACTGCCGGAATGCGAGGAGATTGCCACTGCGGGGCTTTTGCACGACATCGGCAAGGTTATCGTCAGCCTCAAATGCAGTGAAGCGGAAGTCCAGATTCGGCGGATCGTGCGTGATGACCAAGTGTTCATGCGGGAAGCCGAGCGGATGGTAATCGATACCGACCATGCGGAAGTCGGTGGCTGGCTGGCTAAAAGCTGGTTTCTGCCTGATAAGCTCAGTGAGCCGATTGCTTGGCATCATGATGTTTCACAGTCGGAAAATCACCGCATCAAGACAGCGGTTGTCCATGTTGCCGATGCCCTGATCAAGGCCAGCGGTTTCGGCAACAGCGGTGATATGTTCGTGCCACAGATCGAAAACATCGCCTGGGATACGCTCAAGCTGAACGAGCAGCTGATTTCGGAATTGGTGGAAGAACTTGAGGACAAGCTGGTGGAGGTCAAGAACTTCAGCCTCGAACTGCAAAGCACCGATGTCCCATCCTGTTAGGATTACCCTGGTATCATCCGATACCCATCTCGTCTCCCATCTGCTCCTGCGTCTGCAGAGCAAAGGCTATCAAGCTACCGGTACGTCCTGCTCCGACAACGTTCTCGGCATGTTCTATTCGGATCCTCCTGATCTTCTGATTATCGATTTTTCCCAGGAATATGCCTGTGGTGCCGGTGTCGTTTCATCACTGCGCAGCGACAGCTTTTTCAGCGCAATCCCGATTATCGGCCTGGTCTCGCCTTTGGACAACGAGGAGTTCGTTTGGGATCGGCTCCCCCTGGATGATTTTGTCCATCTGCCGCTCAATTTCAGCGAGCTCTTCTGCCGCATTACCCTGTCCCTGTCCCGAATCAAGCGCATCTTCGACAACAATCCCTTGACACGTTTGCCGGGCAATACCTCCATCCAGCGGGCTATCGAGGAAGCCATGGGGCACGCACTCGCAGTCTGCTATCTTGATATCAACCACTTCAAGCCATATAACGATGTGTATGGCTTTTCCCATGGCGATGAAGTCCTTCGCATGGTGGCCAGGATCATGTCCAACACCGTACGTGATTCGGGTGGCGGTTTTTGCGGTCACATCGGTGGTGACGACTTTGTCTGTATCCTGCCACTGGACCAGGCGGAGGGGGTGTGTCGCACCATCATCAGCTACTTTGATCAGATCGTTCTGGATTTGTTCGACGAAACGACCAAGCAGCAGAAATACTATATGGGCACCAATCGAAAGGGAGAGCGGGAGCAGATTCCCCTGCTTTCGGTTTCCATTGCGGTCGTACCGATGAACTCCCCAAAGTTGACCCACTTTGCCAAGGTGGCTGAAGTGGCTGCCGAGCTGAAGAAGATGGCTAAGGATTCCACTGGTAGCAGATATGTGATCGACCAGAGAAAAGTCTGATCAGGCCGTCGTGCAAATAGCAATAAAAAAGGCGTCCACCCGATTCGGGGGACGCCTTTTTTATTTGTGGTACGCCTTGCTCACATTTTATGGCACTTGATGCAGTCATCAACCGGGAAGGCATCTTTGCCTTTGCCGTGACAGGTGCCGCAGGCCTTGCCCTTTTCCATGTCAGCCATGGTCGCCTTGGTGGCGCCGGCGCGATAGGGGAAGATCTTGGTGTGGCAATCAGGGCATTTGTACGCCTGCAGGTGGAATTCGTGGCTGAACATCGCTTCTCCGGCCGGCTTGGGGATCTTGTAGGAAATTGTGCCGGGTTTCAGGCCTTTGTGGCACTTGTCGCAGTCGCCGGTTGAGGCAAAGGCGTCTTTGCCGTTATGGCAGAGACCGCATGACTTGCCCTTGGCCATATCCTCCATGGTGCTTTTACCGACAACGGCCTTGTAGGGGAAATTTTTGGTGTGGCAGTCTTTGCAGGAATATGCCTGCAGATGGAATGCATGACTGAAAGTGGCCGGAGTAACGCCCTTGAGCGCAAAGGTGATGGTGCCCGGTTTCAAGCCCTTGTGGCAGCGGTCACAATTAGCCGTGACAGCGAAGGCCTTCTTGCCGTTGTGGCAGGCTCCGCAGGTGCGACCCTTTTCCATGTCAGCCATGGAAACGTTCTTGTCTCTGCCGGTAATGACCTTGCCGTTGTGACAGCTCTTGCACGCGCCACCGGTTTTGGAGATGTGGGTGGCATGGCTGAACGTTGCCGAACCGAGCCCCTTGATCTGATAGGTGATCTCCCGGGGTTTGCCCTTATGACATTTTACGCAATCTTTCTCTGATGAAACACTGAAGGCTTTGTAGCCGCTATGACAGGAACCGCATGATTTGGTTTTTTCCATTTCCGCCATGGTGAAGCGCTTGCGGTTCTTCAGGCTGAAGATGGCATCGTGGCAGATTCTGCAGTTGTTGTTGTATTTGCGCAGGTGAAACTCGTGACTGAAAACTACCGGTTCCGAGTTCTTGAAGGTAAATTTGATATCCTTCGTCTCGACGGCAACAGCGCCTGTCACCGAAAGCAACAGCAGTGTTGCAACCAGAAATAAAGTACGCTTCAGCATGGTTCCACTCCTTGTGCAAGTATAAAAAGGTGTTTTCAAGCGCATAACTATACATGCTGGCCCATCTGCCGTCAATCCCTATTTGCCCGGCAGCTGCGGGTGGGCTGCTGCCCGGTTTTGCGGTTGATACCGTCTGTTGACCTGTGGTATATGAAAGGCACATTTTCCGACAGGTGAACCTACAATATGCTCGCTCTAGACCGTTTGATCGAACAAGCTTTGCTTGAAGATATCCACACCGGTGACATTACCACCCAGGCGGTTGTGTTGGCCAACCGCGCCGCCAGTGGCCGGCTGATCGCCAAGGAGCCTCTTGTGGTGGCCGGTCTGCACGTGGCTGGTCGCGTGTTCTCCCGGCTCAATGCCGCAACGGTGTTCAATGTCTGCCAATCTGAAGGCGCTCTGGTCAATCCCGGTGACATCCTGGCAACGATGAGCGGCGATGCTTCCGACCTCTTGATGGCCGAACGGGTCGCCCTGAATCTGCTGCAGCGAATGTGCGGCATCGCTACCCTGACAGCCCGTTACGTGTCGGCAGTCGTGGGCACCCGGGCACGCATCGTCGATACGCGCAAAACCACCCCCGGCCTGCGCGAGCTGGAAAAGTATGCGGTGCGGATCGGTGGCGGCATCAATCACCGCACCGGTCTGTTTGACGGTGTGCTGATCAAGGAAAATCACATCACTGCTGCAGGCGGCATCACTGAGGCGGTCAGGCGGGCCAAGGCCTATATCCCCCATACCTTGAAGATCGAAGTCGAAACCGAGAATCTGGACCAGGTGGGGGAAGCACTTGCCGCCGGTGCCGACATCATCATGCTCGATAACATGAGTCTCGAGGACATGCGCACCGCAGTGCAGCGGATTAACGGCCGCGTTGTCGTCGAGGCGTCCGGTGGAGTAACTCTCGATACGGTGCGCGCCATTGCAGAGACAGGTGTCGATATTATATCCGTCGGTGCCCTTACTCACTCTCCCCGGGCCATGGACATCTCCATGCTGCTCGACTGATTGCCGCTGTTGCGAAGGGAATTACATTCAATGCACCAGAAAGCTGCGACCATCCTGCGGCTGTTTCGGGAACACCACGGTTTTCTCTCGGGAGGTCGCATCGGCCAAGAACTCAATGTGTCGCGGACCGCAGTATGGAAACACATTTCGTCGCTTCGCGAGGCCGGTTTCCAGATAGAGGCGGTTCCATCCCAGGGCTATCGCCTGCTGGCATCACCGGACATCCTAGATGGGAATGAAATATCGGCACTGCTTGGCGCTACGTCGGTAGGGCGCCGGGTCGTTTGTCTGGCGTCAACCAAATCGACCAATGCGGAGGCTTTTCATCTGGCGGAGGAGGGGGCGGCCGAAGGGACAGTCGTGATTGCCGACAGCCAGAGTGGCGGCAAGGGAAGACAGGGGCGTGTCTGGGTATCCCCGCCTGGTGTTAATCTGTACTGTTCCGTTGTGTTGAGGCCGAGCATCATGCCCTACGAGGCGCCTCAGCTGACGTTCTTGTCGGCGGTTGCCGTTGCCAGTGCCATCGAGACGACGACAGGCTTGTGGCCGGAAATCAAGTGGCCCAATGATGTTCTGGTGCAGGGGGGCAAGGTCGCGGGGCTGCTCAACGAGATGAGTGCGGAAACTGACGGCGTCAATTTTGTGATCCTTGGCATCGGCGTCAATCTCAATATGGAGCGCCAGCAGTTTCCGGCAGATCTTCGACAGCCTGCAACTTCGCTTTTGCTGGCAGCGGGCACGCCGGTGTGCCGAAACGTTTTTGCGGCGACACTGTTCACTGCGCTGGACCGCCTGTATGCCGAATTCAAAAGCTCCGGCTTCGGACCGGTGCGCCGGGAATGGATGCGGCGCTGCAATGCCCGCGACAGAAAAGTTGAAGTGCGCGATGGTGACAAGATATTGGCCCGCGGCGATTTTGCAGGTATCGATGCTGATGGCGCCCTGCTGGTGGAGCGCAATGACGGTGTGATCGAACGTATTCTGGCTGGCGATGTGAAGGTGATCTGATATGCTTCTGGTAATCGATGTGGGCAACAGCAATATTGTGCTCGGGATCTACAATGGGCAAGAACTTGTCCGTAGCTGGCGCCTGTCCACTGACAAATCCCGTACGTCCGATGAATACGCTGTGCTGCTGCACAGCCTGTTTGCCCAGGCGGGGCTGGCCTTTTCGGAGGTCACGGCCGCTATCATTTCTTCGGTCGTACCACCCTTGACCGGTGTCATGGAGTCCATATCACGGGATTTTTTTGCTTTGACCCCCTACGTGGTCGGTCCGGGCATTAAAACGGGGATGCAGATTCAGTACGACAACCCGCGTGAGGTGGGAGCCGACCGGATCGTCAATTCGGTCGCCGGGTACGAAAAGCATAAATGCGCCCTGGTGATCGTCGATTTCGGCACCGCTACCACCTTTGACTATGTCAATGCCCGTGGCGATTATTGCGGGGGTGCGATTGCTCCCGGCCTTTCCATTTCGCTCGAAGCACTTTTTCAGCGTGCCAGCAAGCTGCCTCGCGTGGATATTGCCAAACCGCCGGTCGTAATCGCCAAGAACACGGTGAACTCCATGCAGGCCGGCATATTTTACGGCTACGTCGGTCTGGTGGACGGGATCGTGGAGCATATCAGGGCCGAGAGCCGCGACAAATTCAAGGTGATCGCCACCGGTGGCTTGGCGTCACTCATTGCTCCGGAATCAAAGACCATCGAGGAGGTGGACGAATTTCTCACTCTCGATGGTTTGCGGATATTGTACGAACGCAACAGGTAACTCGATTGTTCATATCATTCAACTCAAGGAGGAGAAGAGATGGGACAGTATGAAACGAGTAAAATCCGCAACCTGGGAATTGTGGCGCACGGTGGTGCCGGAAAAACCTCTTTGGCCGAAGCGATCCTGTTTTCCACCAAAATGATCGACCGTTTGGGGAGGGTGGATGACGGAACCTCGACCATGGACTTCGAGCCTGAAGAACTGAAACGCAAGATATCGATCACCTCGGCCCTGGATCATTGTGAATGGAACGGGCACTCAATTCATTTCGTGGACACCCCGGGATATGGGAACTTCATCGCCGACACCCGCGCCTGCATGCGCGCCTTGGACTGTGCGGTCATCATCCTTTCCGCCATTTCGGGTGTCAAGGCCCAGACCGAGGAAATATGGGGCTGGGCGAACGAATTTGAAATCCCCCGCATCGCCTTCGTCAACAAGATGGATCGGGAACGCGCCAGTTTTCTGCGTGCCATTGACGATATGGAAAAGGCGTTGGGCGCCCGTGGCGTCGCCATCCAGATGCCGATCGGCGCCGAGGAGAAGTTCGAAGGCATCGTCGACCTGATTACCATGAAGGCCTGCTTCTATGCCAAGGACGGTTCGGGAACCTGCACGGAAGGCGAGATTCCTGGCGATTATATTGATGAAGCCAAACGCCTGCGCGAACACATGGTGGAGACCGTGGCCGAGGCCTATGACGCCCTGACCGAAAAATACCTGGAAGCGGGTGAGTTGACCGAAGAAGAGATTCTCGACGGTCTGCGGGTCGGCACCATGCGGAACACCTTCACCGCCGTGCTCTGCGGTGCCGCTACCGCCAACATCGGTGTCAACAAACTGCTCGATGCGGTCTGCGCCTATCTGCCATCGCCGCTGGACCGCACCAAAGCGGTCGGGACCCACCCCAAGAGCGGTGATATCATCGAGCGGGCTGCCGATGAAAAGGAGCCGTTCTCCGCGCTGGTCTTCAAGACCACGTCCGACCCCTACACCGGCAAGATCACCATTTTCAGGGTTTATTCCGGTGTCCTCAACTCAGATTCGACCATCTTTAATTCGACCAAGGGGATTGAGGAACGCATCGGCCAGATCTATGAGCTGGAGGGCAAGAAGCAGCATCCGATCAAGCAGGCCGTGGCCGGCGACATCGTCGCCGTGGCCAAACTCAAGGAAACCGTTACCGGCGACACCTTGTGCGATGCCGCCAAGCCAATCGTTTATGAGCCGGCCAAACAGCTGTTGCCGGTAATCTCCTATGCCATCGAGCCCAAGACCAAGGCCGATGAGGACAAGATCCACAATGCCCTGCACCGTATGATTGAGGAAGAGCCGACCCTGGAGTCGCACCGCGATGCCCAGACCAAGGAGTTCATCATCTCCGGCATGGGACAGGTGCATCTCGAAGTGATTGTCGAGAAGATGAAGCGTAAGTTCGGGGTCGATGTGGTGCTCAAGACCCCCAAGGTTCCTTATCTGGAAACCATCCGCGGCACCGCGAAGGTGCAGGGTAAATACAAGAAGCAATCCGGTGGCCGCGGCCAGTATGGCGACTGCTGGATCGAGATGTCACCCACGAGTCGTGGCGAAGGGTATATTTTCGAGGACAAGATCGTCGGCGGTGTCGTCCCGCGTCAGTATATTCCCGCTGTAGACAAAGGAATTCAGGAGGCTTCCTCGGAAGGCTTCCTGGCTGGTTATCCGGTGGTCGATTTCAAGGTCGCCCTGTACGACGGCTCTTTCCATACCGTCGATTCGTCGGAAATGGCCTTCAAGGTCGCCGGCTCCATGGCCTTCAAAAAGGCGATGGAGGTGTGTAAACCGGTGCTGCTGGAGCCGATCATGAACATGAAAATTACGGTGCCGGACGAGAACATGGGGGATGTCATCGGCGACATCAATTCCCGGCGCGGCAAGGTCGTGGGGGTTGAACCGAAGGCCAATTCCCAGATCATCCGAGCGGTTGTTCCCATGTCCGAAGTGCTGGCCTACTCCAATGACCTCAAATCCATGACCAGCGACCGGGGCTTGTTCAATACGGAGTTTTCACATTACGAGGAAGTGCCGACGCATCTGGCACAGAAGGTCATTGCGGAATCTCAGGCCTCGTCTAAATAGCATTGATCGACATGTGGGTGGGCATCACACAAGCGGTGTGATTACGACGATACGGAGGAGTACATGGATTTCAAGTTCAGCAAAGGGCCCGATGACGGTGCCACACCGGAGTCGGCAGCGGGCAAAAGTCAGCAGGGTAAATTGTTGCTGCTCCTGCTCATTCTGCTGGGAGGCGGCGCCTATATTTTCTTCTTCACCGACCTGATCAGGCCGCAACAGGCCCAGCAACCGGCGCCGGCGCCTCCGGTTGCGGAGGTCGTCAAGCAGCCTTTGCCACCGCGTGATGGTGAGCCGGCCAAAGCGGGGCCCACTGCTGCACCTGAAGACAAAAAGGCCGCTCCGACACCGCCTCCCAAGCCTGAACCACCTAAAGTTGCCGCCGCTCCTGCCGAAGCGAAAAAGAGCGTGCCGGCAAAGTCGGCGGCGCCGGCTGTCAAGCCTGCCCCTGCTGCTAAGCCGGAACCGTCAAAAGCATCGGCGGCTGAAGAAAAGAAACCACCGGTTGCGGACAGGAAGAAGCCGGAGCCGGAAAAGAAGGCAGTAACGGCAGCTGCGAAGGAACCGGCGAAAAAAACGGCTGAGGTACCCAAACAGCAAGCCGCTGTTGCCGCTAAACCCTCGAAGAGCGTAGCTAAAGCGGACAAAAAGCCCGCTGGTCCAGCTTCAGGCCGTTGGATTGTGCTGGTCGGCAATTATGTACTGGAAGAGGCCATGGCAGTAGATCTTGCCAAGGTGCGAAAGGCTGGTCTGGAGGCCTCAGTCAAACCGGGAATCCGGAAAAAGGCCACCATGAACCGGCTGTATCTGGCTGAGTTCGACGATCGCACTGCGGCGCAAACGGAACTCGACAGGCTCAAGCGGAGCACGTCCGATGCCTTCATCCTCGATCACGGCGGCAAACACGCCGTGTATGCCGGATCCTATCTGCTGGAGTCCCGGGCCGCATCTGAAAGAGAGCGCCTGGGCGAGGCCGGTTTCCGGCTTACGCTCAAACGGGCCGATGTCGCCATCCCCTCCCGCAGCCTGACAGCGGGGGTGTACACCGACCGTAAGGCCGCTGAAGAAGCACTGAACAAACTTAGAAACGCCGGTCTCAAGGCGACACTAACCCACTGAAAGCGGTCCATGCTTGAAACCGTAAAGCTTTCCATTTCTCCCCGTGTCGCCCAGTATGTGCGGCCGGGGACTGACGCCAGCAGCAAGCTCGCCGGTCTCGAGGCGTGCGCGCAGTTTTCTTCCTCGGACCGGCTCATGCTTGCGTTCTGTTTGTCAAAAGATGCCGACCTGGCGGTTAAGGAGGCGGCACAGGCTGTTTTTGCTGGCATGCCTGACGAAGTTCCGATCGATTACACTACTACGGCGAACCCCCATCCCGCCGTGCTGGACGCGATTGCACGGTCACATCACCACAAGCCGGCAGTTGTTGACGCCCTGCTGAAGTCGCATGCCCTGTCGCCTCCTGCCAGAGCTTTTCTGGAAGGTGTTGCCGCCGCCCAAGCGCCGACTCCTGTGTCCGAACCTTTCGCGGAACCTTTGCCGCGGGTGGAGCTCAACGCCGACAACGCTGACATTGAGGCCCACGAAGGCCTTGAGGAACCGGAAGAATTGACTGAAGATGAGGGGCCGGGCGAGGCTGATAGTGATGGAGAGGAATTTCTCAGCAAATACAAGATGGCCCAGATCATGGGTATCGCAGAAAAAATCAAAATGGCCTTGTCTGGTGACAAGGAATGGCGTTCGATCCTGATAAAGGACGCCAACAAGCTGGTATCGGGTAGCGTGATCAAAAATCCGCGTATCACAGAAGCGGAGATCTTGGCATTACTGAAGTCTGGCGTCCAGAATGATGAAATCATGCGCCTGATCTGTGCCAACAAGGAGTGGGTCAAGAATTATCAGATTCGCAAGGCATTGGTCGATAATCCGCGCACACCTCCCCAGAATGCGCTGCGTTACCTTTCCACCATGGGAGATAAGGATCTGGCGAACTATGCCAAAAGCAAAAACGTTGCATCGCTTATCTCCACCCAAGCCAAACGTTTGATACTCAGCAAGAAAAAATAGGTGAGACAATTGTGCCGAAGCGTCATGCAGTACGTGGGCTTGTAACGATTCGCAGCATGCCGGCTCAACAAATTTGTTGCATCGCATTGATAATAGCTAGGTAACCCAAGATCGGAACAGTATGGCACTTATCAACCACGCCAAGCGTGAAATCAACGCCAAGATCGTGTATTACGGCCCGGGGAACTCCGGTAAGAGCACCTCAGTGCGTTATATTTACGATCGAATCAAGCCGTCGCTCCGGGGTGAGCTGAAGCAACAGGCCGCGGGGGCTGATGCATTGCTGTTCTTCGATTTCAGCCCCTTCGAACAGCTCATGTTCGGCGGTTATCGGATCAGGCTGCACATCTACACGCTGCCCGGACAGGTTGGCAACCCGGCTGCCTGGAAGATGACCCTGAAGGGAGCAGACGCCTTGGTGTTGGTTGCGTCTGCTGACCCAGGCAGTTTGGCGGCATCTCGGGAGTCATTCGCGGTGCTGCGGGATTATCTGACACTCTACGGTGTCGGCCTCCATGACATACCGGCGCTACTTCAGCTGACTCATTGCGATGGTGAGATGGCGGTTGATGCCGTGGCAGCGGCCGATGCCCTTGACCTGCGGGGTGTGCCGGTGCAGACTTCGGTCGCCAGTCGGGGCGAAGGCGTGCTTGAAGCGTTGTCGCATGTGTCACGGGAAGTGATGGCGCGGATCAGCACCGACAGCTCATTGCATGACGATGGCCCCATGGTGGCTCGGCAACCGGAAGTGTCTCCTTTGGTCGAGGAGGCTGCCATGGCTGGCCACGAGGAAGAGGAGGTCATCGCCCCACCCACGGCAATTACCCTCGCAGAGGCGGATGGCCAAGGTGGACAGCCGTCCGTTCGTATCGCCGGAACCCCCATGGTGAGTGAAAACGGAGAAGTCGTCATCCCGCTCGAAGTGGGGGGGGGCGAGGAGTCCCGCAGGATCGTCCTGAAGCTTACCGTGGCGGCAGGTTGAGGAGGCGTACATGTTGCCGATCGACTATGACCTGCAAATGATAGGTCGCATACTCCTGGCCTCGCTGCTTGGCGCCCTGATTGGGCTGGAGCGGGAAATTCACGGCCGGACGGCCGGTTTCAGGACCCATTTGCTGGTCTCACTCGGTTCGGCCCTGTTTGTGGCTGTGTCGATAGCGTTTTATCGAGTTTACGGTAATTTCAGCGGTTCAGCCGCCATTGGCGTCGACCCTGGTCGCGTCGCGGCTCAGGTGGTGGTGGGCATCGGTTTTTTGGGGGGCGGGGCAATCATCAGGGAACAGTCGTCGGTGAGGGGCTTGACCACTGCCGCCTGCCTTTGGGTTGCGGCTGCAGTAGGTGTGGCTTGCGGCATGGGGCTTTTCGTTCTCTCGGCGGTCGTCACCGGTGTCGCCTTGGTCAGCCTCATCGCTCTGAAAAAGATCGAAGGGCGTCTTTCCCGGGACAGCTATGCGCTATTGACGGTCAATAGCGACGACCTGGACGGACAACTGGCGAGGATTACGGAGGCGATCGAAGCGTGCGGGCTCGAAATCACGCCGGTCGGTATGGAGCGTCGCCCGGTTTCCGGCCATTTGGTGTGTGAGTTCCAGGTAAAGACGCACGGCCGTGACTTGGCGACGGAAACACTCGACCGGGTGTCAGCGCTCAGTGGCATCCGTGATGTGAGTATCAGGTTGAAAGCGGCTGCGTGAACAGTGCCGGGAATGAAACAGTCGGGGGATGAGAAACGGCACTGCCTGGCGATAGAGACGGTAGGCGTCCCCGTACGCTTCTGTCAGGCGCTGCTCTTCAATCAGGGCACCGATGCAGAAGTAGGCAGACGACAGCAGAGCCAGCGATAACCACGGCACCGTCATAACCGGGTTCAAGAACAGGAAAACGATTGCCAAAGTATACAGTGGGTGCCGGACGACAGCATAATATCCGCTGGTTACGAGGCGTTGAGGCTGTGCCATCGCAGCAGGAAGCCCAAGAAACGATGCCATCCCGGTGCGCCGGAGGCAATCCGCCATCATCAACAGGAGCACCAGTTGCACGCCATACATGACCAAGCTCCAGATGCCCGGAATCACGTACAGCACGTCCGACGAGTGAAATGCGGTCATGACCCAGGCAAACATCATGAGGGATACGATGTTGTACACAAGCCGATAGTAGCCGGGCTCTCGTTTTCCGAACAGCCGCTTGAACCAGTTTGTCGCACACAGCGAATGCAGTACAGCGAAGAGGATGAAACGAAATATGAAGTGAGCGTAGTCGGGCAGATTTTCCTCCAGTCCTGCCAAATTTGACTCTTTACCAATACCTGCTTGTATACCCAAATGCAACATGCTATATAGCGCTGGTAGCGTTTACGAATCAGGGAGGTTTTTCTGATGGCAGTGATTACGATTTCGCGTGAAATGGGAACAGGTGCCTACCATATCGCGGAAGAGGTAGCAAAGAGGCTGAAATATACGCTTGTTGACGGAGCCAGGATCAGTGCGAATGCGAGCAAATACGGATTGTCGGCCGATATGCTCCAGGTCGTGGACGAAAAACCGCCATCCTACATCACGGCCGAAGATCGCAAACGGGCTGCAGCGCTCAATACGATCGAACTGGTGCTTCTCGATTTCGCCCGCAAGGGCAATGTGATCCTTTATGGCCGAGGCGGCCAGGATCTACTGAAGGGATGCGGCAATGTGTTGCGTTTGAGGTTTATCGCCGATTTCGAGGAACGAGCCGAACGCTTCGCCGAGCGCGAATGGATCGACCCGGATATGGCACGTTCGATGATCCGTCGCAGCGACCACCAGCGAGGCGGTTTCATTCATTTTTACTTTGATCGCGACTGGAATGACCCATTGGGATACGATCTGGTCTTCAACACTTCGCGCATGTCGGAGGAGGCAATTGTCGAATGCATCGTGGCCGCCGCCAAGGATCCGGCACTTAAAGAGGCCGACAAAGGTGCCGTGGAACTGATTGACAACATGGTCTTGACGAAAAAAATCGAGACCGCCTTGCTGAATTCGAACGATCTCGACTACCGCCCCTTCACTATCGAGGCCGATAAAGGGATTGCTCATCTGAGCGGCTATATTGGATCAGAAGAGGAAAAGAAAGCAGCCTTGAAAATAGTGGAGTCAATCAAAGGGGTAAAGGGCGTGCGCGCCGACATTCAGGTAGTGAACTACAAGGCCTACAAGGATAAGAGCTGAGTATTGTGCTTACGTGGTCAGGGGGAGCATGAACAGCGCCCCTGGTTTCGTTGTGCCATGAGCTTGAGCAAAGGGGTGAGCAGGGAGCCGTCGAAGCGGATTCCTCCTCGCCCCTTTCCCATTTCCAGGCCCGGCTCAATCCCGTGAAAATCAGATCCGGCGGTGATCAACAGCCTGCGTTCCAACGCCAGCCGGCGCAAAAATTCCATATCGTCGGGTTGTGCCTGGTTGTTGAATACCTCGAGACCGTCGAGCCCCAATCCGATGAGTGATTCCGTGAGCTGGCGCAGCAGAGAACGGTCGCCGGTGATGCTGGTCGGGTGGGCGAGCACCGCTACACCTCCAATGCTCCTGATTTCCTGGATGGCGTCTTCTATGGGCCAGTATGCCTTGGGAATGTTGCATGGCACCAGGTAACGTCGAAAAGCGTCTTCCACCGAAGAAGCATGGCCTGCTCCGAGCAGTGCCCGTGCGATGTGCGGCCGGCCGACAGTGTCACGGGCATGCATTTGCACTTCGGTCCGCCCAAGTGGGGTTCTGCCCTCGCACATTAACTGCTCGTTGACGCGTTCAAGTATTCGGTCATTTCTCCGTAGCCGCGCTTCCCGAAACCGCTCCAGTCTTCCGAGGAAGTCGGCATCGGCGAAATCAATACCATAGCCGAGCAGGTGCACGTCGTGCCACTCCTTGAACTGCACTGACAACTCCACCGCCGGTATGACTTCAACCTCGCGTTGTCTGCCTGCCCCCATGCCGGCCGCAACGCCTGCAACGGTATCGTGGTCAGCAATGGCCAGTGTGGCAATCCCGGATGAGGCCGCCATGTCTATTATTTCAGCAGGGGTAAACGCCCCGTCCGAGTAGTTGGTGTGAACATGCAAGTCAATACCCGATATGATCATGCCCCCATAGTACTCCCGGGATGGGGAAAGTAAAAGTGCTATTGCAAGGGGGGTTAGCTTTGGCTAGGATACTGACTGTGACCCATGAAGACATACATAAGGTTATTGCCATCCTGCGGGAGGAGCGCCTTGGGTGGCGCACACCGGCGGTAACGGAGGTGTCGGCATCGGAGCGAAGCCCTTTCAAGGTTCTGGTTTCCTGTGTCATCTCACTCCGGACCAAGGACGAAGTTACTGCTGCAGCCTCGTCGCGCTTGTTTGCCCAGGCATCGACCCCGCAACAGCTGGCCATGCTTGGAGTGGCCGAAATCGCTCGGTTGATCTATCCGGCTGGTTTCTACCGCGTCAAGGCCGAGCAGCTGCATAGCTTGTCAGAGCGTCTGTGCAATGAATTTGGCGGAGAGGTGCCTGATACTCTCGAGCGTTTGCTGGAATTCAAGGGGGTAGGTCGCAAAACGGCCAATCTGGTGCTGACGCTCGGGTTCGGCAAGCCCGGAATATGCGTGGACACCCATGTGCACCGCATCTGTAATCGTTGGGGTTATGTCAGTACCTCGACTCCCGAGCAAACCGAGCTGGCTTTGCGCCGCCAACTGCCGGGTGAGTACTGGATTGAAATAAACGATCTTTTGGTGGCGTTTGGCCAGAACCTCTGCCATCCCGTATCGCCGCGGTGTTCCCGCTGTCCCTTGACAGTTCTCTGTCCGCGTGCAGGGGTATGCACGTCCCGGTAGTTTCGAATGGTTGGCATTTGTTTTATAATTGTTCAAACAGGTGAAAATGTCAGTTGCCAGCAACAATATTTGTGTGTAAAATCCTTAAAAATTCACTGAAAACATTATTTTATTCCAGGAGGATCATATGCTGAGAAAGATTGGTTTCATCGGGCTGGGAACTGTCGGCAAACATATGGCAGCAAATCTGACCAAGGGCGCGTATGAATTGACGGTTTTTGATACCAGTCCCGCAGCCGTTGCAGAGCTTGTCGCACTCGGCGCCGCCGGTGCCGCTTCGGCGGCCGAGGCCGCCAAAGGGCGCGATCTCGTGATTGCCATCGTGCCCGAGGGGGACGAACTGGGCAACCTGTTTTTCGGGCCTACCGGCATCCTTGCCGGGGTCGAACACGGTACGATTCTGGCAGATATGGGGGGGCACTCGCTGGAAACAACCCTTAAAATGGCCGACGAGTGCGCCCGCAAGCAGGTGCAGTATCTGGATGCACCTGTGTGGGGAAGTAAGGACCACGCAGCCAACGGCTTGATGACCATCATCACCGGTGGGGACCCCTCGCTGGCTGGAAAATGCCGTGAACCGTTTTCGTTCTTCGGCCTCAATACGATTCATGTCGGCCAGATCGGCGATGCCACCAAGATGAAATTCATCGTCAATCTGGTGCAGGCGGAGCTGGTGCAAGTGTTGGCAGAAGGTCTCGTGTTCGGGGAGAAGATGGGCTTCAATGCCGACAAAATTCTGGAAGTGCTCGACACCCGTGGCGTTGCTTCGCCGCTTTTTCATTCCAAGGGGCGCGCCATGGCCCGCGGGGATTTCTCCCGCAGCCTGGCCCTCAAGTATGTCCACGAGCAGTTGCATCTGGTCATGAATGCGGCAAAACTGGTCGGGCTCAATCTTCCTGCGGCCGAAGCCGCTATTAAAGTCTATGAGAAGGGTGTCGAGGCAGGCTGGGGCGAAGAGGATTTCTCGGCGGTTATCAAGGTGCTGCGCAAATAAGATTCTCAACATTAGGCGTCCGTCAGTGAGAAAAGGCGTTCCTGTGAACGCCTTTTCCTTTCCCAAGGAGAATGCCATGAGTACATCGTTTAGACCCCGGCCGGTATATGTGGCGGCATCATGGATGGCCCCGGTCGGCCGTTACAGCGGCAAGGAGGGGGAGCGGGAACGCCTCTCGTTTCTGGAAATGGCGGAGCGAAGTGGTGAGGTGTTTTCCGGCAGCCCGGTGCGCCGGCGCGATATCGAGGCGGTTGTGGTGGGAAGCCAGAACCCGGCCGCCTTTTCCGCTGTTGACAATACCGCTGCCAAAATTGCCGGCATACTCGGTATTTCCGGGGCCAGATCGGTGTTGGTCGATACGGCGTCGTCATCGGGCGCCTCCGCCTTCGAAAGTGCCTACCTGGAAGTCGCGTCAGGCCGGCACGACCATGTGGTGGCCATCGGCATTCAGAAGATGAGTGATGCTTCAACGCTCGAGTCTACCCGCATCATCGCCGGGGTGATCGACCGGGATGAGGCGGAATTTGGCCTGACCATGCCCGCATGCGGGGCACTGGTGGCCCGGGCCCTCAAGGAGCGCCTCGAACTGACCGACGAGGAGTGGACCGCCTATTCGGCGCTGTTGACCGGCCGAAGTCAGCGTTTCGCGGCCGCCAATCCCGAGGCCCATCTCCATTTTCCTCTTGAGATCGACGAGTACTATCGTCAGATCGCCAATGGCAAAAATTACCGTTATTGGTATCCATTGCGTTATCACGATTTCTGCCCCATGTCCGACGGCGTGGCCGCGGTTATTCTTACCTCAAAACCCCAAGATGTGCTGGTAAGCGGTGTAGGGAGTGCCACCGACATCCCCACCATTGCGGACCGCAATTATTTCCATTCGTTTCCGGCCACGGTTATTGCCGCAGGGATTGCCTACGGCATGGCCGGTTTAAAGAATGTGCGGTCTCTCGAAGGACGACTGCATGTCAATATGCATGATCCCTTCAACGGATTTGGTCCTATCAATCTGGTTGACTTGGGGATTGTCAGCCGGAACAGGTTGATGGATGCACTGCTCGATGATACTCTGACCGGTTCGGCCGGCCGCTTTCCGACCAATCTGACCGGGGGGCTCAAGGGACGCGGCCATCCGTTGGGAGCCACTGGCATGATCCAGATCGTGGAAAATCATCGCATGATCTGCGAAGGGGCATTTGCCGCTGGCTTGTCCCATTCAATTGGCGGGCCGATCAACAACAATGTCGTAACACTTCTTGAACGCAGCGATCATTATCACCGCCGGTCCCATGAGCCATTCAAGCCGTGGGGGCTGCCCTCCTTGGGACGTCTCAAGCCCAAGCAGGTTACTCTGGATGCCGTCCTGTCGCCGGGATCGCCCGTCGAAGGCGAGTTTGTGACGTCAACAGCCCGCTTCGATTACCGCAGTGGCCGACCCGAGGCGGTGATACTCATATTCTCCTGCCGTTTTCAAGGTAGTAGCTACAATTTTCTCTTCGGGATCGATGGCGAATACTACGAACAGGTTGCCCAGTTTTCCGCCGGCGAGCCTTTATCGCTCGAGCGTTTGAACGGTGCCATTTCGATCAATAGAATACCGATCAGGAAGTTCTATGCGCGCACCATCAACGGTCTGGTGGAATTGGCTGGCAGCGGTTGGAGAAAATTGACCGGGAAAGGGTAGGGGAGACGCGGCTATGCGCCTGTCTGTATGCAGCATCATACTCGTAGTGTTATGCTGTGTGGTGCCGTTGCCCGCCTGTGCTGCGGCTGTGCCGGAAGGGTACGAAGGCCTCTCCTGGGGCAGCCGTCTGGAGCAGGTGCAGCAGCGGTTTCCTCGCGGAACGCTGGTGCGGTTGGGCACGGAGATCATCTACAAACAGATAAACCCCAGCCCCTCGGTCGCTCGCCGGACATTTGGCCTGAAGAATGGCAAGTTGCACATGGTCTCGCTCTCGCTTGCTCCCCGTCATGTCAAGCGTCTCGGCATCGAAAATCTCCTTGCCGCCCACCTCAAAAACTACGGACCGGGACAGGTGGATCGCAGTCGGGCACCGTACATGCTTACGTGGGTGTGGGGTGGTGGGAACACTAAAATGACCTTGATGTATGCCCCTCGTCAGCCAGAGATGACGGTGCTCATGTATGAACAAGCCGCCGCGATGCCTCAAGATGAAGTGGCGATTCCATAACGTCATCGGGTTGATTTTTGACAGATCTGGTGTTATAGTGTTAGCAGTCGCTTGGCAAGAGTGCTAACACTGATACGAGTAGGAGGAGATGCAGCATGATCGCTCGGTTGCCGGTAGTAGCAGACAGCTTGACGCTGTATCTGTCGGAAATTCGCAAATTTCCTGTATTGTCGGAAGAGGAGGAACAGCGGTTCGCGATCAAGTTTTTTGAAGAAAAGGATCTTGAGGCGGCCCACACGCTGATTACCGCCAATTTGCGCTTTGTCGTAAAAATCGCATCGGAATATCGCCATTATGGCATGAAAATGCTGGACCTCATTCAGGAAGGTAATGTGGGGCTTATGATGGCAGTGCGCAAATTCAATCCCTATCGGGGTATCAGGCTGATTTCCTATGCGGTCTGGTGGATTCGCGCCTACATCCAGAACCACATTATATCTGCTTGGAGCCTGCTGAAAATCGGCACCACGCAGGCTCAGCGCAAGTTGTTTTTCAAGCTGCGTGAGGCCAAAGAAGCGATACGCCGGCTGGGGGGTGATGACAGCTCGCATGCAACGGCACTGTCTCTGGACGTGGCCGATCAAGATGTGATCGAGATGGAACAGCGCCTGCAGCGAGAGGCGTCCCTTGACGCCGAGATCCCATGCGGTGACGGCTTGACGCTGCTGGAGAGTCTGGCGGACGATCGGCTGAACCAAGAGGAGTCGCTGGCCGAATTGCAGGAACAGCACCAGCTCAAGCAGCATATTGCCCGTGCTTTGGTCGGCTTGAATGAAAAAGAACGATACATCATTGAAAACCGCATTACGGCGGATGCCCCGCTCACCCTGCAGGAAATCGCCAGCCATTTTGGTATTTCCCGTGAGCGTGTGCGTCAGATAGAGGAGGGGGCGCTGCGCAAGATGAAAAATCTGCTGCTCCCGGCATTGAGCCCCGCGTGAGCGGAATGCATAGAAGTGGTAATGCGCCATCTGTAGCCGCAGATGGCGCATGATTTTTTTTTGTGCCTAAAAAAAACTTGACAAATATTCCCACTTGCTTTAAATAAACAAATTCCGTTGCAGATTGCCGAGCTGAAGTCCGTGTGCTGGCGTAGCTCAATTGGCAGAGCAGCTGACTTGTAATCAGCAGGTTGCGGGTTCGAGTCCCATCGCCAGCTCCATAGGAATAAAGAGTGGCCTTGTTGCATCCGTTCTCCCTGGAGGGATTCCCGAGCGGCCAAAGGGAACAGACTGTAAATCTGTCGTCAGCGACTTCGGAGGTTCGAATCCTCCTCCCTCCACCATAAAAATCATCGGAAGCTGGCAGTGGGCAGGATCCAGGAGACTTCGGTCGAATGAACTGGTCAGTGCGCT
>Ga0334722_10002786_pt1 | contig 19350 bp, 24 predicted proteins | sample C3_bottom_MG_FD_207210 | JGI IMG/M metagenome (GOLD analysis project Ga0334722, IMG submission 207210) | Sediment microbial communities from Yellowstone Lake, YNP, Wyoming, USA - C3_bottom | ecosystem: Environmental > Aquatic > Freshwater > Lake > Sediment | place: USA: Wyoming | collected...
AATCCCCTCCCATAAAGGGAGGGGAGGTTTATAACTCCCTCTCCCCTTGTGGGAGAGGGGCGGGGAGAGGGGAAAACAAGCGCTGCAATTCCTTATCTGATAAAACTGATATTTGCAGGTATGATTTTATCATTGTTCCCACGCTCCCACGGAGACCGTGGGAACGATAGAAAAAACCTTAAATTAGCGCCATTCTATTGTGTCACCGGAACTCCCATGATCTTATGCGGAATGAGAAAGACAGCAAGCACTACCCCTGAGGACACTTACAGATGAAAGAATTCTTCCAGCACGACATGGCTCTCGTGGAGAGTGATAAGATCGGCAAGGATACCCGCATCTGGGCCTTTGCCCATATCCTGCCCGGCGCCACGATCGGCAGTAATTGCAACATCTGCGACCATGTCTTTATTGAAAATGACGTGATCATCGGCAACCGGGTCACGGCTTGTGAGGGGAGATAGGTATCCTGTCCCCGGAATTAACGCCGGGGCTGACCCCTTTTACCCTTTGTATGTTATACAGCCATGCGTTATATTTACTGCAAATCAGAAAACAATAAGGGTTGATATGGCAAGCCTGACTATTCACAACATTGATCCAAGCCTTAAATCTGCCGCCTTGGAAATCATGAAACAGCATGGCATGACTGCTAAGGATACCATTTCTGCGTTCCTGGACAAGATGGTCAGCGATCACCGTAAAACCGGAGATAGTTGTTTCTGTTGTAATCTGGAGCTGAACAAAGAGACAAAACGTGACCTCCGGGAGGCCAAAACCGGTAAAGTTCATTACACCTCAAGCGACGACACAGATGAGCTTTTCGCAAAACTGGGGATCTGATGCTTGCCGTAGTTTACAGAAACAAGTTCAAAAAAAATCTTGACCTCATGATCCGAAGAGGAAAAGACCCGGAAAACATCAAGCGAGTGATTATTGCGCTTGCCAACGGCCAACCTCTTGATCCAAAACATAGAAACCATTCTCTAACTGGTAATTTTAGCGGATTTCACGACTGCCATATTGATCCTGACTGGGTCTTAATATACCGAATTGAAGCAGATAAGCTCTATCTTGAAAGAACCGGCTCTCATAGCGATCTTTTCAAATAACATCGCGACCCTGTTGAGGAAAGATTACAGCGTCAGTACAGTTACCGCCACCGGAGTTCCCCGCAAGGAATTAGAAAGATAGCAAGCAGCGTCCCCTCTGAACCCCGAAGTTCACATTATCAACCAAGTTGATGGTTATAGCTTATGAAAGAATTTTTCCAGCACGACATGGCTCTCGTGGAGAGTGAAAAGATCGGTAAGGATACCCGCATCTGGGCCTTTGCCCATATCCTGCCCGGCGCTACAATCGGCAGTAATTGCAACATCTGCGACCATGTCTTTTTTGAAAATGACGTGATCATCGGCAACCGGGTCACGTCAGCAGAACTCGCCTAACTGTTTCTACAAGGAGAGATGAGATGCAAAAGGTAATCGCAATAAACTGTCCGCAAGAAATCTTGCTCGGCTTGCATTTGGACGCAGATCAATTTGCAGAGACTGTGAAGCTCCAGGCAGCCATTGCTCTATTCCGCGATGGCAAACTCACCTCGGGGATGGCTGCTCGTTGGTTAAACATGCCTCGGGTACATTTTCTCCTGAAAGCCATGCAAGAAGGCGCAGTCACTTTGCTGCAGAACAGCGAGGATGACTTTACCCGAGAGACCTCGCTGTTATGATCATCTACTCCAATACCACGCCATTTATTGCGCTTTCCTCCATAGACCAATTGGAACTGCTGCCTAAAATATTTGGCCAGGTACACGTTGCCAAAGCAGTTATTGACGAATGTGCGGAAAGCGGGAGGATTATCGTTCCAGATATTACCAAACTTGGTTGGGTGATTCCTGTTGACGATGAAATGGATGCCGCGCTAACGGTATTGTTTGAGCTTGATCGAGGAGAGAAACAAACTATTCTCCTTGCCAAGAAATACCAAGCAGACAAAGTCATCATAGATGAACGAATGGGGCGTAGGATTGCCGAATATTTAGAGCTAAACGTAGTGGGGACATTAGGTGTGCTTGCCAAGGGAAAGAAGCTTGGCTTGATAAAATCTTTTCGAGATTCCGCAGTGGATATGCAAAGCCAAGGTATTTACTACAATACCGGGCTGGTTCAGCGCATAGCCACACAATTGGGTGAGTAACCATTGCCCGAAACAATATCCTTCAGGTACTTGAAGCGGCAATGGCATTGTGACCTGAGACAGATCGTGAGCTAGTCAACTGATCAAATACACTCCCAACTGTCTCTCCGATTTGGCGGCTCAAAAACAAACAGTAAATTTTTGATTAGTCAAACTTCCCGCAACATCTGCACCGCAAGACAGTGCTGGGAAAAGCCCCAGACTAGCCCTGCCTTTCACGCCGAAACAAATCAAATGGGCAACTATATTCTTGAGAAAAGAAACTGTTTCCGATATGCTAGCTAATTCTTTGATCAGCAGCGATTGCCAACCCTTACGCGGGTTTCTTTTGTTTTTAGCGGGCATTTTTGGGAAAGAATGAATTGCGGTCAAGGAATCAGAAATTTAGTGGGGAGATAAGTATCCTGTCCCCGGAATTACCGGAATTACTCCTGATTCCCCACCCTCCCCTCAATCCCCTCCCATAAGGGGAGGGGAGGCTTTATCACTCCCTCTCCCCTTGTGGGAGAGGGGTGGGGAGAGGGGAAAACAAGCGCTGCAATTCCTTATCTGATAAAACTGATATTTGCAGGTATGATTTTATCATTGTTCCCACGCTCCCACGGAGACCGTGGGAACGATAGAAAAAACCTTAAATTAGCGCCATTCTATTGTGTCACCGGAACTCCCATGATCTTATGCGGAATGAGAAAGACAGCAAGCAACGCCCCTGAGGACCACTTACAGATGAAAGAATTCTTCCAGCATGACATGGCTCTCGTGGAGAGTGAAAAGATCGGCAAGGATACCCGCATCTGGGCCTTTGCCCATATCCTGCCCGGCGCTACAATCGGCAGCAATTGCAACATCTGCGACCATGTCTTTATTGAAAATGACGTGATCATCGGCAACCGGGTCACGGTTAGTGCGGGGAGATAGGTATCCCCAGAACTCTCGCTAGAAACAAACTCAAGCTATTTTTTGATGGAGGAATGCACCATGATGTTTCATGTGACGTTGGATGTGGCGGAAGACGGCTGGATTGTGGCTGAATGCCCTGCTCTGCCCGGTTGCGTGTCTCAGGGAAAGGACGAGGAAGAGGCACTTGAGAATATCAAGGAAGCTATTACCGCCTGGTTGTGGGCTGAAGACCAGAAAGCATTAGCAGCTTTGCCGCCCCGTCCGCACGACCATTTAGCGGTCATGGTAGCGGTGTAGAATGGGTAGACTGGGGAACATCTCCGGGAAACAGGCGGCCAAGGCTTTTCAGAAAGACGGGTGGTATATTCTTGGCCAGGTAGGAAGTCATCTCATGATGAGCAAGGCCGGGCTGCGTGTGAACCTCTCAGTTCCACAGCACAAGGAACTATCCGTCGGCACATTGCGGGCGTTGATCCGTAATGCTGGCTTGACAGTAGATGAGTTTTTGGAGTTGTTAAAATAAGCACAGTAGAGCTTCACTTGGAACACGAAACTGCACAAGTTGATGGTAATTACAGATGAATGAATTCTTCCAGCACGACATGGCTCTCGTGGAGAGTGAAAAGATCGGCAAGGACACCCGCATCTGGGCCTTTGTCCATATCCTGCCCGGCGCTACAATCGGCAGTAATTGCAACATCTGCGACCATGTCTTTATTGAAAATGACGTGATCATCGGGGACCGGGTCACGGTTAAGTGCGGGGTGCAGCTTTGGGATGGAGTACGGATTGAAGATGATGTTTGCATTGGCCCAAATGCGACTTTCACCAACGACAAATTCCCGCGGAGTAAAAGTGATTTTGAACTTTTAGGTATATGCGTCAAGAAAGGAGCCACAATAGGAGCAAACGCGACAATCTTGCCTGGAATTACCATAGGTGAAAATGCCATGGTCGGCGCTGGTGCTGTAGTAACCAAGGATGTACCATCCAATGTACTTGTTGTTGGCAACCCTGCCCAAATTATTAAAGCACTCTAGGTACAGCAACAATGGCACTGAGTGATTGCAGAATAATTGAACTACCAAAAATTACTGACCCACGCGGCAACCTGACTTTTATTGAGGGAGGGCGGCACATTCCGTTCGACATCAAGCGGGTATACTATCTATATGATGTTCCAGGCGGTGCCGAACGTGGAGGTCATGCCCACAAGGCATTAAATCAACTGATAATTGCCATGTCTGGCAGTTTTGATGTTGTTTTGGATGATGGTCATGCAAAAAAACGATTTCACTTGAATCGTTCATACTACGGGTTATATGTCTGTCCAATGTTGTGGCGAGAGCTTGATAACTTTTCTTCAGGATCAGTTTGCATGGTATTGGCCTCAAATATATATGAAGAATCAGATTATTATCGCGATTACAATGAATACCTAGCCGCATTATCAGCTCCGAGGTCATAATGCCCGTTCCCTTCCTTGATCTTCACGCCACTTACCTCGAACTTCAACCGGAAATTGATCACGCAATCAAGCGCGTGCTTGACTCGGGCTGGTACATTCTCGGCGAAGAAGTCGATGCCTTCGAACAAGAGTACGCGACCTATTGCGAAGCGAAACAATGCGTGGGGGTTGCGAATGGCCTGGATGCCTTGCATCTGGCCTTGCTGGCTTTGGGTGTGGTTGCCGGTGATGAAGTCATCGTCCCGAGCAATACCTACATCGCCACTTGGCTGGCGGTCAGCCAGTGTGGGGCAACGCCGATTCCCGTCGAGCCGGATGCCGCGACTTATAACATTGATCCCACCCGTATTGAAGCCGCGATTACCCCACGCACCAAAGTCATTCTGCCCGTGCATTTGTACGGGCAGCCAGCCGACATGGATCCGATTTTAGCGATTGCCCGCAAACATGGCTTAAAGGTGCTGGAAGATGGTGCCCAGGCACACGGTGCCCGCTACAAGGGCAAGCGGCTCGGGGCGCATGGTGATGTGGTGGCCTGGAGCTTTTACCCCGGTAAGAATCTCGGGGCCTTTGGTGATGGTGGCGCCATCACCACCGGTGATACCGAAACCGCCGAGCGCATTCGTGTGCTGCGCAACTATGGTTCGCGGGTAAAATACGTCAACGAGGTACGCGGCTTTAATAGTCGTCTCGATCCGATCCAGGCCGCCACATTGCGCGTTAAACTAAAGGTGTTAGATGCCTGGAATGCCCGGCGGGCAGAGATTGCCAACCACTATCAAACCGGGCTGGCCAATACCGGCCTTAGCTTGCCTTCCGTGCCTGAATGGGCGAAACCGGCATGGCATTTGTATGTGGTGCAGCATCCACGGCGTGATGCCTTGCAAGAAAAACTGGGTGAAGCAGGTATATCCACGTTGATCCACTACCCTATTCCTCCTCATTTACAGCAAGCGTATGCCGCAGCAGGTTTTGCCAAAGGACAGTTCCCGATTGCAGAAAAGATGGCTCAGCAATTGCTCAGCTTACCGATGGGGCCGCACTTGGCTGAGCCTGGGCAATTGAGTGTCATAAGCGCAGTGCAGAGTACCCTTCTCGCCTGATGGAAATAGCTACCAAAGCCAGCCCGGAAAGCGGTAGTTACCGCAGCATCCTGAAATCAACTTCGTTGATCGGCGGGGCCTCGGTCATAAACATGCTGATCAGCATGGTGCGCACCAAATTTGTCGCCATCCTCCTCGGTCCCTCCGGAGTCGGCCTGTTCGGCATGTACGGGCAGATAACTGGCCTGGTCGGGGCTGTTACAGGCATGGGGATCGGTGGCAGCGGCGTACGGCAAGTGGCGGAAGCGGTGGGCAGCAATGATGAAGCGCGGATTGCCCGCACCGTTATTACCTTACGCCGAACGGCCTGGCTGACCGGTGGTCTGGGGCTGCTGGTGATGGTCGGTTTGTGTGTGCCATTTTCGCAGATGACCTTCGGCAGCAACGACTACGCCTGGCCCATTGCGGTTCTTGGCGTCACCCTGCTGACCGGGGCGATTGCCGGCGGTCAGGGGTGCATCATCAACGGCACCCGCCGGATCGGCGACCTGGCCAAGATGAGCATCATCGGTGCGATCAACGGTACGCTGATCAGCATCCCCTGCTTCTATCTGTGGGGGCAAAAGGGGATTGTGCCAAGCATCGTTCTCTCTGCACTTGCCTCCCTGACTACGTCCTGGTGGTTTGCCCGCCGAGTGCCGGTGAAAGTGCTTGATCTACCGTGGCGAGAAAGCTATGGCGAGGCGCGCCAGTTGCTCTTGTTGGGAGCAAGCTTCATGGGGGCCGGGCTGGTGCTCACCTTGAATGATTATCTGATTCGCATTATCATGCTGCGGCAGTTTGGCCTTGCCGAGGTTGGTATCTACCAGGCGGCCTTCGGCCTCTCCGGCATCTTGGTCGGGTTCGTACTTGGGGCGATGGGGGCCGATTACTACCCGAGATTGACTGCTGTTGCCAACGACAACGCCAGCGTGCATCGGATGGTCAACGAGCAGTCCCAAATCTCAATTTTACTTGCACTACCCGGCTTGGCGGCGATGATGATCTTTGCTCCGCTCATCATCAAGCTCTTTTATGCCGCGACATTTGCCACAGCGGTGCCCATACTGCGCTGGTGCATCCTGGGGATTCTCGGACGGGTCTTTTCCTGGCCGATAGGATTTGTTATGCTGGCAAAAGGGGCGGGAAGGGTCTTTTTAATTACCGAAATCTGTGCCTGTGTGTTTCAACTCATTGCGGTCTTCTTTTTAATACGGATTTGGGGGCTCGAAGGCGCGGGCATTGCCTTTATGTTGATGTATATTTTTTACACGGGCTTGATGCTCTTTGTCATGCGCAAGCTGGTTGGGGCTACCTGGGACCAGCACAGCCTGAAACTGACACTGATTGCAACGGTGGTCATGGTGTTGCTTATGCTTAACTGTAGGTTGAATCAGCAGATTCTATCTGCTTGGGCAATCAATCTGACAATCTTATTGGTAACTTCCTGGTTATGTCTGCAGCAATTAGCGCGGACTTCTGGCGTGACGTGGCAGGCAATTTGCCAAAAAATTAAAAGCAGAACCACATGACATGTGCATTACAAAACATCAAAATAGCACCAAATACTCAGACAAAAAGCCTCTCGTCTCTTTCTGCCTATTAGCCTATAACCAAGAAAAATATATCAAAGATGCCGTCATGGGGGCCTTTGCCCAGACATATTCGCCGCTTGAAATAATTATATCTGATGATTGTTCAACTGACGGTACCTATGATGTTCTCAAAACACTGGTGACAGCTTACAGGGGCCCTCATAGGGTAAAATTATTTAAAAATCCTAAGAACATCGGTATATGTAGCCATGTCAACTTGATGTGGCAACATGCTGGGGGTGAATGGATTTTTGCTGCAGCTGGGGACGATGTGTCCTCAGCAGAACGTGTAGAAAAAGTTATGAACTTAGTAATTCACCATCCAAAACTCAAATTGGTGTTGTCATATCTCAATTTGATCAATGATCAGGGAAATATCAAAGGCATAAATAGGCTTGGGGGCAAACTCACAAGTCAAGGGACACCCTCGTTTTCAACATGGGATATCAATGATAGGATAGCAAACAAAGCTCCAGAATCACACGGTGCTTGTTTTTGCTATTCCAGAGAATTGATTGACCTATTTGACCCATTGCCGGTTGGAGGAGTACATGAAGATAATATAATCAACTGGAGGGCTGAGCTTACAGGTGATTCAGGTATACTACGTGAACCGCTAGTTTCTTATCGTGTGCATCAATTCCAGATAACACACACAGGAGTAACTAAGGACCTACAAAGTTTTGACAATAAACGCATTAAACTTATTCGAGATGGATTACTAACTACAGGACAAAACATTAAAGATTACAATAGGGCGAAAAAATTTATAAAAAACGGGTCCGAATCAGACAATAGGATATTGCATTGGCTCAACAGAAGGGAAAAATATTGCACATCAAGATTAAGATCAATTATGGATCCATGGCCTCAACGCTTGCTCCAATTAATGATAATATTGTTAATGAGGGATGAATTCGGTACTCCCTCACTCGATAATTTTTTGCGTAGTTTCCTACCCAATTACGTGTATTTTACGCTTAAGAAATTCAAACGAATTAATTAAGCACAGTACTCGATCTCTGTCGAATCTATTGCGTAAGAGGCAACTGTATTGAATACCGTTAAAACATTTATCCGTTCTTTCAAGATTTATTGGCGAAGGTTGGCTGGTGATCCGCTGATTAGTTTAGAAGAAATGCCAAATGCCCCTGCGCTATTTCACATTTATCGGACATTATTAGTTACAGGGCATAAAAGAGTAGCTGGTGGATGGGTTTACGAGGATGAATTTTATCCGGATTATCTTACGGTTGGTGGAAATACTTTTGCCATAAGACGGACTGCGCTTAAATACTGCAAGGGAGCAGGGATTGATATCGGAGCATCATATTGGCCCTTACCAGGTAGTTTGCCGATTGACACAGAGACTGGCCCCGGTATCGCAAATAAAATAGAAGATGTCCCTGCGAATTCGCAAGATTTTGTGTTTTCCAGTCATTGCCTTGAACACATCAATGACTGGAATAATGCTTTAGATGTTTGGGTTAGCAAGCTCAAAATGGGGGGCGTTATTTTTTTATATTTATCACATCCCAGTTGCAAGTTCTGGCATTTTTCAAATCCCTTTATGGCAGGAATTCACGCATGGGCACCTACTCCTGAAATTATACGTGAGGAACTAACAAAAAAAGGGTTGAAATATGTTGATTGCGATGATGGCCCAGATCATTTTTACAGTTTTTATGTCTGCGCCAGAAGAAGCATATGAATTGGAGTAACCTATTATACCCAAAAAAGATTTACCAGGCACTCCGGATAGAATCTCATACCTTACTAACCGTTCTGAAGCACGATTACCCCGATATCATGCTTCAGTTCCTTGGTGGTATTGGTGATGAACTGTTACTTAGCTGCGTAGCGCATGAACTTAAGATAAGAAATCAAGCGTTGAAAATATGGCAAGTCTCACCTGCCGCCGAACTATTAAAGAACAATCCTGATTATTCCCAAATATTTAATATGAATGACTGGCAACTTCGTTATTCAAACCTATTAAACCGTCAAAGGATGAAATTAAGATACACTGAGCAACCAGTTGCTGGTGAATATGAAATACCACCTAAAGAACATATACTTGCTTGCTTGTGCCGATCAGTCGGAATTACTGGGGAGATTACAATTCGACCATACTACTATCAGACAGATAATGAGAAAGAATCAGGGCGGTTAGCACCAAGGCAACTGTGTGTGCATAGCATGGGGGCGCATACGCATGAAACATGGATGGGCAATAAGGCATGGTTTCATGACAGATTTCAGAAAGTAGTTGATGGCCTACTTGAGCGCAACAATGGCCTTCGTATAATTCAGGTTGGAGTGGGAAAAGATTATCCTCTGCATAATGTGCTCGATCTACGAGGAAAAACGTCGCTTCGTCAAACAGCTGCTATTTTGAGTCAATCTGAATGTTTGATTGGGACACAAGGATTTCTTGGCCATTTAGCACGAGCCGTCGAATGTAGAAGCGTTATTGTATTTGGAGGTCGTGAACATTCATGGCAGACAGGGTATTCATGTAACGAAAATCTTGACAGTTTTGTCGAGTGCGCTCCTTGCTGGCACTGGAATAAATGCTCTTATGATAAGCAGTGCATGGATATGATCTCTACTGAAGACGTATTGGCCGCTGTCCAGCGGGTTTCAGACCGTCTCAGCGAGCGCCTTGAAACGGATAATTTCACTTTATAAGTTGCAATGATGCTTACAGTGTTTTGAGGCAATATTATTATATTATTTGCAAGCCAATAATAACTACTAAAGTTAATGTAACTTTAGTAGAAAAAATTATAAATGACTTCGAAGAACAAATAGATAACACATTTAAAGCAAATACGGCTTCTATCTTAGAGAACAGCAACGGCTAACACAAATCAATTCGATATATATTCAATATTTATTAATAAAGATGGGAATTTAAATTGTTATCACCTCGACTATTATTTTATTAGATATAATGATTAATCTTAATAAATTACTGAATCTTTTTAACCCGATGATTTTTAATTATTATTGGAAGCAATATCGATTGATCAGAAAACTCAAAGGACGCCTTATAATTAGCTCCTGGCGTCTATCGTTTGAAAATGATGTCAATTTTCATGCCGAAACGGACGCAAGTATTACATTAGGGAGCAAGATATGTCTCAGATCTAACACTGAAATTACTGCATGCTACGGATCATATGTCCTGATCGGCGATAATTTCTTTACAAACAGAAACTGTACAATTGTTTCGAGATATGGCATCACGATTGGTTCGAATTGTATGTTTGGAAACAATGTTTCAGTATACGATCACGATCATATACTGCCATACCCTGACCAAACTCTCAATGATAATGAGTATCAAGGTAGTTCAATAACGATTGGGAACAATGTGTGGCTTGGTGCAAACGTTTTTATAGGGAAAGGAGTCGTCATAGGAGATAATGTAATTATTGGTGCGGGGACTGTAGTTACCAAATCTATACCCGGTAATTCAGTAGCATATTCTACTCGTGAATTGATAGTTAAACCTCGCAGCATATCTAATGAGCGGTCGCCGGGGTATGCAATGAATTTACAATAACAAATCGTTACATCTTTTAGATACCAGCGATTTCTTAGTTATGACCTTTACAACAATTTTAGTGAGTAGTATTTCAGTAATTATTAGCTAATGTGAAGTAATGTCCATAAAAATTCTTATAGTTGGCCAAGGCAATTTATGCGATCACTATGGCGGCGGACAGGTCTACGGCAGAAATCTGATCGCAGGCTTACTTGACAGTGCATATAACGTTGAGTATCTGTCACTCGTTTATTCAACTGTGTCAGTTTCACAGCATCATGTAGAGACGACACTAGGCGTTCTTACACGACAACTTATTCTGCCTGTTTCCTGGAAAGATACGTGCGCTGGTCAATACGCATCGGCTGTTGAGGCTTTAGCGTCAGCCTATCGAGACATTGCACCCGACATCATCCACGTGCATGGCTGGAAAGAACTTGCCTGCCTTGCGGCGGACAAAACAGGCATTCCCTGTGTGGTAACAGCCCATCATGGCGGGATCGTTTGTCCGGCTGGCGCACTGCTTAATCATCGTGACGAGATTTGCAATGTAGCTGCCGACCAAAAAAACTGCCAGCCATGCTGTGTATGCTCCATCCCAGGAGGGAAACTCTGGTTGCCCCTGCTGCGGAAAACACCGTTTGTTGCTCAAATGCGCCTTGGTCGTTGGTTGCGGGCGCACCACTTTTTATACTTTATTACACCGCTTGGCACTCTGGCACTGTCTATTAGCGACAAACTTGCTGCTATCGAGACGCTAGGCAGATATGCCACGCGACTGATAGCACCGTCACGCGCCATACGTGATGCGCTGGTGCGTAACGGCATACCTTCGATCAAGGTTGTCGTTGTATCCCATGGCATACCGTTGCCACAACGACAACCTTTGCGCCCAGATTTGAGGAAAGAGCTGGTGCGTTTCCTGTACGTTGGGCGTATCAGCCACGTGAAGGGGTTGCACGTAATGCTTGAGGCTTTTTCGACACTGCCGCCCGAAGGGTACGAACTGCATATTGTCGGCGGTGCGGTTACTAAGCCAGAGCAACGCTACCTGACAAAACTGCAACAGCGGTACACATCGGTCAATGCCATCTGGCACGGCTTTAGATCACATGAAGTGATACCTCAACATATAGCGGAGTGCGACATGATGGTGCACCCGGCCATCTTTCTAGAAGTTTTTGGTTTAACCATCGCCGAATCCCTCGCTGTCGGCCGACCGGTGATTGCCACGCGATGTGGTGGTGCTGAAGACCAGATACGAGACGGGGAGAACGGCCTACTAGTACCACCTAACGATGCAGTGTCGCTACGGCGGGCAATCAAGTCTATCATTGATGAACCAGCACGCCTTCAAACCATGGCCAAGCAAACAGTTGACGTTGTAACGGTCAAGAAACATGTACAAGAATTGGTGAAGGTTTACATTCAAGCAGTTGATGATGGGGTAAAGACTGGGCGGCCTTCTTGAAGAAACGTATTGTCATAGACGCTACTCCGCTTTTATACACAGAAAATGGTATTGGCAGAGTTACACGTAGCTTGGTATCAGAACTAATCCGAATCGACACCCCGGTCGATTTTCATATTTTCGGCAGAAGGCTCCAGGGACAAGATCTCGGCAGGTATTTCCCTGACTTGCCAACAACTCATCTTCGTTTACCCCGTTGCGCCGAAAAAACCATCAGATCATGTCGGCTCATCGAGCTGCTATGCCAAGGAGATCTGTACCATGCGACAGATTTTTACCTTCCCATTGCAAATCCGGCGAAATGCGTCGCGACAATTCATGACACCATATTTCTGAATCAACCAGAAAAGATGGTCGATCATCAACGGCTCAAAAAATGGGTTCGTAACTTTGCCCGCAAATGCAGCCGAATAATTGCAGTTTCCGAATTTTCTAAACAGGATATCGTCCGGGTACTTGAAATTGATCCCGGCAAGATCGATGTGGTTTATTGTGGAGTTGACAGCAACACATTTTTTCCTGAGTCTGAATCAGACAATATTCGTGAACAAACAGTATCCCTCACGGGGACAAATAATCCCTTTTTCCTGGCAGTTTCGTGCTCGACAGGGAGGAAAAATACTCCGCTACTACTGGAAGCGTATGACGAGTTCCTTTGCAACAATCCAAAGCATGATCTGGTAGTGGTTTGGAATCCGCCAAATGAGATACGTAACAAGCTGGCAACAAGCAGGTATTCTGGCAGGATACATTTCACTGGCCGGGTGGATGATAAAAGCCTTCGTATTCTTTACAATCGGGCCACAGCTATTCTATACCCCTCTTTGTACGAAGGGTTTGGCCTTCCGGTGATTGAAGCGATGAGTTGCGGCACACCGGTTATTACTTCGAACAACTCATCCCTGCCCGAGGTTGGGGGGGATGCCGCAATCTATGTTGACCCCTTGGACAAGACCAGTATTATTCACGCACTGGAAATCTTCGAAAACAACCCTCTGCTTGCTGAAGAACTTTACGACAAGTGCATTAGACAGGCGGCCAAATTCACTTGGGAACGATGTGCCCGTGAGACGCTTGCTGTGTACCTGCGATGTCTGGAAAGCTGACCGAGTTTTATTGATTAATGAAAACAGCCCTTAATAATACTGTTATTGTTGCTATACCAGTCCTCCTTGTTGGCGGCACGGAAATGCAGACCCTGCACCTGATCCGTGTATTGATAGGCAATGGATATCAGGTTGTCGTCTGCTGTTATTATGAGTATGACGAGACCATGGTTCTGTCTATGGAAAGCGCCGGGGCAAAAGTCGTTACAATGGATCTGACCCGAGTTGACGGCCTCAGATTTCTCCTGAACGAACTAATACGACTGTTTAAAGAACTCAACCCTCAGATTGTCCATGTCCAATATGTCGCGCCTGGTTTTATCCCCATTATTGCCGCAAGATTTGCAGGCATCAAAAACATCCTGGCCACAGTTCACCAACCGGGACGCACCCATGGTTGGAAGGCGCGGTTAATTTTGCGGACGGCAGCACGCTTCTGCAGTATTTTTTTATGCGTCTCCCGCTCAGCCGAGAAATCCTGGTTCGGTGATAGCGCACTTTTTACCCCAGAATTGTACCAGAATGGTCGGGGGCATTTTACAATCTATAATGCGGTTGACACCGCAATGATTGCCAAAGAAGCTCGTTCTGAGCAAGTTGCCCGACTGCGCTCTTCCTTGGGACTCGAAGACAAGAGGGTTGTCGGTTATGTCGGCCGCCTGCGCTGGGAAAAAGGCCCGCACTTCCTCATAGAAGCATTCGCGAAGGTGGCGCAGGATATTCCTGATGCGGTTTTGTTGATTGTTGGTAATGGTCCGGATCGACAAGTGCTTGAGATCCGAGCCAAAACACTTGGCATTGCAGAAAATGTGATCTGGCTTGGCCAAATGCACCAAGATGAGGTTTTCCGGCTTTACGGCATCATTGATGTAATTGCCATGCCGTCCATCTTTGAGGGCTTTGGCCTCACTGCCGCCGAGGCAATGGCCGCCGGTCTGCCGGTGGTCGGCTCGGCGGTGGACGGATTAGCCGAGATCATTATCGATCAGGAGACCGGCCTGCTGGTGCCGCCACAAGATGCCAATGCCCTGGCTGCGGCCCTGACTGCGCTCCTCGCCTCACCCGAAAGAGCATTCATGATGGGAAGTAAAGGGCGGCAGCGTGTGAACACACACTTTTCCCTACAAAAATTTTCCGAATCAACTCTGGCCGCCTATGCGGCCTTTCAAGGCGGCAAATAGACCATGAGCACTATCACCACAGATCAATTTTCCACCAGCACCAGAACACTCTCCAAAAGCAGCCCGCTGGCCGATCTGAAACGACTGCCGCTGCTCATCCGGTTGGTGCTCCTGTTCCTGGTCGCTATCTTTACCTGGAGCACCTCTTTCCTGGGCTTTAACCTTACTGGTCTGGCCTGGGCAATCCCCTTTGCCTTATCGCTGCTGATAGTGGCCCTGAACCTACGCAATGTAACCTTCCCCGCTGTCTTTTGGCTCCCCTGGGTGCTCCTTCTGTTTACCTATTTTTTACTGGTAGACCGGGTACAACTCGACCCACGGGTGATCCCGCTGCAACGCACTTTGCAGCTCTTATGCCCGCTGGTCGTCGGCATGGCCGTCTCCACCTGGCGCCCGACTGCTGATGGCTTGCGGGCATTCCTGGCCACCTGCCGCCGTCTAGCTTACCTTATTTTGCTGATCGTGCTCCTGAAGACCGGCATTCTGCTGACCGGCGTCCTCCCGTCTGCCACCGGCCTGGCGCCGGAAGCGATCGCGGTGACGCTTTTGACCACCCTGTTTGCCACCAATCTAATTATCACGCGCTCGAAGAATGACCTGATGCTCTGGGCGATGCTCGTATGTGTCCCGTTTATTGCCGTGACCCGCACGGCAATTGTTGCCACACTCGTTACACTACCCTTTTCCCTCGCCCCCTTGCGCGTATCACGGAGGATCCTGGCCATGGGGTTGATCGCACTAGCCGGGGTGGCCATTTTTAATACCGAGCACATCCAGAAGAAGATGTTTTACTCCGGCCAGGGAACCCTTGCAGATCTTAACGGTAGCAATGATGATTTGGCCACCTCTGGCCGTAAGTTCATGTGGGAGGAGATGCGAGCGGTAGCACAAAACAAAGAATGGACTGGCCACGGCACCGGTGCGGGGGAAACGTTTACCTATTATTTGACCGGCAATCTCGCGTACCCCCATAACGATTGGCTGCTTACCTTTTTCGATTACGGTTACCTGGGTATAGGAACCTATGTGTTTTGCCTACTCCTTACGGTTTGGCATAGCTTTTCTAGAGCAAGAAAGGAGTCTGCCACGCTTATCAAGGTGTTGTTGTACACCGGCGCTTCAGCCTTTATCCCCTTTGCCATCATGATGACTACCGACAACATCATGGTCTATGCCTCATACTTCGGCAACCTGCATTTTACGATTATGGGGGTGGCTTATGGGGCACTACGAGCCCGGCAGGAGGAGATTACCCGTGGGTGACACAAGGCCTAGTGTCTCCGTGGTGATGCCGCTCTATAACAAGGAGCGCGAGGTAGCCCGGGCCGTCCACTCAGTTCTGACCCAGACCTTTAGCGATTTCGAGCTACTGGTGGTGGATGACGGTTCCACCGACAACGGCCCCGCAATTGTCACCGCTTGTGATGACCATCGGGTACGGATGATCCGACAATCGAATGGTGGGGTTTCTGCCGCCCGCAACCGGGGCATTGCCGAGGCCAGAGCGGAACTGATTGCCTTTATTGATGCTGATGATGAGTGGGCAACTGACTACCTCGAGACGACTAGCAATCTTGCTGCACGATTTCCTGACTGCGGTGTCTATGGCACCGGCTATGCCTACCGCCGTTCCGGGGGCTACACTCGACCGGCCATTCTGCGTGGTCTGCCCGAAGGGTTTTGCGAAGGCATACTGGATGGCTACTTTCGCATAGCAGCAAACTCTGACCCGCCCCTCTGGTCGTCGGCAGTATCTGTAAAAAAATCCTGTATCGAGATGATTGGCGGGTTCCCGACTGGTGTTATTGCCGGTGAGGATCTGTTAACATGGGCCAGATTGGCATATTCATATCCGGTGGCATATAGTACCAAGCCACGAGCTTTTTTCTGGGATCCTGCAGATTTATCTGCTCGACTTGGCCGAACACCGGCCGATCCTGACCTAGTAGGTGAAGGGTTGGCTTCTTTGTTGGATCAGGCTACCCCTGAACAACGTCCGGCGTTACGCCTTTATTTTGCGCTATGGAAGCGCATGCGAGGTGTTGTCTATCTCAAGCAGGGCAACAGGAAAGATGCTCTTATGGAGCTAAGAAGCGCGATTAATTACGGAGGGTTATCCAAGCGTCTAGTAATACTATCAGCTCTTGCCAAATTGCCAGCTGGCGACTCTGTTTTCAGAATGATTCTGTATCTGCGCTCCTGCTCGCGATAGCCCGACGTTTCGGAAAACAATTCCACTACACGGGAAAGGGAAAATAATTGACCAATAAACAAGTTCATAGCGATCATTACTTTCGCGGTTATGACTCGATTGATCGGTTTATTTCCTACTTCTATCAGGTTGACCTGGTTAAATCTATTGACGTTGTTACGGCGCTGGAAATCGGTGTCGGTAACCGAACCGTATCTAATTATCTCAAGGAACATGGCTACACACTTACCACCTGCGACATAGACCCAGATCTCAAACCAGATTATGTTGCCGATATCCGTTCCTTGCCATTTGATGACAATTCGTTCGATGCAGTACTCGCTTATGAAGTACTCGAACATTTACCGTGGACAGAAGTGCCGACGGCGCTGAAGGAACTGCATCGCGTATCGAAAAAATACGTGCTGATTTCTGTCCCCTATTCATGCCTTGCCTTTGAACTTACAGTCTACTTCCCGTTTATCAAGCGGCTCCTCAATAAACCCTTTATAGATTTGATCTTCCTGCGGCTACCCTATTTTTTCCGGAAAATGGAATTTGATGGAGAGCATTATTGGGAAATGGGAAAAAAGGGGTTTTCGATATATGCGGTGAGAGACATATTGAGAAAGGATTTCACGATTCATAAGGAAATCCGGCCTACTCTTAAGCCGATACATTATTTTTTTATACTCCAAAAAAGCTGCAACACTTAGGGCACCAATGAACATAATTTTCTTTACCTCTTCGCACAAAATCGGTCTTACCGGTCAGCTTACCGAACAGGCCCTCACCTTTTCTAAAACTTCCGCCGCTGACTTCACCTTTCTATCCGGGGAAAAAGAACAGTTTCCTGGTCTATTCAACCGGCTGGGCAGGGCAGAGATTCCCTATGCCACTATTGTGGGAATGGATGACCATGCGGATTACGGCCGCCTGTTAACCGAATTCGACTCACTGGTCGAAGCGACATCTCCTGATTGGGTAACGGTCCATACCAACTGGCAATTGGCAATTGCCGCCACGGCGCGGCTCTTAGCCAAAAAAAAGTCCAGAATTCTCTATATTATGCACGGCTACCGGCACAACCACCGGTTTCGCTCAATCATTGCCAGGTTGCTGATAGGTACAGCACTTTTATTATTTGCCGATAAAGTCATCACCCCATGCACATTCTTAAAGAAGAAATTTGGCTTCCTTGGCAATAAAACCGAGGTCATTTTCATTGGTGAGGATGATGCCTTATTTGACAGCCATGCTATGCCTGAGTTCCATGGAACAAAGCGCTTACTATTTCCTGGAGAATTCCGGGCTGGCAAAAATCAAGAGATGCTGATACGGGCGATCAAACGCTATATCGAGGCCAGTGGCGATAATGACATTGAGCTATACCTACCCGGCAAGGGGGAACTGCTGGAAAAGTGCAAAGTTCTGAGTCGCGAACTCGGTTTGCAGAATAAAATCCATTTCCCCGGATTTATTAATCGTACCGAAATGCTCAACCTATATCTTACCTGCCAATATGCACTCGTTTCATCCAATGTCGAGACGTTTGGTCATTGCATCGTTGAACCATTTATCCTTGGGAGAGTTGTTATTACCCGCCATGTCGGTGTTGCTGATGACATCATTCGCCATGGCGAAAACGGCTTTTTCTTTAATGCTGAAAATGATCTCGTTGATCTCCTGCTGAAGATACTTCCAGACCAACCCTTGTGTACAAAGGTCGCAGACAATGCCCGGAATGAGCGTGATCAGTTCCGCTGGAAGAATATATGTCAGCAACATTTCGATCTCATTTATAACAAATAATCCCAGCAAAGGTCCTCCTCGTCCACAACTTTTACGGCTCCGCTGCTCCCAGCGGAGAGAACGCGGTCTACGAGGCCGAGCTGGACTTGCTCCGCCAACATGGCCACGAAGTGGTTGGTTGGGTCAATTTTGATTTGCGAATATTATATTACATCGATAGGGACTGGATGTTATGTAGGGGACTGCTGAAGATATTGTTGCTTGATAAAATTGAGTTGGTGACTAATGAGTAAAGTAAAGGCAGTCGAGGGTGTTCGAGGTACTGCATGCCTACTAGTTGTTTTTTCTCACTTAAGTTTAACTTTCTTCCCATACTTGCATGCCTTAGCAGGGAAAGCGGGCTCTAGCAACCAATTTCAAGGCTTTATCCATAATTCTCCATTTGGTTTTATTTATTCTGGAACAGCTGCAGTATATATATTTTTTGTTCTAAGCGGGTACATATTAACATATGCAGCACTAACTGGAAATTCCAATACGAGTAGCAAGCTCATTGCTATGTCTTTGAAGAGATACCCACGTTTAATGATTCCAACTACTGTATCGTGCGTTCTTGCTTATGTTCTTTTCGCCTCTATTTCCACAGACAAGACAATGCTTACCGACTGGATAATTGGGTATGGGAAATTCAACTATTCATTCATCGGGGCTATTTATAGTGGGTCAGTTGAATCATTCATACTAGGCAGGAGTTCTTACAACTGGGTTCTTTGGACCATGAAAATTGAGTTAATTGGCTCGTTTCTTGTTTTTATTATTTGCTTTTTAAGGACAAAGGTAAGGGGGGGGGGG
>Ga0334722_10002787_pt1 | contig 19347 bp, 20 predicted proteins | sample C3_bottom_MG_FD_207210 | JGI IMG/M metagenome (GOLD analysis project Ga0334722, IMG submission 207210) | Sediment microbial communities from Yellowstone Lake, YNP, Wyoming, USA - C3_bottom | ecosystem: Environmental > Aquatic > Freshwater > Lake > Sediment | place: USA: Wyoming | collected...
CCGCAACCCGGGCAATCTGATCACCATGTGCTATATCATTGCCGGCAAGCTCGATTTTGGTATCGGTTATCAACGAACATTAGCTTGCCCATAGTAAATAGCGAGGAGGCTACATTATCTACGCGACTCACGACGGTGGGAAGACGTGGGTGGCCGGAAGTTTGTTGCCAGCCAGCGGTGAGCTTCTCTTTTCCTTCATTGATCCACACACAGGTTGGGCACTGAAGAGGAACGGGGACCGGGCGCAGCTATATTTCACCCGGGATCAGGGTAGAAAATGGGAAGAGATCAACGCGGCAATTAGCCTGTACAGGGTAACTGAGCTGCAATTCCTCACTCCCAAGGAGGGTTGGGCTTTGGCTGAAATCAAGGAAGGGGTAGTCTTTTTGAAGACAGACGACGGTGGGAAAAGATGGGAAAGGATCTGGCCGCAGTGATCTTCAGAAGATAGATTCGTGCTTTGTCGGGGTTTATCGCCCTTGTTTTTCCTAAAAGTATATGCTATACTTAAAAAGGTTACAAACTGCTGGTTTTTTAAGCCACAGGAGATAACCGGTAGTCGCTGTCGTCGTCAAGGAGTGGGTTTCTACCCACTCTTTTTAAATGAAGTGGCCTTTCCTTACGCCCCGCAGTCAGCAGGCCGCTTCGGGGTGGAAAATGGCCCGCCTGGGAGGCGATGCTCTTGACCACGAGGTTCAACCGGAAGGAAGTCGAAGGGAAAATCCAGGAACTGGCTGAGGTGCTGGTGGCGGAAAAGGGATACGAACTGGTGGACCTGGAATTGGTGCGCGAAGCCGACGCCTGGTTTCTTCGCCTTTTCATCGACCGCCCGGGCGGGGTGACGCTGGATGATTGCGAACTGGTCAACCGGGCTTTAAGCGACAAGTTGGACGAGGTCGATCTAATCCCCGTCAACTACTACCTAGAGGTATCCTCGCCGGGTTTAGACCGCCCCTTGAAAAAAGACAGCGACTTTGAGAGATTTCGCGGCCACCAGGTAGAAGTAAAGACCTTTGCCGCCATCGGCGGCCGGAAGGTGTTTCGTGGTGAACTGCAGGGTTTAAAAGACGGGCAAGTGTTGCTGGTGATAGATGGGTCCCAGCCGGTGGCTTTGCCCAAAGCCGGGATCGCTTCGGCCCGGCTGCGCCCTGATTTTTAATTTACCGTTGGGGCCGTTCTCAGCCTGTTCCGCGAGATGGCCCCAGCTGCCTTTTCGGGAGGATAGGAAATGAGCAACAGTAGCGAACTTTTGGAGGCCATTCGTGAACTAGAGCAAGAGAGAGGTATTTCCCAGGAGGTTTTACTGGAGGCCATCGAGGCGGCCTTAGTTTCGGCTTACCGGCGGAATTTTGGTTCTGTCCAGAACGTCCGAGTGCACATTGACCGAAAGACGGGGGCCATCAAGGTTTTGACGCAAAAAACGGTGGTGGACCAGGTGATTGATCCCCGCCTGGAGATCGGTCTGGAAGAGGCGCGGCGCTTGGATCCCTCCTATCAGGTGGGGGATATAGTGGAGAAAGAGGTTACGCCGAAAGACTTTGGGCGCATCGCGGCGCAAACCGCCAAACAGGTGGTGGTGCAGCGGATCCGCGAGGCCGAGCGGGGGATCATTTACGAGGAGTTTTCCAACCGCGAAGGGGACATCGTTACCGGCAAAGTCCACCGCATCGAGCAAAAAAACGTCATTTTAGAGGTGGGGCGGGCGGAAGCCATTTTGACTCCGGCCGAGCAGGTGGTCACGGAGGTCTACCGGCAGGGTGACACCCTGAAAGCCTATATTGTTGAGGTAAGGAAGACCAACCGTGGCCCTCAGATCTTCGTTTCACGTACGCATCCCGGTCTCATCAAGCGCCTCTTTGAACAGGAGATCCCGGAGATCCACGACGGGCTGGTAGAGATCAAGGGCATTTCGCGAGAGGCTGGCTTCCGGTCGAAAGTGGCCGTCTATTCTCGCGACCCGGAAATTGATCCGGTGGGGGCTTGCGTCGGGGCGAGGGGCTCGCGGGTGGCGGCCATTGTCGACGAACTACGGGGAGAGAAGTTGGATATCATAAGATGGGATCCTGACCCGGCCACTTTTGTGGCCAACGCCCTCAGCCCGGCTAAGGTTTTATCGGTGACCATTGACGAAGAGGCCAGAGTGGCCAGAGTTTTGGTTCCTGAGTACCAATTGTCTCTGGCCATCGGGAAAGAGGGCCAGAACGCCCGCCTGGCCGCCCGTCTCACCGGCTGGAAGATTGACATCAAGAGCGAAGGGCCGGCGGCTCTGGCCTGAGATGCCCAGAGAAGGAGAATCCGCGGCACTGGACTTGGAATAAAGAATCATGGGTTGGCGGCGCCTGGGTCTGGGGGTGAGAGGAGTGCCGAAAGGGCAAAAGGTCAAAAAGGTTCCCCTGCGCATCTGCGTGGGTTGCCAGGAGGTAAAACCGAAAAAAGAGTTGATCAGGGTGGTGCGCTCCCCGGAGGGCGAGTTGCTGGTTGATCCAACTGGCAAAAAGGCCGGCCGCGGTGCCTATATCTGTCCGTCAGTGGAGTGCCTGGAGAAGGCGCTGAAGGGGAAACAGTTGGAACGATCGCTCAAGGTAGCCATTCCCCCCGAATTGGCGGATTCTCTGCGGACGGCCATCCAGACCTTGCCCGGGGGGGCGTTGACCAAGGTGGGTCAAAAGAGGGGCGGAGGCAATGGACGACCGAGTTAAGAACCTTTTGGGTTTGGCGAAAAAGGCTGGTTTTTTACTGGTGGGCATGGAAAAAGTACGCCGGGGGCTGGAAGACAAAAAGATTAAGTTTTTGATCATTGCCAACGACGCCGGGCTTCACTCGCGTTGGGAAGCGGCGGTCTTGGCTGAGCGCAGTTCTATTCCTTATCATTTTTACTCGGATAAGAAAACGTTGGGTGCAGTTCTCGGTCAGGCCAGTCTGGCCATCATCGGAGTGACCGATGAGAATATGGCTAAGGAGATCAGACGGATTTTGGAAGGAGGGACGGGCCCCATGGTGCCGTCCTGACGGAGGTGTCGTTTTTGGAGAAACTGAGAGTATATGAATTGGCCAAGAAGGTGGGCGTCGACTCCAAGTTGGTCATGAAGGTCTTGGGGCAACTCAAGATCGAGGTCAAGAACCATATGAGCACCTTGGAGCCGGCGACGGTACAAACCCTATTGGATATTTTTGCCGGGAAGGTTAAAGTGCAGGAAGCAGGGGAAAGGAGAGAAGGGGAGCTGACGAGGGAGACGGAGAGCCGTTTGAATAATGGTAACGGAGCAGCCGCGCGGGCCGCGGGTACAGATCGGGCGGCCGTCCGCATGGCCAGCGACCGCCTGGCGGTGCGGGTGGGAGGACCGGTTAATCGTCCGGCCCCGGAACCGGTGCGGCCCAATGTGGTCAACCGGGACCGTTTAGCCACGCGGCAAGCAGTTGAACCGCGCGTAGCCACGACCAGGCCGGGTGCAGCTCAGGGGCCGGCGCTAAAACCAGAGCAAAAAGTGGTGGCGCGGGAGGCGGCCGCCAAAACGGTGGTGGCTGGTCAGGCCATAAAACCCAGCCCGGGGGCGGCTTTGAAAAAGGATGTGGCCAAAACCGATGCGGGCAAAGCCGAGTTAACCAGAGCCAGGGAACGCCAGGTCGTGAAAACGGGGCTGTGGACTCCGGAGATGGATCAGGCGCGGTCCGCGGCCCGGCCACGGGCCGAGGGGGCGCCGGCAGTTAAGGTGGTGGCCGGTCGCCCCGCAGCAGCTCGTCCGGAGGTTCCAGGGGTTCAGCCCGAAGTCCCCCGCGAGCCGGAACGGGTCGACCTGGCTAACGCCAGGGTGAGCCCACCAGAAGAGATTCAGGCCCGGCGGACCGAAGAAGTCATTCCCGCTGCCGGGGAGAAAGTAGAAAAGGCTCCGGCCGCTCCCTCACCGGCGGCCGAAGGGCAGAAGGCGGCAGAACCTGCTCAGCCCGAGAAGGTTGAGAAGGTGGCTGCTGCGGAGGCGGCCAAACCGGCGGTGGCACCAAAAGTCGTCAGTGCTCCGCCGGTGGAGGTGGAGCCGGCGCCGCGCGAGGCGAAAGAAAAGGAAGAGGTTCGACGTGAGCCTACCGGACGGCCGGCCGCCGAGGAACCAAAAGAAGAGGTTCGGCCCGGGCGGGACCGCCTGAAGGTAATCCGTCCGGAGGAAACGGCGAAAAAGCCGGTGGGGAAAGCGGCTGGGGCTGCGCCAGCTGGACCAATCCCCAAGCGACCGGAAGGTGAGGCCGGCTTACCGATCAGGCGGCCCACCCCGGCACGTCCGGGGGCCGAAGGGCGACCCCTTCCTCCGCCGGTACGGGGGCCGGTTCCAGGACCGCGCGGGCCGGAAGGGGCGGTTCCGGCGGAGAAACCTCCGGCCAAACCCACGGCTCAACCGAAGAAGGCGGTCAAACGCCTTCCGGAGCGGGAGCGCGCACGGGATTGGGTGCGTGACGAAGAAGAAGAACGCCTTCTGGCCAAGGTCAGGCCTATCCCCAAGGGTAAGACCAAGCCCAAACCGGCCGTTCGTCCGGAAGAAAAACCGGCGACGCCGCGCGTCATTGCTCTGGAAGGTCCCATTTCGGTCAAGGACCTGGCCGAAAAGATGGCGATCAAGGGAACGGAGCTTTTGAAAAAACTCATTTCTTTGGGGATCATGGCCACCATCAACCAGGAGATCGACCTGGAAACGGCGGCCGTGGTGGCCGAGGAGTTTGGCGTGCAGATCGAGGAGAAGCCCCAGGTCATCGAGGAACCGGAGGATGAGGTCATCGTCGATGATCCCGCCGACCTGGTGCCCAGGGCCCCGGTGGTGACGGTGATGGGACACGTCGACCACGGCAAGACCTCCCTTTTGGACGCCATCCGCAAGACCAACGTCACGGCGGAGGAGGCCGGTGGGATCACCCAGCATATCGGGGCTTCCACGGTGGAAGTGGGCGACCGCAAGGTGGTTTTCCTGGATACGCCGGGCCACGAAGCCTTTACGGCCATGCGGGCGCGGGGGGCGAAGGCCACCGACATCGCCGTTTTGGTCGTGGCTGCCGATGACGGCGTCATGCCGCAAACGGTGGAGGCCATCAACCATGCCCGGGCGGCCGGCGTCCCCATTGTGGTGGCCATCAACAAGATCGATAAGCCTAACGCTCAGCCGGAGCGGGTTAAACAACAGTTAACTGAATACGGTTTGGTCCCCGAGGAATGGGGCGGCACGACCATCATGGTCCCCGTGTCGGCCCGGGATAAGCGGGGCATCGACCAACTCCTGGAAATGATCTTACTGGTCGCCGATATGGAGGAACTGAAGGCCAACCCCAAGCGCCCGGCTCGCGGCATTGTCATCGAGGCCCAGCTGGACAAAGGCCGCGGCCCCGTGGGGACGGTGCTCATCCAAAACGGCACCCTTTCCGTCGGCGATGCCTTCGTCAGCGGCCGGACTTACGGCAAGGTGCGGGCGATGACCGACGACCGGGGCCGGCGGTTGAAGAAAGCGGGACCGGCTACGCCGGTGGAGGTCATTGGGTTTACCGATGTGCCTTCGGCTGGAGACATCTTCATCGTGGTTGAAGATGAACGCAAAGCCAAAGAAGTGGCGGCACGGCGGCAGGTGAAACGGCGCGAAGAAGAACTGCGGGTGGCCAGCCGCCTGACCTTGGATGATCTCTACCGCCGGATGAAAGAGGGTGAGCTCAAAGAGCTGAACCTCATCATCAAAGGTGATGTCCAGGGGACAGTGGAAGCGGTCCGGCAGAGCCTGGAGAAGTTGGGGAATGAGGAGATCAAGGTCCGAGTCATCCACGCTGGCGTTGGGGCCATCACGGAAACCGACGTGATGCTGGCTTCGGCTTCCGGGGCCATCATTATCGGCTTTGATGTGCGGCCTGATCCCAAGGCCCGCGAGGCGGCAGAACGGGAAAAGGTCGACGTCCGGACCTACCGCATCATCTATGACGCCATTGACGATGTCAAAGCCGCCCTGAAAGGTATGCTGACGCCCAAGTTCAAGGAGACCCTCCTCGGGCGGGCCGAGGTGCGCGCCACCTTCAAGGTCCCGAAGGTGGGGACCGTAGCCGGATGCTATGTTCTGGAAGGAAAGATTACCCGTAACGCTCAGGTGCGGGTCATTCGCGACGGGGTCGTCATCCACGAGGGCAAGATTGAGTCGCTCAAGCACTTCAAAGATGACGTGCGCGAAATCACCGCGGGGAAAGAGTGCGGCATTGGTTTGGAGCGCTTCCAGGATATTAAAGAGGGCGACATCATCGAAGGCTTCATCATGGAACAGGTGAAAGAAGAGGCTTGATGAGCGTGGTCGTTGGTCGGGCGGTACTGGAGATCATTATCCCGGGGGCGGATTCCCTCAAGTATAAGCGGCGGGTCTTGCGCCCCCTGTTGGAACAGTTGCGGGCCCGCTTTCAGGTCGCTGCCGCCGAGGTGGACGACCAGGACCTTTGGGGAAGGAGCACCGTCGGGGTAGCCTGCGTCTCCAACGACGGACGACACGCCAACGAGGTCTTATCTCGTCTCATCCAGTGGGTGGACGGCTTAGGTGACGTCCAGCTGGAAGATTATGTGATTGAAATTGACTGAGGGCGCGGGCAAGGATGGCCTGCCCCTGAATTGAGTGTGGAAACACGCCTGACCAAGATGGCCTGTACCCGCGGCCATTCCGGATTCTCCCGTCTTTGGAGGTGTCCTCTTTGATCCGACCGAGGGCTCGACGTGTGGCTGAAGCCATCAAGGAAGAAATAAGCGACATTTTGCAACACCAGCTGAAGGACCCCCGTATCGGTTTTGTCAGTGTGGTCCAGGTCGAGGTTTCCAATGACCTGCGCCATGCTCGCGTTTACGTCAGCGTTTTCGGCGATGCGACCAAGAAGGCCGAAACCTTGAAGGCGCTCGAGAGCGCTAGCGGCTTCATCCGGAGCGAGCTCGGCCAACGCATCCGGCTTTATCATACACCCGAGGTGGTCTTTGAGCTAGACGAGTCCATCGAGCACGGGGCCAGGATCGCCCAGCTCTTGCAAGAGGTCCGGCGGGATGAGGGGAAGGGTCCGGATGGCAATCCCTGAAGAACTGGTAGAGCTTTTCCGGCGGGAGGACGATTTTCTCCTTTTCACCCACATTCAGCCCGACGGCGACACCCTGGGGTCGGCCTTGGGCCTTGGTCTGGCTTTGCGGGATTTTGGGAAAAAGGTGACCGTCGTCAGGACTGACCCCGTGCCGGAGATCTACCTCTTTTTACCCGGCGTGGGCGAGATGCAGGATTGGCGCCAGGTACAGGGAGACTTTCGGGTGGGGGTGCTCCTCGATTGCGCCGATCCAGAGCGGATCGGGGAGGCGAGGGAGCTTTTACCGAAATTACCGGTGGTCGTGAATATCGATCACCACGGCACCAACAGTCGTTTTGGTCACTATAATTACGTTGAGCCGCAGGCGGCGGCAGTGGGAGAGCAGGTCTATGAACTTTTGCATGTCCTGTCGGCCCCGCTGAGTCCGGCGGCGGCCACCTGCCTTTATACGGCCATTTTAACGGATACGGGTTCTTTCCGGTATGAAAGCACTAGCGCCAAAACCTTACGGGTGGCGGCCGCCTTAGTGGAGGCGGGGGCCAAACCGGCCGAGGTGGCGGAAAAGGCTTTTGAGACCAGGTCTCTCTCCAGCCTGCGCCTATTGGGGCGGGCCTTGAACGGCCTGGAGCTCAGCGCTGACGGACGTATCGCCTGGATGAGCTTAAGCCGGGAGGATATGGCCTGGGCCGGCGCGGCTGAGGCGGAAACCGAGGGGCTCATCAATTATGCGCGTTCTGTCCAGGGGGTCGAGGTGGCCCTCCTTTTCCGCGCCACGCCGGAGAACAAGATCCGCGTCTCCTTGCGTTCCCGGCACTGGGTGGACGTCAGCCAGGTGGCTGCCTCCTTTGGAGGCGGTGGTCATCCGCGGGCGGCCGGTTGTACATTGTCCCTCCCGTTGAAAGAGGCGCAGCAGCAGGTGTTGGCCAAAATCGAGGAAGCCCTGGGCGAAGCAGGAGGCCGGTGAATATGGATGGCGTGCTGGTGTTACTCAAGCCGCCGGGCCTGACCTCCCATGATGCCGTAACCCTGGTCCGCCGGGCTTCCGGAGAGAAACGCGTCGGTCATGCCGGAACCCTGGATCCTGGAGCGGCCGGGGTCCTGGTGCTCTTGCTCGGACAGGCCGTTCGGCTCTCCGAGTACCTGATGAGTTCGCGCAAACGCTACCGCGCCGAGCTCACCCTGGGGGTGAGCACCGACACCCAAGACGCTTTCGGAAGGGTTTTGCGGGAGACGGAGGTACCGGCCCTGGCGCTGGAGAAGATCGAGGAGGTCCTGGCGGGATTCGTCGGCGAGATATGGCAAACACCGCCGTCTTACTCCGCCCTCAAAAAAGGGGGACGACGCCTTTACGAACTGGCGCGGGCGGGGGAAACGGTGGAGGTAGAACCGCGGTTGGTGACCATCTACCGCCTGACCCTGTTGGAAAAAGTGGAAGGAGGTCCCCACCCGCGTTTCCTTCTGGATGTAGAGTGTTCGCGGGGAACCTATGTCCGCACCCTTTGTGCCGACATCGGGGAAAAGCTGGGGGTGGGTGGACACCTTTCCTTCTTGCTGCGGGTGGCTTCCGGCCCTTTGGGACTGGAGCGGGCCCTAACCTTGGAAGAGATCCTGGCGCTGAGCCACTCCGCCGAGCTGCAAGAACGGCTGCTCTCTTTGGCCGAGGCGTTGCCCGATTGGCCGCAGATAACGGTTTCTGAAAAAGAAAAGGAGGTGGTTGGGCACGGCCGGCCCCTCTGGCGGCGGGCGCAAAAAGGGCTGGGCCGGGAGGTACAGGACCCGGGTGGGCCTTCCAGAGTGGGGGAAGGTTTAGTTAAGGTTTGTACGGAAGATGGGCAGCTTCTGGCCCTGGCGGTGGCGGAAGAAAAAGCGGGAGGCTATCTTTACCGGATGAAGAAGGTCTTCCGGGAGAGGTGAAGCGATGCGGGTAGTGCGAGGTTTCAGCATCGGGCAAGGACGTTCTAATTTTGTAGCCATCGGCAGTTTTGATGGGGTCCACCGGGCGCACCAGGCGTTGATCCGGCGAACGGTGGATGAAGCCAGGCAGGCCGAGGCCAACTCCATTGTTTTGACCTTTGATCCTCATCCCCTGCAGGTCATCAACCCGGGGCGGGCGCCGCTTTTGTTGACCACTTTTGCGGAGAAAGTGGCGGCCATCGAGGCTTTGGATCCTGATTACCTGTTGGTGGTGCCTTTTACTCCAGAATTGGCCCGGCAAAACTGCACCGCTTTTGCCCGGCAGATCTTGCAAGAAGGTTTACAAGCCCGGCGGGTTCTGGTGGGGTTTAATTTTACCTTTGGTTATCGGGGGGCGGGTACGCCGGAGACGTTGGCCGCCCTCGGGAAGGACCTGGGCTTTGCCGTGGAGGTGTTGCCCCCGGTTCAGGTTGGCGCGGAGACAGTATCCAGCACCCTCATCCGGGAAAAGCTAAGCCTGGGAGAAGTGCGGCGGGCGGCGGAATTACTGGGTCGGCCCTACGAAGTGCGCGGCCAGGTAGTACGGGGCCACGGGCGCGGGCGTGACCTGGGCGTTCCTACGGCTAACTTGGTTTGGCCCGACGGGAAAGCCTTTCCAGCGCGGGGCGTCTATGCCGTGCGCGTGGAACAAGGCGGCGCCTGGTATTTTGGCGTGGCCAACTTCGGCCGGCGGCCAACTTTTGGACCCAATGGGGCCGAGGACAGCCTGGAGGTGCATTTATTAGACTTTTCCGGGGAGCTTTACGGGAAATACCTGACGGTTCAGTTCCTGGAGCGCCTGCGCGAGGAAAGGACCTTTTCCGCCGTACCCCAGCTGCTGGATCAGATCAAGCAGGATATCGGCCGCGCCCGGGAAATACTGGGGCAGGAGGCATGAGAGTTGGGTTTTTCGTTTACAATTGGAATGGGCTATGGTAAAATGTCATACGGTCCTTAACCGCGGCTAGGTTGGCCGAATTCTCCGACGGTCTACTTGGCTGATTGGGGATAATACATCAGGAGGTGAAGGTTGTGGCGCTGGACACGCAAAAGAAAAAGGACATCATTGACCGGTTTAAAAGACACGAACGGGATACGGGCTCACCAGAGGTCCAAATTGCCATTTTGACCGAGAGGATCAACGAACTGACCGAACATTTGAAGGAGCACCGGAAGGACTATCACTCCCGGCGGGGGCTCCTGAAGATGGTGGGCGCCCGGCGCGGCTTACTCAATTATCTGCGAGACAACGACATTGCGCGTTATCGCGAGATCATCGACCGCCTCGGTTTACGAAAGTAAGCGGGCGGTCTGGGAGCGGGTCAACCCGCTCTTTATTCTATGCCGGTCTAAGTAGAACCGGCCAGATTGCGGCTTGTTGATTTATTAAGGAGGAATAGACTACTGGTGAATGAATACAGGACTTTTACTATGGAATTGGCCGGTCGTCCGTTGACCATTGAGACGGGGAAAATGGCCAAACAGGCCAACGGAGCGGTGCTGGTTCGCTACGGCGACACGGCGGTCCTCGTCACGGCCACTTGTTCGGCTGAACCGCGGGAGGGCATCGATTTCTTCCCACTGACGGTGGACGTTGAGGAACGGCTGTACGCCGTGGGTCGGATACCGGGTAACTGGCACCGACGGGAGGGGCGTCCTCCGACCAAGGCCATTCTGGCGGCTCGCTTGACGGATCGCCCCATCCGCCCGCTTTTTCCCAAAGGTTTTCGGAATGATGTTCAGGTGATCAGTACCATCCTTTCTGTGGACCACGACAATGCCCCCGAGATCTGCTCTTTGGTGGGGGCCTCGGCGGCCCTTTCCATCTCGGACATCCCCTTTAATGGACCCATCGGGGCGGTCATCGTCGGCCTGGTGGATGGTCGCTTCGTCATCAATCCAACCCGCGAAGAAGCGGAAAAGAGCGAGTTGCACCTGGTAGTGGCTGGGACCAAGGATGCCATTCTCATGGTCGAGGCGGGGGCCAAAGAGGTTCCCGAGGAAACGATACTGGATGCCATCTTCTATGGTCACGATTTTATCCGCCAGCTGACGGATTTTCAAGAAAAGATCGTGGCTGAGGTGGGGAAACCCAAGCGCCAGCTTCCCCTTTACGAGATCGAAGAAGAGTTACGCCAGGCGGTGGAGGAACGGGCCGAAACGGCTTTGCGCGCTGCCTTGAGCATAGGGGAGAAATTGGCGCGCGAAGAGGCCATCGCCAACCTGGAAAAAGAGGTGCAGGCAGCCCTGGCTGAACAATGGCCAGAGCGGGAAAAGGATATTGCCACGGTCCTCAAAGACCTCTTGAAACGGGAAGTGCGGCGGATGATCCTGGAAGAGGGTATCCGGCCCGACGGGCGGCGCCCCAACGAGATCCGGCCCATCTCCGTCGAAGTCGGCCTCTTGCCGCGCACCCACGGTTCCGGCCTTTTCACCCGGGGTCAAACGCAGGTTCTCTCGGTGGCCACTTTGGGAGCGGTTGGCGACGTTCAGCCCCTGGACGATGTGGGTTACGAAGAATTCAAACGCTACATGCATCATTACAACTTCCCGCCCTTCAGCGTGGGGGAGGTTCGTCCTTTGCGCGGAGCAGGACGGCGAGAGATCGGACACGGGGCCCTGGCCGAAAGGGCCTTGGAACCAGTTCTACCTTCGGAAGCCGATTTCCCCTACACCATCCGGGTGGTCTCCGAGGTCTTGGAGTCCAACGGTTCTACGTCCATGGCCAGCGTCTGTGGCAGCAGCTTGGCCTTGATGGATGCTGGTGTACCCATTAAGGCCCCGGTAGGTGGCGTGGCCATGGGCCTGGTCGAGGAAGGGGGACGTTTTGCCGTCCTCACCGACATTCAAGGGCTGGAAGACGCCCTGGGCGACATGGACTTTAAAGTGGCCGGGACCCGCGAGGGTGTGACGGCCCTCCAGATGGATATCAAGATCGGCGGGGTCAACCGGGATATCTTGAGTACCGCCCTCAAGCAGGCCCGCGAGGGACGCCTCTTCATCTTAGACAAGATGGCGGAGGTCCTCCCGGCGCCGCGGAAAGAGCTTTCGCCTTATGCCCCGAGGATCCTGGTCACGCAGATTGACCCCGAAAAGATCCGGGATATTATCGGGCCGGGTGGAAAAACCATCAATAAGATCATTACCGAGACCAACACTAAAATCGATGTGGAACAGGACGGCCGCGTTTTCATTGCGGCCAGCGATCTGGAGTCCGGGCAAAAAGCCCTCTCCATCATTGAATCTTTGACCCGTGACCCTGAAGTCGGCTCCATCTATCTGGGCAAGGTCGTGCGTATCGTCAATTTTGGGGCCTTCGTGGAGTTTTTGCCGGGCAAAGAGGGTCTTGTGCACATCTCGCAGCTGGCCGATGAACGAGTGGGGAAAGTGGAGGATGTCGTCAAGGTGGGCGACGAGATCCTGGTAAAGGTTACGGAAATCGATGACCGCGGCCGGATTAACTTGTCCCACAAAGAGGCCGTGCGGCCGGCTAAAACCGCTCCGCCGGCTCCGCGGGCAACGAAATCGCCGGCGCTGCCCGGACCGAAGCGCCGCTGAGCGCCGGTAGGAGCGGCGACGTGCAGTGCACCGAATCCAGCGAAACCCCGTAAGGGGTTTTTATCCTTCCTGGGGAGGGGAAGATGGCTTCTGTTTAGACGAGTTGTACTGCCCAACGGCTTGCGCCTGCTCGTGGAGGAAATCCCCCACGTTCGTTCGGTTTCCCTCGGGGTTTGGATCGGGGTGGGTTCCCGGCAAGAAAAGGAGGAAGAGGCGGGCGCTTCTCATTTCCTGGAGCATTTGCTTTTCAAAGGGACGGCCAGACGGACGGCGCGGCAACTGGCAGAGGAAATCGAGGGTAGGGGCGGTCAGATCAACGCCTTCACCACAAAAGAATACACCTGCTATTACGCCAAGGTTATGGATGAACACCTGGAAGTGGCCATGGACGTCTTAGCCGACATGATCCTTTCTCCGCTTTTAGCGGCAGAGGACGTCCAGCGGGAGCGCGGGGTGATCCTCGAGGAGATCAAGATGTACGAGGATACCCCGGACGAAGAGGTCCACGATCTTTTTGCCCGGAGTCGCTGGGATGGACATCCCCTGGGACGTCCGGTCCTGGGATCAAAAGAAGTGGTGAGCCAGCTTGCCGCCGAAGAACTCCGGCGCTATTATGAAGAACATTACCGGCCAGAGCAAACGGTTTTAGCCGTGGCCGGAAATGTTCGGCTGGAGCCGGTTTTGGCCTTGGCGGAAAGGCATTTCGGCGACTGGCAGCGGGCAGAATCTCCCGCTGGTGCCGGTGGTAAAGGGGCGAGGCTCCAACCGGCTGATGCCCCCCGCTTCTTGCTCAAAAAACGCAAGACAGAGCAAGTCCACCTTTGCTTGGGAGGTCGGGCCTATCCCACGGGCGACGAGCGGAATTATGCCCTCAATGTCCTCAACACCATTTTGGGTGGGGGATCCAGTTCCCGCCTTTTCCAGAAGGTGCGAGAAGAGATGGGGTTGGTCTATTCTATCTACTCCTACCCAACCTCCTTTGATGACGCAGGTCTCTTTACCATTTACGCCGGGATGAGCCCGGATTATTTGGAAAAAGTGGTTGAGTTGATCCTCCGGGAGACCGAGGCCATCCGGCGCCTGGAGCTCGCGGAAGGAGAGCTGGAACGGGCCAAAGAACAACTGAAGGGTGGCCTCGTCCTCGGCTTGGAGAGCACCGGCAGCCGGATGAGCCATTTGGGGCGTTCGGAGATCTCCTTGGGGCGGGTGCCGACCCCAGACGAACTCCTGGCTAAAATTGATGCCGTAACTCCTGAAGATCTGGCGGCGGTGGCCCAAGAAGTCCTGGACCGGAAGGGTTTTTCGCTGGCGGCCGTCGGCCCCATTAGCGGTAAGCGATTGTCTCACCTTTTGCCCGTGGGCCGCCGGAACGTGGTCGTCTTTAACGGCTAGACCCCAGTGGTTTTGCCAGCGTCGAGGGGAAGAAGGGAGTATAAGGAAATGACGGATGCGACCGGTTTGGTCTTGCGCGTCAAACGCCTGCCGGGTACGGAAGACTTACCCCTGCCGCGCTATATGACATCCGGAGCGGCCGGTATGGATCTTCTAGCGGCCGTTGCGGAAGAGGTGATCCTGGCCCCGGGCGGAGGAGTGGCTCTCGTCCCTACCGGATTGAGCCTGGCCATTCCGCCGGGATACGAAGGCCAGGTTCGGCCACGGAGCGGCCTGGCTTTGCGGCACGCGGTTACCCTTTTGAACAGTCCGGGGACCATCGATAGCGACTACCGGGGAGAAATCAAGGTCCTCTTGATCAATTTTGGCCGGGAACCCTATGTGGTCCGGCGAGGGGACCGCATTGCCCAATTGGTCATCCAGCCCGTGGTCCAGGCCAGATTAGAGGAAGTGGACCTTCTGGAGGAAACGGAGCGGGGGCCGGGCGGCTTCGGTCATACTGGTCTCGCGGCTCGCGAAAAGAGTTGAAGTAGCGCAGGGGAAGATGAGGGTGGCGGGATGGCGGTTAAATCTCGGTCGACAAAAGTTTCTGCTGCCGACTGAATTTGTCGAGTGCTGTCGACGACGTTGTCGAAATTTGCGTACGATTTTATTAGACAGCGGGCGAATTTCGTCGTATAATAACTGAGTGTTAAGTCCGGCTGAACTGGAGGCGGAAGGTGAGGGGCACAGCAGACTTGACCCGGGCCCAAAGATGAGCGAACCTCAAGCGAGAAGAAAAGGGGGACGAGCTGACCATTGAGCGGAGCTGAGCTGCTGGCCGAGATCGAAAGGCTTCGCCGGCAGTTGGTGGAAGACAGCGGCGCTGAATACGATAGCGGGAGAATTCAGGCGCTGTGGCCACTTTCGAGGCAATTGGACCTCTTGGTTGTCCAGTTTTTGAGGGCACAAATTCGTCCGGGCATATAAATCTTACGGACTGAAGGGCCAGCGCCCCAGACAGCCGGACGGGGCCGGACCCGTGGCCCACGACAAGAACCGAGGAAATCTCGGTTTTTTCTTTATGTGCGCCCCGCGACTGCGTTTCTTTGGAGAAATCCGCACCTATTTTTCAGGCCATTGGCTAGTGGCGTAACCACCTTCTAGATATATTAAATCCTGGGCGCCCGATAGTAATGGAGGAAGCGGTCTCGGGCCAAAGCCAACGTCAAAGGATGCCCATAGTTTGGCAGAGTGTGGAATGTGTGGCAGCCAACTCCCAACGTTTAACCGTTACCCGCAGGTGACTTCCGGGTGACGTCCGAGAGGAGCTGGTCAGGGTTCTTTTGTTCCCCGATCGGGCATAGTAATTGAAGGAAAAGCGTGGAGGGGGGAAAAGAAATGGCGGCAATGTCGGCCTTTTTGGCGTTAGTCGTCATCCTGGCGGTGGCCTCCATCTTGCGGCGGGCCGCCATCAGGGCGGCGTTGGAAGAGACCCCAGGCCCATCATCCCCTTTGGCCGAGGCCCTGAAAGACTTTTTAGCCGTTGCTGCTGGAATCTACCTTGCTCTGGCTGGCATCATCGAATTCTTGAAATTAAATCCACCAGACCGGATTGGCTTCTGGGGATTGGGGTTTGATCCGCTCGCTGCCCTGGCCCTTCTTTTAGCCATTTTACAACCTTACTTGGGCTTCTCCCATTTGAGCCAAAAACGTTAGACGAACTGTATAAATTCAATTGCCTCCTCCCAATACTAACAATAGTTCAAAAAGGAGGAGGTTTTTTATGGCTAAAACGGTCATTGGCGTCTTCAAATCGCGGCAACAGGCCGACCGAGCGGTCGATGATTTGCGGCAGAAGGGCTTTACCAACAATGAGATCTCCATAGTGGCAAAAGAAGCGGCGGCTCGTGGGGGTCAGGGCGGCGGTGGAGGCCGGGGTGGTGGCGGCGAATTCAACGACAATATCTCTGACGGCACGCTCACCGGCGGGGCCATCGGTGGGGTGGCCGGCCTTTTAGCTGGTGCAGGGGCTCTGGCCATCCCTGGTGTTGGACCCATTTTGGCTGCTGGGCCTATCGCGGCCGGCCTTACCGGGGCGGTAACTGGCGGCATTGCTGGCGGACTTCTCGATCTGGGGATCCCCGAGGCCAGGGGACGTCACTACGAGGAAGAAGTGAAACGCGGCGGGATTTTGGCTGTGGTCAAAACCGACGACAAGAAAGTCAGCGAAGCGGCCATGATCCTGCGGCAAAATGGCGCCAGTGATGTGGAAACCCACTAGTACGCAGCTCCACCGGGCCGGAGCACGGTGAGCGGGCGAAAACGGTACGATCTGTTGGCATAAATAATGGCATAAGAGAAGACGAGCGGGAGTTTCCGTTGTCCTCGGAAACTCCTTTTTTATGCTCAGGCACCGGCCAATTTCGCCCCTCATATACTGGGATAGACGTTTCTCCAGGCCTTTTGGCCGCGACCGGATCGTCGGGATCAACCGCCGTCGATCGCAAAGAGGTGCAGGTGAAGGTCCATGAAGGTAGTCGTGCTGGTCGGAGACAGAAGAGAAGTGGAGGCTGCCGGTTTTTTTCGCGGCTGGGTGGAAGAGGTGACCCTGTGTGGTTGCCCGCCGGCTTTGGTGCCGGCTGGCGTCGCCCACGCCGCTGATCTGGGCGAGGCGTTGCTGGGGGCCGATTTGGTCGTGGGCCCGGTAACGGGGATTGATGACTTGGGGAGGCTGAAAAATGCTTACGGGCAGGAGCTCGTCTTGCAGGATAGTCACCTGGCCGGAATGAGAAAAGGGGGGATTCTCCTTGTCGCCGTCACCAATCCCGCTTTGGCCACCATGGCCGAGCGGGCTGGGGTCAAAGTAATCCCTTATCGCGACCGGGACGATTTTGCCATCTTGAATTCCATTCCAACGGCGGAGGGAGCCATCCAACTGGCGATGGCCGAACTACCGGTTACCCTGCACGGGACCACGGCGATGATCCTGGGTTTCGGTCGGACGGGGATGACCCTGGCGCGTGCCCTGCGCGGTTTGGGAGCACGAACTCTGGTTGTAGCTCGGGACTCCGCTCAGCTGGCGCGGGCCCTGGAAATGGACTGCCGGCCCATTCCCTGGCGCGATCTGCCGGAGGTTTTGCGGGAAGCGGTGGTGATCTTCAACACCGTCCCAGCGCCCGTTCTCAACCGGACCTTACTGGAAAAGGCCGACCGGGAAGTGCTCATCATCGATCTGGCCTCGCCGCCGGGAGGCGTAGACCGGGAAGCGGCGCAAGCGTTGGGTATTAAGACCATTTGGGCCCTTGGTTTACCAGGAAAGGTGGCCCCGAAAAGTGCCGGGCGGGCCCTTTTCAGCGTAGCCCTGCGGGTGTTGGAAGCGCAGTTTCCGAGGAGCATCAATGGTGGTTAAAAGGGAGGTGGAAAAGATGGATTTAACTGGAAAGAAGATTGGCTTTGCCCTGACGGGCTCTCACTGCACTATTAGCAAAGTCCTACCGCAAATGGAAAAACTGGTGGCGGCCGGGGCGGAGGTTTATCCAATCCTCTCTTTGGCCGTGAGCTCTACCTCGACACGTTTTGGCCCGTGGGAAGGTTGGGTGGCCAGAGTGAAAGAGATTACTGGCCGGGAGCCGATAACGAGCATCGTTGGAGCTGAGCCCTTGGGTCCCGGGCGCCTTTTGGATGCCCTGGTGATTGCCCCTTGCACTGGAAACACCCTGGCCCGTCTGGCCAACGCCATCACCGACGGACCAGTAACGATGGCGGCCAAGGCCACCTTGCGCAACGGACGCCCGGTGGTCCTGGGTGTGGCTACTAATGACGGATTGGGGTTAAATGCCAAAAACATCGGCTTGTTGCTGGCCGCCAAGAACATATACTTTATCCCCTTCGGCCAAGACAACCCGCAAGAAAAGCCAACCTCTTTGGAAGCCGACTTCAACCTGCTGGTGCAGACCGTCGCCTGGGCTTTGGAGGGGCGCCAGCTGCAACCCTTACTGGTGGCCCGCTAGCTCCGGGGTAGAGGTTGGGGGTGAATCCCGATGCGGATCATCGTACAAAAGTTCGGCGGGACCTCCTTGGTCACGCCAGAGGCGCGAAAGCGGGCCGCCGAACACTGCCAGCGGGCCCTGGAAAAAGGGGTCCGGCTGGTGGTGGTGGTCTCGGCCATGGGACGGAGCGGGGACCCTTACGCCACCGACACCCTGATTAACCTGGCCCGGCAGGTCTATCGCGATACGGCCCCGCGGGAGATGGACCTTTTGGCCTCGTGTGGCGAGATCATTTCCGCCGTCATTTTCACCAATACTCTGAAGGGTCTTCAGATTGACGCCCTGGCCCTCTCCGGTGGGCAGGCCGGCCTCATCACCGACGAAAATTTCGGCGATGCCCGCATCATTCGCGTCCAACCCGACCACGTGCTCAGGCATTTAAAAGAGGGCAAGGTGGTGGTCGTGGCCGGTTTCCAGGGCGTCACCGAGAACGGTGATATCACCACCCTCGGTCGCGGGGGGAGCGACACGACGGCGGTGGCCCTGGGGGCGGCTTTACGTGCCGAGCTGGTGGAGATTTATACGGACGTTGACGGTATCAAAACCGCCGACCCGCGGATTGTGCCGGAAGCGCGCACCCTGGCCGGGGCGACCTATGAGGAGATTTGCCAACTGGCCTATGAGGGGGCCAAGGTCATCCATCCCCGGGCGGTGGAAATCGCCAAGCGTTTCAACCTGCCGGTGCGGATCAAATCGACCTTTAGTGACCAGCCGGGAACCCTGCTTTCCTACTCCATCGAAGGGAGTTGGCCCTCTTTGGAAAACGGCAAGGTCATCACCGGGGTGACTAACCTGGGTGGTCTCTGCCAGTTCCGGGTGAAGCTTCCCGAGGGACCGGAAGGAGGCTGGCCGGCGCGGGTCTTTCGCTGGTTGGGCAACGCCGGCATTAGCGTGGACATGATCAACGTCAGCCCGGAGAGTCTGGCTTTCGTCGTTACCGCCGAGAAAAAGGAAAAGGCCACTCGAATCTTGCAGGATATGAACCTGGTCTTCGAGGTCAGGGACGACTGCGCCAAGATCTCGGTGGTGGGAAGCGGGATGCGGGGCGTTCCGGGGGTTATGGCAGCGGTGGCCGAAGCCCTGGAAGCCGTTGGAGTGCCCATCTTGCAGACCAGCGACTCCCATTTGACCATCTCCTGTTTGGTAGAAGCACGGCATATGGAAAAGGCGGTGCGCGCTTTGCACCAGCGCTTCGCCCTAAAAGAGGGGTGATGAACGATGTTCGGAAGACTGTTGACGGCCATGGTAACGCCCTTTAAGGCCGATCTTTCCCTGGACCTGGTGCGGGCGCGGGAACTGGCCCGCCAGTTGGTGGAGGAAGGATCGGAGGGAATAGTGGTGGCCGGCACCA
>Ga0334722_10002788_pt1 | contig 19337 bp, 13 predicted proteins | sample C3_bottom_MG_FD_207210 | JGI IMG/M metagenome (GOLD analysis project Ga0334722, IMG submission 207210) | Sediment microbial communities from Yellowstone Lake, YNP, Wyoming, USA - C3_bottom | ecosystem: Environmental > Aquatic > Freshwater > Lake > Sediment | place: USA: Wyoming | collected...
TTTACCGCTTCAGCGGAAGAATGGAGAAGGCCGGGGAGGCTTACGAAAAAGTCCTTACGATAGCCCCGCTCAATTCACCTGCTCGAGAACGGCTTCAACTCGTTGAGAAGGAAACACGTAAAGCCCCGGGCCCTCCGGTCTCCACAGGGCGCTGAGCCGGACTTTCATGCGTTTATTGAGTTTTGATATCCTTCGTATCGTTGCGGTCAATTGCGTGATATATATTCATACTTCACAGTATTATATTGCGGCTAACCCCAATCCCGGCGCTACAACAACAGCGTTCCTGATCCTTACCAACCTGTCGAGATTTGCGGTTCCGTTCTTTTTCATATCTTCAGGATATTTTTTGGGCAAAAAAATTGACGGCGATGGGGAATCAGGCCGGACCATAGTGAGGCAAATAAAAAGGGTATTCATTCTGTTGGCTTCGTGGTCGCTTGTCTATGCCGCTGTCCCGACTGATTTATCAAAAATAGGGGAAAACAGTTTTCTGGAAATTGCCGCCGGAAAAATCTCTCAAACGGGCCAATGGATTACAGCTAATCCCTCGGCGTTCCTCTTCAGGAGCACCAGCATCCATTTGTGGTTTCTGATCGCGCTGATGTTGTCCTGCGCGGTTCTTTTGGCTGTCCGCAGATCACCCCGATTTTTTTTCAGCCTGACGGTCATTATGTATTTTACAGGGATACTGGGGGGCGCATATTCCGTGACTCCCATCGGGATCAAACTTCCGTTCGATACAAACCTGAGTTTTCTTGTCGGCGCTGTTTATTTTGCTCTCGGATACCGGTTGTCAAAAAAAGCTGCAACAGCCGGCACGGCTTTAATACTCATCATGATCTTTGCAGGCGCATTGCTGCATCTGTTTGAGACATATTATCTCTTCAAACATTACAATGCTCCTCCTGTGCAGGCAAATCTGGTCGGGACCTTATTTTTCGGGGCAGGGGTGGGGTTACTGGCAGCCCGCTGCAAACAGACCCATGTTTCAGGTGTGATTACCGCGCTCAGCAAATATTCACCGGGCGTATATTTGTCTCACGCCCTGGCGATACTATATGTCATACAAAACACCGTTTTCTGGCGGAGCGACAAGCTTTACATATTTGCGGCATTCAATTTCGGCGCGTATCTGGCATCGTTGGCCCTTACCGCAATGCTGGCAAGGATACCGTATGTCAGGCAATTGGTCCTGTGACTCCGGGCAGCATCCATAATATACAGTTCACTGTTTCTCAGGTCCGGCCTTTTTCATGAATTCTATCCATATGGGGAGAGCCGCAGCCGCCCCGGTCTCTTTGTTGCCTATGGGCTTGTGGTTGTCCCGGCCCACCCAGACGCCTGCGACCATCCTGTCGTCAAAGCCGATGAACCACGCGTCGGTATAGTCGTTTGTCGTTCCGGTCTTTCCGAAGACCGGCCTGCCGACTTCCTTTGCCCTGACGCCTGTGCCTTCTTTTACGACCGCCTCCAGGAGTATCTTCAGTTTGCCGACCGTTTCGCCGCTAAGCGCCTCTTCGAATTTGGGATAGACCTCCTCTATGTCAATGCCGTCCCTGTTCTTTATCCGTTCGTATGATATCAGCTCCATCTTTTTCCCTGAGGCAAAGGCGGCATAGGCTCCGGCCATATCGATCAGGGTAACATCCGAAGCGCCCAGCGCTATCGGCATGTAAGGCTGCAGCTCGGACCTGATCCCGAGTTTTTTTGCGACGGCGATGATATTGTCGATCCCCACATTCGCGGCAAGCCGTACGGTTGCGGCATTGAGGGATTTTGCCAGAGCGGTCTTCAAAGTTACAGGTCCGTTATATTTGCCGTCGTAATTTTTTGGAGACCATGTCTGCCCCTGCCTGGCGCCTTTGAACGATAAAGGCGAATCGTTTATCATATCGGTCGGCTCTTTCCCTTTTTCAAACGCCGCGGCATAAACAAAGGGCTTGAACGCCGAGCCCGGCTGTCTCAGGGCCTGCGTTGCCCTGTTGAACTGGTTTTCCCAGAAATCAAACCCGCCGACCATTGCCTTTATGTGGCCGGTGTGATAATCCACGGCGATAAAGGCCGCCTGCACGCCGGGCCTGACCCGCTTCTCAAGTCCTTTCACTCCGTGTTCGAGCGCCTCTTCCGCAAGATGCTGCATGCCGGAGTCTATTGTTGAGTAAATCCTGAGGCCGGAGGTGTATATCTCATTCCCGTATTTGCGCTCCATTTGCTGCCTGAGTATTTCTACGAAATAAGGCGCTTCGTATTTTCTGTAATGGGGAGAGGAAGGCATTTTTTCTTCCAGCGCCCTGTCAAACCGGTCTTTAGTTATGAATTTCTGTTTGAGCATGGCGTTTAATACCACACCCCGTCTCTCCTTCGCTTTTTCCGGGTTTCTGAACGGCGAATACAGGGACGGCGCTTTAGGAAGGGAGGCGAGGAGGGCCGCGTCGCCCACTGTCAGATCGGATACGGATTTGCCGAAATAGGCCTGTGAGGCCGCCTCGATGCCGAAGGCGCGGGTGCCGAAATATGTCTGGTTGAGGTAAAGCCCCAATATCTCGTCTTTTGTGTAACGCCGCTCTATCTGGATCGAAAGCACCGCTTCCCGGACCTTTCTCATGAGGGATTTTTCGGGTTTCAGGAAGAGCATTTTTGCGAGCTGCTGGGTGATTGTGCTGCCGCCCTGGACCATGCCCCGCGCCATGATGTCATGATACAGCGCCCTTGCGGTGCCGATCAGGTCAACGCCGGGGTGTGTGTAAAACCGCGCGTCTTCAATGGCGACAAACGCCTTCTTTACATGGTCAGGGATCTTGTATGAAGGCACGAATGTGCGGCGCTCATAATAGAATTCGGCAAGTATCTTCCCGTCGCTCGAATATACTTTTGAGGATTCGGCGGGTACGTACTCCTCAATGGCGTTTAAATGCGGCAGGTCCGACAATGTCCAGTATATGAAGCCTCCGGCAATGCCGGCTACAGCGCAGAAACAGACAAATATGACGACGGTTATGAGTTTGCGGCGCTTGCCTTCAGCCTGCTCGATGTCCTGCTCTAACTTTCCCATAGACTGCCTTCTATTATACAGAAATGCGGGCGTAAGGAAGGAATTCGCAGCAGAAAGATGTGTGGCATGAAGCCGGATTAACGCCCCCGGCTGCGCCACCCCCTCTTAAATTAAGAGGGGGTTAGGGGGAGTTATTATTTCTTTATAAGCTTCTTTGCCCTTTCAGCAATATTGGCGGCGGTGAACCCGAATTTTTCGAAGAGCACTTTGGCAGGCGCGGATGCGCCGAAGCGGTCCATGCCTATGACCTCGCCCTTTATCCCGGTATATCTATACCAGCTCTGCGTTGCCGCAGCCTCCACCGCAAGCCTGTTTTCGACCTTCGGAGGCAGTACCTTCTTTTTGTAGGCGTCAGGCTGCTGCTCGAAAAGCTCGAAAGAAACCATGTTTACGACCCTGGCTTTGATTCCGCTCCTGTTCAGCTCCTCCGCTGCCGCGAGGGTAGGGTGTATCTCAGCGCCGGACGAAAGCAGGATTATATCAGGAGTCCCCTTGCAGTCGGAAAGGACATAGCCTCCTTTTTCCGCTTCTTCGGCTGTCGCGTATTTCTTCCTGTCCAGCACCGGAAGGTTCTGCCGTGAAAGGATAAGGGCATGCGGCCTTTTCGTATCCCTGATGGCGACCTTCCAGGCAACCGCGGTTTCATTGGCGTCCGCCGGCCTGATTACATAGAGATGGGGCATAGCCCTTAGGCTGCTCAGATGCCCTATAGGCTGATGTGTCGGCCCGTCTTCGCCGAGACCGATAGAATCATGTGTAAATACGTATATCGCGTGCGTTTCCATAAGCGCGGCGAGTCTTATGGACGGCCTCATATAGTCGGAGAATACAAGGAACGTCCCACCATACGGGATAAGCATTTTGCTCAGTGCCATGCCGTTCAACACAGCGCCCATAGCGTGCTCTCTCACTCCGAAGTGTATGTTCCTGCCGCCCCTGACAAGGCCGAAGTCCGCATATTTTTTCAGATGGGTATTGTTTGAAGGAGCGAGGTCTGCGGAGCCGCCTACCAGTTGAGGCAGCAGGTCGGCTACTGCGTTCAGCACCTTGCCGGAAGCGCTCCTGGTGGCAATGGAGCCGTCCGCCGGAGTGAATACCGGCAACGCCTTTTCCCATCCTTCAGGAAGGACGCCGGATGAAAGCGTATCCCATTTTGCGGCAAGTTCCGGATATTTAGACCTGTATTTTTTCAACAGGCCCGTCCATGACGTCTCAGCCGCTTTGCCCTGGGCAACCGCCTTTCTCATCTGCTTTAATGCAGCCGGGGGGATGAAGAAACTCTTTTGAGGCCAGCCGAGCTTTTCCTTTGTCAGGGCAAGCTCAGCATCGCCCAGCGGCGAGCCGTGGACATCGGGCGTATCCTGTTTGTTCGGGCTTCCGCATCCGATATGCGTCCGCACTATCACGAGTGAAGGTTTATTTTTTTCTTTTTTGGCGTCTCTGACAGCCTTTTCGATCTGTTTGAGGTCCGCGCCGTCAGCATGCAGGACCTGCCAGCCGTAGGCGTCAAACCTCTTTCCAACATCTTCGGTAAACGCTATATCTGTTGAGCCCTCGATGGTTATCTTGTTGTCGGAATAGAGATAGATCATCTTGCCGAGTTTCAGATGTCCGGCAAGGGATGCGGCCTCTGCTGAGACGCCTTCCATCAGATCCCCGTCGCTTACAATGCCGTAGATGTTATAGTCCACTACCGGGAATCCGGATTTGTTGAACATTTCTGAAAGATAGCGTTCAGCCATTGCCATGCCCACGCCTGTGGCAAAGCCCTGCCCGAGCGGGCCGGTGGTCATCTCTATGCCGCAGTCCAGGCAGTACTCAGGATGTCCCGGCGTTTTGCTCTCCCACTGTCTGAAATTCTTTATGTCGTCAAGCGATATGTTATGACCCGTAAGATGCAGGAGGCTGTAGAGGAGCATTGAGCCGTGGCCGGCGGAAAGCACGAATCTGTCGCGGTTGTGCCATGCCGGGTTTTTCGGGTTGTGCTTCAGGAATTTGTTCCACAGCACATATGCCATTGAGGCGTCTCCCATCGGCATGCCGGGATGGCCCGAGTTCGCTTTTTGCACCGCGTCCGCGGAAAGCATCCTTATAGTATTAATGCACAACTCATCGATGTTCATCTTCTTCACGGGACAGCCTCCAGTTTGCTGAATTGTTAAAAGATATCCTTGTGGTCTCCGCCACATTTACAAAACTACTTTATCCCGGCCCGTCCGGTCTACTCTGCTACCCGCCGGGGCGAGGATCTTTCCAGACGTATTCACGACGCGCTGCGCCTGCGGGAATAACGGGAAATAAAAATCACGTATGGCCGGGCGGCCTGCTTTTTATATTTTCAACAGCCGTAAGATGGTACAAAATAACCTTATGTCAGGTCAATAAAACTAAGACCTTCGGCAATCCAGGATCTTAGTCACGCCGGAATCTTTGGCGGGCTCACGAAGGCCTTTGCCTGTTGTTTTGACATTCAGGCTCCCGAAATTTTATGCTTGATAATGACATCCCGGTGGGTAGAATTGTTTATCACCTATGATCAGCTTGAGGCAGAGATGATAAAGGACCTGCTTGAAAGCGGCGGGATCGAGGTTGAAATAAGGTCTTCGAAGGTAAGCCCTTATCCTGTAAGCGTCGGGAAGATGGGAGAGGTCAAACTGCTTGTGAAGGCGGAGGACAGAGATGAGGCTGAGCAATTGCTCAGGGAGCGCGATTCGGGCGCGGATTTTGAAGACCCCCAGGGATCTGAATCAGGACCTGAAGCACCGCCTCAAGCCGGTCGGCAATAATGGCTGCGAACATCACAGAGCTGAAACAGCAGATTTTCTTTGATCTGATGAATATTGTCGGACGGGTATTTGTCCTTGTCAAATATTCGGAAGACGTGGTTATCGGCAACCGGGGCTTTTTGCCTGAGGAAAAAGAAAAAGGTCTGGTGCTGGTATTCAACAGCAGGATGAATTTCAACTGGGACGAATCAGGCATAGCGGCCAAACTTGTCTTCGGGGCTGCTACGGAAAAATGTTTCATCCCCGCGGACTCAATCCTTTCGGTTTTTTCTCCCGAACTCTCCGCGCAGTTTGTGACCTCAGCGGAAAAAAGAGCGGAGTCTCACGAAAGCGCAAAGCCCGTAAAACCGGAGCCTGCCAAACCGGTCAAAGACGTTAAGAGCAATAAAGATAATAAGGTTGTAGAGGTTGATTTCAGGAAGAAGAGGTAGCTGCGATTTCTTGAAAACATCAAATCGCGGGTGTTAGACTTTTACAACGTAAATCAGGTGGATAGTCTGTAGGTGTTTAGGTAAAACAGCCATAAAAGAGTTCATTCTAAACATGTCATTCCCGCAAGCGAAGCGCGTCGGGAATCGGTATTCCGGCAAGGCTGACAGCCGATTCCGGACAAGCCGGAATGACACGGCGTCGCGGACTTATTGCGATCAGTCTAAACAACCTGGTGTAGTTACTTTATAACTTAATTTTATTTTGGAGGCTTATTTTGGAACTCTCCGGTCTTGGCATATATGAGCTGAGGGCTTTGCTTGAAAAAAGCGAGATTACCTCGAAGGAAATAACCGAATCCGTTTTTAAAAGGATCGACGCTGTTGAAGACAGGGTGAAGGCCTATGTGACCCTGACGCGGGAAAAGGCCATGGAGACCGCGGAAAAAATCGACAATGAGATTGCGTCGGGCCTCCGCAAACCGCTCTCAGGCATCCCTTTAGCCATAAAAGACAATATGTGCACAAAAGGCATCCGCACAACCTGCTCGTCGAAAATACTGTCGAACTTCGTCCCGCCCTATGAGAGCACTGTCACATCAAAGCTGAATGAAAACGGTTACGTTCTGACCGGCAAGACGAACCTCGATGAATTTGCGATGGGGTCTTCGACGGAGAATTCAGGTTTCCATACAACGAGGAACCCGTGGGACCTCGAAAGAATACCCGGAGGGTCGAGCGGCGGCTCTGCCGCAGCGGTTGCTGCGGACGAATGCATTGCAGCGCTGGGCTCGGATACCGGCGGCTCTATCAGGCAGCCTGCTTCCTTGTGCGGCGTTGTCGGCCTTAAACCCACTTATGGAAGGGTTTCAAGATACGGGCTTGTCGCCTTCGCCTCGTCCCTCGATCAGATAGGTCCCATAACAAAAAATGTGAGAGACGCTGCGCTTCTTTTGAATATCATATCCGGCAGGGACGTTATGGATTCCACTTCCGCGCCGGTGGAGGTCCCGGATTACACCGCTCTTCTGGGCAGGGAGATAAAGGGGATGAAGATAGGCATCCCAAAAGAATATTTTATCGAAGGCATTGACCCTGAGGTTGAAAGCTCTGTGCGCGCCGCAATAAAACAGTTCGAGTCCCTTGGCGCGGTCCCGGTCGAGGTGTCGCTGCCTCATGCCGAGTATGCTGTGGCGACTTATTACGTGCTTGCAACGTCTGAAGCAAGTTCCAATCTGGCAAGGTATGACGGCGTCAAATACGGCTTCAGGGCGGAGGGCAGAGACCTTCTGGACATGTATATGAAGACCAGGGCCCAGGGCTTTGGTCCGGAAGTAAAACGCAGGATAATGCTCGGCACATACACGCTTTCCTCGGGGTATTATGACGCCTATTATAAAAAGGCCCAGCAGGTGAGGACCCTGATCAAGGATGATTTCAACAACGCGTTTCAACAGGCGGATATAATCCTGACCCCAACATCCCCCACTGCCGCGTTCAGGGCGGGCGAAAAAACGGATGACCCCCTGCAGATGTACCTGGCGGACATATTTACGATATCCGTCAATCTCGCCGGAGTTCCGGGGATATCCGTTCCATGCGGTTTTACCTCGGCTAACCTGCCCATAGGTCTGCAGCTGATCGGCAGGCCTTTTGACGAGCAGACGCTCCTCCAGGCGTCGTACGCCTTTGAGCAGTCCGCGGGCCTGAACAGAAGAAAACCGGCTTTGTAATTGCTGCGGACGCCGATTTCCGGCCTCGGTGCGTGAGCAGTATCTCAAACTCAACAGGTTCCTGTTGACAACATCTTCCCCTGTCAAATAAAGTACAATGTAAGTAATCACTAACATGCACAGGGGTGGTTCCCCGGGTGATTCAATGAAGGGTGATGCGTTGATATGACGCTGCAGAATTCTTTCGGTTCCCGTATGAAATTAACTATCCTTTGCGAATGATGCGATGCGGCAGAGGCCCGGCAGCCGAAGACCAAGGAGAATTAAAGAGATGTTCAGAGGAAGAGGCGCGCTGCGGAAAGAGTTGAATAGAGCGTTGGTCAATAAGTCGGGCAATAAATTTAATAGAAAGCTGATGCGTCTGTTGGCGGCTTTCGCGGCTGTTGTTATTTCTGCTGTTTTTATGCCGGCGTGTTCCAAACCGCAGCCGCAGCAGATGCAGAAGCCCGCGGTCCCCGCGGTTATCGGGTCTGTGACCCAAAAAACGGTCCCTGTCCAGATAGAGGCGATCGGCAACGCGGAGTCTTTTTCCACGGTCGCGATCAAGGCCCAGATAAACGGAGAACTCAGGCGCGTACATTTCAGGGAAGGGCAGGACGTAAAAAAAGGCGACCTCCTTTTTACTCTGGACCCCCGGCCCTTCGAGACCCAGATAAAGCAGGCGGAGGCCGCCCTTGCGCGCACAACTGCCCAGCTTGAGAATGCCCGCGCAGAGGCGGACCGGTACGAAGCACTGGTAAAAAAAGGTTATGTGGCCAGGGAGCAGTATGAACAGTTCCGAACCAATGCCGCTACCCTTGAGGCCACGGTGACAGCGGACAGGGCCGCGGTCGACAATGCGAAGCTTCAGCTCGCATACTGTTATATCCATGCCCCTGTTTCAGGACGCACCGGCAGTCTCGTTGCAAACGAAGGCAACCTGATAAAGGCCAATGCCGATACCGCCATGGTGGTAATCAATCAGATACAGCCGATTTATGTGACCTTCTCAGTGCCTGAGAAGAACCTCCCTGAGATCAAAGAGCGCATGAAGTCAGGCAAACTTGTTGTCGAAGCCTTTGTCGGCAAGGATTATACAAAACCGTTCAGCGGCGTGCTTACCTTTGTGGACAATGCGGTCGACTCCACCACCGGGACCATCAAGCTGAAGGCATCATTCGATAATAAGGACCGCGCCCTCTGGCCCGGCCAGTTCGTAACCGCCCGCATCACCCTTTCCAATCTTCAGAATGCTGTGGTGGTCCCTTCCCAGGCCGTGCTTACAGGACAGCAGGGGCAGTTTGTATTTGTGGTGAAGAACAACACCGCGGACATGCGTCCTGTTACAGCGGGCATAACGTATGAAGGGATGACTGTTATCGAAAAAGGGCTTACGCCCGGAGAGCAGGTTGTGACCGACGGCCAGATGCGTTTAACGCCCGGCGCCAAAGTCGAGGTCAGGCAGCCCGGCGACAAGACGCTTCCTGCCGGAGAAAAAAATATGAATAAGACCGGCGCGGGGGCCGCAGCCAATACTGCGGAGGTTCCGAAAACAACCGGGAACAAATAATGAATTTATCGGACGTATTCATCAAAAGACCGATCATGACCAGTCTGGTCATGCTTGCGATCATGATCTTCGGCATATTCGCATATCGCTTGCTGCCGGTCAACGACCTGCCCAATATAGATTTCCCGAGCATACAGGTGACTTCAAGTCTGCCCGGCGCAAGCCCTGAGACCATGGCCAGCGCTGTGGCAACCCCGCTGGAACGCCAGTTCTCAACGATTGCCGGACTAGACTCGATGAACTCCACGAACGGTCAGGGCGTTTCCATAATCACCCTGAAATTTGCGCTGGAACGCAATATTGACGCTGCAGCCCAGGACGTGCAGTCGGCCATTTCCAAGGCGGCCCGTCAGCTGCCGCAGAACATGCCCACTCCTCCTTCGTTCCAGAAGGTCAACCCGGCCGACCAGCCGATCATTTACCTGGCGCTCAGTTCGCCTACTCTGCCGCTGTCCGACGTAAACGAATTCGCTGATACCATAATAGCGCCGCGCATATCCATGATCAGCGGCGTTGCTCAGGTCCAGGTCTTCGGCTCGCAGAAATATGCCGTGCGTGTGCAGCTCGACCCGAAGGCCCTTGCAAACCGGAAGATAGGTATAGACGAGATATCAACGGCCCTGGCAAGCTGGAATGTAAACCTTCCTACCGGCGGGCTCCAGGGCAGGCAGCAGGCCTTTACGATTATGGCCAACGGGCAGCTGTATAACGCCGAGGCCTTCAGGCCGATGATTGTGGCATACAGGGGCGGGTCTCCTGTGCGGCTGCAGGACATCGGCGTGGTAACCGACAGCGTGGAAAACGACAAGATAGCCGCATGGTTCAACAACGAAGGCAAGTCCAACAGGGCGATTGTCCTTGCTGTTCAGCGCCAGCCCGGAACGAACACGATCGAGGTTGTAGACAACATCAAACAGCAGATGCCGAGCTTCAGAAGTCAGCTCCCGGCCTCGGTCAGGCTCAACGTGCTTTATGACCGGTCCGAGGGTATCAGGGATTCTGTGGCGGACGTAAAATTTACCCTTGTGCTTACCATCGCGCTCGTCATTCTGGTTATCTTCCTTTTCCTCCGCAACCTTTCGGCAACGGTAATACCCAGTCTTGCGCTTCCCCTGTCGATTATCGGCACCTTTGCCGCAATGTACGGCCTGGGCTTTTCGGTCAATAATATAACCCTGATGGCGCTGACGCTGTCGGTCGGCTTTGTTGTCGACGACGCCATAGTCATGCTTGAAAACATCGTGCGTCATATGGAACACGGTGAAAAGCCTATGGATGCCGCGTTCCGCGGGTCCAAAGAAATAGGCTTCACCATCCTGTCGATGACCATATCCCTTGTCGCGGTCTTCATCCCGGTGTTGTTCATGGCCGGTATGCTCGGCAGGATGCTGCATGAGTTTGCTGTAACGATTACGATTGCGATACTGATCTCCGGCGTGGTTTCACTGACTCTCACCCCCATGTTGTCGAGCCGCTTTCTTAGGCCCCACTCGGGCGAGAAGCATAGCGGGTTATATAATTTTATGGAACGTTTTTTCGACGGCATGAGAAATATGTACGAGCGGCTTCTCCGGATTGTGCTGAGGTTCAGAATGACCACCATGATCGTTACCATGGTTATGACGATACTGACGGTCTGGCTTTTTACAAAGATGCCGACAGGGCTTCTTCCGTCCGACGATATCGGCGCAATATTCTGCTTTACCGAAGGCGCGCAGGGCATCTCTTTTGAAGACATGAAGAAGCACCAGCAGCAGCTTGCGGAGATCGTGCTTAAAGACCCCAATGTTGAAGCCTTCATGTCGTCTGTAGGGGCCGCGGGCGCGAGAGTAGGCTCCAACAGCGGGTTTATGTTCCTGAAGCTCAAACCGCGGCAGGAACGCAAGCTCAACGCGGACCAGATCATACAGTCGCTAAGGCCCAAAGTTATGAGTGTGCCGGGAATAATGATGTTTATGCAGAACCCTCCGCCGATCAGGCTCGAAGCCACGTTGTCGAAAGCCCAGTACCAGTTCGTGCTTCAAAGCCCGGACACCGACGAGCTTTACAAAAAAGCGGGCGAGTTCGAGATGAAGCTGCGCGGCATGCCGATGCTGCAGGATGTCACCAGCGACCTCCAGATCAAAAACCCCCAGATCAATCTGAATATCGACAGGGACAGGGCGGCCTCCCTCGGCATTACCGCGGGTCAGATTGAAGACGCGCTCTATTCGGCTTACGGCAGCCGTCAGGTCTCCACTATTTATTCTCCCACAAACCAGTACCAGGTAATTCTCGAACTGGGAAAAGGCTACCAGACGGACCCTTCTGCCCTGGGCATGCTGTATGTCCGTTCAAACAAAGGCAGCCTTGTGCCGTTGTCCGCGCTCGCGGACATGAAGAAGGGGCTTGGGCCGCTGTCGGTCAACCATCTCGGGCAGATAACAGCGGTCACTATTTCATTTAACCTCAAACCGGGCGTCCCGCTGGGCAACGCGGTTTCGGCCATAGAAAAAGAGGCCAGGGCGCTGCCTGTCTCGATTACAACAGGGTTTCAGGGCACGGCCCAGGTTTATCAGGCCTCTACAAAAGGTCTGGCGGTCCTGCTGGCGCTCGCCATCCTGGTCATATATATAGTCCTCGGCATCCTTTACGAGAGCTACATACATCCGCTGACCATACTTTCGGGCCTTCCTTCGGCCGGTTTCGGGGCGCTCATTACACTTTGGCTTTTCAACAAAGACCTCAATCTGTATGCCTTTGTGGGCATCATCATGCTTGTTGGTATAGTCAAAAAGAACGCTATCATGATGATCGATTTTGCGCTTGAGGCTCAGAGGACAGAGGGAAAAGCGCCTTTAGACGCCATTTTTGAAGGGGCCATAGTACGTTTCAGACCGATCATGATGACCACGATGGCCGCGCTGATGGGCACACTGCCCATAGCAATCGGCTTCGGAGCCGGCGCGGATTCCCGCCGATCGCTCGGGCTCGCGGTCGTCGGAGGCCTGATCGTCTCCCAGCTGCTGACCCTGTTTATAACGCCGGTAGTATATTATTATATGGACAGGTTTCAGGCGCAGGCAGCGCTTCTTTTTAAGGGCCGCAAGAGAAGAAAAGGGGTATAATTATTCTAACTGCCCCGGTTAAATAGTCTGCAGGTGTTTAAATGGAAGTCGGCATAGAGACCGGAAGAGAGTTAACGCACTCGCCTGGTTGCCGTCATCGGAATTCATTGCCAGGAGGTTTGTAAATGATTAGGAGCATCCCACTTGTAATGCTGTTGTTGTTTACGGTCCCTTTTGTTGCGGGGGCGCAGGAGACCATAAAAAAGGGCGACCGTCTGGACCTCAGCCGCTGCCTCGAAATATCGCTGAAGATGCATCCGAATATATCCGCGGCCAAAAGCGCTGAGGAGGTAAGCCGGACCCGTGTAGGCCAGGCCGAATCCAACAGATATCCGCAGATAAACGCGTCTGCCGGATACAGCAGGATCCACGCTTTTTCAGGCTCTTCCTCATCCTCATTGGGCAACAAAAGCGGGTCCTTTGATCAGTATTCAGCCGCAGTGGCGCTTCAGCAGACCATCTACGACTTTGGCAAGACAACCGCCCAGATCGACATACAGAAACTGAATGTTGGTTCGTCAGGAGCGGACACTGAGAATACCGAAGAGCAGGTCACCTTCAACGTCAAGCAGGCCTATTTCGGGGTGCTCAAGGCAAAGAGGAACAGGGACGTTGCGGAAGAATCAGTGCGGCAGTTCCAGCAGCATCTTGAACAGGCGAAAGGCTTTTTCGAGGTAGGCACAAAGCCGAAGTTTGACGTGACAAAGGCGGAGGTGGACCTCAGCAATGCGAAGCTCAATCTCATACGGGCCGAAAGCGCGCTGAAGCTGTCGTTTGTCAACCTCAACAATGCGATGGGCGTTCCCGACGCTTCCGAATATACTGTTGAGGACAATTTGTCCTTCACCAAGTATGAAATAAAACTGGATGAGGCTATAAACAATGCATACAGGACGCGGCCTGATATGAAATCCCTCCTCTCGAAAAAGGCCGCTGCAGAGAGGTCTGTGGAGCTGGCAAAGAAAGGTTATTATCCGGTTATAAACGGCAATGCGGGCTACAGCAAGTCAGGACAGAGTTTTCCTCTCGGCGACGGATGGAACCTCGGCGTAGCGCTCTCTTTTCCTGTGTTCAACGGGTTTCTGACAAAGTACCAGGTCGAGGAGGCCTCGTCAACCCTGAAAGTAATCCAGGCCAATGAAGAGGCGCTCAAACAGGGCATACTCCTCGACGTGCAGCAGGCTTTTCTGAATCTCTCCGTAGCGGAAGAGAGCATAGCAACTGCCGAGCTTACGGTAAAACAGGCTAATGAAAATTTTGATATCGCAAACGGCAGATATGCGGCGGGCGTGGGCAATCCCATAGAAGTGACCGACGCGGAGGTATTGCTCAGCAATGCCAAGACCACGTACAACCAGAGCCTTTACGACTACAAGGTCGCGCGCGCAGGCATGGAAAAGGCCATGGGCATGAGATAGGCCCTATATGAGATTGGTAATTATGAGATGGTAATTAATATCGGATAGGCTGTGGGTCTACGATGAAGAAAAAGCGTATTGCAATTGTGTTGGTCGTCCTGGCCGCTGTCGCAGGGGCATATATCTATCATGCCTCAACCGGCAGGACAGCGGGGCCGGTTACAACCTCGGGCATTATAGACGGCCCTGAAGTAAATCTCGCTCCAAAGGTCCAGGGCAGGATCGCGGAGATCTGCTGCAGGGAAGGCGAGGCGATCAATGAAGGCCGGACAGCGGTCAGGCTGGAGAGCGCCGACCTCGAAGCTGCGGCAGCACAAGCTGCTGCAGGAGTTGAAAAGGCAAAGGCGGACATTAAGTCTGCAGAGGCTGCGCTTGAAAACGCAAGGATCAACATTAAGGGCGCTGATTGGGACGTAAAGACCGCTGAGGCTGATTCGGAAAGATTCCGGGTGCGTATGGCCGAGGCCAAACTCGAATCCGACCGGGCGGCAGCGCTTTACAAAAACCAGTATATATCCAGGGAGTCTCTCGATCAGGCGATAGCGGCGTATGATTCAGCCTCAGCAGACCACCGTTCTTCAGCCTCACGGGTCAGCGCGGCTTTATCCAGAAAGGACGCGTCGATCTCGCAATTTAATTCAGCCTCGAGTCAGCTTAACTCCGCAAAGGCAGGGCTGCAGGCGGCTGAGGCAAACCTTGCCTTTAACAAAGCTAAAATCAACGATACTGTTATTGCCTCGCCCATATCCGGTGTCGTCATATTCAGACCGATGGAAACAGGAGAAACAGTTACCCCCGGTTCTACGATCCTCACTGTTGTTGATACTTCAAACCTGTATGTCAGGACCGATATGGATGAAACCAAAGTAGGCCCGGTGGCGCTCAATTCAGCGGCAATCATCAGGGTTGAAGGCCTGCCCGGCAAGGTCTTTAAAGGTAAGGTCATTGAGATCGGCCGGTACGGCGAATTCGCAACCCAGAGGGACGTTGTGCGCGGCAGGCAGGACATCAAGACCTTCAGGGTCAAGATCAGGCCGGAGGACCCGGACAAACTCCTTAAACCCGGTATGACGGTTGAAGTGGAGATAGAGAAGAAGTCCGGCGGCGTTCCAGCCCGGAATTGACCGGCCCGGCAGAGCGTTATGCAGTCGTCAAAAGCGATCACAGTCACAAACATAACCAGGAAATTCGGCGACGTCGTTGCCGTGGACAACGTCAGTTTCGATGTTGACGAGGGCGAATTCTTCGGCTTCCTCGGTCCCAACGGCGCAGGAAAGACCACACTTATCAGGATGCTCACCACTCTGCACAAGCCTACCAGCGGGCATGCGACAGTGGCCTGCTGCGATGTAGATAAAGCGCCTGCAAAGGTAAGGGAGCAGATAGGCGTTGTGCCGCAGGCCATGACAAGCGACCTGGACCTCACGGGCTACGAGAACATGGATCTGTACGGCCGCTTCTACGGGATCGGCAGCAGGGAACGTAAGGAGAGGATAAAAAACCTTCTTGAAATGGTGGGGCTCACCGGCCGCGCCAATGACCTTGTTGCCACATACTCGGGCGGCATGCGCAGGCGGCTCGAGATCGCGCGGGTGCTGGTGCACAGACCCAGGCTGCTTTTTCTGGACGAACCCACCATCGGCCTTGATCCGCAGTCAAGGCGCGTGGTCTGGGAATTTCTTGGCAAACTCATAACCGGAGATTCCATGACCATTTTCCTTACTACCCACTATATGGAAGAGGCCGAGGTTCTGTGCAGCAGGGTAGCCATCATAGATTCCGGTAAAATAATCGCGCTTGGGAGCCCGGACGAACTCAAGGCGCAGATACCCGGCAAGGACATCATTTCCCTGACCCTGGGCAAACCGAATGATGATATTGCCGCGGCCGTAGGCAGGCTGCCTTTTGTGCACAAGTTCAGTGTGGAAGACAACCTGTTAAGGGTATATGTGGACAACGGCGCGATGAACCTCCCTGCGCTCATAGATGAAGTCAGGGCAGCGGGCGGAATAATCGCGTCTGCAACGATCCACGAACAGTCGCTTGAGGACGTGTTCATCCATTACACAGGCAAATCGATCAGGGAAGAAGAATCCAGAAAGGTCAGCTTCTTCGTAGGCGCGGGCATTCCGCAGAAGCTGAGCGGAAGATGATAAGATTTCTCGCTGTTATAGAGAGGGACCTCAAGAAATTCAGGCGGAACCCTGTGGTGCTTGCGATGAGCATTCTGATGCCGATCATCTACCTGGTGATACTCGGCAACTCTTTCCAGGGCAAGCTCAGGGCTCTGCCCCTGGCGGTCGTCAACCATGACACCGGACCTTTCGCAAAACGCATTGTCCAAAACCTCAACGCCATCGCAGCAGGCCCCGAGACCTTTAAGATAATCAATATGAATGACGACAGAAGCGCGATTGACGGCGTCTCTGCCGGCAGGTTCAAGGCAGCGCTGGTTATACCTGCCGATTTCAGCCGCAGGATGTCGCTGTCAGCAAGACCGGATGTGGGCCTGTTCCTCGACAACACCGACGGCATATCATCCGAGACCATAAGGAATCTGGTGGACGCAGCCCTGCGGTCGATACGGAACGAATATGTCTCCATCCGCGAAGGAACAAAAGACCCTCTGCTGAGAGATATAAACCTCTACGCGAAAGTAGACTATTACCAGTCGCTTGTGCCGGGCGTGGTAATCATGGCGATCTTCCTCGGCGCCCTGACTACCGGCGCCTTCAATCTGGTGATGGACCGCTTTCTGGGCATTGACGAGAGTTATCTCCTCACGCCGCTTTCAAAGTCCCACATCGTGGCCGGGCTGGTGACCAGCGGTCTCTCGATAACAACTTGCATAGCGGTGCTTATACTCACACTCAGCCTGCTCATCACAGGCATACCGTTGTCCCACGGCCTTCAGCATTGCGGCACTCTTTTGACAATCATCGTGCTGACGACGCTCTGCCTGCTCAGTATGATGTTCGTAATCCTGGGGAGAGTAGGGCATCCGCGCATAGTCGGGATACTCAGCGGATTTCTGAACGTGATGCTTTTTTTCCCCAGCGGCGCGGTGTATCCGGTGGCCAGCATGCCGGGATGGCTGCAGGACTTTGCGAAGGTCAATCCCGAGGCCTATGCCGTGGACGCGCTCAAAGCGGTCCTGTTCAAAGGCTCCGGCATCGCGACAATATCCGGCGATCTGTCCTTCCTCCTATTGTTTACTGTAGTTATGATGACGATAGCGATTGTCACGTTCAAGCGGACGCTGTAATAGCCGCTTCATCCTTGATGGAATGAATGACGCTTTTACTCCGATAATTTTCTTTACAGGAAGACCCTCCCTCTATTATCCTAAAACCGGTTGGATCAGAAGCTTCATTGTTGAAAATGCGGGATAAGAAAAACTCAAACAAAAAGGCGGCCGGAAGAGGCGCAGCTTATCGGCGGTAGCGCGTCTGATTCCAACCGGCGGTTGATGCCTTTTGCAAATAGTCAGGCACACGAACTTTTCGCGACAGCATCAGGGATGTTGCCCCGAAAACTCGCCGATTTTAAACGATATCCCAATTGACTCACCTCTCTAACCTGTGATATTAATATCGCAGTCACTATGTTATTAATATTACGGAATCTGTCTATTACATGTTGTGTGTAATTAATAAAGGCATATTTTTAAATATTTGTAAGGAGGACACCTAATGAAATATGGGTGGGAGTTAACTGACTCAGAAAGAAGACGAGAATGGTACAGCGTTATAAAATTGGGCAAAGATGTTTCCACTCAGACTAATATCCTAAAGAAACAATCAAAGGAAATGTTCGCGACTCAGGCTGCGTCGGCAAATGCCATTATAGCAAGTCAAGACAGCCTACAAGAAAACATCGAAAATCTTACTTATAGTATTGAAGAAGGTATGAATGGACTAAAAGCTGCTTTTGAATTTGGCATTTCTGACGTGGTATGGCAAATCGAACAAAATAGGCAGGTGCTCAAAAATATACTTTCAGTTCTTATGGCCCCACTGGACACTCAGGCGAAGGAACTGAGATATAGGGCGGAAGATGCTTATGCAAATGGTTGGCTTGAAGATGCCTTACAAGATTTTTTGGAATCAGAGAAGACGAATAGATATGATTTTTCCGTCCACATTAGTATCGGAATGATATATCTCTTTCACAAAGCTGACAAAACAAAGGCGCTTGAATATTTTGAAAAAGCTGTCAAATATGCGCGACCAAAATCTGCATATCATACAAGCTTAGCCTTATTACATGCGGCACTTATAAAGCGTGACATGGAATTGATTCCAGAAGCTGAAAAACTGGCTGCCGAAGCTGTTGAAACCTCTCCAGACTTTGCAGAGGCATATTTTCAGGATGGTCTATATTGTATTCTCTTGGGCAACCTCGACAAAGGTATTGCTATGTTTAAAAGTGCTATAGATTTGGATAAATTTTATAGTCTAAAGATTGCTAATACTGATGAATTACGAACTCAAGCTGATTATATTCTAAAAAAAATATTGGAAGAATATAGAAACATTTCGAAAGCTGCCTTAAAAGACATTGTTAATCAGTGGAACTTTATGCGAGAAATAAATCGTAGATGTAAGGCTAATTCTATGATTAAAGTCTTCGAGTTGGCAAAGGACGACGATAGCGAGGTGTTTAGTGTTGGCCAAATTGAATCCGCTAACAATATATTCGACATGATTGATATTTATCATTCTATTGTGCGTTGCCATGGTGATATTGATGTTGCTCTTAATCAAGTAAGCGAGAGATCAAGAATCTACAAGAGTCAAGTTCAGGATTTACCAACGGCCCTGGAACGGAATATCACGAAGCGTGATGAAATAAGAAGAACGTTGTCATCATTACAACGCTCGCTCTTTAAAGGTGCTGAAACAAGGCGTAAAATACAATCTTGCGAGGAAGATCTTCGGCAGACGGAAGATTTTATGAGTAAGGCTCCCGAGAGGATTGAAATATGCAAAGATGTAATCGATTATATAGACAAAGTGCAAAAAAAGTCTTTAAATCAATAAGAACATTTCTCACACAACAAAAAAATCAACCCGACTGGCGATAACGCTGGTTTGGTTTTCAGTTTTGCTGGTTGCGCCAGCGGGTTATTTAAGTCGTTGAAGCTGTAGAAAAAGTCTTGAAATCCTAAGCAGAACGCCATATGATTACAGGGAATAACAACTCCACGGGTTAGCTGAAGAGAGGAGCGAAATGGCGAGATACAAGCATTACGACTATTC
>Ga0334722_10002789_pt1 | contig 19326 bp, 13 predicted proteins | sample C3_bottom_MG_FD_207210 | JGI IMG/M metagenome (GOLD analysis project Ga0334722, IMG submission 207210) | Sediment microbial communities from Yellowstone Lake, YNP, Wyoming, USA - C3_bottom | ecosystem: Environmental > Aquatic > Freshwater > Lake > Sediment | place: USA: Wyoming | collected...
TGGGATACGATATTTTGAAGCCTGCAGTATCGGAAATAATGGAAGAAACCGATGAAAATGTTGCAAAAGAAGTTGAGAAAATAATAAATGAGTTTGATAATATTTGTAATCCACACCAAATTCGCGTTAGGAAACTTGGCTCTTATTATGTTGTTGACTTACACCTTGAATTTCCAAAGAATATGACTGTAGAAGAGGCTCATTCTATTGCAACCACAATTGAGAAGCGCGTAAAAGAGAGTGTCGAGAACTTAAAAGAAGTTATTATCCACATTGAACCCTGCGGAGAAGGATAGTTAGTTAAGTTTATATAGGAGGTGATTTTTATGAGCATTAAGAATTACCTCAAATTGAAAGATCCTGAATATGTTTCTGAGAAAATAGCAAACTTTGTCCAAGAATATGTTGAGAAGCGCAATGCAAATGGCGTAATTTTTGGGTTGAGTGGGGGCGTTGATTCTGCACTTGTTGCATTTTTGCTGAGGAAGGCGCTTCCTAAGGAGAAAATCCTTGCGCTTTTTATGGGTGAAAGGGATACACATCCCGAAAGTTTGAAACATGCACGCCTTGTTGCAAACGAACTTCAAATCGAACTTAGAGAGGTAAATATCACAGGAATCTTAAGAAAGATTGGTGTTTATGCTCTTGAACCCCCACCTCTCATTTTCCCGAGGAGTTTTCAGGAGCGTTATGCAAGAAATAAGTATTTGAGAAACCAGGACGAGAACGAGACTACGTTTTTAAAGTCACTTAAGGGTGGAAGTGACAACATCGAGATAATGAAGGGAAATGCATTTTTGCATACAAAACACAGGGTAAGGGCAGTCCTTTTATACTTCTATGGCGAACAGATGAACTATATTGTTGCTGGATGCTGTAATAAAACTGAAAAACTTACAGGCTATTTTGTCAAGTATGGCGATTCTGTATCTGATATTGATCCCATTGCAGATTTGTACAAGACGCAGGTTAGGGAACTTGCAGGGTACTTAGGTGTGCCAAAGGAGATTATTGACAAGCCTCCATCACCTGACCTTGCACCAGGCATAACTGACGAATTTGCACTTCAGATGTCTTATGACAAGATTGATGTGGTACTATATGCACTTGAACATAATCTTGAAAGTGAACTTTTTGCTGAGGGAATAAATCAAAATGAAATCGATTATGTGAAAACTCTTATGGAAGTCTCCTCTCATATGAGAGAGTTACCGCCACATCCCACCCTCCCGTCACCCTGAACGTAGGTGGAGGGTCCTCTCCTACCCCATGTCACTCCGAGCCGACTTTGCGAGGAGCCTCCTCTGTCCCCCCTTTTTGTCACCCCGAACGCAGTGAGGGGTCTCCTCCGTTAAATGGGGAAAGTTCGAAAGGGGACTGTTACTCCTTTCGATTGAATAGAAGATTTCTCATTTCGTTGGACATGACGGCGTGAGTGTTGTCTCGACTTTGTCAGTTGACCTTGAACCATACCCCATAAATCCTATGATTTAATTTCCTAAAATCTTCATTTTGCTACTACAAATTTTTGTTTTATGTTTTCCTTGTTATGCTTCAGCTCTCTATATAAAGTGATGTCTTTAGAAGATTTGGTACGAAGTATTTTACAGATTTACTAATTTTATTGCTTATTTCATACTATTGTGTTTTAAGATAGGACATTTAAAGAAAAATGACCTCAGAGGTACAATTAACTATCCTCACTTCCACCTCCTGTCCTAAGAACCTTAGAATGCAAAATTTTGTTATGTTTTATTGCTCTATAACTTTCAATAAATTAAAAAAGTGGGGAACATTTTGTTCCCCATATGTTACAGCACTTTTATTCTGCACTTATTAAGGATTGCTTGGATTCTGTGGATTGCTTGGATTCTGTGTAGTTTTTGCCTGTGGTACTCTTTCAACGATTTTCTTTATGAGATTCTGGATATTAGTAGAGATGTCGTTGTACTGGTCTTGAGTGATCTTCCCACTTGACAGTAACTTATCAAGTTGAGACTTATACGGAGCGAAAATAGCATTGATAAGGTCCTGCTCTGTTTTTCCTTTCTCCTGTGCAATCTGGACTAAACTCTTTCCACTGTGTTCTTCTTTGATTAAGTCTGAAACTTTCATTCCAAGAAAATCAGCAACCTTCTTAGCTAGAATACCAAGATGTTCGCCAACCTCGATTTTAGCTCTCAAATCTTTAAGGGCTATCCCAGCATTTATTTTCTGTTGTAATGTCGGTTTACCATTGCCATTTGCTTTACCATTACCATTTCCTTTGCCATTTCCATTACCTGCACTAACGATGCCAACACTACCAAATAAAATGCTTACTACAAGAATTGCAACTAACAACCAAGTAAACTTTTTCATTTTTATCACCTCCAATAATAATATTCAAATTATGAAACTTTTGTTACAAAATTTTTCTCAAAGAATTGCTCCCGATTTCGTTTTCCTTCAACGCAAATGCCCCTAGAACGCGAAAGTCAGGGTGAGGGTGGTATTTTAACCTACCCGGCCACAATTCGCTCAATTTGGGGGTGTTTTGAAGGAATAATTTTAAGGGCAGGTGAAGAACCTGCCCTTTTTTGCATATCAATCCGTAACTTCTTATCCCTGGTATGTTATCGTTATCGTTTGCGTGTTAGGATCCCATTGTAGTTGACAGCCAAGATTTTCAGTAACAAACCTCAGAGGTAACATTGTTCTGCCGTTAATGATCTCTGGTACAACCTTAGAATTTGTTGAATCTATAGGTTTACTTGCACCATTTACTCTTGCGATATTCTTACCAATCCACAACTCAATTGTTGTTGAGCCAAGAGTAACTGTAACTTTCCTTTCGTTTCCATCCCAACCAACTGTTCCACCTAATGCTTCAACAATTGGTCGTATTGGAAGAAGAGTTCTATTGTTTTTGATAACAGGAGGAGAGTCTAAGGTATTTGGAGTACCATTTACTGTGAATATAGTTTGTCCTACTCGGAGAACTATAACAATTTCATTCTTCTCAAACGTTGCCTCTATTGTATGGTTATCGGTGATATTGGCAAAAGTGTAGGTCGATACTGCACCTACTGATTTACCATCAACTTTGACATCTGAAATCTTATAACCTTTATCTGGAGTGATGGTAAAAGTCTTTGAATCTCCATAGTTTACAGTTATTGTACCAGATGGAGAAATAGAACCACCGGGAGTTGAGGAAGAAGTGATTGAAAATTGCTTACAAATAACAGACACCTCCTCAGATGGTTCTGAATAGACCGGCATTTCCTGATACAGGTTTTCTATGCTCTTAACGTAGTAGTAATAAGTCTTTCCAGGTTCAATGCTAGTATCTACAAAAGAAGGGCTTGAAGATGGACCTACTGTACCAATAAGAGTTTCTGCGCCTTTAGATGTTCCTCTGTATATTGCATATCCAGTAATAAGATAGTAACCGCTTGGGTACCTCCATTCAACATTATCCCATTGTAGAGTTACAGAATTATTTTCAAATGTAGCTTGAAAATTCTTTGGTGCATAAGGTAAATAACTCTTGAGCCAGTCCTTCATTTCTTCCAAACTCAATTCACCGTAACTATCTTTCCATCTTTCAAAAAAGCCAGTGCAATCTTCACCTGTCAACTTACTTAGAGCAGTTTCAACATCATTTTTTGTTATCTTATCGACATCGTAATTTTTGAGTACATATTTAGCAAAATCTCTGTAATGACATAGATTTAAAATACTAAACGGTAGGTGTATTGGTGACCTAATAGCCATTTCAACATCAACAAAAAATGGAATTGAATACCCATGGTACTCTTTACCCCAGTTATCTGATTCAAGTACTTTTAACCATGCTTCAAATGACTCTTTATATGGTTGCATATATTCATCAACAGGAATATTTTCGTCTCCGTCCAAATACTTTTCATAAAGAGCTGAGTTGTTCTGTTTTGTAATTAAATCAGTTGCTTCCTCTAAATCTTTAATACTTATTTCATGCCCTGTATTTTTATATTTTTGATATAGATATCCAATTACATCTTCTATTGAATTTGTGCCACTTGTTTCTTTTTGAATTAAGTTATCAAGCCAAAGACCAATTACACAACCTCTGTAGTATGCATCGTGAATTTCATAATTTGTTGAATATTTTGTATTCTGTGCTCCTTTGTATACCAAATAATAATAGTATATTTTTCCTAAGTATGTTTTATCCCCTGTTATCTTGTATGCCAATTTGTTACCTAAATATGACTCTCCTATACCCTTGCAGATTAAAAAATTAGAGCCGGTAGGTACAGACCAGGTATCATACATCCATGAATAGAAAAGATGTCCCACTGTTTCATCGTATCTACCTGGGGGCCAATATTGAATTTCCCCATATACACATGGCACATAATACCATCCATCTCTACTCATAAACATATTAGTTACAGTAAAAACAGGATATGGATTCTCTCCAAACATCTTGGTTAATTCATTTAAAGCTAAAACAACTCTTTCAGTATAGAACTTGACACCTTCTTCTTTAGTAAGCCAAAGATTATAAAGAGAATTAGTATAATAGCTCTGATCTTCCTCTAAAACCCCGAATTTTACTGTGCAATTACCAGTCTTGCTTTCGGCATAGAATTTCATTTTTCCAAAGTAAATTGTCCTTTTCACAAGATCACAATACCTAAAATTGGCTACCTTCGGAACTTCATAATATCCCTCATGCTCAACATATGGCGTAACTAATTGCCAGTCCGATGGTAAATTAAATTTTATTTTAATCCCTGCAATATCACTTTCCGGTACCATAAACACATACTGTGCCCAAAATATTCCACCTTCGTTATCTATATAAACCCCTGCTTCTTTTGGGCCAATACTAAAAGAAAAGGCTTGAGCTGGTATAATTTTTGCTACGTCATAGTCCACAGATAGATTTTCTCCGTTTTGGTACACTTCCCATTGAAAATTTCCTAGATATGTGACCGGAACAATTTTACCTTGGTTTATCACTTGTATGTTAGATATATACTTCTCTAAATCGGCACGTACTCCAAGAAACCTGAAAATCAGTTCACCAGGGTTAAGATTTTCTACTTTTATAGCGACATGGAACGTCGACTTGTCTTTTTCGACTGTAACTGTATAGAAAAGTTCAAGTCCATCAGAAATTGTTTGACTACCTGCCTTTGCAACATTTTCTCTTAACGTTCCTTGAAACCAAGGAAAGAGCATTAAGATAGCCATTAGAATTGCAACTAATTTCTTCATTCAAAAGCCTCCTTCCTTACAAAATTTTAGCCATTTCTCATTGCTTACTAAAACCTAAATTAAGCGATTTTTCATCACTCAATAAAAGTTTAGTACTTTTTTTGAAAAAATTGAAAGTTTTAATGCAGAATGTACAGAATACTTATTAACCTGTAAAACTTATTTACAGCAGGTTGAGCCTGCCTTTAAATCCTTCACAAATTTAATTCTTTCTATCCTTGGTAAGTTATTGTAATCATTTGCGTTTGGTCTATCTCATTTAAATGTCGCTTCAAACAGGAATTAAGGTTTATTTGAGTATATATCTATGCTCATCACCTTTACATCATTGCCGGAGAGTTGGATTGTTATTTCAGCATCATCACCTATTTCATTTTTAAGGTCTTAAATGCTTCCGCTCTCTCCAAAAAGAATAGAGTCAGGTTGACCTACAACTTTAGCCACTTTATATGGGCATTTTTCTGATAATTCAGAGACAACTTGTTGTTCTGTTAAATTGGGATATTTCTTTAGTTCTTCGTCTACCTGTGGCTTATAATTCGTCTTATGCATAATAGAGATATTGCAACTATCAGAGAGAGGGACATTGATGCCGCTATAAAATGTGTATTTATCTGACTGAATCAATACTGTAATGTTCTTGTTATCTACCCCAGTTATTTTGCAAAGAATCCCAAAGGGAGAATTTGCAGAGTGAGGACCAATAATCCCACTTTCAATAAATTCTTTTATCCCTCCATTGAAAACAATATTTTTCCTTCTTGGCCTCAGCGATGAGTAAATAATTCCACTTAATATTACAGCTACAGCGATTACAACTAAAACAAAAACCCAATTTTTTTCATTTCTAAGCCTCTCTATTCTTGTTGTTTCTAAACATGCTTCGATTCATCCTCTTTTTGTGGCTCGAGCAGCTTGCCTATGAGTTTGGGGTAATTGACATGCTTTCTTCTCGGAAATAAGTATTTTGTCACGTATTTACCCTCCTTGGTAAGTTATCATAATCGTCTTTGTATTAGGATCCCACCGTAGTTGACATCCAAGATTTTCGGTAACGAATCTTAGTGGTAACATAGTTCTGCCGTTTATTATTTCAGGCACAACTTTAGAATTATCAGGATCAATCAGAGTATCAATGCCATTTACTCTTGCTGTATTTTTACCAATCCATAGTTCAATCGTTGTTGAGCCTAAAGTGACCGTAACTTTCTTTTCAGTTGGATCCCAAACAGCTGTTCCACCAAGGGCTTCAACAATTGCTCTTATTGGAACTAAAGTCCTCCCATTTTTAATAACAGGAGTGGTTCCTCTTCCGGGGTCGATCTCCTGAGGAACTAAATTTACTAACAAATAAGGATTACCAATTGTCAAATTAAGAACTATCATTTGTTTCCATTTATAATAAATAGTTAGAGTAGTAGTAGAAGTATTGCCAGCTTTATCAATGGCAATGATCGTAATTGTATTTTTTCCTTCCTGAAGTTGAATTGTATCAAAGAATTTATTATTAGAATCTAAAGAAACTGTTTTTCCATTTACAGTAACAGTATCAATATTTTCATCAATTACTGAGCCAGAAACAGATATAGTTTCTTTATTTACTGTACTATTGTTAGCAGGAGAAGCAATTAGAATTTGAGGCACTGTTGTATCACGAATAATATTTAAAGTGGCAGTTGTTTCGTTACCTGCTTTATCAACTACCTTGACTATAACCGTATTCTTTCCTTCTTCTAATTTAACGAGAGCATTAAAAGAATTGTCAGTAAAAGTAATTGGATTTGAATTTATCTCAACACTTTTAACTCCAGAACCGACATCGGAAACTGTTCCAGAAACAGTAACTTCAGGTTTATCAGTGATACTACCATCAGTTGGAGAAGTAATTTGAATGGATGGCGGAGTAACATCAACTGAAATGGCTAGAGAATCATCAAATAATCCAAAAGAAGGATCACCAAGAATATTAAATCTAAGATAATACTCCTTCCAATTATTCAATACATACTTATCGTTGTCGGCTTTTGCACTTGTTTCTTTTATAGAATAATCTAACCATTCCCCAACTGTCCTATGATAAGTTATGAGGGAATCCAGGATATTCATGTCAATACTGTAAGACGATATAGCAGTTGAACCTATCGAAACATCAGCCACTCCAGCACGCAAGGCATCATCTGCGCTTACCCAATTATCATCATTCCAATACCAAATCGTTCTTCCTTCCTGCCATTTTGGCCAATCGGGAGAGTTATAATGCTGTTCATCCAGTGCAGATTTAATATTTTCGCAACCATAATCAATCCAAAGCAAGACATGCGATTGAGTATTAAGCAAATCTTTCAGCAAGAAAAACGGTACTTTTTTGACTTCATTATCCTGTACTATTCCATCGTTGTTGGTATCGGACCAAACTTCCCTTGCTACTCCTCCATGTCCATAAGTAACTAAAATATTCGTCCCATAAAGGTATTTATTAAAGTTTTCCTCGTTGAGAGGTGCTGTGCAAGAATAAGTTGAAGGAAAATCACTCTCCTTTTCATACAAGGTAGTAATTTGGGAAAATCCAGCTGGATTAAGAGTATTTTTTATATCCCACTCCGAATCTGATGCGGAATCGAATCCATCTCTACCTGCATGTTTTATCATTGCAAATAAAAATTTGTAATCAAAAGGCGAGATTTCAATTTTACTCTCTGCCTCTATTGTATTTTCTAATACTTTTTTTACTGCCGCAGGTTCAGAAAAAGGTATTCTTCCCACAAAGTTCTTTACTTCAATAATGATAACGTCGTTTCTTGTTCCATAAACACCATCACCATTTGAATCCCAATTACCTTCCAAATCCGCATAATAAAAATCTGTTGGAAAATGAGAATTAAGACCTTCTTTTGTTGCTTCTTCTGGTTGCCAAATATCAACATACCTCATTGGCACTTCTCCGCCAGTAGAAATAGAGTTTGCTTGATTTTTATCATAGGGTTCTCCAATGAGAAGCGTAAAGGATTTTGTATAGCCCTTCGTTTTGTCTTTCAAGAAATTTCTAATTTTCTCTACCCTATCAATTCCTTGATAGTTCTTCTCAATCGTAGGAACATCTTCAACCATCACATCAAACCCCTGCAATTCCTTGAATTTCACAAAATCCTGAACAGTATCTTTTAAAGAAGGATTTGCAACAACAATTATATATAACAGGTTTAATTTCTGTGTAGTAAAGTTCAGAGTGAATGTAATGGTGGTTCCTGAAGTAAGAATCTGTGTAGAGGAAGGAGTGATAGAAGAAAGAGTTGCATTTGTTGGACCAGAAGAGTTGTATTGGATTGTATATGTGCCTATGGGATAGCCCGAAAGAATCACTGGGGCAGTTGTATAAGAATAAGTTTTTTCTCTTGTAAGAGTAAAGTTAAGGGCACCATTCCATGGACTACCGTTAAGTGTTGCATTTACATTAATCACACCAGTGCTCAATATTATATCTTTTTCGTTAAAGCTCTTTATTGTGTTACCTCCTATTACAAAATCAAGTTTGTTATTTTCTGGATGAAATACTTGATCGACGTGGTAAAAGTTATCTGCATTCTTTAAATGAGTAGATTTTGGAAAAATTACTGCGCCATCCTTTGAGACTGCTGAAACTTCAAGAATTGAAATGCTCCATTCAGGAAGAGGAGTACCTTGCACTTTACGGTAATAAATCTCAGTCCAGGAACCACCCCCGTCTGTAATGCCTTTCTTTGAGAGGTCTTGCGGAAAAGGAAATCTAAGAGCACCTGTAAAAGTCTTACTATTGGTTGTTAAATCTTCTATCCAAAATTCATACCAGTCACCAACTGTATCCGATTCTTTGTACTTTACTGTTAAAATATATTTATGATTTGTCCAATCATATCCAACGCGAGTGCTTATGAAAGGACCCTCATAAGTTCCAACTTCATACCAGCCGGAAGGAGCAGTTTTAATATTAGTGTTGTCTGTAGTGCCAAACTCTGAGAAAATTAGACCTTTTCCCGTAAGCCCATATCCTGGTTTACCTGTTTTTGTTTGCAATCCAAAATAAAACATCTGGCCGTTAATATATCCATCATAAGCCTGAAAATACAAGCCATCCTCTGTTAAAGGATCATTGTTTATCTCAATTACAACATTTACTTCTTTCAGGTTGTTTTGCCTAAAGTACCAGTTAGCGTATTGCATTCCACCAGTATTTGCATCTTCTGCCCCTAATGCTACAGACAAGAGTTTATTTGTATTAATAAAAGATAGGGCAACCTCTAAAATCAAAACTAACGATAAGAAAATTAAAATTGATTTTCTCATTATTCCCCCTTAGAACTTACTTTCATTTATACTCGTTGATATATTATCGTAATCGTCTTTGTATTTGGGTCCCACTGCAACTGGCAACCAAGGTTTTCAGTAACAAATCTCAAAGGTAACATAGTCCTGCCGTTTATAATTTCAGGCACAACTTTTGAGTTAGATGAGTCAATTGGTGTATTAGTACCATTTACTCTTGCAGTATTTTTACTAATCCACAATTCAATTGTTGTTGAGCCAAGAGAAACTGTAACCTTCCTTTCATTTCCATCCCAACCAACTGTTCCACCAAGGGCTTCAACAACTGGTCGTATTGGAAGAAGAGTTCTGCCATTCTTAATGATCGGTGGAGAATCTAAGGTATTTGGAGAACCATTTACTGTAAATGTAGTTTGTCCTACTTGAAGGATGATTGTGATTGTTTTTGCTGGCTTCTTGTATGTCACATTAATAGTCCTTGTTGTTTGATTGCCTGAATTATCAATTGCTAGTACAGTTATCCTATTAATTCCTTCTGTGAGATTCAATTTCGTGCTGAAGGAGCCTGATGATGAAATAGAAGCCGGGATTCCGTTCACGGTCACTTTGCTTATTCCTGATTCTTTGTCTGTGGCTGTTCCTGAAACCGTAATTGTATCTTCATTCGTTTCTGAATTGTCCAAAGGAGCATTAATCACAAGTTCAGGAGGTAAGGTATCAGATAATGTGACCTTTATCTCCTTTATTACTGTATTGCTAGCCTTGTCGCTTACTTCAATCTTAATAGTATTTTCTCCAGGTTGTAACTCAATACAACTTGACCATTCAAATGTGCTACTGCTAATGACTGCCTCTTTCCCGTTAACCAATACTTTGGCTTCTGGCTCAACAAAACCTTTGATACAAAGAGTTTTTGATTGAGTAGTAATTTCGGGAGAATCGGGCTCTGTAATAGAAAATATTGGGGGAACATTATCTATATTTTCATAAGTATTAGGCTTTGCCCTGAACGTTGAACCAGACTGAAACTTAACCTTCTTTAGACCTATAAAATCACTAGGAGGATTTTCAAAAGGCATACCCCAAAAGGAGTAGTTTATTAAACCTGCATCCATCGGGAGGTTTATAGTAAAGAATATATAAGTCTTGTCGCCAATCTTAACCTTAGGAAGTTTGAAGAAATAGTTAGTACATGTTGAAAATTCTTGTGAACCTTGGTATGAAACTCCTTTTCCAGTAATGAGGTCTTGGATTTTTGCCAAGCCAATTGGTAGATCGTATACCTGCACCTGTAATAAGACCACATCAGAATTTGCGATATCATTATCTACTATCTCACCAATTACGTTAGTGGATTTACCTATGGGGAAGTTATTGGGGATAAGTTTGATGGCATTATCAAATCCTTGCCCCGTGTATGTAAAAGTCTTTACGTATTCAGTGATTTCTTTTGGATCAACATTAAAACCTTGACTTCTGTAAAACTCAAAAAAGTCGGAATGGTCCTTGCCTGTAATTTGATGTAGTATATTCTCAATATCTACTTCTGTAAGATTATCTTTTGAGGTATCCTTGTATTTGCGAGCTGCAAGGACAAAATCTGTCATATCCACAGTTTGCATGCGCACATTCATATCAAAATCACCTATCGCCGAAGTAATCTCCTGCCTCACAAAATAGGCTGATTGATTACCGTTATACCATATATCTGCTTCAACTTTGAGAAATTTCTTAAAGTCTTCTTTTAAATCGTCCAATTGATTAACATCAAGATTGCTTGTGTCTCTCACATATTTATCGTAAAACCAATGCCAATCATTACCAGTAAGTTCTTTGAGAGTTTCAAGAACTTGCTCATCAGAGACCCAAACCTTGTTTGGACCTTTATATTTTTGCCAAATTTGCACCATCAAATCGTTGATGTTCTTTTTATTATTTGTTTCTTTTCCTATTTCCTTGTCCATCAAATAAGTAATTATGAATCCCAGCACATATTGCCTTGAATTTTGCTCTAAATTGTTGAATTTCTTACCTCTAAGATAATGAAATTTCCTCTCGTATAGCATTCCTCTCCAAATTGGATTATTATCAATTTCAGCAGTCATTATTCCTTCTGAATACGCTGAATAGCCTTCGGCAAGCAAGAAGTAGAAGTAATTTGCAAAATCAATTCTTACTTGAAAGAAAGCGTGCAGCATGTGATGAGGAATGTATTCATACCTATTTTGCCCGACAAGTTGCTGTCTCAGGTAAGTGTCCCCCGCTTGCCAATATCCTGGGCCTAATAAAAGGAGTTGCGGAGGAAGGGGATACTCTCCATAAAGACCCTTAATTTTTTCATAGGTTGCATGGTAAAAATCAGCTGTTTTAATGGCTTCTTCAAGCGGAGTATTATTTAAATAGACGTTCCAATGCTCATAAGGAAAGTACTTTAATCCAACAACTCTTATGCTGTATCCATCATCGTACATCTTGGTATAATCAAAATCTATGTTTCCAAAGTACCAACCACTGGCTTTAGTCTCTAACCCCAAATCTTCATAAGTGTATGGCTTCATAATGAACCACCCGTTTTCTTCTGGATAGTCCGATATTACTTTCCATGGTTCTGGCACTGCGAACTTTACTTTCACATTATCTATCTTCTGCCCTTCAGGAACCAGGAAAGCAGAAACCCCACTAATTGCTCCGCCTATGCCTTCAATTTTAATTGCCACCTGATGAACATTCGAAATATTGCTTAAATCAATTGCATAAGATGCAAGAACTGAAGTTTCGCTTGTTTGGACTTCAATTGTTTTGTCATCTAATTTAGCCCATGGAAGCATGGTCCCTCCAGCCGATGTAAACTTTATATCTTTTAGAATCGAGAGAGTAGGATAAGGCCAATTTGGAAACCCAATTGTCAATTTCGTCTGAGGTGCTAAGTTAGTATAAGTTACCGCTATGCGTATTGAAGGATCGACAGGATACGATATTTTGACTTCATATGATATATCAACCCCGGAAGTTGAAATAGATTGTACTTTCAAGGGGCCAACTGCTAAAGTACCGGATATAATGGTTAAGATCAGAATAATTACCAAGCTCCTCGCAATAAGTTTAAGCGGATCTTTAAAATAAGCGGATTGACTCCTCATCTGTATGCTTACCTCCCTTTTTAGAATTTCTTTTCACATAAAACAAATTTTCTCTCACCTAAATTAAGCGATTTTTTTATCATCATAAAAATTTTAGTACTTTTTGGAAAATTGCAAATTTTTTCTCTCTAAAAAGGACCCTTTATTTTGCACAAAAATACCCCTAGGATACGAGGTCGAGGTAGAGGTCAGTTTTTATAAACCTTTGAGGCATTTTTCGTTGATTGTAGAGCGTTTTTAGGCAAAATAGATGGTAATGAGAGTAGAAATAGCCAACAACTCCTTCTTCACTCTCTCATATCTCAACTTCATAAAATACCAAAACTTTATGCCTTTTAAATTCAATGAGACTAAAAGGCAGACAAGCAAAATTTAATCAATAAATTCGACGTAGAAGAAAAGTATGCTTATTTGCCAAGAAGAAGCATATAGGGAAAAGGCATACAGAAAAAGGGCTATATTCGGTATGGTATCAAATAGAGAAATATAAGCAGAAGTAAAGAAGATTAAAGGCAGAATATAACAAAAATCTATTGTACTTATGGTTCTATTCTTTGTAAACCCAGCTTTTCAATCTTCTTATCATAACTTACAATTTCTTTTTCTCCTGATTTTTCCATATTAGCCGCTATATAGCAGTCAATAATATCTCCTGGATGGTTTCTCCACATCTCAAGCGTCCTTTCAATTACTCTTTTGTCTTTCATATATAAACCATCAAATGAGAGTAAATTGAGCATTTTATTGATAATTTCTTCTTTTTCTACTTTATAGAAGCTCTTCAGCACAAATATTACCTGAAAGAAAACAAGATCAAGACAAAAAACTTTGGTTTCACCATTCTCAAGTTTAGAAAAGAAGGTTAGAAGGCTCTTTGGCATTTTTTCTTTATCTGTAGTAAGAAAGCGTAGAAAAACATTTGTATCAATATTCCTCATTTTTAAAACCTTCGACAAATTCTTTTTCTGTTGCACGCTCTATTTCTTCTTCAGTAAGAGATGGTTTTCCTTTTGCATACTTAGAGAATACACCTGCTAGTTTCTCTGCAGTTGCTTGTTTTTTAACCAAGGTAATTTTAATCCCATCTTTCTCCACAATGAGATTTACTTTATCTCCTATTTTAATACCAAGTGCTTTTCTCAACGCAGCGGGTATTACAATCTGTCCTTTGTTAAAAACTTTCGCTAACATTTTTATCACCTCCGTTATACATTATAGTATAACACAAAATAAGAAAAGTCAAGCAAAAAATTATGGCAGGATTTCGTAACTTGCGATTCCTACTTCTCTTACCTTATCAATAAGGAATCTTATCATTACGTTTGTATTAATGTATCTCATCCTTTAAGCCATCAACAAATCCCTTTTCTGTTACTTTTTTAATCTCTTCTTCAGTTAGAGATGGCTTTCCTTTTGCATATTTATGAAACACCTCTGCTCATTCTTTAGCACCTGCTTATTTTTCAAAGGCACAATCTTAATCCTGTCCTTCTCTACAACAAGATTTACTTTGTCTCCTATTGTAATGCCAAGCGCTTTCCTTAATACAGCAGGTATCAAGATTTGTCCCCTGCTAAAAACTTTTACTAGCACTTTCTACTTCTGTTATACATTGTAGTATAACACAATATAAAAACAGGGCAACAGTAGGACGGAAAAGGAAAACAGTGAACTACTTATTCAAATGGGTAGTTCATCTTGATTTTGTTCCCTGTCCATCTTCCGTGTCTTTCGTCACGCCTTCACTAAGCGCTTTTGTCTCTAACTCAACAAGTATTGAATCAAGTTTGTTTTTGCGTGTTGTAGAAAGTTTGTTAAATGATTCCCTCAAATTATCGATTGCTTTATCCACCTTATCGAAATCAGTTGTGAATGTTTCCCACTCTTTTTTAAACCTCTGTAATAAATCAAGGACTTCCTTTACTGATTTCTCGAGCATGTAATACTCGGTTGCCTTTCGAACAACTGAAAGCAACGCATAAAGGGTTGTAGGTGATGTAAGGACAATTTGCTTTGAAAGTGCTTCATCAATTATGCCTGGCTCTTCACTTAAAAGAAATGCATAAGTCCCTTCGTTTGCAATGAAGACTGTTGCAAAATCAACAGTATTCTCATTTACATAGCCTCTTGAAGCAACTTCCTTTATTCTGTTTTTTACGTCCTTTATAAATTCCTTTTTGTAATTTTCCTTTTCGATATCGCTCTCTGCCTCAATAAACCTCCTGTAGTTATCAAGAGGAAACTTTGCATCGAGGTTAATCACCTTGCCATTCGGAAGATAGAAAGTATAGTCAGGCCTGTTGTCCCCCTGGGCCGACTGTTTCTCATAGTTTATACCCTCTTTAAGCCCCACGGCATTAATAATATCCTCAACAAGCCGCTCACCCCAGTTTCCCCTTATTTTGGTATTTGTAAGATAAGACTTGAGAGTTTTTGTATCGTTATTTATATCAGGTAGCATTGAAAGCTGTGAAGTAATTTTTCCGTATTCTTCCCTGAGGTTTGAAAGCGATGTATAAAGTTTATCGATGTTCTCAAGCAAGGAATCCTTTGCAGAATTTTTTATTGCTTCCTGCATCCTTGAAACCTTGAAAATTATTACAAGCATTGCTAACACAAAAATCACAAGCCCGATAATCATTACGATTGTCGTGTTCATATACACCTCCTAATTAACTACTTCGCATTTATTTACCTCTACCTACAATTTTTTGCTTTCCCTTTTAGTTATAATAATTCTTACAGAAATCTTCAAGACAAAAGCAAGAGTATATCAACCTTTTTCAAAGAATTTTTCTAATGCCTGTTTTATTATCTGATATCATTTCTTTCTCTGTAAAGCTGCCTGGATCTTAATCTTGGTAATTAATTCTTCGGGTAAATAAGTAGTGTATTTTACAAGGGTAGTCTCCTGTTTACTAGTTTCCTTCTCTTCCATCTTTTTATCCTCTTCCGAGTTATTATTTTCATCTTTTACTGCAAACAGCCAACAACTCCTTCTTCACCTCTCTTATCTCAACATCATAAAACTCCAAAACTTTATGTCTTTTAAGACTAAAAGGCAGAGATATTACAAAATGTTATTCTTGTTTTTAACCCAAAACCCCCCCCAATCTATATAACTATGTCACCTCTGGGATAGGAACCTCAAATTCCTTGTAAATAGTTTTTTGTGTCTTTGATATCTCTGTTAGAAATCTCTTGCCGTTGTTTGTTTCAACAACTTTGAGTTTTTTCAGTTCATATATGATGGCTTGATTAGTATTTTCTAAAGTATATAAAACCTTTTCTACAGCAAGAAGCCTAATTCTTTTAGTTTGTTTTCTATAATATCAAGTTTTTCGTTGCTATCGCTACCAATATGATGGAGATGGATGCCATGGGAGAGGGTGAGGAGTGGCTCTGCTTTCGAGGTCTCCATTGCCGTGATAAATGCCTTCACATCGTCGAGCGTCTTAATATTGAGATATCCTTTTATCTCGCCATACACGGGATGCTCGACCACCACATCCAGCACCTCTCCCCCGTTTTCAACTATTATCTCCAATTCACGCCTTATGTCCTCTTTGCCGTGTTTTACTGCAATAAGCCTTACAAATTTTGGTATTTGCCTGTTTAAAATGTATCCCCTTGCGGTTGATATGATATCATACCCGCGGCTTTTAAGCACAGCAATGTCCTGAACGATAATTTGCCTTGTAACGCCAAGTTTGGTTGCAAGCATACTTCCACTTACAGGCACATTTTCCTCAAGCAGTTTTAAAATTTCTTTAAGGCGTGCTTCTTTCTCTTTCATCCTATACTCTTGCCTTTTGTCTCCTTACCTATTATAAGCACAAGTATGCCACCTATAACAAGTATAACACTTAATGTATAAATTGCAGTTGAAATGCTCTTAAAGTGCATCGAAATGAATATTGGTGCAAGGATTCCTGCAACTCTTGCAAGCGCACCTGCAGAGCCATTTGCTGTTGCCCTGAACTCTGTTGGATATAGTTCAGGTGTGTATGCGTAAATAATGCCCCAGGCGCTCATACAGAAGATTGTAAGAAGGCTTCCGTTTAATAAAATTTGGTTTGCAGTTTTTGATGATGCAAAGAAAAACGCCATAATAGCCGTGCCTAAAAGAGATATAAACAAACTTTTCTTTCTTCCGATTGCTTCAATGAGGTATGCACCTATCAGGTAGCCTGGAAGTTGCATAACAAGAAGTGTAAATGTGTATTCTATCGATTTTGTTATTTGTGTATTTATCATGCTCGAGATTACCTTTGGAAGCCAGGTAAAAAAGGCATAATAAGAGAAGGATATAGCAAACCACACATACCAAATCATAAGCGTTATAAGCAAATATTTCTCCCTGAATAGGTTTAATACAGGCACTTTAAGTGCAGGCTCTTTACTTATTTCAATTGGGCCTTCATAATTAATGCCTAAAAGTTTAAGATTTTTTCTTGCTTCCTCCTCGCACCCTTTTTTAAGGAGGAATTTTATCGACTCAGGAATAAACTTGAGGAGAATAAGCGTAAGGAGTCCAAGTGCAAACACGAAATATGTAATTGAGTAATTATCTTTTCCGATTGTTATTGCGACAATCCCTATGATTATTGAACCTACTGCCCAACTTCCCTCAAGTATTACAAGAAGAGTTCCTCTTACAAATCTTGGGGAAAATTCTGCAAGATAAGCATTTACAACGGGGAGGAGCCCTCCAAGCCCAAATCCTGCAATAAATCTTATTATAAGAAGTGTTGTAAAATTGAGTTTAAGTCCTGTAAGCGCCGAGAAAATAGATACAATTGTTACCAAAATGCCTATTAACGGCTTTCTTCCAATAATATCTGCGATGTTTCCTGCAAGAAGTGCGCCTGTTAGCATGCCAAAGAAGGTAAACGATGCGATAAGGCTTGCTTTTGTTGGCTCAATCCCATAGGCCGTTGCAATTTTTGAAAGTGTAAGGCTTAATACCATTACGCCTGCAGCAACAAGGCTCCAGAAGATTGAAGAAATGATAACAAGTTTTGTTTGAACTTGTTTTGAAATTTTGTTTTCCAAAAGTTCTTCTATTTCCATTTTATCAACCTCCGCCATATTATACATATGTATATACATATGTCAAGAACATGAAAGAGGTAACGCCTTGAGAGGGGTCTCCTCTGCTCCACCCTATCACTCCGAGACGACTTTGCGAGGAGTCTCCAATTCAATTGAGGGGGTGAAAAAATCCCCCTCAAGACTCCCCCGAGAAAACATAAACGGCGGAGATCCTTCGCTTCGCTCAGGATGACTGGGTGGGGTGTCACCCCGAACGCAGTGAGGGGTCTCCTCTTTAAATCGAGGAGGTGAACTGACCCTCCTCGAACTCCACCCAAAAAAGACTTTATGTCTTTGGGGAAAAGTTAGAAACGGGGTGAAACCCTCGTTAATCATTGGAGGAGGGAAAAGCCCTCCTCCAAGTCTACCCAAAGACAGAACGGAGGAGATTTCTCACTTCGTTCGAAATGACGGGATTATGTGTCATCCCGAGGAGCGCAAGCGACGAGGGATCTCCTCTTTTCAATCGATGAGATAAGCGCAGTCTCGCTAAGACCCCCTTATAAAGGATTTGTCTGCTACATTTGGGAGTTCTCACAAGATTAACTGGCGTTCTTTCCCAATCACCCCCTGGGGTTACTAAGTTACCCTATGGTTACCATGTTACTCTGGGATTACATAATTACACCAAAATTTTAAAATCAGTAAAATACCTTTCTCTTGACATGATGGCAAAAAAATGTATAATTTGTTGACCATATGGATGCTAAAGATGGAAAAGATTGAATTTAAAAGTACAGTACCAGGTTTAAAAATTGCTCTTATTGGTGACATAGGAATCGGCAAAAGCACCGTTTTGAATAGGGTATTTTCTTCAATCGATGAAATTCCTTATGGCTTCAGGACATTCCCCGTGATTGAAGGAAGTGCGCTTAAAGGATTTAAGATAGTAAATTTAAGGACACTTGAAGAAGCACCTATTGGCAATTTTGACGAGAATTTTGTAATTCATCCTGTTATCGATGGATTTGAAACTATTGGCGTAAAGGCATTAGAGGACGCACTCAATTTTGGAAAAGTAATCGTAATGGACGAACTTGGGTTCCTTGAAAAAGACGCTTTAAAGTTTAAAGAGATGGTTTTTAAGGTCCTTCAAAGTGATAAACTTGTTTTTTATGTTGTGAAATCAGACCTTAACGCGTTTTTGAAAGATACACTCAAGTTTGCAAGCCGTATTTTTGAGGTAAACAAAGCAAATAGGGACAAACTCCCAGAAGAAATCTGGAGGTATATATGGGATTATATGAAGATCTCATCGAAAGCGTAAAGCCGCAACACTTCGAGGCTGTAAAAGATGTAAGGGTTGGTACTGTGTGGAGTGTAGTTCAATCAAAGGATGTTGGCATTGCTCTTACATATTCAACTATGTATGACGAGGTTGAGGATGCAGGCAATTTAGTTGGGAAAAGCGTAAAAGAGTTATTAGACTATATGCTTACTTTTAACCTTACTAAAATTTCTATTGGTGTTGCTGCACTTAATTCCGCTATACCTTTGCCTTCTCGATACGAGACTTTTAATATCCTTGATTATATTGAAA
>Ga0334722_10002790_pt1 | contig 19323 bp, 8 predicted proteins | sample C3_bottom_MG_FD_207210 | JGI IMG/M metagenome (GOLD analysis project Ga0334722, IMG submission 207210) | Sediment microbial communities from Yellowstone Lake, YNP, Wyoming, USA - C3_bottom | ecosystem: Environmental > Aquatic > Freshwater > Lake > Sediment | place: USA: Wyoming | collected...
TGAAACTCTGTCATCCCATGTTTGTTTGACACAGGACTCATCAGAATCTGACCGTACTTGTTCTGTTCGATCTTGAATGGCAAATCCCGAAAGGCGGAATTGTTTATGACTTGAGACCATTCCATAGCAACTTTCAAGATGTTAGTTTGATTTTACAAGGAGTAAGGGAAAGGGAACGCTACCACGAGCGTCCCCTACTGTTCACTGTCCACTGCTTACTGCCTTCTGCCTACTGCTTTTGTCCCGTCGCCTGCATCAACTTGTCGAGCGATTGCTGGAGCGCTTTCATCTCTGCGCCATACGTCGCCCAATCCGATGTCTTGAGCGCGTCTTGCGCTTTCAAGTAATGATCGTTCGCTTCCTTCGCCAGCGCGGAAACATTCGCGCTCGTCGGTGCGCCCGTCGTTGTGCTAGTGGGTGGCGTGGTCGTTGTCCCAGCCGTCGTTGTGCCAAGCCCGGAGAAGACGCGCGTGAGTGCGACTTGGAGCGAATCTTCCATCACGATGTTGTTCGCCGTCGCGACGATGACTTTTTTCAATTGCGGAATCTGCGATGTTTCGGCGAGCAAGTACATGGGCTGGACGTAGAGCAATGATTTCTCGATGGGGATGACGAGCAAATTGCCCCAGACAATTTTACTGCCGCGCTGATTGAGCAAGGTCAATTGCGACGAAATCACCGGGTCCTGATTCAAGCGCGCGTGAATTTGCTCGGGTCCGTAAACGAGTTTGTCTTTGGAGAAACGATACACCAAACGTTTACCGTAGTCTGCGCCGTCGCTCTTTGCCGTGAGCCACGCGACCATGTTCTGCCGTTTCGCCGGGGTGAACGGCTCCATCAGCATAAACTCTTCTTTCGTGTCGCCCGGCAAACGCATGATGACATAGTACGGTTCCATTGCGTTCGGCGTGCCGTCGTTCGATTCGTTTGGAATCGCCCAGATGTCTTCCTTGTTGTAAAAGACCAGCGGGTCTTGCATGTGATAGGTGAGATACATCGACGCTTGAATCGTGAACAAGTCTTCGGGGAATCGCAAATGCGCGCGCAACGATTCAGGCATTTGGTCGATGGGTTTCCACAGCGCGGGGAAGATGGCGCGATACGATTTCAGAATGGGTTCGTTGGCATCGGCGACATAGAAATTCGTCGTGCCGCTGTACGCATCGATGACGATCTTGACTGAGTTGCGGATGTAATTCAAACCCGAGTTATACGGTTCGCTGTACGGATAGAGATCGGTCGTGGTATACGCATCCTGAATCCAATACAACTTGCCATCGGCGATAGCCACATACGGATCGTGATCGAGCATCAAGAACGGCGCGATGCGCTTGATGCGGGTCTGTATTTGTCGATTGATCATGATGCGGCTGTCACCGGTGAGTGAATTGGTGAGCAGAATGTTCATGTCGCCAAAACGCAACGCGAACATCAAGCGGTCCCACAATCCGCCGACGGATACACCGCCGGTGCCCGCATAGGTGGAGAAGGCGTTCTGGTCGCCCTTGGGATAATCGAATTCCTGTTCGGTGGTCTTGACGAAGATGTAGCTACTGGTCTCCGTTCCGAAATAAATTTCGGGGCGCGTGATGGGCAGAACGCCCGAGGGCGGAATATCTTTGACGAGGAGACTGGGCAAACCGTCGGGTGTGAATTCGTTGACAGGACTTGCAGCGATGCCATAACCATGCGTGTAAACGAGATGCAGGTTGACCCAGGTCTGCGCTTTATCAGCCAACTTGCTCGTCGATAGTTCGCGCGCGCTCAGCATCACCTGCCGATACTTGCCATCGATGGTGTAGCGGTCGATGTCCACATCGGAGAAATCATAGTAGGTGCGAATGGTCTGAATCTGATTGTACGTCTGCAACAGCGGGCGATAATCGGAGAGTCGAATATTATTGATCGTGTCGGCGTTATTCTGAATATCTGCGGCGGTGGGTGCGTCTTCGCTCGGATAAGGCGCTTCTTGAATTCCGTCGAGCGCGAATGCCTGGCGCGTCATCGTGATATTGTTTTTGATGTACGACTGCTCTTTGCTAAACTCGCTGGGCTTGACCTCGAATTGCTGAACCAGGTCGGGATAAACTTGCCCCAGCACAATCGCGGCGACGATCCAAAGCGCGACGGCAATCCCAATCGCTTTGAGCGCGCGAATGAAGACGTTGACGAGAAGGAGCACTGCCAGGACAAGCGCGAGAATCGTGAGGATGTTGAGCGCGGGGAGTTGCGCGTTCACGTCGGTGTAGCTTGCGCCAACGACGACACCGCGCGCTGAATAGTTCAACCCGAACACATCGAGTTGATAACTCCACGCCTGCACGAGCAAAAACAAAAATCCCAGGAAGGATAAGTGCGCTTTGACGGCGTTCGTCCACTGGATGCGTCCCAACCCCAGCAAATAGGTGACGCCCGTTGCTAGTCCAGCCAGGATGATCGCGCCGCCAATCCAGGAAACCAGAAACTGATAGACGGGCAACGTAAAGACATAGAACGCGACATCTCGATTGAAGATGGGATCGCTCACGCCGAACGCAGCGGCATTCTGGAAACGCAAAAACATCAGCCAATCCGCTTGCGCGATTCCGCCGACGATGAGCGCGAGCAACAAACTTCCCAGGATGAGCAAGAAGGTGACGGACTTGCCCGCGAATGCGGCGAGTTGTGCCCACCGCGACGATTCATCGCTGACGCGCGGCGTGAGGCGGCGCGCAATCGAAATGTTGATGATCGTGAATACAAAGAAGGCGGCGGCGGCGCCGAAGAAAATCGCCAGACGCGCGCCCCATTCGGTGGTCAGCACCGACGTATAGCCCACTTCTTCGAACCAACGATAATCGGTGTAAAGACGCGGCGCTATCGAAAAAATGAGCCACAGCGCGAGGAGCGCCACGCCGATTAGAATCGGTCGGCGCAAATCCGGCGGCGGACGGCGAAAGATTTCGTCCCAGTCTACGGTTGGCATTTCACTGCGTGCTCCACGACCACCACGATTGTAAGCCATGATAACCTCCGAAAGATGAAAGATAAAAGATGAAAGATGAAGGGCGAAGGTAAAAGTATTTCATCTTTTATCTTTCATCCTTTAGTTACTCTATTGTAACCCATAAGCAGAGGTTGTCAAAGCGTCTTTTGCGCGAAAAATTTGGGCAACGGAATTTCCCAGCCGAGCGCAACCAGCGCAAATGCCGCGCCTAGCAACGCGCCGCCGATGACATCGGTTAGCCAGTGCTCGGCGAGATAGACGCGGCTGAGCAGCATTACAACCTCAAAGAGAACAAGCCCGGCATATAGTATGCACTTGGCAAATCGATTGAGGTGGCTTGTACTAATCATGCTTGCTAAAACAATCAGAATAAAAATTGTGCGCGTGGCGTGACCTGACGGAAACGAATACCCAGGATTGATACCTCCGCTAAAGAGCGGAAACAATCGCACATAGCGCACCAGTTCCTCCGGCGTGGTGGGTTGGTTGACCCAGGTTTTTCCGACAAATTCGACAAGCGTCGCCGCACCAAAGGTGATGAACCAGGGCAGTCGTTGAGCGGGTTGTGCCAAAATCAGCAACGCAAGAAAAATCAGTCCCGTCACTTCGGCTGAACCGACAATGCTCAAGAGCGAAGCGGGCAGATCCGCCATTCGAGGCACGGCGTTCTGAATGGCTTGCAGCGAATCCCAATCGAACGATTCCCAAAGGCGCAGGTGCACCGTGAGTGTAAGCAAACCAAAAAGAACGATGAGAAAAATCGCAAATGCGAATTTGAGTTTCAGTTTCGTTTCCTCCAAATGAATTGCGCTGATTATCCAAGCAAATTTGGTTTCATGCAAATTTTGCTCAACGTTGTTCTGTCACATTTGACAACCGCTGCTCAATCGAATATACTGACGTCACCTTAGCAAGGGGCCGTAGCTCAGCTGGGAGAGCGCTTCAATCGCACTGAAGAGGTAGTGGGTTCGAGTCCCATCGGCTCCACCTGATAGTGGTCAGTGGATAGTGGTGAGTGGTCAGCATAAATATGATCCCTATCCACTGATTTTGGGGCTGTAGCTCAATTGGGAGAGCGCTTCAATGGCATTGAAGAGGTAGTGGGTTCGAATCCCATCAGCTCCACCAAGTTGATCTCAGATTAAGGATTTCAGATTTCAGATTGCGAATTTACAATCTGAAATTTGAAATCTGAAATTACAAAATGGCTTTGATCGGGAGTAGTAGGTCATCCTCTCAGCGAGCAGGGAAAGACTAGGTGCAAGCCCTGCGCAGGCGTCGATGAGGAACGCCGCGCGCCAAAGCGCGAGACCGAACTCGCCCGGGAGCCGCGACGATGAACGTGAGTAGTCGTCGCCGTGTCACGCGCGTTAAGCGTTCGAGTGAGGTCGTTGGGTCGTTTGGTAGTTTGATGGTTGGGTAGCGTCCTAACCACCGAACCATCTAACTATCTAACCACCTAACCAGGGTGGTACCGCGGAGGTCGTCCTTCGTCCCTTTGAGGATGAAGGATTTTTTTGTTTTGTATATGCAAGATGGAGACATGGTGTGAAGCAATCCTACGTTCAGTGGATTCGCCAATTTATCGGACATCAAACTTTTATTTCGACAGGTACCGGCGCAGTGATTCGCGACGAGCAGGGGCGCATTCTTTTGCAAAAGCGATCCGACGTGCGACTGTGGGGATTTCCTGGCGGCGGTCAGGAACTCGGTGAGCGAATCGATGAGACGTTGCGTCGCGAGGTGCGCGAAGAAGTCGGGTTGGACGTTGAGCCAACGCGCTTGATTGGTGTGCGAACATCGCCGCGTTACAACATTATTTTTCCGAATGGCGATCAGGTTCAACCGTGCGTTGTTCTATTCGAGTGTCGAGTCGTTGGCGGCGAATTGAAAAAAGATGGCGATGAAGTTTTGGATGTCGGCTGGTTCCGCTTCGATGAATTGCCGACGCTAACACGCAACACCGCTGCAGCGATTCCGTTGTTGAAAGGTTTTCGCGGTGAAGCGCTGTTCGACCGCGAGAGCGACTACCTGTCAAATGGACACAGCGAAACCGGAATCGCTTCGTACCTTCATTGGCTGCGTGGACACGTGGGTCATGCCAAAATAATCATCCCAGGAACCGCTGGATTGATTCGCGACGAGCACGGACGGATGCTTTTGCAGAAACGACGCGACAACAATCTATGGGGATTCCCAGGTGGCATTATGGAATTGGGCGAGTCGGCGCCGGAGGCGGTGCGCCGTGAAGTCCGCGAAGAAGTCGGACTGGACGTGACGCCTCAGCGCTTGATCGGACTCTATACCTCGCCCAAGTTTGATCGTGTCTATCCCAACGGCGACGAGACGCAACTCTTCATTTCGTTTTTTGCATGCCAGGTCAACGGCGGCGAATTGAAGGCGCAAGAAGAAGAGGTGCTTGACATTGGCTGGTTCGACGCTGACCATCTGCCACCGATGGTGACGTGTTGTGAGGCGAAAGCACACGACGCACAAATTTTTAGCGGCGAAGCGTTTTGGCGTTAGAGATTGGAAATTAGAGATTAGAGATTGGAGGTTAATATGGCAGCAAAAATCAGGAACACGAAATCAACGAAAATGACGAAAGCCACGAAAGCGAACGCGAGAATCGTGAAAGGAACGAAAGCGGCGAAAGAAAAAAACGCGCCGCGAAAGACTGCACGCGCAAAGAGTAAACCGCCAAACCACCGAACCATCAAACCACCGGCTCCGATGTCTAAATCGGCAAAATATATCCCCCAGGAATTTGAGAGCAAGTGGTTTCAAAAATGGCAGGCGGATGATTTGTACAGAACAACGCCCGCCGACGAACGCCCCAAGGCGTACATCCTGGATTTCTTTCCGTATCCATCGGGCGACGGCTTGAGCGTGGGACATTGCCGCAACTATGTGCCGACCGACGTCATGGCGCGTTATTATCGGATGAACGGCTACAACGTCCTGCATCCGATGGGCTGGGATGCGTTTGGCTTGCCCGCGGAAAACGCGGCGATCAAACAAAAGACCAACCCAGCAAAATTGATCGCGCAGTACTCGGCGAACTATAAACGTCAGTTCGCGCTCATCGGCATTTCGTTTGACTGGAGCCGCGAGATCAACTCGTCCCAACCCGACTATTATCGATGGACGCAGTGGGTTTTCTTGCAACTCTACAAATCGTGGTACGATCCGCGCGTCAATGCGGCGCGACCCATTGCCGAGTTGGAAAAAGAATTGGCGAAAAAAGGTACGAGCGAAATTTCAGATGCGGAAGCGTTGACCGTCGAACAATGGAAATCGATGAACGCAAAAGCGCGCAAGGATTTCTTGAGCAACTTTCGACTAGCGTATCGCAAAGCGGCGCTGGTCAATTGGTGTCCCACCGACAAAACTGTGCTGGCGAACGAAGAGGTGTCGGAAGGCGGCAAGTGCTGGCGCTGCGGCAACCTGGCGGAAAAGAAAACGTTGATGCAATGGTTCTTCCGTATCACGTCGTATGCCGATCGTTTGGTCGCCGATTTGGACACTATCGATTGGCCCGAGCACATCAAGTTGATGCAACGCAATTGGATTGGACGAAGCGATGGCGCGGAAGTCAAGTTCCCCGTGGACAGTGGACAGTGGATAGTGGACGGTCCCGACCACGCGATTTCAATTTTTACCACACGCCCGGACACGCTCTGGGGCGCGACGTTTTTGGTGCTCGCGCCTGAGCATCCGTTTGTCGAAACATTGACGACGGCGGAACGCAAAGCGGATGTTGAGGCGTACGTCGCGCAGTCGAAACGCGAGACCGAAGCGGAACGCAGTGCGGTCGAAAAAGAAAAGACCGGCGTGTTCATCGGCGCGTATGCGACCAACCCAGTCAACGGTGAACGCATTCCGATCTGGGTCGCCGATTATGTGATGATGGGCTATGGCACGGGCGCGATCATGGCAGTGCCAGCGCACGACGAACGCGATTTTGCGTTCGCGTTGAAATTCGGCTTGCCGATTCTGCCCGTGATCGCACGCAATGATGGACTCGCAAAATCTTTTGCGTTGGGCGGTACGATGCGCGATGGCTTTGCCGATGCCTTGCGCGCGGAACAAATTCCTTTCGACGAAAAAGATAGCTCGTTGCACATCACGATTCCATCGACGAAGCTAGATCGCTATGTTGAAATCGCGCAAGCGTACGTCAAGCCCGGCGCGTGGAATGAAATCGTCGGTGCGCGCTGGTTGTTTATCTTCGGGCCCAACGATATCGAGACATTTGGCGGAATGGAAAGCGAATCGAAAATCCTGGCACGCTGTCACGCGCTGGAGCCCAACGTGCGCAGCAAACGCACGGTGATGGAAATGTTGCACGCCGTCGAGTTTTATCGCGACGCATTGTTTCATGCCGAGCACGGCATGATGATCAACTCGGCGGGATTTTCTGACACGCCCGGAAACATTGCGAAACAATCCGTCGTCGAATGGTTGGAGGAAACGGGCAAGGGCAAGTCGCGCGTCAATTACAAACTGCGCGACTGGGGCATCAGCCGTCAACGTTACTGGGGCACGCCGATTCCGATCATTCACACCGACGACGGCGAAGTCCCTGTCGAAGAGAATAAGTTGCCGGTCAAGTTGCCCGATGTCGATTCGTACGAACCGACCGCGACGGGCGAATCGCCCTTGGCGACCATCGATAAATTCGTGAATGTAAAAATGCCCGATGGCTCCAAGGGTCGGCGCGAGACGGATACGATGGGCACGTTCGCTTGCTCGTCGTGGTACTTTATGCGCTTCGCCGATCCGAAGAACAATAAAGAAGCCTTCGACAAAAAAGAGGTTGCGTATTGGTTGCCCGTCGATACGTACGTCGGCGGCGCAGAGCATGCGGTGATGCACTTGCTCTACGCACGATTCTGGACGAAAGTGTTGTACGACCTGGGTTACGTTCCGTTCATCGAGCCGTTCAAACGATTGCGAAACCAGGGAATGATTCTCGCGCCGGATGGCAAAGAGAAAATGTCCAAGAGCAAGGGCAATGTGATCACGCCTGATCAAGTCGTGGCGGAACACGGCGCGGATGCGTTGCGCGCGTACGAAATGTTCATCAGCGATTTCGAGCAAGCGACGCCGTGGAACACGAACGGCTTGGGCGGCACGTATCGCTGGTTGCGCAAGACCTGGGATTTGTTACTCCAAGTTCACGATAATAAATTTGCTCCTGATGCTGCGATGGAGCAAGCTGACCGCGATTTGCGGCGCGTGATGCACAAGACGATCAAGAAGGTATCTGCGGACATCGAGGGCTTTAGCTTCAACACGGTCATCTCGACGATGATGGAATTCACCAACGCGATCATCGATACGCAAAACAAAGTGAGCAACGCTGTGTTCGACGAAGCGCGTGACACGATGCTGTTGTTGCTCGCTCCCATTGCGCCGTTTATGTCTGAAGAAATCTGGGCGCGTAAGGGTCGCAAGTATTCGATCCATCAACAAAAATGGCCCCCATTCGATGCGGCGTTGGCGGCAGACGAGATGATGACGCTGCCGGTGATGGTCAACGGCAAAGTGCGCGACCGCATCGAGTTGCCCGTCGGCACGAGCGAGGCGGATGCGAAGAACGCCGCGCTCAACTTGCCGAATGTGCAGAAACATATGGGAGGAAAAGCGCCGTCGCAAGTAATTTATGTCGCAGGCAAGATGGTGAGCATAGTAGTCAAGTAAGTACAGACCTGACAGGTTTTCAAAACCTGTCAGGTCTGTTGTACGATCTAATCGTCAAAAATTTTTGCATCGTTCACCACATTCGTATATAATCAAATTAGGTTATCACATAGGTGTGACTTGGCGCAATCTGTCGCGTCACATTTCCAATGGAGGAAAAAAGTGAATGCAAAGCAAGCAATTTTGGTGCTGGCAATTGTCGTAGGGGCATTGATCGCAGCCTGTCAACCGCTACCAACCCCGCGACCGAAAACTACAGAGACGCCAACCATCGCAACTTTCAGCGCACCCGCATCATCCACCGCCTCAAATTCTGGGCTATCCGCATCGACTGCCTCCGCAGCCCCAAGTTCTCGCGCCGTTCCTACTGCAACCCCTGCTCCAGTGGTCGAAGAGGAAGACTGCATGGCGGCATGCCATATTCCTGATCCAAACGACTATATTGCCGCCGGAGCAAAGCCGCAACCGGCGAGTCATGTCAAGCGAACGACTTGCCTGAATTGTCATGCGACAATGGACAAACCGGCTTTTCCGTCAACGCACGTGGGTCGCATGGACCCATCGTGCATAGTGTGCCACGTAGAGAGCGCCCACTGAATTCCTCGGCGGTTGTGTGTTTTCCCTCCCTCAACGCTCGAAAAGCTATTAACGAAAATTAAATTTGACAGCCCAGTAGAAACCTGATATAATCGACATTTGCTTAAGGACATCATTTAATCGGGCGCAAGGCGACGCTGACGGCTGCGGTCGGTATTTTTTGTTGCTATCCATACGACGATTTATCGATTCTTGCCATTTTTATTTCTTCGACCGCCGTTAGCGCGTCCCTTGCTAACCCGATGTGGAGTGGAATTTACAGAGCGATGGTTGCGCTTCAAGCGCGACAAAATGACTCTGCCGCGTTCCGTATCTCCGATTCTCCTCGTCCCCACAGCAAAAGAACTATCGCCGTGTTGTGCATGGCGAAAACAATCAAGAGCGCATTTCCCCACCCAATGACGACTATCGGGCAGGGCAGCCCGATAAGTCACGCGCGCGCTTGGGATTCTTAATCTGAGGAGTTTGCGAATGAGCCAATTGACAATGGCACCCATGATTAACGGCTTGATGCCCGACCAAAAGTCCTACGCCCGTATCCCCGATGTTCACAGTATCCCGACCCTCATCAAAGTCCAAATCGAATCGTTCGAGTGGTTCAAAACCGAGGGTCTCCGCGAACTTTTCGACGAAATCTCTCCCATCGAATCGTTCAACAAAGAGTACAGTCTCTACTTCCCCGGTGATCACGATATTGCCAAACGCTTGAATTTGACCTATTGGTTTGGCGAACCCAAGTATTCCGAAGCCGAATGTCGCGAAATGGATATGACGTTTGCCGCGCCGCTCCATCTCAAAGTGGCGTTGGTCAACAACGCCACAGGTGAGGCAACCACGCAAGAAGTGTACATGGGCGATTTCCCCTTGATGACCGAGCACGGTACTTTCGTCATCAACGGTGCGGAGCGCGTCGTCGTCTCCCAATTGATTCGCTCACCCGGCGTCTATTTCAGCGCGACCGAAGATCGCGCCACCGGTCGCGTGCTTTGCTCTGCCAAGTTGATCCCGAATCGCGGCGCGTGGCTAGAGTTTGAAACTTCCAAGCGCGACATCCTCTCCGTCAAAGTTGACCGCAAACGCAAAGTGCCTATCACGATGTTGCTCAAAGCCATTGGCATAGGCGACGGCACGGACGAAGGATTGGTCAACATTTTTGCGGGCGCGGACAACAATCCCGAGCACGAATACGTTCGCACGACGCTCGACAAAGAAGCGCCCAAGATGACGACCATCGACGAGGCGTTGATGGAGTTTTACAAAAAGCTCCGTCCTGGCGATCCCCCCACGCTCGACAATGCCAAGACCTTTCTCTCGACATTGCTCTTCACTCAGCGCCGCTACGACCTTGGTCGCGTCGGTCGCCACAAGTTGAATCGTCGTTTGTACGGTACGGACATTCCTGCCGATCAATTACCGCAAGAGCGAATTCTGCGCGCCGATGACTTGGTCAAAGTTATTGAGCACATGATCCTGATCAACAACGGGATGGAAGGCGGCGACGACATCGACCACCTCGGCAATCGTCGCGTCAAGACGGTTGGCGAGTTGATTCAGAATCACCTCCGCATCGGCTTGTTGCGCTTGGAGCGCGTCGTGCGCGAGCGCATGAGCGTCCGCGACCCAGAACAAATGACGGCGATTAACCTCATCAACATTCGTCCCGTCGTCGCGGCGATGCGCGAATTTTTCGGCGGCTCGCAATTGTCGCAATTTATGGATCAGACGAATCCGCTCGCCGAACTGACGCACAAGCGAACTCTGTCGGCGCTTGGTCCCGGCGGTCTGCGCCGCGAACGCGCTGGCTTTGATGTGCGCGATGTTCATCACAGCCACTATGGTCGCATTTGCCCCATCGAGACGCCCGAAGGTCCGAACATCGGTTTGATCGGTCGCCTGGCAACGTACGGGCAGATCAACGAATTTGGTTTTATTGAGACGCCTTATCGTATCGTCAAGACCTCTGTGCTGAATAAGAAAGACTTGCTGATGGGTCGTATCATCCGCGAAGACGTGGTGGACGCGAATGACAAGGTCGTTGCGAAAGCCGAAGCAGTCGTTGACGAAAACCTCGCGGCGAAATTGGCGGCGTTGCCGAAGGGAACGGAAATTTCCGTTCGAGCATACGCCACCGAAGAAATTGTTTATCTCGCCGCCGACGAAGAAGACCGCTACACCATCGCGCAGGCGAATGCGCGTGTTGATATGCTCGGACAGTTTGTCGACAAGCGCGTCGAGATTCGGCGTCACCAAACCTTCTTAACTGAGTCGTGCGACCGCGTGCAATACCTCGACGTGTCACCTAAGCAAATCGTTGGCGTGTCCGCCGCGCTCATTCCGTTCCTTGAACACGACGACGCGAACCGCGCGCTGATGGGATCGAACATGCAGCGCCAGGCGGTTCCATTGTTGCGACCGGAAGCGCCGGTGGTTGGCACGGGCATGGAAGCGCAAGCCGCCCTCGATTCGGGCCAAGTGATCGCGGTGGACGAAGACGGCGAAGTAACGAGCGTAACTGGCAAGGAAATCAAAGTCCGCTTTGGCAAAAAAGAAAAGTCCTACATCTTGCGAAAATACAATCGCTCGAATCAATCAACCTGCATCGATCAGCGTCCCATTGTGAATCGCGGGCAGAAGATCAAAAAGGGCACGGTCATCGCGGATAGTTCATCGACCGATGAAGGACAGATTGCGTTAGGTCAGAATGTCGTCGTCGCGTTCATGTCCTGGGAAGGCGGCAATTACGAAGACGCGATTCTCATCAGCGAAAAAATGGCGCGCGAAGACAAGTTCTCTAGCATTCATATCGAAAAACACGAGATCGAAGCGCGCGACACTAAACTAGGTCCCGAAGAAATCACGCGCGACATTCCGAATGTCGGCGAAGACGTGCTGAAAGACTTGGACGAAGAAGGCATCATTCGCATCGGCGCGGAAGTGGGACCCGGCGATATTCTCGTTGGCAAGATCACGCCGAAAGGCGAGACCGATCTCACGCCCGAAGAAAAACTTTTGCGCGCCATCTTTGGCGAAAAGGCGCGCGAGGTCAAAGACTCGTCGTTGCGTTTACCGCACGGCGAGCGCGGCAAAATCGTGGATGTCCGAGTGTTCAACCGCGATGAGCATCATGAACTCGCGGCAGGTGTCGATAAGCTCGTGCGCGTTGCTATCGCGCAACAGCGCAAGATCACGGTAGGCGACAAGATGGCAGGTCGTCACGGGAACAAGGGCGTGATTTCCCAGGTGGTGCCTATCGAAGACATGCCGTACTTGGAAGACGGCACGCCCGTCGACATTATCCTGAATCCACTGGGTGTGCCCGCGCGTATGAACATCGGACAAATTTTGGAGACGCACCTCGGCTGGGCGGCGGATCGTCTTGGCTTTAAGGTTGTGTCGCCGGTGTTCGACGGCGCGGACGAAGCCGAAATCAGCGCGGAACTCGCGCGCGCGTGGATGATCGATCAGGCGTGGTACGAAATCACGCAGCGCGCGTGGACGTGGCTCAAAGAACAGGAATACAATCTCGACGATTTGAACGACGACGACGAGGCGCGGGTTTTGTATCTGCAAGAATTGTTGAAGGATGCTGACCGCCGCAAACTGGCAAACGATCATGTTTACGCGCGCCGCCAGGTGTTGCGATATTGGCTCACGTGGAAAGGGTACGACCCCGACGATATCCTGTCGTTTGAGGATGACACACGCACGCCAGTCGAACGGTTGGCGTGCGACAAAGCCGCGCGCGTGGCGTGCTATCGACTGTGGCTCGAATTGTACGGTCACAAAGCATCCGAAAAGCATAGTGAAGAACAACTGCAAGCCGAAATCGAAAAGGTGAGCCAGTCACTCAAGCTCCCGCCGCCGACCGCTGGCAAGATGACGTTGTACGATGGCAAAACGGGAATGCGGTACGATCAGCCCGTCACCGTCGGCACGATCTACATGATGAAGCTCGCGCACTTGGTCGAAGACAAAGTGCACGCGCGCTCGACAGGTCCTTACTCGCTGGTCACGCAACAGCCACTCGGCGGCAAGGCGCAGTTTGGTGGTCAGCGCTTTGGCGAAATGGAAGTGTGGGCACTCGAAGCATACGGCGCGGCGCATACGTTACAAGAAATGTTGACCGTCAAGTCAGACGATGTGACGGGTCGCGTCAAGACGTACGAAGCCATCGTCAAGGGCGAAGAAATCATGGAAGCGGGCGTGCCCGAATCGTTCCGCGTCCTCGTCAAAGAATTGCAATCGCTCGGTCTCTCAGTCGAAGTCTTCAACACCGAAGGCGAAAAGATGCAATTCGGTAAAGAAGAGAGCGAAGAAAAAGTTCCACAACTCGGCGGCATGAGTTTGTTGCACGGCGAAATGGGACAGCGTTCTGAGCGCGATCTTCAGCGTGAACGGCGCGAGCGTTTTGCGCGCGGTGGCAGTATCAGCCGACGGCGAAATCGTGCTGATGAAAAAGAAAAAGACGCGGAAGTCGAAGAATAATGGAAAAGTAAACGAGTAAACAGGTAGACAAGGAATTAGGTCTACTTGTCTACCTGTTTTCCTGTCTACCCGCTACCTGGAGTGAGAATGGAACTCAAAGATTTCGATGCGATTCGCGTAAGTTTAGCATCCCCTGATAAAATTCGAGAGTGGTCGTATGGCGAAGTCCTGAAACCTGAGACGATCAACTATCGCACGTTGCGCCCCGAGCGCGATGGCTTGTTCGACGAGCGCATTTTTGGCCCCACGCGCGATTGGGAATGTGCGTGCGGCAAGTACAAAAAGATTCGCAATCGCGGCATCATCTGCGACAAGTGCGGCGTGCAAGTCGCGCCCGCGCGCGTTCGCCGCGAACGCATGGGTCACATCGAACTTGCGTCGCCCGTCTCGCATTTGTGGTATGTGCGCGGCGTGCCATCGCGCATCGGCTTGTTGCTCGATATGTCGCCGCGCCAACTCGAGCGCGTCTTGTATTTCGCGCAATACATCGTGATGAAAGTTGATGAAGATCAGCGCAAGCGCGCGATGCAGCGATTGAGCAAAGAGACCCAGAACAAGACCCAGGAACTCGAACTCAAAGTGGAAGCCGAAATCGAGGAACTGGAAAAGCAACTCGAAAAAGAAATCGATGGATTGACGCGCAAGACCGAAACGGCGAATCAGAAACTCGAAGAACAACTCGCCGAGAAAACCGATCAAATCGTCAGCGTCGCCAAAAAATTGGAGAACCGCATCGACGAAGCGAAGGGTTCTGAGATTCGCAAAGCGATTGTCTTTGAGCCGACCGGCGATGTGATTGCGGACGAAGGGGAGACCATCACCGCGAAACACCGCAAGCGCTTGAATGAACTCGTGCAAGCGCACCTCGGTGAAATTGAAAAAGATATTCGTGCCAAGCAAGCCGACAAACGCTTGCTGTTCGACGCGGAACGCGAACAAAGACGTCATGCGTCGAACGACGAGATTGCCAAGTTGCGCCAAAAACTCGACGCGCAGACCGACAAGATTCACGGCGCACACGACGATAAGATGGATGAGTTGAAAGCCATCCGCGTCGGTGAAATCATCAACGAGGCGCGCTTTGCCGAAATGCGCGACAAGTGGGGCGGCATTTTCGAAGCGGGGATGGGCGCGGACGCCGTCCACGAAATTCTCAAGGGCATCGACCTCGATACGTTGTCGCAAACGGTGCGCGAAGCCATTCGCACGACCAAGTCCAAGCAGACCAAGAAAAAAGAGATCAAGCGTTTGCGCGTGGTCGAAGCGTTACGCAAAGCGGGCAATCGTCCCGAGTGGATGGTGCTCACTGTCTTGCCGGTCATTCCCCCCGACCTGCGCCCAATGGTGCAACTCGATGGCGGACGTTTTGCCACGTCGGACTTGAACGACCTTTACCGTCGCGTCATTAACCGCAACAATCGTTTGAAACGATTGCTGGAACTCTCCGCGCCGGATGTCATCGTCAACAACGAAAAACGCATGTTGCAAGAATCGGTCGATTCGCTCATCGACAATTCACAACGCGGCAAAGCGGTCTCGTCCCGTGGACAACGCAAACTGAAATCGCTTTCCGATTTGCTCAAAGGCAAGCAAGGGCGTTTCCGCCGCAACTTGCTCGGCAAGCGCGTCGATTATTCTGGGCGCTCCGTCATCGTCGTGGGTCCGTATTTGAAATTGCATCAATGCGGGTTACCCAAGAGCATGGCACTAGAATTGTTCAAGCCCTTCGTGATGCGCAAGCTCGTCGAATACAACTACGCGCACAACATCAAAAGCGCGAAACGTCTCGTCGACCGCGGCTCGTCCGAAGTTTGGGACGTGCTCGAAGAGATCATCAAAAATCACCCCGTCCTGCTCAATCGCGCGCCGACGTTGCATCGTCTGGGCATCCAGGCGTTTGAAGTGATCCTGGTCGAAGGCAGCGCGATTCAGATTCACCCGCTCGTCTGCGCGGCGTTCAACGCCGACTTTGACGGCGACCAAATGGCTGTCCACGTTCCGCTTTCGGAACCGGCGAAGGAAGAAGCGCGCCGTTTGATGCTTTCATCGCACAACTTGCTCAAGCCGTCGTCGGGCGAGCCGATTGTCGAGCCGACCAAGGATATGGTGCTCGGAGTCTACTATTTGACGATGGACAAGCCAGGCGAAAAGGGCGAAGGCAAAACTTTTTCGTCGGTCGATGAAGTCGCGCTCGCGTACGACCTGGGTCATGTGGAGTTGCACGCCAAGATCAAATTAAATGTCGAGATGACCCACGGAACAAAGAAGAAGATCGAACTGGTCGAGACGACGATTGGTCGCGTGTTGTTCAACGAGATCATGCCGCCCGAAATGGATTTCGTGAATGACGCGCTCGACAAGAAAAAATTGAAAGAGTTGGTCGCGATGGTTTATGCGCGGCTTGGTCCTGAGGGCACCGCCGAAATCGTCGACCGCATCAAAGATATCGGTTTCAAGTACGCGACACGCAGTGGTCTCACGATTGCGATTGACGATATCACCGTGCCGAACGAAAAATACGTTATCCTAGAACATGTTGGCAACAAGGTCAACGAAGTCGAAGCGCAATATCGCAAAGGTCTCATCACCGAAGAAGAACAGTACGTCAAGACGGTCGAACTTTGGACGCAAGCAACGGAGCAAGTGACCGAAGCGGTGGCGAAAGGTATGCACGAAAATTCGCCGATCCGCGTGATGGCGAACAGCGGCGCGACCAAAGGCGGCTTTCAACCGATTCGACAATTGGCTGGGATGCGCGGATTGATGGCAGATCCATCAGGTCGCATCATCGCATTGCCCATCAAATCGAACTTCCGCGAAGGACTGACCGCGCTCGAATATTTCATTTCGACGCACGGCGCGCGCAAAGGTCTCGCCGACACCGCACTCCGCACTGCCGACGCCGGTTATCTCACGCGTCGCTTGGTCGATGTCGCGCAAGAAGTCATCATCACCGAAGACGATTGCGGGACCAGCAATGGCATCTGGGTCGATGGCAGTTCCAAAGAAAAGACGGGCGAAAGTTACTTGGAGCGCGTCATTGGTCGCGTTGTCGGCACATCGATTGTCGATCCCAAGAGTGGCGAAGTTCTCATTCCCGCTGGCGAATTTATCACGGTAGAAAACTGGGCTTTAGTTGAAAAAGGAAAAGTCGCCAAGGTGTTCGTGCGTAGTCCGCTGACGTGCGACGCGCGGCACGGCATTTGCGCCAAATGCTACGGACGCGATCTCGCGCGTGGCGGAGAGATTACCATGGGCGAGGCGGTGGGCATCATCGCCGCGCAATCCATTGGCGAACCTGGGACGCAGTTGACGCTGCGCACGTTCCACACCGGCGGCGTTGCGGGCGTCGAAGACATCACGAGCGGCTTGCCGCGCGTCGAAGAATTGTTCGAAGCGCGCGATCCCAAGGGTGAAGCGTTGATGGCAGAGATCGATGGCGTCGTCGAGGTTTACACCGAAGGCGACGAGCGCAAGCTTCGCATCTCCAGTTCGCACATCGAAGAAGAAGAATACGCACTCGACAAAGGCATGAAGCCGACCGTCGAAGATGGCGAAGAAGTTGAGAAAGATCAAGTCATTGCCAAGGGCGATGAAGAAATCGTTGCGAAAAAAGACGGCAAGGCGTTTGTCGAAAAAAACCGCATCGTGATTCGCCGCGATGTGAGTGAAGAATCGATTCTCGATCTGCCAGCGTCGGCGCGCCTGCGCGTTGAAGAAGGACAAGCGGTCAAGGCGGGCGAGCAATTGACCGACGGCTCCAAGAACCCGCGCGAGATTCTGCGAATTCTTGGCAAAGAGACAACGGAACTCTACTTACTCGAAGAAGTTCAGCGCGTCTATCGCTCTCAGGGTGTCAACATTCACGACAAGCACATCGAAATCATTATCAGCCAAATGCTTCGTCGTGTCCGCGTCCGCAGTTCCGGCGACACCGATTTGCTCCCCGGCGAGATTCTCGACCGCAAGGCGTTCGACGAGCGCAACTCGAAGGTGGCTGAAGCGGGTGGCAATCCTGCAACCGCTCAACCGATCTTGCTTGGCTTGACGCGCTCAGCGTTGGCGACCGAATCATTCCTTGCCGCCGCATCGTTCCAGGAAACGTCGCGCGTGCTGACCGATGCGGCTGTGCGTGGTCGCGTCGATCAACTGCGCGGGCTGAAGGAAAACGTCATCCTCGGCAAGTTGATTCCAGTCGGCAGTGGTTTCCGCCCGATGTCCGCCGCCTTGGTCGACTTGGGTCCCGCGCCAACAGTCACCGTAGACGATATTTCCGAAGAATCGAGCGAGCTTGCCGCTTGATTTGACATACCATAGCATATTGCATATAATCACGGCTCGTGAATCGTGATAGAAAATTGCTCAATTTCGTTTTGAGCAACGCTCTGTCTTCAACTGGCGATTCACGGCTAGCAGGGTCTCTATCCTCTCGCGATGTGGGAGGATGTAAGAGGTTTCCGCAAACAATCGTTGTCCACGAGAAAAAACGTGGAGACGCGATTGACCAAAGAGCGAAACCTTTGCGGAAACTAACCAGACCCAGCATCCGCTCAAGGGATTTTCAATGCCCTTCCCTTGCGACCCGCGCGGTTCTCCGTCGAGTTGCAAAGCGTAAAGCGGAAGGGCATCTTTTTGCCTAGCCAGGCAAGATAGAACGTTCGCAGTAACCTGACTGCGAGGAGGATTTTTAGGTGCCAACTATCAATCAGCTAGTTCGAAAGGGACGCAAGCCGCAAGGTAAAAAGACCAAGGCGCCTGCATTGCGCGTTAACTTTAACGCGCTGCGCAATCGTCAGGTGCGCGGCAAGGGTTCGCCGCTCAAGCGCGGCGTCTGCACCGTCGTCCGCACCATGACGCCCAAGAAACCTAACTCGGCGTTGCGCAAGATCGCGCGTGTGCGCCTGACCAATGGCATCGAAGTGACGGCGTACATTCCCGGCGAAGGTCATCAGTTGCAAGAGCACTCGGTCGTGCTCATTCGCGGCGGTCGTGTGAAGGACTTGCCAGGCGTACGCTATCACATCGTGCGCGGCGCGTTGGACACGACGGGTGTCGAAAAGCGACGCAAGGGACGCAGCAAGTACGGCGCCAAGCGACCTAAGCCAGGCGAAGCGGCGGTAGCCGCCGCGTAGGCAATTTGGAGGATTGAAATGCCCCGACGAGGAAAAGTTGAGCACCACGTGGTGTCTCCGGACGTCAAATACAACAACAAGATCATCGCGTCGTTCATCAATCGCGTGATGGAGCGCGGCAAGAAAGCCACTGCCGAGCGATTGATCTATACCGCGTTTGGCATCATCGAAGAAAAGACCAAGAAGAATCCGGTCGAAGTCTTCGAAACGGCGTTGCGCAATGCCGGTCCCAGCATCGAAGTCAAGCCGCGCCGCGTGGGTGGTGCGACCTTGCAGGTGCCGGTCGAAGTGGCGAGTGATCGCCGTGTCGCGCTGGCGATGCGTTGGCTGATTGCTAACTCACGCTCACGCAGTGGCAAGACGTTCGCGGAAAAACTCGCGGGCGAATTGATGGATGCTGCCGCGAACCAGGGTGCG
>Ga0334722_10002792_pt1 | contig 19310 bp, 18 predicted proteins | sample C3_bottom_MG_FD_207210 | JGI IMG/M metagenome (GOLD analysis project Ga0334722, IMG submission 207210) | Sediment microbial communities from Yellowstone Lake, YNP, Wyoming, USA - C3_bottom | ecosystem: Environmental > Aquatic > Freshwater > Lake > Sediment | place: USA: Wyoming | collected...
ATGGGCTACAACCTGAAAAGCCCGCTCTTCGCCGACAAGAAGGTCCGCCAGGCCCTTGCCTATGCCATCGACCGCCAGAGCATCATCGACGGCGTTCTCATGGGCATCGGCCAGCCCTGCACCGGCCCCTTCTCCTACGTCTCGTGGGCCTATAACCCGAAAGTGCAGCCCTATCCCTACGATCCCGAGCGGGCAAAGCGCATGCTCGAAGAAGCTGGTTGGAAGGACGTGAACGGCGATGGTATCCTGGAAAAGGACGGCCGCCCCTTCCACTTCACGATCCTGACGAACCAGGGGAACGGCGAGCGCATCCGGGCATCTGAGATCATCCAGCAGAACTTTAAGAAAATGGGGATCGACGCCAAGATCCGGGTGATGGAATGGCAGGCCTTCCTGGAACAGATCGACAAGCACTCCTTCGACGCCATCATCCTGGGTTGGAGCATGAGCCGTGACCCCGACCTCTATGATATCTGGCACTCCAGCAAAACAGGGAAAGGCGAATATAATTTCATCGGCTACAACAATCCCGAGGTAGACCGTCTGCTCGTTCAAGGCAGGCGAGTTTTCAGCGTCGAAGCACGGAAGAAGATCTACTACCGAATCCACGAGATCCTCGCCGATGAGCAGCCCTACGCGTTCCTCTACGTACCTGACGCCACCCCTATCGTGCACAAGCGGTTCAAGGGCATCGAGGTGGCGCCGCTCGGCATCATGTACAACTTCAACCAGTGGTACGTACCGAAGAACCGGATGGAGTGGTAAGTCACCTTTTCACCACGGAGTCACGGAGACACGGAGAACGGCGAATCCCGTCAGATCAAAGAATAAAATGAAAGCTATGTTTCTTTAATGCCTTGTTTTATTGTTTCCGGTTCTCTCCGTGCCTCCGTGACTCCGTGGTAAAGCGCCTTATGTCTATAATTCAAGTTCAAAATCTTTCCAAACATTTCAAATCCCTCACCGCCGTTGACGACGTATCTTTTTCCGTCAACAAAGGCGAGGTCTTCGGATTCCTCGGCCCCAACGGCGCGGGAAAGACCACGACCATCAACATCCTGTGTACGCTCCTTTCCCCCACCGTCGGCTCGGCCTCCATCGCCGGCTACGATTGCGTGCGGCAGCCGGACCTGGTACGCGCCTCGATCGGCCTCATCTTTCAAGACACAACCCTCGATTCCGGCCTCACGGCCTATGAGAACCTCAGGTTCCACGCTTATCTCTATAACCTCGACCACAAGCTCACGGGAAAGCGGATCGATGAGATGCTCGAGGTGGTGGAGCTGACGGGCAGGAAGAACGATCTCATCAAGAACTTCTCGGGCGGTATGAAACGACGGCTCGAGATCGCCCGCGGGCTCCTGCACTACCCCCGGATCCTGTTCCTCGACGAACCCACGCTCGGCCTCGACCCGCAGACCCGGAACACGATCTGGGAGTTCATCAATACCCTCCGGAAGCGCGAGAAGATAACCGTGTTCATGACCACCCACTACATGGAGGAGGCGGAGAACTGCGACCGCATCGCCATCATCGACCATGGGAAGATCATCGCCGAGGGAACTCCGCAAAAACTGAAAGAGATGGTCCACGGAGACATTGTCAGGCTTGTGACCGAGGACAACGGTCGGGCCGTCGCCGAGATCGGGCAGACATTCGGGATCACGGCCAAGGAGGAGAACGGCGGCCTCTTCCTTGAGGTCGAACGGGGCGAGGAATTCATCCCCCGGCTCATCCACGGGCTGTCGGTCAAGACCAGGTCGGTAAACCTTCAAAAGCCGACGCTGAACGATGTTTTCCTGAAGCTCACCGGCAGGACCATCCGGGATGACGTCGTGACGGACGACAAGGAAGCGACCAGGGATTTCGTCCCCAGCCACCGGAGGGCGCAGCGATGATCCAGTGGCGGCCCGTGTACGTCATCTGCATGCGGGAGTTCATCAAGTTCTTCCGCGAGAAGAGCCGCCTCCTGGGCACGCTCGCCCGGCCCGTTCTCTGGCTGTTCGTGGTCGGCAACGGCATGAGCTCGCTCATCAAGCCCCAGGTTGGTTTTTCCTACCTCCAGTTCATTTTCCCCGGCATGATCGGGATGACCATCCTCTTCTCATCCATATTCTCGTCCATTTCCATCGTCTGGGACCGTGAGTTCGGTTTCATGAAGGAAATGCTGGTGGCGCCCATCTCACGAACATCGATCGTGGTCGGCAAGGCGATCTCGGGCACGCTCATTTCCGTGGCCCAGGCGGTCATCATCCTGGTCCTTATCCCCTTCCTCGGGATTCACCTTACGGTTATGCAGTTCATCGAGGTCGTTGGCGTGTCCCTTCTGGTCTCGTTCTGCATTACCTCCATGGGCATCCTGATCGCGGCGAGGCTCACCTCCTTCGACGGGTTCAACATCATCATGAACTTCCTGGTCATGCCCATGCTCTTCCTCTCGGGAGCCATGTATCCCGTGACGTCCATGCCGCCTGCGCTCCGCCATCTGACCCAGATCAATCCCCTCACCTACGGCATCGACGCCTTCAAGCACGTCCTGCTCCGGAACGGCACGCCCCCCCTGGGCCCGGAGTTCCCGCTCATGCTCGACCTCGCCGTCGTTACCGTCATTTCCCTCATCATGATCACCCTCGCGGCCTTGTCATTCCGGCAAAAAGAGTAATTCCCGCCAAAAATCAGCAAAATTCCCTTGAGTTTTCCCCAACAAAATACTATTATGGGGTTTCTTATCGTCGAAACTTTTATTACTTTATGTAATCAGGGAGATAGCGGATGTCGAGAGCAGACAGGTTTGTAAAGGCATGCAGGCGCGAGCCCGTGGACGCAACACCCGTGTGGATGATGCGTCAGGCAGGGAGGTATCTGCCGGAGTACCGCGAGATACGTGCGAAGCACACCTTCCTTGAGATGTGCAAGACACCAGAGGTCGCCGCCGAGGTGACGGTCCAGCCGGTCCGCCGCTACGAGATCGATGCGGCAATCATCTTCGCCGACATCCTGCTCCCCCTCGAGCCCATGGGCATCGGCCTTGAGTTCGCCAAGGGCGAAGGCCCGGTGATCCACAACCCCGTGCGGTCCATGGCCGATGTACAGAAGCTCAAGCCCATCGACGCGGCAACGCAGATAGAGTATCTCATGAAGGCCATCAAACTCGTCCTGAAAGAGCTGAACGGAAAAGTGCCGCTCATCGGGTTCTCCGGCGCGCCGTTCACCCTGGCCAGCTACATCATCGAGGGCGGCGGTTCGCGGAACTATGAGCATGCCAAGACCATGATGTTCGCCGAGCCCCAAGCCTGGCACAAGCTCATGGAGCACTTGACCGGCGTCATCATCAACTATATGAACGCCCAGATCGACACGGGCGTGCAGGTTGTCCAGCTTTTTGACAGTTGGGTCGGCGCGCTGGGACCGGCGGACTACAAGGAGTTCGTTCTGCCGCACCAGAAGAACGTGATCGCGGGCATCAAAAAGACCGTCCCGCTCATCCACTTCGCCAACGGTGCCACCCATCTCCTCGAGATGGTGGCCGAAGCGGGCGGAGATGTCATCGGCCTCGACTGGCGCTGCAATCTCGACGAGGCATGGCAACGCGTGGGGCATGATAAAGCCGTTCAGGGCAACATCGACCCCATCTCCCTCTTCGGCTCCAAGGAGTTCATCCGGAAGCGGACGAAGGAGATCCTCGACCGCGCGGGCGGCCGGAACGGCCACATCATGAACCTTGGCCACGGCATCTTGCAACAGACGCCGCTCGAGAACGCCGCGGAGTTCATCAACGCGACCCATGAGATGAGCAAAAGATAACGACGGGTCCGGTAGCCAGGGGCAAGGTTCATGCCTTTACTGGACCCCGGCCCCTTGACCCTTGACCCTTATGGATCACACCGCAGTCATACTTATAGCATTAGGCGGTCCCCGGAGCCTCGACGAGGTCGGCCCCTTCATGGAGGCCTTCATGGGAAGGCCCGCGCCCGCGCCGGTCGTTGCCGCGGTGAAGGAGCGGTACCAGCTCATCGGCGGCAGATCGCCGCTGCCGGAGTTGGTGAAAGCCCAGGCAGCAGCCCTCGAACAAGAGCTCGGTGCAGGCTATCGGGCATACGAAGGCTTCCGGCATTCGCAACCAACCGTTGCGGAATCATTTGACCTTGCCATCAAGGACGGGGCGCGGCGCGTGATCGCGCTCTCCATGTCACCTTTTTCTACCGAGGTTACGACCGGCGCGTATAAAAGCGCCTGTGATGCGCTGGGAAGCGGCGAGACCTGCCCGCTCTTCATCCCAAGCTGGCACGACAATCCGTTATTCCTTGAGGCTTGGCAGGAAAAGATATTCCACGGCCTGAAACGCTACCGCGAGACCCTGCGGCGCCATGCCGCCGTCATCTTCACCAGCCACAGCATTCCGCTCCGCTACATACAGGCTGGTGACCCCTACCGGAAGCAGATCGAAGAAACGGCCCAGTCCATCGCGAAGCGCATGGCGCTGTCCCGCTGGTACATCGCCTGGCAGAGCAAGGGCGCCCGGGCCACCGAGCCCTGGATCGAGCCCGAAGTGGAGACGATCCTCGATATGATCGCGGCGGAAAAAAAAGGTGAGTTCGTGCTCGAGGTCCCCCTTGGCTTCACCTGCGATCACCTGGAAACGCTCTACGACATCGACATCGTGCACCGCCGCCACGCGGAAAAACTGGGTCTCACCTTTGAGCGCTCGGAATCGCTGAACACATCGCCGATCTTCATCAAGGCGCTGGCGGACATCGTACGGAAGGCAGGTTCCTAAGAAGAACACGTCATAGACAATGTCTTTTTTGCCACAGAGGACACAGAGTTCACAGAGAAATGCCATTGTTAGTGGTGTTTATCTTCCCTCGGTGTCCTCGGGGACCTCGGTGGCGAAAGAATTTAATGCTCTTTTTAGTAATTCAGTTGGCATGCTAGTAGGCTTCTGGAGAGATCATGAGAAACAATATTGTATCATTGGGCGCGGACGAGCTGAAGTATGAGATCCGGGAGATCGTCGCCGTCGCCAAGGACTTCCAGCAGATGGGCGTCGACATCACCTGGGAGAACATCGGCGACCCCGTGCAGAAGGGTGAAAAACTTCCCGGCTGGATCAAGGACCTCATCATCAACGCGATGAAGGAGGACCAGACCTACGCCTACTCCCCCACCAAGGGCCTCGATGCCACCCGGGAGTTCCTCGCACAGCGAGCGAACCGGAACGGGGTCGTCAAGATCACGAAAGAGGACATCATCTTCTTCAACGGCCTCGGCGACGCGATCAGCAAGATCTACGGTCAGCTCCGGAAGGAATACCGCGTCATTGGGCCGAGCCCGGCGTACAGCACCCATTCCTCGGCAGAAGCATCGCATGCCGGTTCGGAATATATCTCCTACAACCTTGACCCGTCGAACCTCTGGTACCCCGACGTGAACGACCTCCGGATGAAGGTGAAATACAATCCCTCTATTTCCGGGATCCTGCTTATCAATCCGGACAACCCCACGGGCGCCGTTTATCCGAAGGAGATCCTGTTTGAGATCGTCGCCATCGCAAAGGAGTACGACCTCTTCATCGTCTGCGACGAGATCTATACCAATCTCACCTACAACGGCAAGAAGGCGGTGCCCCTCGCCGACGTGATCAACGGCGTCTGCGGCATCTCCATGAAGGGCATCTCCAAGGAACTTCCCTGGCCGGGCGCGCGGTGCGGCTGGATCGAGGTCTACAACGCTGAAAAGGACCCCGTCTTCGCCAAGTACATCAAGAGCATTGTTGACGATAAGATGCTCGAGGTATGCTCCACCACGCTGCCCCAGCGGGTCATCCCCGCGATCATGGGCGACAGCCGTTATGACGGCCATATCGCGAACCGCAACTCGATCTATGAAAAGCGCTCCGGTCTCGCCTATACGCTCTTGAAGGACATCAAAGGCGTCCTGGTAAACCAAACGAACGGAGCCTTCTACCTGACCGTGATGTTCCGGGAGAACGTGCTCACGCCGAACCAGAAGCTCGCGGTCACTAATGAAAAGGCGAAAGAAAAGGTCGAACGGCTCGTAAAGAACGTCGCCCTCGACAAGCGTTTCGTCTATTACCTCCTGGCGGCGACGGGTATCTGCGTCGTCCCGCTCACAGGCTTCAATTGCGGCCTTCAGGGCTTCCGCGTCACCCTCCTCGAGTCGGATGACACGAAGTTCGAATGGATATTTAAAACGCTGCGGGACAAGATCACGGAATACTTGGGCGGATAGTAAAGATCATTGCGGATTGCGGATTGCTAATTGCGGATTTCAGGTTAACTGTTTCTTCCCTTTTCTTCACGATAGACCTCCGCCTTCTCTCCGTGTCTCCGTGCCTCCGTGGCAAAAGGACTTCCAACAATGTCTAAAGTCATCATCATCGGCGGCGGGATAGCCGGCCTCGCGGCAGCGGTCCACCTTAAGGCAGGCGCCAAGGCACAGGGAAAGACCGTGGACGTCCTGCTTCTTGAAAAGAACGGGCGCATTGGCGGCAAGATCCTGACCGAACGGTTCGGCGATTATCTTGTGGAAGCCGGACCCGACAGTTTTCTGCCCGAGAAGGTCTGGACCGTTAACCTCGCCCGGCGGCTGAACCTCGAATCGGAGATGCTGCCGTCCAACGACCAGTTCAAAGGGACCTTCATCTATTCAAGGAAAAGCCTGCACTCCCTTCCTGAAGGCGTGATGCTCATGGTACCGACCTCGTTCTGGCCCATGGCCAAGTCTGACCTCATCTCCTGGCCGGGGAAGCTGCGCATGGGTATGGAGGTCTTCATGCCGCGCCGACAGCAGCTGAGCGATGAAAGTCTCGCCTCCTTCGTCACCCGCAGGCTCGGGCAGGAATGTCTCGACAAGATCGCCGAGCCCCTCGTCGCCGGCATCCACACATCGAACCCCGACAACATGAGCGTCCTGGCCACCTTCCCGCGCTTCGTCCAGATGGAGCAGAAGAGCGGCAGCCTCATCGTCGGCATGCTGGCCGCACTGAAGAACCGCCCCCAGGCAACCTTGAGCGGCCCGCCGCCCAAACCGGGCCAGCCGCGTATGACCTATTTCATGAGCTTCAAAAAGGGCATGGACACCCTTCCGAAGGCCTGCGAAGCATTCATCGGAAAGGATTCCATCCGCCTCGGCGCCTCGGTCCGGGCGGTGGAGCCCCGTGGCAAGCAATGGTCCGTATTCCTCACAACGGGCGAAGAGCTGCATGCCGACCACGTGGTCCTCGGCACAGCCGCCTACGACTCGGCGAACATGATCAAGAGCTTCAACACGGGCCTCGCAACCCAGATGAACGCCATCCAGTGGTCCTCGTCAGGGACCGTCACGGTGGTATTCAAGCGGGCCGACATAAACATCCCGCTCCGGGGATTCGGATTCATCGTGCCGAAAACGGAGAACCGCAGGATCAACGCCTCGACCTACAGCTCCATCAAGTGGTCCTATCGTGCGCCCGACGACACCGTTATGCTCCGGGCATTCGTGGGCGGCGGACACCATGAGGAACTGGTCCATGAGCTCGACGACGCGGCCTTGACCACGGCAGTGCTCGAGGAGATGGACACCGTCCTCGGCCTGAAAGCGGCGCCTATTTTCTCCAAAGCCTACCGGTGGTTCAACGGCATGCCGAAGTACACCGTCGGTCATCTTGACCGCATCGCGGCGTTGGACCGCAAGGCGGCCGAACATCCGGGCCTGCATCTCATCGGTTGTTCCTACAAGGGCATCGGCATTGGCGACTGCGTGCACGAAGCGGAGATCGCGGCGGAGAAGATCCTCAAAGCGTGAGAAAGCCTATGAACACCATCGAGGTCAAGATCTACTACGAGGACACGGACTGCGGCAACGTGGTCTACTACGCCAACTATCTGAAGTACATGGAGCGCGGACGAACGGAGTTCCTGTCAGACCATGGCTTCAATGTTGCCGAAATCGCCGTCTCGGGAACGGTCTTCGTCGTGTCGCGCGCCGAGATCGACTACCGATCCTCCGCCCGCCTGGGCGAGACCCTCGTGGTCAAGACCTGGATCTCCGAAGTGACGCGCACCTCCCTCCTCTTCAGCCACACCATGACCGACAAGACCTCGGGACGTCTCATCGCCGAAGCCCAGGCCCGGCTCGTGTGCGTTGACCCCCACGGCAAGATCAAGCGCATCCCTTCCGAACTGCAGGAGCGCGCAGGGTAAGCAACTGTATTGGGACGCGGATTTTCGCGGATGAACGCGGATTTAAGTCAATACCTTGAAATAGTATTAAAACACTAAAGCGAATCAATACAGCTATGGATAAGCTCAAGCACAACGATATTACAGACAAGATCATAAAAGCCTTCTACCAGGTATATAACACACTGGGCTATGGCTTTTTGGAAAAGGTCTACGAAAATGCGCTTATCATAGAGTTGAAGAAGCTCAGTTTGAACGTAATTGCCCAATATCCTATTCGAGTTTACTATGATACTGTAGTTGTCGGTGACTATTTTGCTGACATTCTTGTTGAGAGTACCGTCATTATAGAAATTAAGGTTGCTAAGACCATCAGCATCGAACATGAAGTTCAACTCCTCAATTATCTCAAAGCCACTCAACTTGAAGTGGGACTTATTTTGAACTTCGGACCAAAGGCAGAATTCAGCAGGAAAGCTTTCGATAATTCGAGAAAGAAGTAATTCCTTTGATCTATCCGCGTTCATCCGCGTCCAATAGAAGTCTTTTATTTCTCTTGTCCCTGTCCCGTTCATCAGCGTTCTATGAAAAGTTCCCTGCAAATAACTCATGACACCATCGCCCTCCGTGGTACCGGTGTTGTACAGATCCTTCAGCCCGCGAAGGGCCACCGTTTCACCCTCGACAGCATTCTCCTCGCCGACTTCTGCCGTATCAAGCCGAAAGACAACGTCCTCGAACCCGGCGCCGGGACCGGCATCATCTCCCTCCTCCTCGCAAAGAAGCATCCCCGCGCGGTCTTCACCGCCGTGGAGGTACAGCAACAGCTCGCCGACCTCTGCAAACAGAACATCGATGGCAATTCCCTCAATGGACGGGTCACGGTGATCCCAAGGGACCTGCGTAGATTGAGTACAACGCTCGGTCAAGGCTCCTTCAGCGTTATTGTCGCCAACCCGCCTTATATTAAGGAAGGCACAGGCCGGACCTCTCCCCACGCTGCCCGGCTGATCTCCCGGCATGACCATGCCGCTTCACTCGGTTCATGGCTGAACCTGCACCGCTATCTAAAGAACAGCGGAAAGTATAGCGTTGTGTTTCCCGCAGCGAGGCTGGCTGAACTGACAGTATTGATGAAGCGGCGGCGGCTGGAACCCAAGCGGCTGCGCCTGGTGCATCCATACCTGGACAAGCCCGCGTCACTGGTGTTGCTGGAATCGGTCAAAGAAGGCGGAAGCGGGCTGGAGGTCCTGCCGCCTTTGATCGTCCATGAACCGGGCGGAGGGTATACGAAAGAGATGCGGGAGATATACAAAATAGATGGCTAAATCTTTTACCCAAACCCCGCACGTCCCCGGAGTGGCCCTACGAAATTATTGGGCCCCCGTCATGGCCTAAGGAAGCGTCCCCCCAGGGGCGAACGCGCATGTCTGAGGCCGCAGGCCGAGTTTGCGCGGGCGAGCGGACGTGGCCTTAGACGGGTCAATAATTTCGTTCAGGACGCGAAGGGGATGTGCAAAAAATAGAAGTTCGACAATACCAAACAGGATGATAGGGGCTGGTTTATCTCCGCTTCATCTTCTTGCTCAGCAGGTCCCTTTCCATCAAATGCCGAAGTGAATCCCTTGTTTGCTGGTCGGCAATTCCGGCCACGCAGGCATCGATCCTTGTCTGCTCCTCCTGCCCCAGTGTCCCGAGAGCGGGCTGGTACTCATCGCGCGGAACCGCCGAGGGCTCGAACTCGCCCAGCTTGAGCGTAATGCTCTCAATGGCTTCCTCGCCAAGGCGGCCGTTCACCTTTCCCATGATCTCCGGCTTCAACATCGAAAGCTGCTGCATCCAGGCGCTGCTGTCCACCATGACCGTGAGCTTCTTCCCCCGCATGCCCGCCGGCCGGGCATGCCTGGCAATGCCCTTGCCCACGGCCTTCTCCCAGATGCCGTAGATGCGGTACTCTTTGAGCTTTGACTCCCATCCACGGGCGCGCAGGAGCTTCTCGATCGTCGATGAGAGCTTTTCAACCTTTCTTGACGGCATAGGTGGATAGTATCGCAAATCCACGCAAAAGCAAACGGAAAAATCTTCCGCATCGAGACGGTAAGTTGTTTTGACAAGAAGGTGCCGGAACGTTATAATTAGGGCTGTTCCTGCGCACAGAATCGTTGTAATAAAAGAAACGAGGAGCGTACATGCCTGAATTACGGAAAGACCCCATCACCGGCCGCTGGGTGATCATCTCATCGGACCGCGGCAAGCGCCCGGCGGAGTTCGCCGACCAGCGCACCAAGAAGCGGGGAGGGTTCTGCCCCTTCTGCGCCGGTAATGAGCGCACCACTCCCCACGAGGTCCTCGCCTATCGCGAGAACGGTCAGCCCAACGGACCGGACTGGAGACTCCGCGTCGTGCCGAACAAGTTCCCGGCGCTCCAGATCGAAGGAGAGCTGAACAAGCAGGGAGAGGGCATCTTCGACAAGATGAACGGCCTGGGCGCCCATGAGGTCATCATCGAGAGCCCGGACCACAACGCCACGCTGGCGACCCTGCCGGGGAAGGCCGTGGAGGAAGTGCTCTGGGCGTACCGGGACCGCATGGAGGACCTCAAGAAAGACAAGCGGTTCCAGTACACCCTGATCTTCAAGAACGAGGGTCTTCTCGCGGGCGCGACCCTGGAGCACAGCCACTCTCAGCTGATCGCGCTGCCCATCGTTCCCATCCAGGTCCAGGAGGAGATCGATGGTTGCCGAAAGCACTTTAACCTGAAGGAACGATGCATCTTCTGCGACATCATCCGGCAGGAGATGCAGACGCGAAGCCGCGTCGTGATGGAGACGCAAGCATTCATCGCCCTGGCGCCCTATGCCCCCCGCTTCCCCTTCGAGACATGGATCATGCCGAAGCGGCACATCTCGTGCTATTCCAGCTCCACCAACGAGGATTTCAAGGACCTGGCCTTCCTTCTGCAGGACACGCTCCGGCGGCTCGACAAGGCCCTCTCGTTCCCGCCCTACAACTACATCATCCACACTTCCCCCTTCAAGGAGGAGACCAACGATTATTATCACTGGCACATCGAGCTCATGCCCAAGCTTACCAACGTGGCGGGGTTCGAATGGGGTTCGGGGTTCTATATCAATCCGACCCCCCCGGAGGAAGCAGCCACATTCCTTCGGGAAATGAAACTATGAAAATCCTGTTCGCGGCGTCGGAGGTTGCCCCGTTCGCATCGACCGGCGGCCTCGGCGATGTCGCGGGCAGTCTTCCTCTCGCCCTGGCCGCCCTGGGCCATGATGTCCGCGTCGTCCTTCCCCGGTACGGGCAGATCGACCGGGAGCGTTACGGTCTCAGGCACACCGCCACGTTCTATGTTCCCCTCTCCTCCTGGAAGGAGCGCTGCGATATCCTTACGGGGACGCTCGGCAGGAACGTCACCGTCTATTTCATCAACAAGGATATCTACTTCAACCGGCCCGAGCTCTACCGGACGCAAAAGGGTGATTATCCCGACAACGCGGAGCGGTTCATTTATTTCTCGCGCGCGATCCCCGAGCTCTGCCGTGTCCTGAACTTCAAACCCGACATCATCCACTGCAACGACTGGCAGACCGGCCTCGTCCCGCTCTATGTGAAAAGGCTTTCAGAGACCATCGAGGAGCTGCGCGGCGCCCGCACGGTGTTCACCATCCACAATCTCGGCTACCAGGGGATTTTCTGGCACTGGGACATGCGCCTCACCGGCCTGAGTTGGGACGAGTTCACGCCCGAGGGCCTCGAGTTCTGGGGGAACATCAACCTCCTCAAGGCAGGGATCGTGCATTCTGACGTTGTCAGCACCGTCAGCGCCACCTACAGCAAGGAGATCCAGACCCCCGCGTATGGTCACGGCCTGGACGGAGTCCTGCGCAAACGGTCCCACGACCTCTACGGCATCGTGAACGGCATCGACTATGATATCTGGGACCCCGCGAAGGACCCGGCACTTCCGAAAGCCTACAGCGCGGCGAATTTCTCGGGAAAGAAAAAATGCAGGGAGGGCCTCCGGAAGCAGTTGGATCTCCCCCAGATCGCAGGTCCGCTCCTAGGCATGGTGACGCGCCTTTCCGACCAGAAGGGCCTCGACATCCTCATGAAGGCGTTGCCGCGGATCCTTGCTCAGGACTGCCAGCTCGTCATCGTCGGTACGGGCGATGAGCGGTACCACCGCCTGCTGATCGAAGCGGGCGAGACCCACCGGGACCGGATGCGCATTCTGCTTACGTACGACGAGGTCCTCGCCCGGAGGATCTACGCCGGCGCGGACCTGTTCCTGATGCCGTCGCAGTACGAGCCCTGCGGCCTGGGCCAGATGCACGCCCTTCGCTATGGTACGGTCCCCGTGGTGCGGAGGACCGGCGGCCTGGCCGACACGGTCGTCAACTTCACCCCCCGGACCGGCAAGGGCACCGGTTTCGTGTTCGACGAATATTCACCGGACGCATTCGCCGACTCTGTGGAGCGGGCCCTAAAGGAATATCGACGCCCCGCTGTCTGGAAGCGCCTTGTCCAGGCAGGGATGAAGGTGGACTTTTCGTGGACGAAGTCTGCAAAAGAATATGAGAAACTGTACCGGAAAGCGCTGATGAGACCCTAGGGTCATGGGGCAAGGGTCCAGGGTCATGGAAGACCGGTTTTTGAATTTCCCTGACCCCTAACCCCTGACCCCTGACCCCGTACTCATGACCATGGAACCCGACCAAAAAACTGAACTCAGCATCCTGAGCGAGATCGGCAGGATATCCACTTCCGCCGACGACCTTCATCGCAAACTTCAGCGCATCATCGAGGTCGTTATGCGGGGGATCGGCAGGGACGGCGCGTCGGTATTCCTCCTGGACCGCTCCAGGAAGAATGTCATCCTCGAAGCGGCAACGGGGCTGAACCAGGAAACCGTCGGCAAGCTTACGTTCCCCCTGGGCAAAGGCGTCGCCGGATGGGTCGCCGAGCAAAAGGTCCCGCTCGCCCTCGCGGACCCTTACTCTGATCCCCGCTTTCAGTACGTGCCGGAGACCGGCATTGAGCGCTTCAAGTCCCTCGTGGCCGCGCCCATCATGGACGAGGACCGCTGTGTCGGCGTCATCTTCGTGCTCTCCAGCCAGACCTGGAACGCCACGTCATCGGAGGTCACGGTCCTCACGACGACGGCGAACCAGATCAGCGGGGTCATCAGGAGCACCCTGCTGTTCCAGGACATCGAGGACCGCCTGGCCAGGCTTGCAACCATACACGAGATCAGTATGGCGCTCACCTCGACCCTCGACCTGAACCAGCTCCTGTCGCTCATCGCCCGGAACACCACCCCTTCCCTGCGGGCCCAGGGCTGCACCATCCATCTCCTCGATTTGCCCGCCATGGATGGTGAGAACAGCGACCACCGCATTAAATTCCTAGACGAGGCGGTCCGAAATCTCGATAGCCTCTATGGCGACTGGATGCTTTCCAGCACCATCCAGGACAAGCGGCCCCTGCTTATCGCTGACGCATCCCGGGACGCCAGGTTCCAGGACAGCTCCGACCGGCACAACGTCTCCATCATCAGCGTCCCGCTCATTTATCACGACCGGGTAACCGGGGTCATCACGCTCTACAGCATGGAGCACGGGCAGCCTTTCAACGATGACGACCTCCAGTTCCTGACCACCATCGCCAGCGGCGCCGCCGTGGCCGTGGAGAACGCCGCCCTGTTCAAACGCGAGGAGCACCTGGCCAGCGACGCGGCGGTCCGGGCCCAGGAATTCTCCATCCTCTATGACGTCGGTACGGCCATGAGCGCCACCCTCAACCTTGACCGCCTGCTCAGGATCATCCTGACCGCGGCGACCATGGGCGGGACCGGGCTCGGCTTCAACCGCGCCATCCTGCTCCTCACGAACGAACGCACCAACGTCCTTCAGGGCATGATGGGCGTGGGCCCCACGTCCTGGGACGAAGCGAACCGGGCCTGGACCGAGGTCGCCCGGAAGCACAAGAGCCTCATGGAGTGGATCCAGACCGGCGAGCTTTTTGAATCGAGGGACTCGGAGATCAACACGGTCGCCCGGCACATCCGCGTGCGCATTGACCCCGATGAGGGAGTCCTGGCAAGAACCGTCCTGGAAAAACGGTCCTTCAACGTGCTCGACGCGTCGACGGACCCGCTGGTAAACAAGGATCTCCGCGAGACCCTCAGGGTCGACAGCTTTGCGACGGTCCCCCTCGTTGCCAAAGGCAGGGCCATCGGCGCCATTGTGGTCGACAACCTGTTCACCAGGCGGCCGATCACCGATCATGATATCCGCTTCCTGACCATGTTCGCCCACCAGGCTGCGTTGGCCATCGACAATGCCGTCATCCACTCGAACATGGAGACCATGAACCGCGACATCCGCGTCATCCACGAGCAGTTGGCGCAGTCGGAAAAGATGGCGGCCCTCGGCGCCATGATGGCGGAGATCACCCACGAGATCCGGAACCCCCTGGTCTCCATCGGCGGATTCACACGGCGGCTTGCGCGCAAGGTGTCGGACCCCGACGCCAAGCGCTACATCGACATCATCCTGAGCGAAGTAGGCCGCCTCGAAAAGATCATTCATGACAATCTAGCCTATATCAAGAACGTCGGCCCGCAGTTATCTCCTACGCCCCTGAACAACGTCATTGATGAAGTGCTCCAGGTCTATGAAGATGAGCTCCGGCAGCGCGGCATCACCATCGAGCGGCATCTTTCGCCGGAGATCCAGGACCTCGACCTGGACCCGCAGCAGATAAAGCAGGCCGTGGTCAACCTTATCGCCAACGCCATGGATGCCATGGAAAAAGGCGGGACCCTCACGGTCAGGACGCAGCCGGGCGCCGACGGCCGGGAGATAGTCATGGAGATCGGCGACACAGGACCCGGCATCTCACCGGAGTCGATGCACAACCTGTTCAATCCCTACTACACGACCAAGGTCCGCGGGACGGGCCTGGGCCTCCCCATTATTCACCGCATCGTCAAGGCGCACAAGGGGAACATCGTGTTTCGCAACAAGGAGACCGGAGGCGCCATGTTCAGCATCCGCTTCCCCGTACCGCAGGAAAAAGAACAGCCCCTGCCGTGACGGCGCTGCCGATATGCTATACTAACTTTGGGACAGACCAGGAGGGCGCGTGATGAAGAAGATCCTTGTTGTGGACGATGAAGAGAACATTTGCAAGCTCTATCGCGAGGAGCTTGAGGAAATGGGCTACGAGGTCACAACGGTCCAGGACGGCAGCAGCGCCATCGCGGCCCTGGAGAAGACCCGTTACGATCTCGTCACCCTCGACATGCGCATGAAGGGCATGGACGGCATCGAGACGCTCCGTAAGCTGAAAGAGCGGGACGCGAGCCTGCCCGTCATCATCTCTTCTGCCTACGAGGAATATAAGAACGATTTCGGCTCCTGGGCATCGGACGCCTACATCGTCAAGTCCGCCGACACCGCCGCCCTCCGCGATACCGTCAAGAAGATCCTCGGATGACCGAAACCTGCGACGTTAGGATCGAAAAGCTGGTCTACGGCGGTGAGGGCCTCGGCCGCCTGGCCTCGGGACAGGCCGTGTTCGTCTCGGGCGTACTGCCCGGCGAGTTCGTCCGCGCGAAGGTCGTGAAAAAGCGAAAAGGCATCTTGCACGCGATTGCCGAAGAGATCATCGAGCCGTCCCCTGACCGCGTTGTCCCTCCCTGCGGAGGCGAGAAGCAGTGCACCGGCGCGACCTGGCCGTTCATCGCCTATCCCGCCCAGCTTCGGCTGAAGCAGGAGATCCTCCTCGACGCCCTCCTGCGCACCGGCGGCATGAGCCCGAAGCGGCCTCTTCCCATCATCGCCTCGCCAACGACCGAACACTACCGCCTTCGGACCCAGTTCAACGTCCGTTCTGAAAAGGGAGCACAGCGCATCGGATTCTTCCGGCAGGGTTCCTACAACCTGATCGAGGTCGAGGACGCCTTCCTCATCCATCCCCTGATCAACAGAACGCTCGCTGCGATCAGAGGCCTTATCACCCTTCTCCCTCCTCTCCTGGAACTGCACATCAACGCGAGCCCCGCGGGGGAAGTTCACCTGCTGGTGTTCGGCACCGACGAGACCTTGAAACCACTCGATGTCTTTCTTGCGAAACTGCAGAAGGCCGTGCCCGAAGTGATCGGGTTGACGGGATTCGCGCGGAGGACAAAGGTCTGCTCCCTCGGCAGGAACACCCTGACGCTTGAAGTGGAAGGCCTTGCTCTCCATGCGACGGAAGGGAATTTCTTCCAGGTGAACTGGGAACAGAACCGGAACATGGCCAGGACCGTGCTGGACTTCGCCGGTGTCACCGGTAGCGATACCGTGCTGGACCTCTACTGCGGCATCGGGAACTTCTCGCTCCCCCTGGCGAAGCAGTCGAAGCACGTGGTAGGCATCGAGTCCGGTTATGGGGCCATTGAAGACGCGAAGAAGAACGCTCAATTGAATAACATCACGAACGTTGAGTTCATCGCCGACGACCTGCAGAAAGGATTGAAGCCGCTGCTCGAACGGAAGCTGAAAGCGGACGTGATCGTCCTGGACCCGCCCCGCGCCGGCGCAACGCTCAAGACCCTGGAGCGCATTCTCGCCTTCGTCCCCCGGAAGATCGTCTACGTCTCGTGCAATCCCTCGACGCTGGCACGGGACCTCAAGTTTTTCCACCTTTTCGGTTTCCGCCTCGACCGCCTCCAGCCCGTGGACATGTTCCCCTGGACCTACCACATCGAATGCGTGGCGGAGATGGTTCGGGAGGAATAGAGAGCTCTGCCAGGCCGCTGAAAAAGTCTTTATACCGTCTTTGCGAGCGTAGCGAAGCAAACTCGTAGTCCGGAATCTCTTGTACTTCGAGATTGCCGCTTCGCAAAAAACCACTCTTCGCAATGACCATTCGGGACTTTTTCAGCAAACCGCTAAAAGAGAACACCCTTGACAGCTGCTCAGCATGGTTATACAATACTGGCATATAGTTAAACGCTTTAACAAAGAGGTTAGACTGCCATGTCCACCGTAAAAACGCTCGCCAAGGGCCAGATCGTCATACCCGCCGAAATGCGGAAAAAATACCACATCGAACCTGGTACGGAACTGCAGATCATGGAGTACGGCGGCATCATCTATCTGGTCCCGCCAGTCGACAACCCTGTTAAAGCGGCCCAGGGTTCCCTGCCGTCGCGCCCCTCCCTCGCGGGCCAGCTGCTCCGGGAGCGCAGGAGCGACTACAAGTGACCCCGAAGGGCCCACTCCTGTTCGACAGCCACGCCCTCCTGCGATTCTTCCAAAGGGAAGACGGGCACGAGCAGGTCGCCCGCCTGTTTGAGCAGGCGCACCGCACGAAAGCAAAGAAGCTCCTCTGCGCCATCAACCTCGGCGAGATCATCTATATCACCAAGCGGACTTTCGGCGATCAGAAAAAGATCGAGGTCTTGGCGCACATAGAGCGCCTGGGATTCACAATCCTTCCCGCTACGAACAACCTCGTTTTTCAAGCCGCAGAATACAAAGCCGAGCACAGCATCTCCTTCGCCGACTGCTTCGCGCTCGCAGCGGCAGTGGACCAGAAGGCGAGCATCGTGACCGGAGACCCCGAGTTCAGGAAAGTGGCGCATCTGGTGAACGTGGTGTGGCTCGGGTAGGCCGGGTCCGGGACCTCAACTTCTTCAACATCTTCAGTTTCCGCCTCGACCGCCTCCAGCCCGTGGACATGTTCCCCTGAACCTACCACATCAAATGCGTGGCGGAGATGGTACGGGAAGGATAAGCGATAATGAGACAATTAGTGAAAGCAATTAAATTACTCATAATGGCAATGATACTATTGCTGTCATCATCTTGTGCCCTCTATCACAACTACGGACCGCACTACGGCAGAATTGTCGATGCAGAAACCAAGCAACCACTGGAGGGTGCAGTGGTTCTTGCATACTATTATACGTGGTTGCATGCAAGCCCAGGGGGACCAGCAGTATACTTTCTTGATGCGCAAGAAGCTGTCACTGACAATAAGGGCGAATTTCGAATCCCTTCGTTGAATGCCTTTGCATTTAGACCTATAAGTACGTTTGAATCGAACCCGGCTTTTAAGATATTCAAGCCGCGATATAAATGCTATGAGTCCGGTATACCAGAAGACAAATATACGACAATAAGGCTTCGTGAATTGAAGACAAATGAAGAACGTATCGAAAACCGTTGCTTTCCTACCAGCGTTGCAAAAAGAAAGATGAAACGATTTATCGAACTACAAAATACAGAAAGCGTAGATCTCGGATTTCAACCTTTACCTATAGGCGGGGATTAATGCGGCGATGGTACGGGAAGAATGATCGGGAAAATGGCTTGACAGCCCCGCACATGCGTGGTAGGAATAGCAGGCTATTTTGTTGTTCAATATTATACACTCCGAATCGAACCGTAACCACCCATGAGAACCGAGAACCTCGCCATCGTCTTTGTCGATATCGCCGGCTTCACGCCGCGCACCTCCGCCCAGACCCGGGAAGAGACCCTTCGCATGCTGAAACGGTTCGACGGGATGGTCCGGCCCCTTGTCCGGGCCTTCCGCGGCCAGGTGATCAAGACCATCGGCGACGCCTATCTGCTGACCTTCCGCTCCCCGACCGATGCGCTGCTCTGCTCCATGGCCGTCCATGACCGGATCGCCGAGACCGACGCCGCGGCCCATCCGTGCGAGCGATTTGCTATCCGCGCCGCCGTGAATGTCGGCGATGTCCGCGTCGAAGGCAACGACATCTTCGGCGAGGCGGTCAATATCGCTTCGCGCATCGAAGGCAAGGCCGGATCTGGCGAGATCTATTTCTCCGAATCGGTGTTCCTGTCCATGACGCGCAGCGAAGTGCCGAGCGAAGAGGTCGGTTACACCGAGCTCAAGGGCATCGCAGACAAGGTCCGCCTGTACCGCGTGCCGAGATCGGGCGAACTGCCGCGACGCGACGATGCTCCTGCAGCGTCCGTCTGCCTTCCCTTCGGCGGCCGGGGCCTCGATCGCGTTCGGGACAGGCTCGGATCATCCCTCCCCTCCGACGCACTGGCGCCTGCCGTGCACCATGCACGCGGCCTGCTGGAA
>Ga0334722_10002793_pt1 | contig 19297 bp, 14 predicted proteins | sample C3_bottom_MG_FD_207210 | JGI IMG/M metagenome (GOLD analysis project Ga0334722, IMG submission 207210) | Sediment microbial communities from Yellowstone Lake, YNP, Wyoming, USA - C3_bottom | ecosystem: Environmental > Aquatic > Freshwater > Lake > Sediment | place: USA: Wyoming | collected...
ATCGCAGGATATGGGGCAATAACTCATGTAAACGATTGAAGATTGCAAGATTTTGTGGTGGATAGCAGACAAGACTCCCATCGGCACACGCCGCATTGATTTCAGAGGCCAACCGTAAATAATAATTCATGGTCGACTGGCCGCTACGGTAATAACCAGCCTCTTTCACCGAATCACGTAAGGCCCACAAGTACCACCCACCGCCAATATCTTCTCTGCCAGTCAATTCGGGCAGTCGGGATGCGCTCGTTTTAGTCCATGTTTGGCCGATTTCTCCTTCCAAGAAAGGATTAAGCTCAGCAAAGGCTGAACTTACTGGGTAGATTTTATCTCTGGTCTCTTTCGGCAGTGGAATATACCTGTGCCACTCTGCTTGCTTAACCCTTTGCAGGGCGGCCATGGCCTGTTTTACGGGACTGGAGTCCTGCTCGACAATTGCCGGAATTCCATAGTAACGGTTATTTATGGAACATATTCCCGTGATGGCCATGGTCAATATCACTAAAGGCATAACTAAAACGCATGTCCGTGGGATGGGGAGCTCTCCCTTTTCTCGCCAGATTCGCCACCCCGTGTAAATCAGCAGCAAGATTACTGCAGGTAGCATCAAAAAATTTTCCTCACGAGTTATCCAGAGAAAGGTCAGGCAAATCGCTAGGCCAAGAGCCCAATAAAACATACTGACAACCCTGTCGCGTCTGGATAACAGCCCAATAAGACAGGCCAACACAAGAAGGTGCTGGGTCGAGTAGAGAAAATCTCTCACCAACCTGAGATTGTATGGACTATAAGATTGTGGGTCAAACAAGAGGGCGCAAAACAATAAAAACAATAGCGCGTAACGCTGCTTTACAAACGGCAGCAGGGCATAAATCAATAGGGAACAAGCGATTATGTAAAGGATGTTTTGAAAAAGCAATAGGGGGATCGCTGTAAAAAAGCTTAAAGCGATCCAGAGAGGATAACCGGGCCCTTTCACAAGAGTTGTTTTATTATAATCCCCAAGCCACTGACCATTGATAATTGTGCGGCCATGATCCAAATAGAGAAGATCATCGAAAGAATAATTTCTTGCGGCCATAAACAGCCCTTGAACAAGCCATAGCTTTATGCATACGAGGATTAGCACTCCTGCCAACCACCACTTTGTTGAATTCTCAAACTTGGTTTGCCTCATGAATTTTCTCTCAATAAATGCTGTTCCGCCGTTTCACCTCGGGAAGGGGAGGTAGTGGATTAGAGTTTTTCAACATGACGATTACCAATGCTATCTATCGGTTTATCGAGAAAAAATACACATAATTTTCTTGCCGCTCACGTAACTGTTCAGCAGCGCCGCAGATGCGCGAAATAAGCCTGCGAGCTATAGCCAGCCTATGTGAGCAGGCCTATGATCCCCCGCAAGGGGGGATAAACGCAGCAGATGCGGTGCTGCTGGTGTTCCCCGCTCACTACAATTGAATCGATTGCAACCTGCCTATTCATAGCGGGGACATTCAAGACGCCACTTTCCTCGGCGATCCGGCCGGAGAATCGACTGCTGGAGCATGGCGAAAAACTGTCGGCCAGGGACTTCCGTGGCCCCAAGGCTGAGGAGGTGCTCGGTTCGCATCTGGCAGTCAATGCAATCGAAATCCCACACAGCCAGTTGCCGGGCCAGGATCGCCAAGGAGGCCTTGGAGCTGTTCTTGCACCGGCTGAACATCGATTCCCCGAAGAAAATGCCTCCTATAGATACCCCGTACAGGCCACCCACCAGGGTGCCTTGTTGCCAGCATTCCAGCGAATGGGCGTAACCCAGTTCGTGCAGTTGACAGTAGGCCTCGATCATCTCCTGATCTATCCAGGTCGGTTGTTGCAGCTCGGTGCGGACTCTCGCACAGGAGCCGATGACCAAACGAAAGGCTGCGTCCATGCTGAATTCAAAAACGCCCTTCTTCAATTCCCGCTGCAGGCTGCGGGAGAGATGAAATTCCCGGGGGCGCAGGATCAGGCGCGGGGTTGGCGCCCACCAGAGAATGGGGTCTCCTGCCGCATACCACGGGAAGATGCCCATTTGATAGGCAAGCAGCAAACGCTCGGGCGAAAGATCCCCGCCGATGGCGAGCAGGCCGTCGTCACGGGCCAGTTCCGGCGGGGGAAAATAGATGGTGTCGCTGAGCTGAAAGACGGGCATGGATAATAAGAGTGCGGAATTGGTCTCGTGTTGCCTCAATAAAAAAGGCCATGCCCGGGAAATAGGGCATGGCCTGTGCTGTGTCGGTTTTCGCTGAAAGCGAAGGGGGCAACAATCAAGCGAGCGATGATGACCAGCCAGAGGAGCGCATCGTCGTGTTATCCCTGCCAATGATGAAACATTGGCAGTTGGACTGTTTGCTGATCAGGCGGAGGCCCTCTGCGGGTGGCATGACCATCAGTCCGGTGGCCAGGGCATCGGCCTCCATGACCGAGGCTGCTGTCGTGGTCACGCTGGTGGCAAGAATCGGGGAATGTCCTGTTTGAGGGGTGACGATATGGTGAAAGGTCTTTTCCTGGTCGTAATAGATTTCATAGCTTCCCGAGGTAGAAATGGCTCCAGTACCCATGGTCACGATGTCTGGATAAACCATCTGGTGGTTCGGGTCTTGAATCGCAACTGTCCAGCTCCCGGCCTTAGCCGCCAACCCAGAGGTGCGGATGTCGCCGCTGCAGTTGATCAGATGATTGGCTACCCCAAGCTTGGCGAGCAGGGCAGAGACCCGATCAACGATGTACCCGGGGGCAATGCCGTCGAGGGTAATGCCCATGTTGTCGCGCTGGAAGGAGATAGCGCCATCGTTGACTCTAATATACTCGGACCCGACTTGCGGTAGAAGAGCGGCAATCTCAGTCTCGGTCGGCTTGTGGCCAGCGGCAAAACGGTCTCTGAACAGGTCCACCAAGGGTTGCACGGTAATGTCGAAGGCGCCGTTGGTCAAACGGTTGTAGTAGAGGGAGCGGTTGACGACCTCCATAACCTCAGGTGGGGCAGCGGCCAGGCTGCCTGTCTTGTTTAAATAGGCGACTGGGGTGGAGGAGTCATGTCGGCTCAACAACTTGCTCAACCGTTCCACCTCCTCAAAGGCCAAGCCAATAGCGTTTTCAGCCTCATCCTTGGATGGATGAACTATGGTTATGGCAAGAAACGAGCCCATGGCCAGCTTGGTCTTGGAGACCTTGTACTCCTTGTTGCCAAAGAGCAGTGCCTCGGCATGTTCGGCGGGGAGCAGCGCCGCGCCGGCGGAGCCAAGGCCGAGCAGACCGCAGAGCTTCAGAAAGGAGCGCCGTTTGTGGTCACATGGGGCGGGGGACAGTGTTTTCATTAAGTATCCTCAAATACGAATCATGGAGAAACAGTCTTCGTTCACCAGGAACGAAAAACATGGCGCAATCTTTGATTGGTAAACGTTTACGCAGAACAATCGCGGCTTAGGATGCCATCCTCAGACCTTCCGCCTGGCGGGCGATGACCTGACGGCCATCATACTTTCGCATAATCTTGCGCGGGCACTTCTCGACGCACACTTCCTGGCAGTCCGAGCCATAGGCGATGCACTTCTGGTGGTCGATCTTGATCAGACCATCCTGGTAGGCAACGGCCTCGGCTGGACATTTCTTGACGCACATCTGACACGAGATGCAGCCCACCTCACACACCTTGCGGACATTCTTGCCCAGATCTTTAGTGCTGCAGGGCACATAGACCCTGGCCTTCAGGGTCATCAATTCGATAACGCGTTTGGGACAGACCCTGACGCATGTCCCGCAGCCGACGCATTTGTCGGGGTTGACGATCGGAAAGCTATCCACCATGGTGATGGCGTCAAAAGGGCAACTCGCGGCGCACTCGCCTAAGCCAATGCAGGAGTAGTTGCAGGCCGACGGACCGCCGAAGCCCAAGTTGGCGGCGGTGCAGGAGGCAAAACCGATGTACTCGTGTTTGTGGCTGACTCGACCTTCGATGCGGGAACAGCGGACAATGGCAATCACATCCTCCACTGCCGCCATCTTTTTGCCGGTAAGAGTCGCCACCTTTTCCGCGACCTTTTCCTTGCCCGGATAACAAAGGTTGGGCGGCACCTCGGGATTATTGACCACGGCAATGGCATAGCCTTCGCAACCGGCATAACCGCAACCGCCGCACTGAGCCCCGGCCAGGGACTCCAGCACCTCATGAACTAAAGGGTTCACTTCCACGGCAAATTTATGGGCTGCGAGCGCCAGGCCGATCCCAAAAAAGAGGCCGATGCAGCCGAGAAGAGCGATACCGCCCAAGGCAAGTTTGACTAATGCTGGATCCATTTCTACACCTGGTCCCGGCTAACGGGACTATTTTTAGCCCCCCCCTGTGGGGGATACGTCCCTTGCTGGCTGAAAGGCATAGGGGACAGGTTCATGTTGCTACGATAATCACTAGTGCTCATCATGCGACGCAAAAGGGTCAAAATAAATTGAGCCCGGAAAAGCCAAGAAAGGCTAAGGCAAACTGGCCGGCAACGATAAAGGCGATGGGGACACCCTTGAAGGTTGGCGGGATATTGGCGAGTTCCATCCGCTCCCGTACCGAACTCATCATGTACAGCGCCAGGAGGAAACCGCCCCCCGCCCCCAGCGCCAGCATGAAGGACTCAAGAAAATTGTACTCGTTATCCGCCAGGATGAGCGGCACCGCAATAATGACACAGTTGGCGATAACCAGCACCAGGTAAACGCCGAAGGCATTGAAGAGGGCGGGATTGACCTTGCGCAGCACCGTGTCAACGGCCTGTACGGTAAGCGAGACCAGACCGATAAAGATCACGATCTGCAAAAAGTTGAGCTGAAATGGTTTCAGGATGTACTGGTAGAAGAACCAGCTCATGATGGCGCTCACCACCATGACCATGGTGAAGGTAAGCCCCATGCCCTTGGCCGTATCTTTGCGTTTGGATGTGCCAAAGAAGACGCAGAGGCCCAGGTACTTGGTAAAGACAAAGTTGTTGATAAGGAGTGCGCTGATCAGGATGGAAAATAGGTACCCTGCGTAGGACTTGCTCACCCGGACGGTTTCGCCAACATTCCCGGCCGGAGCCGGGGCGTTGAGGGTAACCATGTGTGGCAGTCGCTGATTGAGAGGTTCCTTGAACGTCAGAATCGCTGTTTTTTTATCATCGGCCAGACGGACGCTTTTCACCTCAAGCCTGATATCGGGGTCTTGCTCTTCAAAAACCTGGTAGCTGGCAGGGTTCTCGACAAAACCACGCTCTTCCGCGTTGGCAAAGGTTACGATAATTTCGTTGGCTTGGCCAAAGCTTTTTTTGGCGATACGACCGCCTGTTTCCTGGGCTAGGACAGGCTGGGCCAAGAAAAAAATAACGGCAAGAAAGAGGCTTACGCCTCGGGTTAGAATATTCATACCTTAGGCCCGTTTCGCTCGTTTGTAGACAATTTCGATATAGTTGAAAAAAGCCATCATCAGGCCCACGCAGAAAAACCCGGCAAAGGGCAGGACAAAGAAGAGGAGTGGCTTAAAGCCCAGGACATTATAGCCGAGTATCGTCCCTAAGCCGAGGAGTTCACGGACAAGACCTAATGACATCATGCCGAACATGAAACCCAGGCCCATGCCGATGCCGTCCCAGAACGAGGCGTTGACACTCTCCTTGCAGGCGAACATCTCAAGACGCATGGTGATGATGGCAAAGGCCACGATCAGCTTGATGAAAATGCCCATCTTGGCATATGCTTCCGGCAGATAGGCGGCCAGCACCATATCGATCACCGTTACCCAGGTAGCGATGGTCAGGGTGTATGTGGGGATACGGATACGAGGATGAATCTTATTCTTGAACAGTGAGATGGTGCAACTTGAGAAGACCTGAACAAAGAGTACCGCCACACCAAGCATGAAGCCGTTCATGACCGTGGTGCTGATACCGACCGCCGGGCACATGGAAAGCACGAGCCTGAAAATCGGGTTCTCGTTTAAGATGCCGTTGACGACTAATTGTAGGTTTGTTTTGTCAGTTGCCACAATACATTCTCCGTAACTACTCAGGTTGATAGCCTTCAGCCTTAGAAGGGCACGGCGATTTTCTGTTCTTGCAAGACACGGTCAAGAATGGCCAGACGATAGGCGATTTTTTGGATGATGCCTTTCACCCCATTGGTCAACGAACGACTGGAAATGGTAGCGCCTGTCAAGGCATAGATATCCTTGTCTTTATACTGCGCCTGGATTTTGGCTACCTCATCCGCACTAAGCGCGCCGCCTTCCTCTGCCTCAAGCGCCTTGAGATAGTCGCCCGGCAACGGCTCTTTGACAACACCGATTTTTCTCATTACTTCTAAAGCTTTTCCCTTGAACTGATTCTTGAAATATTTCTGAACGATTTCACCACCCAAGCCAGGGTCTTCTTCGTGCTCCATAATCTCAAGTCCGAGGATGGTGAAATTTTGGTCAAGGGCCAAGATGACGCTGATAAAAGTTTTGAAACCAGGGAACTTGCCGGGCAGGAGATAGGCCACCCTTTTTTGGTCCTGGGTGACGAAGATCGTTTGATCGGCATAGCGCAGGGCCTTGCCCTGGCCAATAGCGGACTGAACGGCTGGCGTCCGGTATCCAGCATCCGTTGCCTTCTCCGAATCGATCGTCACAGGAGTTTGACCGACGAATTTGCCATCGAGATCAATGACCACGAAATTGAAGGAGCCATGGCCGCCGTCTTTGACTGGCAGCAAATACCCCATGGACTGTGTTTCTTTTTCGGTTACGATATAGCGATAGACCTCGTGCAGCGCGAGCGTCGACGGTGCAGGATTCTTGCTTGAATAGCCGAGGAGGCTAAGCATGACCTTTTGCTCATTTTTTTGGGCGTTCTCTTTTTTTGCTTTATTCGTGACGACAAAGGCGCCACCCATGACGATTCCGGCCAACAGGCAAGCGACGGTCAAACGCAAAATAATGGTAAAGATGTCTTTCATTTTGCGCCTCCTGCCGCGAGCGGTGGGGCAAATCGTTTGGGCTTGAACCAGCCATCAAGCACCGAACTGAGCGGATTCATCAGCAGAATGGCATAGCAGATCCCCTCGGGGTAGCCGCCCTTCAAGCGGATGAGGACAGTGAGGGTGCCGACGCCGACTCCATAAATGAGTTGCGAGGTCTTGTTAATCGGACAGGTGACATAGTCGTTGGCCATAAAGATCGCGCCAAGTAAGGCCCCGCCGGAGAGGATTGCCAGCAGCGGATCGCCGCTAAAATAGGTCGGGCCTCCGAAGCACCAGGAAAGAAAAGCGATGGCGCCCAGCACCGAGACCGGGATGTGCCAGGTGATATAGCCGCGATAGAGGAGAAAGAGACCTCCGAGGACAATAAGCAGTCCAGAGGTCTCGCCGATGCAGCCGGGCCGCCAGCCCAGGAAAAATTTCGTATAGAGATTGGGCGCCGCGCCAAACTGTTGGGTAAAGGCGGCTAGCCCTTGCCCCTTAAGCACCGCCAACGGGGTGGCGGTGGCAACGGCGTCGATAGTAGTGCCAAGGTGCGAAAAGATCGCCATGTCTTGGAGGGGCGGCAGCCAGGCAGAGGTCATGGCCACCGGAAAAGTAGCAAGGAGAAAGGCCCTGGCCAGGAGCGCCGGGTTGAAGATGTTATAGCCGATGCCACCCAACAGGTGTTTACCGATATAGATGGCCATGACCGCGCCGAGTACGGGAAGCAAGTACGGCACGCCGGGCGGGATGACAAAGGCTATAAGCAGGCCGGTGATCACCGCGCTGCCGTCCTTGATGGTTACCTTGCGGTTGAGCGCCTTCTGGCTGATGACCTCGACCGCCACACAACTGACAACACTGACGGCGCTGATGATCAGGGTCTGAATCCCGAAAATAAACACAGAGAGGACAAGCGGCGGCAGCAGGCAGGCCACCACCGTCCACATGATTTTCTCAACCGACTCATTGCTCCGCACATGGGGGGAAACAGAGACCTTCCATAATCCTCGTGTCGCGGTTGACAATTGGTTCTCTGGGGCTTGCTCGTTAATGACCTTTCTCCTCAATTGGTGGATTCAGCGTTTGGCCTTCATCTTTGCCAGCCGCATAAACTGGACCAAGGGCCGTTTGGCCGGACAGACATAGGCGCAACTCCCGCACTCGAAGCATTCAAAGACCCCGAATTGCGCAGTGTCTTGAGCGCGACCCGCCTCGACATGGGTGGCGACCTCATTGGGTTCCAGCCCCATGGGGCAGGCCTCAACGCACCAACCGCAACGGATGCACTGGGAGTGGGGAGTGGTGTCGATTTCATCATCGGCCAGAAACAGGACCGACGAGGTAGTCTTGGTGACGGGGATATCGAGGGTGGAAATAGCAAAACCCATCATCGGGCCACCCATGATGATCTTCGAGAGTGCAGGAGTCACGCCGCCCAAATAGGCGACTATGTCACTAACCTTGGTGCCGACTTTGACCAGCAGATTTGCCGGTCGGCTGATGCCCTTGCCGGAGATGGTCATTACCTTCTCGTAGAGGGGTTTACCGAGGACCACCGCCTCATAAATAGCCTTGGTCGTACTGACATTGTGCACCACCACGCCAACTGCGGACGGCAAGGCAAAGGCCGGAACCTTACGTCCGGTGATGGATTGGATGAGTTGTTTTTCGGAACCCTGCGGATATTTCACCTTGAGGGCCTGCACCGTGATTTTATATTGGGCGGTGGAGGCGGCGGTTGCCGCTTTAGTCATGGCGGCAATGGCGTCTGGCTTGTTGTTTTCAATGCCGATGTGGCACTCCTTGATGCCCAATATTTTCAGAATGACTTTGGCGCCTTCGATAATTGCAGCGCTCTGTTCCAGCATCTGCCGATGATCGGCGGTGATGTAAGGTTCGCACTCGGCGCCGTTTAGGATGAGGGTGTCGACAGGATTGTCAGGTGGGGGATTCAGCTTGACATGGGAGGGAAAACCTGCACCGCCGATACCGATGATGCCTGCGCCGTGCACCTTCTTCAGCAGATCTTCCTTGCTGAATTGTTCCCAGTCGCAACGAGAATATTTGGCTACCGGGACATCATGATTGGTTTGCAGGATAATCGAAGGGGCGCTCACCCGCATGGGATGAGCCGATTGGCTCAAGCCCTTGATAGTCCCGGCCACCGGAGCATGTAGAGGCACACCCAGGCCCTTGGTCACCTCACCGATGATGTCGCCTTCTTGTACTTCATCCTTAGCCGCGACGGTTGGTGTGCAGGGGGCTCCGATATGTTGCCCCAGAATGATTTCCAGCTCATCGGCTACCGGCATCACCTCAATGGCGAGGTGGGCAGTCAGCTCTTTTGCTGCAGGTGGATGCACGCCACCTCTGGGGAAGGTCAATAACGATGTCATATCAAACAGCAATACCCTTATGGATTAAACGGCATACGGAGCCGCAAATAAATGCCAAAAATAAAACAGGTCTTTCCTAACGGCTCCTAACCGAGAGGAGGATATACCACCTCGTGGTGACGTTGAAGAATCTAATCCGAAGCCATCCACGTAACAGTGACGGATTAATTATTCGATTTGAATTATTTTGTAAAGGGAAAATGGGCTTGATGACGACAAGAAAATCGGTCGGAGGGAAATGCTAAGGGGGGTGACCGTAAAGGCCTCAACAGAAAGGTTGTATTATCGCTTATAGCATGGGTGCACAGAGGATGTGGCGCTGCCCCGCGATCAGTCGCAACCGGAGCAGGTTACTATAAAACCACGAAATAAATTTGACAAAATTCCTTGATCAACTGCTGACGTGCCGCCAGGTCCAGTCGAAAATAGAGAGGACTCATCATTAAAACATTGATCGCTTTCCGGATACGTTGACGGGTTATCATGGCCATAGCCTCCTGCATAATAAAATAAAGCGTGCCCCCCAGCAAACTTATCAGGGTTGCTTTGTAACCATGCACGAGTTGTGCCATCTCCCGAAGAATAGGCGCTATGCCCGGTATACTGCAGGACAGGAGGTCTTTCCCCGTTGCGTAAGCGGCCTGTGCCCCTGCAGTATTCCAGAATTTCGGAAAAAAATACGGAAATTCGGAATACCCCTGCGCTGTGGAACGACCAAGAGCTTGTCCGTAAATTACTGTAACACACCATGCGTGGCAACGGCATAATGGCCGTATAGTCAATGTTAAATCTGTAATGGTTATTTTGTAACGGCCCCGAAGCCCAGTCGGGCGAGGATTGGGCCAAAACTCGCAGGCACGCTCGCCCGCGGCATCATCATCCTTCTTTCCTCATCGCCTCCTGCAGTAAGCAAAATTGCCTCTCCAATTCCGGCAGGAGAACTCGCAGGGGTTCAGGACTTCCGACCTTTGCTGCTTTTTCAATTTCGAAAGCCACGGCACTTAGCGCCATACCGCTCAACCTGGCGGTCATTTTTTTAATTTTATCGGCTTTTAACCCTACTGAGGCCAAGTTGCTTGAGGCGATGTCATGTTTGAGGCCAACAATTTCTTCAGGCATCATTTTCAGGAAAACCGCGACAACAGACCTTGCCAACCCCTCGCTGTTAAAGCGGGCAATAAGCTCTTGGCGGTTGAAAACAGATGGATATCGATCTGATTTGCTTTCTGGCAGGGCAGAAAATCCTGGCGCTCCGATTGTCGGCGAACTCCCCCCAAACAACCATTTTTCTAGGGTTGCCGCCAGCGCCTGCTTGGAGAACGGTTTGCTGATATAATCGTTCATGCCGGCGTCCAAGCAGAGCTCCCTGTCGCCTTGTAGCGCGTTGGCGGTCATGGCAATAATCGGGATCGAATGATTTGGCACATGAGTGTTGCCCGTACGAATAGCCCGGGTGGCTTCCAATCCATCCATCTCCGGCATCTGCATATCCATCAACACCAAGGCGTATGGCAATGTCTCCAGGGCAGCGACCGCCTCCTTGCCGTTGGCTACGGCATCGGCGCGATAGCCCAATTTATTAAGGACATTCAAGGCCACCTGCTGATTGACGATATTGTCTTCAGCCAGTAGGATACGGGATTTGGCGCGTTGGCCTCCCTGCCCCATATGAGGGCACAGCAAGTCACGACTGGTGGCGTTGCCGTCCACAACCAGCAGCTGCGGACCGTGAGGTTCGGCACAGGATGGTATCCCCCGGATCTTGGCCGCCTCTGTCGGTTTCCCCAAGACAACGGTAAACCAAAAGGTCGAGCCCTTACCCTCCTCGCTGACGACTCCGACCTGCCCCCCCATCATCTCGACCAGGCCTTTGCTGAGGGGCAAACCCAAGCCCGTGCCTCCGAACTTGCGGGAGGTCGAACCATCGACCTGCTGAAAAGCATGGAAGATCATGCCGATTTTCTCATGGGGAATACCAATCCCTGTGTCCCGCACCTCGAAATGGAGTGTGGTCTGATCCTCAGTTTCACTATCGAGTACGACCCGCACCGCGACTTCGCCGCTTGCGGTAAACTTGATGGCATTGCCTGCTAAGTTGGAGAGTATCTGCCTGAGACGACCGGGGTCGCCATTGAGGAAGGTGGGGACGCCTGGTGCGATATCGCAACTGAAGTTGATGCCTTTTTCTAAAGCCCGCACCGAAAGCAACTCACTGAAATCGTCTAGTGTGCTTCGCAGATCAAAGTCCATGGCCTCAAGCTCCAGGCGCCGGGCCTCGATATTCGAAAAATCCAGAATATCGTTGATAAAGTCCAGCAAGGTCTGACCGCTGGACTGAACGATTTCGGCATAACTGCGTTGCTCTTCATCAAGTTGGGTGTCAAGCAAGAGGCCGGTCATGCCGAGAACCCCGTTCATCGGGGTACGGATCTCATGGCTCATGTTGGCCATAAATTGACTCTTGGCAATCCTCGCCACTTCGGCGCGGGCGGTCGCTTCTTCGAGATTGCGGTTGGTCTCGATCAATTTCTTTTCGGCCTGGACCCGTTCGGTGACATCACGGAAGGACCAGACCCTGCCCACCACAATATCACCAATTTTCTGCGGCTGGGAAAACCTCTCCAAGATCCGTCCGTCCTTGAAATCCAATTGATCGAAACTCAATGCCTCCGGCAGCGCGAACAACCCCCTTACTTTGGCTTCAAACAACTCCGGGTGAACGAGTTGTGAAAGAATAGAGGCAGTGGCCGCATCGTCATTCTGAAAGGCAAGAACTTCCTCCGGCAGCCGCCAGAACTCGGCGAATTTTTGGTTCCATTTCATGATCCGGCCCAGGGCGTCAACAACCAGGATGCCATCGGCGGTTGACTCCAGCGTGGCGTTTAAGAGAGAGAGCGAGGCCTCCTGCGCCTCTTCGGCCCGCTTACGCTCGGTGACATCGTGAATAATCAAATGGATAACCGAACGGGCGCCGAACAGAATGGGGCTCGCCGCCACCTCTACGTCGCGGAGGGAGCCATCTGCCAACCGGTGCTGGGCTTGAAATTGCTTACCCTCTTCCGCCGTGATAAACGCGATGTCCTGCTTGATCTCACTGTCGGCAAGAGTGCTGATCTCACGAATAGCCATGGCCAGCAACTGTTGGCGCGAGTAACCGTAAAATTTAAGCGCCGCGGCGTTGGCGTCAAGAATTTGACCATCAGTCGAGTCAATCAGGAGCATGATGGCGCTGTTATCGGTAAACTGACGGCGATACGACTCCTCACTCTCCCGCACCTGGGCGAAGGCAATGCCAAGTTGTCGTTCCGCCGTGCCGGTGACAGACCAAAGCAGGGCGAGGACAGCGCAGAACATCACGGTTGCCAAGCCCAGATTGAGGAACAAATCACCCCGTATTACCTCGGACTGGACGCTCACATCTTTTATCACGATGAGATCGGCCACATCGCGGCCAGCGGCATCGGGCAGATGGATGACGCCACAGTACAATCTTTTGTCGCCCAATCGATCGGGGAACACGGCAATTGTATCGAAAGGGACATGCCCTTCATCGACCCACCGCAACACTTTACGGGGAATGTCTGCGGTTGTCTGGTGGGCCACCACGAAATTCCGGAAAGTCTCCCACTTCCCGGCAAAACCAAAGGCCTGACGTCCGGCCTCGAACTTCTCCCGGGTGCTGTATTCTTTACGGATGGCGGCAATGAAATCGAGGCTTGAACTCTTGGCCAAATCGTCGACCATGTTTTCAATCTCCATGCCCAGCTCAAGATAACCGATAACTTGGCCGTCTTGCCGCCATGGCCTCACATAGCGCAAGGTAAAGGCGCCGAGAGGTCCAAGATCGGCGCCCCAGGAATCCTCTCCCGTCTTGGCTGCGATAAGCAGTGTAGCGCGGTCGATGAGATCCCCGCGTCTTTCCGGCTGATGGACGCGCAGAAAGCACGTCCGGTCTGGCTCGATAAAGTAGAAGTGAGTGATCTTGTAGCCTTGCTTCAGTTCTTTGAAAACCGGCTGAGCCAAGGCAATAAGGTTCGAAGAGTCTCTGTCCACCCAAGCATGCGCTATGCTCTGATCACGGGAAATGGCATCGATACTTGCTTTCAGGATCTGCGCCTGCCAGGAAAGGTTCCGGCTCCACTCGTTCCGAACCTGGTCGGTAAGACGAGTCATCTCAAGGCGGGAATTTTCTGCATTTTGCTGGTATTGATACACCGCAAAAAAGGCGATACCTATCATTACCGAAAGGGCCGTGGGGGCCACGATCCATTTCTTTAAATGCAGAGTGTCCGGCTTTATCTGCCGGTTGCGCCGACGAACTGCCCAGATGCCGCCCAAGAAAATCAGGCACAAGGCAGAGGTGGTCAGTGTCGGCCCCCGGCTAGCGGCATTAACCCGGGCCTGCCAGTCGTCGGCATCGATATCGATGCCGACGACCATCAGCACCTCGTTGGTGTTGGGGTCAAGGACTGGAGCGACGGCAGAGACAAAGGTACCGAATTCATCTGAACTAGGGCCTTCGGTGAGGGGGGACTTATCCTTGAAGATTTGCAGGAATGCTAGCGACGCTTCCTGGTACACCGTCCCCGGCAGACTGGCCTGGGGGTCGTCTTCAGGGTAATTCTCCGGTCCGAAGACGATGTGGCCATTGTGCAGCGCCATGCTGTAAATGCCGCGTTGCGGTATGAGTTTACCCGCCTGGATCATTTGTTCGCGGATACGCTCGAAAGCCGGCGTGCCTTTATCTGCGGCAGTGAAAGTGAGTTTTCTAGCCAACTCCGGATTGATATTCTTGGCGATTCCCAAAACTTGCTGCAAAAGGTTAGCGCGCAACCTGACGTCAACACTCCTGGCCCGTGAACCGGCAGCCCAAAAGCCCAGGGCCAGCAGCATCGCCAGTGCGGTAACAATCAGAATCGAGGTGATCGATTTATTCGCAGTTATTTTCAAACCGTTACCCGGTCAAATAGGTTAAAAATTCGGTATTACCTTTGGGACCAAAGAGGGGTGAGGCCGTCACCCCGTGCGAGATAAGCCCGAGCCCCTGGCTGAAGGCGCGGACCTCGTTGATGACCTGCTCGTGCAAGGCGGGATCGGTGACCACGCCGCTCGTGCTTTTACCCCGACCAACCTCGAATTGCGGCTTGATCAGGGCGAGTATCGCAATTTTCTTGTCGGCAAACAGAGGGATCAGCGGCGGTAGCAGGAGTTTAAGCGAAATAAAGGCGGCGTCGATCACGGCCAAATCGATGAGTTCCGGGATCATCAAAGGGGTCAAATTGCGGGCATTGGTCCGCTCCATGACGATCACCCGCTTGTCTTGGCGTAGGCTCCAGGCTAATTGACCATAGCCGACATCGACCGCGTAGACCTTGGTTGCCCCGTTTTGCAGGAGACAATCGGTGAAACCGCCGGTAGAGGCGCCAATGTCTACGCAGATAAAGCCGCGCGGGTGAATTTGAAAAAAATCGAGGCCATGGGCAAGCTTCACCCCGCCGCGACTGACAAAGGGGCACGATGACTCCTTGACCGTCACCGCCAGGGAGTCATCGGTCATCAGGCCTGGCTTGTCGGCCTTGTGGCCTTCGACAAGCACCAGGCCAGCCAGGATGAGGGCGCGGGCCTTTTCTAGGGTTGGAGCCAGATTCTGCTGAACCAGGAGGTGATCAAGCCGATGTTTCATGGCAGGGTTTGGAGCTGGCGTCAGACCATTCGACCCGATTCCGGCCGTTGTTTTTTGCCCGATAGAGTGCGTCATCCGCCTCTTTGAGCATTTGGGCCAAGGCCAGACCCGGCCGATAGGAGGTAACGCCAATGCTGATGGTCACGCCTGCCTTTTGTTCAATGGTTCGGCGGATTCGCTCGACGCCGATACAGGCGCCGCACTGCTCCGTTTCCGCCAGGATGACGATGAACTCTTCCCCCCCGTAGCGCGCCGCGAAATCGGCCTCACGGATCTCCTTGCGGATCAGGGAGGCGACATTGGCCAGGATACGGTCACCGGCGGCGTGGCCCATGGAGTCATTGTATTTTTTGAAAAAATCGATATCCATCATGGCCACCGACAAGGCGCGACCGTAGCGCTCGGCGGTCGTCACCGAATCGTCGAGTCTGGTCTCCATGAACCGGCGGTTGGGGAGCCCGGTCAGTTGGTCGTAAAGGGCTAAATGCTTGGTCTGCTGATAGAGATTGACATTGTTGATAGCAAGGCCTATCTGGCGGCCGAGCCCCTGCAGCAGATCTTGTTTGTCGCTGATGTGAACGCCCTCCTCGGTGTAGAGGTAGAGCACTCCGACCACGTCATCGTGGGCAATGAGCGGAATGATGGCATGGCCATGGTCCTTGCCACCATCCCGGCAGAGGGTGTGATTGACATCATGCGCCGAACTTTCGGAAAAGACGATTTCGCCGGTGCGGGCGGCCTGGCCGCAAAGGCAGTCGTTGATGGTGAGTTTTTGGTGCTGGCGCAGGAATTCATCGTCATGGCCCAGGTGGGCGGTCAGGATCAGCTTGTCGTCCTCGACCAGGAAGATCCCGCCTTGGCAGATCTTCCTGAAGACCGAAAAGCGGCTGGCGATGATGTCGAGAATGCCGGCCAGCAGTCGATCCATATCGACGGAGTGGCTGATGACCGCCGAAATCTCGTTGACGATCGACAGATCCTTGTTGCTTTCCTCAAGGACTTCACTCTGCTTGATGATGATAGCCTCGGTCTGCCGCCGGACCAGGATATTGGCCCGGGCCCGGCTGGAGATAAAGAGCATGGCCAGGATCAGACTGGCGCTGATGATCAGCAGCAGTTCCTTCGCGTTCTTGACGAGAAGATCGAGTTTGGCCTTGGGCTTGGTGATGTCCTGGTAGACTTCAAAGGCGCCGAGAAAGGTGTCGCCCGCCATGGCCGGGACGTAGGTCTCCACCACATCCCTGGTGACCTTCTGGCCTTCGAGCGAACTGTCGTCTTTTTTGACGATCTTGGCGAACGGTTTGCCCTTGGCGACCACCCCTTGGAAATAGTCGTGGGTATTTATGACGCCGATATCCTCAGCCTCGGTGGAATAGATGGTCTCGCCGCTGGGCGCGAAGACCTTGATCTTCATCAGGTGGAAATTCTTAGCAATTCCGGAGAGTTCATTCTCAAAATCCGGCGGCAGATCCTCTTTGGCAAAGGCCTTGCTGGTGTGAAAAAGGTCGGCCTCAAGGTGCGTCGCCACCATGATCGCGGTGTCTTGGGTATCTTCAGAGATCACCTCGGTGGACGATGGGGTCAGGACCAGGAAGCTGTAGGCAAAGAGCAGGATAATCGCAAACACTGCCACCGTGACAACAGCCCATAGAAAGTTGAATTCTTTGGATTGGTTTGCGGCCTTGGCCTGATTGGGGATCGGCATGTCAAGACCTGATTCTATTGCCCGTCCGCCTTGCGGAGGAGGGCGCAAAGCTCGTCGGCCATCTGGTCGATCTGACCATGGTCCTTACCCTCCAGCATCACCCGCACCAGCGGTTCGGTGCCGGAGAGGCGAACCAGAATGCGGCCCTCGCTGCCCAGCTTCTCTTCCATCTGCCGGCAGCTCTTTTGGAACTCGGGAAGGGCCTCCAGATCCAGGCGTTTGCTGGTGCGGACGTTTTTCAACACCTGGGGAAAGGACTCCATGATCCCGGCCAGTTTCGAGACCGGCTGGTCGTGCTTGATCATGATGGAGAGCAGCTGGAGAGCGGCCAGAATGCCATCGCCGGTGGTGGAGTGATCGAGGAAGATGAGGTGGCCGGACTGCTCGCCGCCAAAGTTGTACTTGTTGGCCCGCATCTCTTCCACCACATAGCGATCGCCTACCTTGGTGCGCACCAGATGGCCGCCGAGCCTGGCCATGGCCGCCTCCAGACCCAGGTTACTCATTACCGTGGCCACCAGGGTCTTTTTGCGCAGTTTCTTCCTCGCCATGAGGTCGGCGGCGCAGATGGCCATGATGTGGTCGCCGTCAACGATCTCCCCCTTTTCATCGACGACAATCAGGCGATCGCCATCGCCATCGAGGGCGATACCGATATCGGCGCCAACTTCCTTCACCTTACTGGCGACGAGCTCCGGATGCAGCGCCCCGCACTGGTGATTGATATTCTTGCCGTCCGGCTTGATGCCGATGGCGGTGACCTTGGCCCCCAGCTCTTCAAAGACATAGGGGGCGACGCCATAGGTGGCGCCATGGGCGCAGTCGAGGACGATGTGGAAATTGTCCAAGGTATACTTCTGGGGAAAGGTGTTTTTGAGAAAAACGATGTAGCGCCCCTTGGAGTCGTCGATGCGGGTGGCCTTGCCGATCTCGTCGGCCACCGGCCGGAGAGCCGCCATCTTCTGGGAGAAGATCAGGTCTTCGATATCGGCCTCCATCTCGTCGGGGAGCTTGAATCCGTCCCGGGAAAAGATCTTGATGCCGTTATCCTGAAAGGGGTTGTGGGAGGCGGAAATCACCACCCCGGCATCGGCCCGCATGGAGCTGGTGATGAAGGCGATGCCTGGTGTCGGCAGCGGCCCGACGAGAAGGACATCGACCCCCATCGAGCAAATGCCGGCGGCGAGTGCGTTTTCAATCATATAGCCGGAGATGCGGGTGTCCTTGCCAATGACAATCCGGTGGCCATGTTTTTTGTCCTTGACCAGAAAGGCGGTGGCGCGGCCGATCTGCATGGCGATTTCGCTGGTCATGGGGTAGATGTTGGCCGTACCCCGAACCCCGTCGGTGCCGAAGAGTCGTCTCATGGTGTCTCCATTGTATTTATTTTACCTCAACCGTCACCGTCTCCGGGGAAATCTCCTGGATTGTCACCTCCGGGGGGGCCTTGACCATTGGTTTCACTTCGTGGGAACCGGGCGACAAACCTTCCAGGTTGATTGTCGCTGTGAAAAGATCGTCTAGTTTCTTGCTCTGTTTCTTGGCCAGGATCATGGGCATAAGAACCTTCACCGAGAGACGACTGGGGGATACCTTGGCGGTTTTATCCTGCAACAGCCCGGTCGGCGTAATCTCAATTTTGTTGACATCCTTCTCGATCATCTTGTCCTTGATTTCGATATTGGCCGAGACCATCGGGTCGCCAATCAGGTCGGCCACTTCCGGTCTGAGGTCGAGGGCAACTTGCTTTTTGGCGGAACTCGTCAGGTCGGAGAGATCGATAGGGATTGTCTGCAGGGCCGTTTCACGACCCAAGATGTTCTGCGGTCCGGCAATCTCCAGATTTCCAGGCTCCATGGTGATTGCCGCCAATTCGTACTCCTCCGGCAGCTTGCCTTGGGTTGCAGCTTTGACGGGCAGATTTTTTTTGATCAGACGATCGAGAACCAGTGTTATATGGGTGGGGTTGATCCGCAGCACGCTGATGCCCCGGGGCACCGGCACGGAATCGACCTCGTTGGCAATAACCGTATTGCCAGGGGTGGCCTTGGAAAGGTCAACGGAACGGCTGATCCCCTGGGAGATTTTCCTGATCAGCCCCCTTGGTCCGCTCACCGTGACATCCAGCATGGTTTTATACTGATTGGAGATTATCAGATCGCGCGGCAGGTTGACGATTTCCACCGGGATCTGCACGTTCATGTCCACCCGATCTTCACTGGAAACGAAATACCAGAGGAAGATGGCAAAAAGCAGCGAGATCAGCTTCATGAACCAATCTTTAGGCCAGGATAATTTAGGCGGGGTATAGGGAATCATCAGTGATAGCGGTTTGTCAACCAGCTTTTCCAGGCCATGGCCGGGCTCTCTTTAGGCACCAGAATGGCTCGTAAGCGGTTGCGCAGGGCGGTCTCGTCAAGGTTTGTGGTAATAGCCCCGTGCTGGACCAGGGAGATCTGCCTGGTCTCCTCGGAGACAACGACGATCACGGCGTCGGTCTCTTCGGAAAGGCCAATCGCCGCTCGG
>Ga0334722_10002794_pt1 | contig 19279 bp, 17 predicted proteins | sample C3_bottom_MG_FD_207210 | JGI IMG/M metagenome (GOLD analysis project Ga0334722, IMG submission 207210) | Sediment microbial communities from Yellowstone Lake, YNP, Wyoming, USA - C3_bottom | ecosystem: Environmental > Aquatic > Freshwater > Lake > Sediment | place: USA: Wyoming | collected...
CGCGTGTCGGAGATCCGACGGCGTGACGTGCAACGCCTGCTCGACGAGTTGCGAGCGCCGACCACAGAACGGCCGAAAGGCCTCTCCGGCAGCAAGGTGCGGAACGTGCTCACCGGCCTGAAAGCCCTCTACCGGTATCTCTTGGAGACCGACGAGCTGACCGTGAACCCGACCGTCGGGCTCCGACTCCCGCCGCCGGCGGGGACGCGCGACCGGGCGGTGTCGGCTTCGGAGGCGGCGGAGCTGCTCGCCGCGCTCCCGTCGGATCAGCGGCCCGTCTGGGCGACCGCCCTCTACGCCGGGCTCCGGCTCGGCGAGCTGCTCGCGCTGCGGTGGGAGGACGTCGACCTCGCCGGCGGCACGATCCGCGTCTGGCGATCGTGGGACACGAAGGCTGGGCAGATCGAGCCGAAGAGCCGGAAGGGGACCAGGTCGGTTCCGCTCACCCCCACGCTGCGTGAGATCCTCGTCGAGCACAAGACGTCGACGAAGCGGGCCGGCACGGATTTCGTGTTCGGGTCGACGTCGACGAGGCCGTTCACGAGCTCGAACGTGAGGCGGAAGGCGGTCACCGCGTGGAAGGCGGAGAACGCGCGGCGGGCCGAACGCGAGCAGGACCTCGCCGACGGCACGAAGCTGCCGCGGCTCGAGCCGATCCTGCTGCACGACGCACGACACTCCTACGTGTCGATGATGCACGCGGCCGGCGTCAGCCTGGAGGAGATCGGCGACTACGTCGGCCACTCGTCGACGTACATGACCGACGCTTACCGGCACCTGCTCGAGGGTGCGGAGGAGCTCGCGGCGAAGCGGTTCGAGCAGTACCTGCGCAGGGCGGACACCGCGAGCCGCATCAGGCAAGTCGACGCGACTGGCGCATCGGCTGGCGCAAAATCCCCGGAGGCCGCACGGTTGAGCGGTTCTTAGTCGGCTTCCCAAGCCGTAGGTCGCGGGTTCGAGCCCCGTCGTCCGCTCTAGGAACCACGGGGGGTTAGCGCGTCATCTTCCCCGCCGGGAGTACTCCAAGCGCTACGGCACTGCTCCAGACGGAAACTCGCCCCCAGCGGTAGTCGGCCTGTCTCGACACCAGTGCGCGGAAGCGGGATTTCCCCTGTTACGGGAAGGGGCTGTCCCCGATGCGGCCGGTGGGCGCTAGCGAGCAAGCTTCCAAGTCCGATGGCCTCCTCTCATCGAATCATGACGGGCGTCGGGGAGAAGCCGCCGCCGTTGGTTGGTGGGGTTACTCTGGTGTCTTGGAGTGCTGGTCATAGGAGTGCTCGGCGGGATCGTCGTGGTCCCGGCGGGCGCGTCCCTCGTCCGATGGACGGTAAGGCACAGTGGACTCAATCCTTGACGGGATCGTCGCCGTAGTTGCCTGGACGGTGTTCATCATCGGCGCTGGTGCAGGGATTCTCTTCGCCGGCTGTCTGGTCATGCTGATGTTGGGCATCTTCCCCATAGGTTCGCTCAGCTGGTTCGCGGTGAAAGTCACGCTCGTCTCGGGGCTGGTTGGCGGCGGACTGCTCTACTTGAGCTTCAACGAGCTCATACCAGGTGGGCCTCACTGACCGGAAGTGCCCCCGGCGGGGCGGGCAACGCTGAGCAGCGCATCTTCCCAGCCGGGACGGTCATGGATGCGGACTGGACACTCATGCCGTCCGCGCCGGCCCACACAACCGGGGCAGAACCGCTCAGGCAACAAGTTCGTCGGGTGTGCCGGCGCGTTGGCGATCTTGGATGACGGACGTGTCGCTCTCTGTGACGGTACAGCCGAGATATTCGAGGGCGAGCAGTGCTTCGTCTACGAAGTTTTGTGCATTCCGACGCGTTGGAAAGTCGTAGAACCGCCGCTGCGGCGGGCTGGTCTCGGGTACGTCGACGGGATAGATCTCCGCAGCGACCCTGATCCGGTCGACGTCGGCCTGGATCCCGACCAGGCGGGTGACGACCCTGCCGCTGCGCCTGACCTCGTAGGCAAACAACGCACCTGCCTGCGCGGCGTCGGGTTGCGTTCGCACGTCGAGCGGTGTTGCGGTGGTCACGTCCCACCGTCATCGGCTGTTTGCGACCATCAGCCCAGCCAACCGGTTGCGGGAACTGCTGGGCTATCTCGAAGGTCGGTGGGCGTCCCCCCAGACGGGGGAGAGCGTGCCCCGCTCTGGTGACGGCGTAGCGTCGCTCCGCGGCCGGCACCCCGCGAGCAACCCCCGAGGATGGGTGATGCATCCACACCCCGAGTCGGGTAGGGTTCCAATTTCCCCACGGAAGCGCTTTGTCGCTTCCGCGTTGTGCCCCCCGGGGCGAGCGTCCTCCCCCTGAGATCGCTCGCCCCAGTTTCCCCACACGCTTGCTGCACCGACGCTAGCTGTACGACGCTCTCGAAGCCACGGTCGTTCGGCCAGTCTTGTCCAGACCGAGGGCTGGGATGCAGCCGGTGTTGCCGGGGCGTCGTCGACCCGGGGGAGGGGGACAGACGCCCCGGCACCTTGTCGTCTACGCGCTTCACGGCCAGTTTCCTCGCTCCGATTGGAGCCGTCTTGTGCGGACGCCGTTCTAAACGAAGACTGCGAGCGGCATCGTCATGCCCACATTCCATACGCCGGCATCGACGATCTCGTGGATCTTGAGGTCGCCGGCGACGCTGCAGAGGACGTATGCGTCCTCGCGGGTCATGCCGTGCTCACCGACGAGCCAGGCGATCATGTTGCGCACCGCCGTGCGCGCACCCGTCATCAGGTCGGCGTCGATCCCCATCGTCCCGTAGTACGGCCCGGGTGTCGTGATCGACTCGGGGACGTGGAACGCGGGCCCCGGGATCGCGTGCTCGCGAAGGTGGAAGCGGAGTGTCGCCTGCATGCCGCATTCGATCGCGCTGACGCAGACCTCGCCATCTCCTTGTGCAGCGTGCGGATCGCCGCAGGAGAAGAGCGCGCCGTCGCACCAGATCGGCAACCACAGGGTCGAGCCCGCGACCAGATGCCTGCAGTCGACGTTCCCGCCACCTTTGTGCGGTGGGAACGGATCGGCACGGCCCGGCTCGTCGGTCGGTACTCCGATCGTGCCGAGGAAGGGATGGATCGGCACCTCGACTCCGGGCGCGACCGTCGCCGTCGATCCGCCGCGGAGGTCGTAGATCTTCAGGAACGCCTCCTCGAAGTCGTCAGCGAGGAGCCCGAACCCTGGGATGAAGGTCGTCCAACCCCACGGTCCGGGCGTCAGCTCGAGGATCTCGAGCTCGAGCGTATGTCCGGCAGCGGCTCCTTCGACGTGTACTGGGCCGGCGAGGTTGTAGATCGTCGCGAAGTCCCAAACGACGTCGTCGATGGTGGAGCTCTCCTCGACCTGCCCGTCCCCGGCCATCAGCAGAGAGAAGTGCACGACGTCGCCCGACTCGATTGCGAGCACCGGCTCGCGGCTCGCATCCCAGTCGTGGTGGATCAGCTCTTCGTCGAGCGTGTACTCACGGCTCATCGGCATTCCTCCTCGCGCTGACAGGCAGAGCGTACGAGTGTAGGCCGGGCACGCACCTCAACGGGTCCTTGGCCACGCATATGTCAGGCGTTACGATCGCACTGCGTACTGACGTGTCTCGGGCGCGCCGCCGGCGTGGACGGCATGTCATCGACCTCGCACGACATAGGAGATGAGATGAGGCGGGTACCAAGGATTCTCGTCGCCGCTGCCCTGGTCGCCCTAATGGCGGCCGCAGCCGGCTACGGAAGCACCGCAGCGCCGAAGCAACACCGTGCGAGCGCGGCGACCGACCGCGCGGCGCTGATGCAGGCTCACCGTGGCGGGACGATGAAGCTGCTGGCGAAGTCGGCCGGGGGGACACTCGACCCCCAGGTCAACTACACGCTCCAGTACTGGAACCTCTTCCAGGCAACGTACGACGGCCTGCTCGGCTTCACGAAGGCTGGCGGAGACGCGGCCTTCCAAGTCGTCCCGGACATCGCGGAGAGCCTCCCCACGCCGACGAACGGCGGCAAGACCTGGGTGTTCAAGATCCGCAAGGGGATCAAGTTCTCGAACGGAAAAGAGGTCACCCCGGCGGACGTGGTCGCCTCCTTCCAGCGCATCTTCAAGGTCAAGAGCCCTACGTCGGGCGGGTTCTACGCCGGCATCGTGGGCGCGGCAGCCTGTCTGAAGAAGCCCGCGACGTGCACGCTCAAGGGCGGCATCAGCGCGAACAACGCGGCGCGAACGGTGACCATCAACCTCACGGGGCCGGACCCTGAGTTCAAGTTCAAGCTCGCCGTCCCGCATGCGGCGGTCGTGCCGGCGGACAGCCAGCCGAACGATGCTGGGACGAAGCCCATTCCCGGTACGGGCGCGTACTACTTCGCCTCGTACGACCCGAACAAGCAGCTGGTCATGAAGCGCAACCCCTACTTCAAGCAATGGTCGAAGGACGCGCAACCCGACGGCTATCCCGATCAGATCACCGAGTCGTTCGGACTGACAGTCGAGGCGCAGATCACCGCGATCGAGAACGGCCAGTACGACTGGACGCTCGAGGCGCCGCCAGCGGATCGCCTCGGTGAGATCGGCACGAAGTACGCACCCCAGGTGCACGTCGAGACGCTGACGGCGTTCTGGTACGTCCCGATGAACGTCAACCTACCGCCGTTCAACAACCTCAAGGCGCGGCAGGCCGTGAACTACGCGATCGACCGCAATGCCGCAGTGAAGATCTTCGGCGGTCCTAAGCTCGCCACCCCGTCCTGCCAGGTGCTACCGCCCGGCTTCCCCGGCCACCAGGACTACTGCCCGTACACGAAGAATCCTGGTGCGAAGTGGTCTGCCCCGGACGTTGCCAAGGCGAAGCAGCTCGTCAAAGAGTCGGGCACGGCCGGTCAGAAGGTCGCCGTGGTGACGCCGGACGACGAGGTCAACAAGGCAATGGGCGTCTATCTCCAGAGCGTGCTCAACCAGATCGGCTACAAGGCAACGGTGAAGCCGATCTCGCAGAACATCTCCTTCACGTACGTGCAGAACACGAAGAACAAGGTGCAGATCAACACGCAGCAGTGGTACCAGGACTACCCGGCGGCGTCGGACTTCCTCTACGTCCTGTTCGGGTGCGAGTCGTTCCACCCGGGGAGCGACTCGAGCATCAACATCGCAGGCTTCTGCGACAAGAAGATCAACGCTCAGATGCACAAGGCGCTCACGCTTGGCACGACGAATGAGAAAGCGGCCAACGCTCTCTGGGTGAAGATCGACCGGCAGGTGACAGACGCGTCGCCGATGGCGACCTTGTTCACGCCGAAGCACATCGACTTCGTCTCGAAGCGCGTCGGCAACTTCACCTTCAGCAAGGAGTTCTACTGGCTCGTCGACCCGTCGTGGGTCCCGTAGAGATCGCCGTCGCGGCGGGGCGAACGCCCGGCCTCCGCTCGCACCGCCGTCGATGAGTGACACGCTCCTGGGCGGAACTCCCGTTCAGGCGTCGGCAGCAGGCACGGCGGGGACGAGCCCGTGGGCGCTGGCTCGACGCCGCCTCCTGCGCAACAGAGTCGCAATGGCGATGGTGGGTGTCCTGGCGCTGATCGTCGTGCTCTGCCTCGCAGCACCGCTGTACGCGCAACAGGTCGCTCATACGGATCCCTTCCGCTCGAACCTCGACGGCATGACGGTCGTGAACGGGAAGACGGTGCCGGTGATGCAGCAGGAATCGGGTGGCCTCGGGCTCGGCGTGACGCCGATCGGGCCCACGTGGGATCCGAAGCATTACTTCCTCGGTGCCGACAACCAGGGGCGCGACGTCGCGGCGCGCCTGCTCTACGGCGGGCGCAACTCGCTGCTGATCGGCGTTTCCGCCGCACTTCTCACTTGTCTGCTGGGCACATTGATCGGCCTCGCCGCAGGGTTCTTCGGCGGCGTCGTCGACGGCGTGCTGTCGCGCGTGCTCGACGTCGTCTGGGCGTTCCCGGTGTACCTGTTCGCGATCTGCCTCTCGACCGTGCTCCTCACTAACAGCCTCCGCGTGGGGCCGTTCACGCTCGAGGCGGGCAGCCTCTTATTGCCGATCGGGATCATCGGGATCGTCTACGTCCCGTACGTCGGGCGGTCCGTGCGGGGCGAGGTGCTCTCGCTCCGCGAACGAGAATTCGTCGAGGCGGCCATCGGGCTCGGCTCGTCGTCCTGGCGGCTGCTGTGGAGCGACATCCTCCCGAACGTGATCACGACGGTCATCGTCCTCTTCCCGCTCATGATCGCGCTGGCAATGCTCACCGAGGCGGCGTTGTCGTTTCTCTCGATCGGGGTGCAACCGCCCAACGCGAGCTGGGGGACGATCATCCTGGACGGACAGGGGCTGCTCTACACGCGGCCGGCGGTCGCTCTCGCTCCCGGGATCGCGATCGCGGTCACGGTGCTCGCGCTGAATGTCCTCGGCGACGGGGTCCGTGACGCGCTCGACCCGCGCGCGAAGCACAGAACGGGCGCGTGATGCTGCGGTTCGTCGCCAGACGGATGGTCTCCATGGTGCTCGTGATGTTCGCGATCAGCGTGCTGGTGTTCCTCATCTTCTTCGCCACGCCCGGCGTCGACCCGGCCGCGCGCATCGCCGGGCGCAACGCCGACCAGGAGACCCTGCGCGCGGTCCGCCACGACTTCGGGCTCGACAAGCCAATGCCCGTGCAGTACGCGCTGCTGATGAAGAAGCTGTTCTTCACGCGCGACCTCACGTCGTACGTGAACCGCGGCGCGGAGGTCATCCCGCAGGTTGAGGAGGCCGCGCCGGTGACGCTCTCGCTCGTGCTTGGTGCTGCCCTCATCTGGGTTGTGGCGAGCATCCTGATGGGCGTCCTGGCCGCCGTCTTCCGCGGCTCGTCGATCGACGTGCTCCTGATGATCCTCGGTCTGATCGGCATCTCGATGCCGGTCTTCTGGCTCGGCGAGGTGGTCAACCTCCTCAGCCAGAGCCGCTTCCACGACACGTTTGTCTTCTCCTGGGTACCTCCGCTCGGCTACACGCCGCTGACTGAGTCGCCGTTCGGCTGGTTCAAGTCCCTGCTCCTGCCGTGGCTGACGCTCGCGGTGCTCTACGCCGGCATCTACGCACGAATCCTCCGCTCGTCGATGGTCGAGGCACAGGAGCAGGATTACGTACGAACGGCCTACGCAAAGGGGTTGACCGAGCACCGGGTGCTGCTGCGCCACTCGCTCCGGACGTCGCTGATCGCCTACTTCTCTCTCTTCGGCCTCGACTTCGGCGCCCTCGTCGGCGGCGCCGCCTTGCTGACCGAGGTCGTCTTCGGCCTCCACGGAATCGGGAAGCTGACCTACGACTCGCTCCAGAACTTCGACCTCCCGGTGATCATGGCCTGCGTGATGTACGCGGCCTTCTTCGTCGTCGTGGCCAACGCGCTCGTGGATCTTCTCTATGCCTGGCTCGACCCGCGGGTGCGCGTTGTCTGATACCACCGTTGCGCCACTGCTTGAAGTGCACAACCTCCGCGTCTCGTTTCGGACCGAGGACGGCGTCGTCCAGGCGGTGGACGACCTCTCGCTGTCGGTCCCGTCGGGCGGGGTGCTCGGGATCGTCGGTGAATCCGGGTCTGGCAAGACCGTCTCGATGCTGGCCCTGATGCGGCTGATCCGGGACCCGAACGCGATCGTCGAGGGTCGGGTGCTCTACCGCGGCCGCGACCTGATGACCCTCTCGAAGAGTGAGATGCGGTCGGTTCGCGGCGGTGAGATCGCGATGATCTTCCAAGATCCGATGACCGCGCTGACGCCCGTCTACACGGTCGGCTGGCAGATCGCGGAGCAGCTGCGCGCCCACGAGAAGTTGACCGACCGCCAGGCGCGCGCACGGACGGTCGACCTGCTCGCCGAGGTCGGCATCGCGAACGCCGACCGGCGCGCCGACGAGTATCCACATCAGTTCTCGGGTGGGATGCGCCAGCGGGTGATGATCGCGATGGCGCTTTCCTGCAACCCCTCCCTCCTGATCGCAGACGAGCCGACGACTGCGCTCGACGTCACGATCCAGGCGCAGATACTCGAGCTGATGAAGCGGCTGCAGCGCGACCACGGCTCGTCGATCATCCTGATCACGCACGACATGGGCGTCGTTGCCGACCTGGCGGAGCGCGTCGTCGTCATGTACGCCGGACGCGTCGCCGAGGAAGCACCGAAGTCTCAGCTCTTCCGCGACCCTCAACACCCATACACCTGGGGACTGCTGGGGTCGATGCCACGGGTCGATCGGCCGCGCCTACGGCGTCTGGCCGCGATCCCGGGCGCGCCGCCGTCATTGCTCTCACCTCTGGAAGGCTGTCGCTTCGAACCGCGCTGCCCTCACCGCTTCGAGCGTTGCGCGACCAGGCCGGATCTGCTCGAGCGCGTCTCTTCCGGCAGGCGGGATGCCTGTCATCTCGATCCCGGCGTGCGACCGGCGCTTCGTCAGGTATCGCTGGATCTCGGCAACCGACGGGATAGCGCGTGAGCGCAACTGCAACCGCGACGACGCTGGTGCAGACCGTCGAGCTTGTCAAGCACTTCGGCGTGCGCTCGGGTTCGTCTCACCGGCGCGCGCACGAACGGGTACACGCAGTCGACGGCATCTCGCTCGAGGTGCGCCGGGGTGAGACAATCGGCGTGGTCGGAGAGTCAGGCTGCGGAAAGTCGACTCTCGGCCGCCTGCTGGTGCGCCTACACGAGCCGACGAGCGGGACACTGAGATTCGACGGCGTCGACATCACCACGCTCTCGCGTAAGGAACTCCGCCCCTTCCGGCGTGAGATGCAGATGATCTTCCAGGACCCGTACGCCTCACTGAACCCGCGCAAGCGAGTGCTTCAGATCGTCGGCGACCCACTCCGTATCCATCGAACAGGTTCGTCTGCCGACGTCCGCCGCCGCGTACAGGAGCTGCTCGAGGTGGTCGGACTGTCTCCGGATCACATCAACCGCTACCCGCACGAGTTCTCCGGAGGTCAGCGTCAACGAATCGGTGTGGCACGCGCGCTCGCACTCAGCCCCCAGCTGATCGTCGCCGACGAACCCGTCTCCGCGCTCGACGTGTCGATCCAGGCGCAGGTCGTGAATCTCCTCGGCGACCTTCAGGACGAGTTCGACCTCACATACGTGTTCATCGCCCATGACCTAGGAGTCATCCGTCACGTCTCGGATCGGATCGCCGTCATGTACCTCGGCCTCATCGTCGAGATCGCGCCGGCGGATCTGCTCTACGAGCAGCCGATCCACCCGTACACCGAAGCGCTCATCTCGGCGATCCCGGCGATCGAGACCGACGACAACCAGCCTGCGCAGAGGGAGCGCATCGTGCTCGAGGGCGAGGTGCCGAGCCCGATCGACCCGCCCAGCGGCTGCCGCTTCCATCCGCGCTGCAGATATGCGACCGAGATCTGTAGTTCGGTGCGGCCGCCACTGGCCGACTTCGGCGACGGACGCTTCGCCGCCTGTCACCACCCGCTCGGCGGATTTGCGCCGAGCGGGCTTTCCAAGACCCACACCCCCGATGCCGAAGGAGGATGACATGGCCGGTCACGAGGGACGGATGATCTGGAACGGGCACGAGACCTGGTATCGAGTGATCGGCGAGCTCGATCACGCAGGCGGGCACACGCCTGTCGTGATCTGTCACGGCGGCCCGGGTGCCTCACACGACTACTGCGAGCCGATTGCAGAGCTGCACAGGTTCGGACGCCCCTGCGTCCTGTACGACCAGGTCGGCTGCGGCAAGAGCCAACACATCCCGGATGCGCCCGCCGAGTTCTGGACGCCGCAGTTGTTCAAGGACGAGCTCGCCGAGCTCACCCATCATCTCGGCGTCGAGGGCCGGCACGCCGTCGTCGGTCAGTCGTGGGGTGGAATGCTCGCCATGGAGTATGCGCTCGACCAGCCGACGGGTTTGCGCGGGATGGTCGTCGCCGACTCGCCGGCCAGCATGACCCTCTGGGTGTCCGAGGCGAACCGACTCAGAGCAGATCTGCCGCCCGAGGTGCAGGCGACGTTGACGAGGCACGAGCAGGACGGAACGACGAACGATCCCGAGTACGAGACCGCTGTGAGGGTGTTCTACGACCGCCATCTCTGTCGCGTGCCTTGGCCCGACTGCCTCCAGCGCAGCTTCGACCAGATTGCGGCCGACCCGACCGTCTACCACACGATGAACGGGCCGAGCGAGTTCCACGTAGTCGGGTCACTGAAGACGTGGGGCATCACCGACCGGTTGCACGAGATCGCGGTACCCACGCTCCTCGTCTCGGGCCGCCACGACGAGGCGACACCGCTGATCGTTGGGCAGATCCACGAGCGCATCCCAGGCGCAGAGTGGGCGATCTTCGAGGATTCGAGCCATCTTCCCCACATCGAGGAGCCCGAACCGTTCCTCGAGCGAGTCGAGCGCTTTCTCGAGGCGATCGACTAGTGGACGCAGTCATAAGTTCGTTCGTGTACGGCGGGCTGCAAACCGAGCAGGCCTAGGACGCAGGGAGCCCCGATACCCGCTGGTATCGGGGCGACTGAGGACGACGGCCTGCGAAGCGTTTGCGGCCCGACAGACACACAACCGTACTTGTGGCCGCGTCCACTACTGGACGCCTTCCTCGAGGGCGTGCACGTACTGGGCGCGCTCGTACGCGGCGGGATCTGCGACCGACCGTTCGCTGAGAATTCCCTTCGCGCGCTCCACTGACTCGAACTCGTGCGTTTCGAGCCACTCTCTCAGGCCGCGGTTCATCTCTTCGAAGACCGCGGGGCCACGTTCCAGGGCAGCGGAGGCGATCGTGACGACGTCCGCGCCGGCGAGCAGCAACTTGATCACATCGTCGGCGGTATGGACGCCACCCCCCGCAGCGAGGCTCACCGGCACGCGACCCCGGAGGATCGCGATCCAGCGCAGGGCGAGGCGCAGCTCGTCCGACTGCGAGAGCTTGAGCCCCGACGTCACCGTCAACGTTTCGACGTCGATGTCGGGCTGGACGAAACGGTTGAAGAGGACGAGACCGTCGGCGCGGGCATCGGCGAGCCTGTCGGCCATGTGCGCGAGCGCCGTGTAGAAGGGGCTCAGCTTCACCACGACGGGCACCGTGACGGCGCTCTTGACGCGGTGGACGATGCGGAGCGTTCGATCCTCGACAGCGGCGCCGGACGTGTACTGATCCGTCTCCACCGCGTAGACGTTGAGCTCGATCGCGTCGGCCCCGGCCTGCTGGAGCAGCTCGGCGAGCCGAAGCCAGCCGCCGACCGTCGAGCCGTTGAGGCTCGCGATGATCGGGACGTGAAGAAGAGCCTTGGCTGCCGCGAGGAACTCCGCATACTCGTCGGGTAGTGCGAGCGCGTCCGGGTTCTCGCCGATTCGCTCCTCGAACAGCGACGGCAGGACGACCGCCGACGCGCCGGCCTCTTCCAGCGCACGGAGTGTGTCGAGCTCCCCGGTGAGCGGCGACGCCGAAGCAACCAGAGGGCCTGAAAGCTTCAAACCGAGGTAGCTCGTGCCGAGGTCGAAATCCATGGCGCGAGCTTCGCGCCTCGCGGCGCACGCAGAATCAGGGTCGACCCGGAACCCGTCTCAGGGAATTCACGGTCGCGGGGATGTTCCCCAGTTTATGAAGCGACCGGTATGCGCAGCTCGCGGCCCGAGTAGACGCCCGAGCTCTCAGCCTCGACGAACGGCGCCATCGCCCGCTGGCGCTCCGCCTCGACGTCGGAGAGGCGGTAGCGGTCCCGCGACTCGAGCGAGTCCCAGATCGAGATGCCGACCACCTCGTTCCGGTCCTCTGCGAAGCATTCGTAGGCACGGAGCATCCCCTCGGGAAACTCCTTGGGACGCCACGCACGGCGAAAGTCGTCGTAGGTCCCGGGCTTGATCCTTCGCGTGGTGATCCACACGACGTACGAGTCCTCTGTCATCGCGACCTCCTGCCGAGGAGCGTACCGCTCGAGAGCCTGGATGGGAACGGGTGGGAGCCGTCCGCGTAGGGTTCCCGCAGGTGGACGCACACACGCTTGCGGAAACGCTTCGAGATGTCCTTGGCGACCCGTCTCGGGTCTCGGCCGGCGACTCGGACCGCGACCTGCACAGCGAAGACATGACGTTCCACCCGCCGCACCGGCCCGACCTCGTCGTGTACCCGATCTCGACCGGCGAGGTTGCGGGGGTGCTGGCTCTGGCAGACGAGCAGCGAGTCCCGGTAACCCCGTTCGGCATCGGATCCAGCCTGGAGGGGCATGTCATCCCGGTCGAGGGCGGCATCAGCCTGGATCTGTCCAGGATGAACCGGATCCTCGCTGTCGAGCCCGAGAACCTCACCGCCACCGTCCAGGCGGGCGTTCCCCGCTCAGCGCTCGAGCGCGCGGCCGGGGAGCACGGGCTCTGGTTCCCTGTCGACCCGGGCGCGGATGCGACGCTCGGCGGGATGGCCGCCACCAACGCGTCCGGGACGACCACGGTCCGGTTCGGGAAGATGCGCCCGAACGTGCTCGCCCTGGAGGCCGTGCTCCCGGGCGGGACGGTGATCCGGACCGGCTCTCGCGCACCCAAGACCTCAGCCGGGTACGACCTCACCGGCCTGCTCGTCGGCTCGGAGGGCACGCTCGGCGTCATCACCGAGCTGACGCTCCGTCTTTACGGGATACCCGAGCAGGTCGTCGCCGTCAGGATCTCGTTCCCATCGCTCGAGGCTGCGTGTCGCACCGCGGTCGCCGCCGTCGCCGCCGGGACGGGCGTCCGGCGACTCGAGCTAATGGACGAGCTCAACATCCATGCGATCAACGCGTACTCGGGGACGTCCTACCCCGAGGTGCCGTGCCTGTTCCTCGAGGCGGCAGGAACTTCCGGCTCGGTCGAAGGCGACCTCGAGCTCGTGCTCGCGCTCGCAGAGGCAGAAGACGCGGTCGAAGTCGTCCACGAGCGAGACCCCGACGCGCGCTCACGCCTGTGGGCTGCGCGCCACGGCGCCGGCTACTCCTGGTCGCAGCTCTGGCCCGGATCCAAGCACTGCGCGACCGACGTCTGCGTCCCGCTCGCCGAGCTCCCGGCCGCCGTGGGCGTCGCGCGCGCCGCCGCCGACCGGCTCGGGCTGCGCGCCGGCATCCTCGGCCATGTCGGCGACGGGAACTTCCACGTGGGCGTCACCCTCGATCCGAACGACCCGTCCGAGGTCGCCGGCTGGCACGAGCTCTCTCGCGTCGTCATCGAGGACGCAATCGGCCGCGGCGGAACCTGCACGGGCGAGCACGGTATCGGCCTGGGCAAGCTCGCTGCCCTTGAGCTGGAGCATCCCGATCTCCTGCCGCTCTACCGCGGCATCAAGCAGCTCTTCGATCCCCGCGGGATCATGAACCCGGGCAAGGTGATTGCGTCCCCGTGAAAGCGCTCGTCAAGGCACATGCTGCGGAGGGTCTCTGGCTCGAGGACGTCCCCGAGCCGGAGATCGGGATCAACGACGTGCTCATCCGCGTGCACAAGACGGGCATCTGCGGCACCGACCTCCACATCTACGGTTGGGACGCGTGGGCGCAGAAGACGATCCCGGTGCCCATGGTCGTCGGCCACGAGTTCGTCGGCGAGGTGGTCTCGTTCGGCTCCAATGTGAGCGACTTTCACGTCCGCGATCTCGTCAGCGGCGAGGGGCACGTCGTCTGCGGCCGCTGCCGCAACTGCATGGCCGGCCGGCGGCACCTGTGCGCGCACTCGATCGGACTCGGCGTCAATCGCCCCGGCGCCTTCGCGGAGTATGTCGCGCTGCCGATGACGAACATCTGGCATCACTGGCCGGGCATCGACGAGGACGTCGCCTCGATTTTCGACCCGTTCGGGAACGCGGTCCACACCGCTCTCACCTTTCCCGTGCTCGGCGAGGACGTACTCGTCACCGGCGCAGGGCCGATCGGTTGCATGGCGACCGCGGTGGTGCGCCACGCGGGCGCGCGGCACGTCGTCGTCACGGACGTCAATCCGTACCGACTCGAGCTGGCCCGGGCGATGGGCGCGACGCTCGCCATCGACCCGAGCGAGCGGGAGCTCGCCGATGTGCAGAAGGAGCTCGGCATGACCGAGGGCTTCGACATCGGCCTCGAGATGTCGGGCAACGCAGACGCGTTTCGCAGCATGATCGCGAACATGGCCCACGGCGGTCGAATCGCCGTGCTCGGCATCCCGACGGCCGAGATCACGCTCGACCTCAACCCGATCATCTTCAACATGCTCACGCTCAAGGGCATCTACGGCCGCGAGATGTACGAGACCTGGTACCAGATGACCGTGATGCTCCAGTCCGGGCTCGACATCAGGCCCGTGATCACGCACCGGCTCTCATACCGCGACTTCGAGGAGGCGTTCGCGATCGCCCGCTCCGGGCAATCGGGCAAGGTCATTCTCGACTGGACGGATACAACGGATTGATAGGACGAGGAGGCGGAGGCGCCGTGTACGGAACGCTGCGAGAGGACCTCACCCAACGACTGGCCGTGTCCCGGGAGGCCGGGACCTACAAGACCGAGCTCGTGATGACCACGCCGCAGGGTGCGCACGTCGACGTTTCCGGTCACGGCGAGCTCCTGAACATGTGCGCGAACAACTACCTCGGTCTCGCGAGCCATCCGGCGATCGTCGAAGCGGCACATGAAGCGCTCGACCGCTGGGGATACGGGATGGCCTCGGTGCGCTTCATCTGCGGCACCCAAGCGCTGCACCGCGAGCTCGAGCAGCGCCTCGCTGCGTTTCTCGGCACGGACGACACGATCCTCTTCAGCTCCTGCTTCGACGCCAACGGAGGGCTCTTCGAAGCGCTGCTCGGCGAGGAGGACGCGGTCATCTCCGACCAGCTCAACCACGCGTCGATCATCGACGGCATCCGCCTCTGCAAGGCGCGCCGCTACCGCTACGCGAACGGCGACATGGACGAGCTCGAGGCGCGGCTCGAGGAGGCCGCCGACGCACGCTACCGCCTGATCGCGACCGACGGCGTCTTCTCGATGGACGGATATCTCGCTCGACTCGACGCGATCTGCGACCTCGCCGAGAGCCACGACGCGCTGGTGATGGTCGACGACTCGCACGCCGTCGGCGTGGTCGGGCCCGGCGGCCGCGGGACGCCCGAGCATCACGGTGTCGTCGAACGCGTGGACATCGTCACGGGCACGCTCGGCAAGGCCATCGGCGGGGCCAGCGGCGGCTACGTGTCCGCCAGACGCGAGATCGTGGAGCTCCTGCGTCAGCGCGCGCGGCCGTATCTCTTCTCGAACAGCGTTGCCCCCCCGGTCGTCGCCGCCAGCCTGCGGGCCCTCGACCTGATCGAGAGCTCTCACGCGCTGCGCGACCGGCTGAGGGACAACACAGCCCGCTTCCGCTCCCGTATGAGCGAGTTCGACTTCGACATCCTGCCCGGCGAGCATCCGATCGTCCCCGTCATGGTCGGCGACGAGGTGCGGGCCGCGCGCCTGTCCGACAAGCTCGTCGAGCTCGGCGTCTACGCCGTCAGCTTCTCCTTCCCGGTCGTGCCGCGCGGCACCGCCCGGATCCGCACGCAAATGTCGGCTGCACACACGCCGGAGGACATCGACTTCGCCGTCCAGACCTTCGCAGCCGCCCGCGCCGCGCTCGGCTCGTAGAGGCGACCTAGTACCGCAGGCCCTCGCCGCGAAGGAGCGTCGCGACCGTCCGGCGCAGGATGCCGAGGTCGTAGCGGAGCAGCTGAACGCCCGTCGAGCGAGAGCAGCGCTCGACATAGTCGAGGTCGAGCTCCTCGAAGCTCACCTCTTTCCCTTTGGACACCTGCGCGGGCCCAGTCCACCCGGCGCGTACGAGAAGCCGGTAGTCGACGCCGCGCTCGACCTGCCGCGCGACCATCGCTGGTGGCCAGGGACGCGGCCCGACGAGGCTCATGTCGCCGCGTAGGACGTTCACGAGCTGCGGCAGCTCGTCGAGATACCACGGCTTGAGCAGACGATGTCCCGTCCACGTGAGGTTCGCCTCGTCGGCCTCGTGAATCCGCGCGTGGTCATCAGGACCGTGGATTCGACCCAGAACGTCCATGCGCAGCGTCCGTAGCTTCAGCAGGTGAAACTCACGGCCGCGGGAGACGCGCCGCTCGCGGTAGAGAAAGCTCCCGCGGTCGGCGGAGCAGACGAGCATGTCGACGGCCATCACCCCGAGCACGGCGACTGACAACGGCAAGCTGAGAACGAGCAACGTCACGGCGATGCTGATGTCGCTCAATCGCTTGAGCGCAGGCAACATCGACCGGCTCGGTCTCGGCTCCCCGTCAGGGGCCTGTCCGGAGAGGCCCCTAGACCGCGACGGCCTGCTCCATCTCTGCCGACCACTCGCCTGCGGCGGCATACGAGTTCATGCGCGCCCGGTGCAGGAAGGCGGCCTGACCGGTCTCGACGTTCGCCGCTTCCCCGGCCCAAGCCTTCAGCGCAGACGCCTGCAGCGCGCGGCCGTAGGAGAACGAAAGCGGCCACGGGCTCCCGTCGATCCGGTTGATCGCGTTCAGGTTCTCGGTCGCCTCCAGCTCCGACTGCCCACCTGAGAGGAATACGACCCCGGGTACCGCCGCCGGAACGATCCGCCGGAAGAGGTCGACCGTCAGCTCCGCGATCTTGGACGCAGGCGCCTGCTCGGAACACCCCTTGCCCGAGATGACCATGTTCGGCTTCAGGAGCGTCCCCTCGAGATCGACGCCCTGCTCGTAGAGCTCCTCGTACGTCGCCTGAAGCGTTCGCACCGTCGCGTCGTAACAGACCTCGATCGTGTTGTCCGCGTCCATCAGCACCTCGGGCTCGACGATCGGAACGAGGCCGGCCTCCTGGCAGACGGCTGCGTAGCGGGCGAGCGCTTGGGCGTTTGCGCGGATACAACCGCGCGTCGGGATGCCGTCGCCGATCGTGATCACGGCGCGCCACTTGGCGAACCGTGCACCGAGACCCGCGTACTCCTCGCACCGCTCGGGCAGCCCATCGAGTCCGAACGTGACGACCTCGCCCGAGTGCAGCGCGAGCGGCTTGGCTCCCGTATCGACCTTGATCCCCGGGACGACGCCCTTCGACGCGAGCAGCTCCGCAAACGACGTGCCGTCGTCGGCGCTCTGCCGAATCGTCTCGTCGAAGAGGATGACACCGCCGACGTACTCCTCGAACCCCGGTGTCGTGAAGAGCAGGTTGCGGTAGGCCCGGCGGTTCTCCTCGGTCGACTCGACACCGATCGAGTCGAAGCGCTTCTTGATCGTTCCCGTGGACTCGTCGGCCGCGAGAATGCCCTTGTGATCGGCGACGATCGCGCGGGCGGTCTCGTGCAGCTCGTGTGCGGACATCGCCATTACTCCTTTCGTCTCTCTCGTAAACTTCGCCGAAGGCGGGTGACCTTCTCGGATGGATGGTAGGCGGCGACTCGTCTGACGGTGCCGCTTCGGGAGCGCATCACGATCGACTCGGTCTCGACCCCCTGCGCGCTCGCGCGCACACCGCGGAGAAGCGCGCCGCTCGTGACCCCCGTCGCCGCGACGAACACGTTGTCGCTCGCAACGAGGACGTCGGTCGTCAGCACCCTGTCGACGTCGTATCCCGCGCCGACCAGCTTCTCGCGCTCTTCTTCGTCGCGCGGCCAGAGCTTCCCCTGGATCGCGCCGCCCAGACACTTGATCGCCGCGGCGGAGATGACGCCCTCGGGTGTGCCGCCGATCCCCATCAAGATGTCGACACCCGTGAAGGACTGCGCTGCGGCAATCGCAGGAGCCACGTCTCCGTCGCGGATCAGGTTCACGCGGGCGCCGGCCTCACGCAGCTCGGCGATCAGCGCGTCGTGACGGTCACGCTCGAGCACGACGACGGTGACGTCGCCGACCTCCATCCCCTTCGCCTCCGCGACCCGGCGGACGTTCTCGGTCGCTGAGGCTTCTATGTCGATCGCGCCGGCCGCCTCCGGCCCGACCGCGATCTTGTCCATGTAGACCGCGGCGCCCGGGAAGAGCATGGAACCCCGCTCCCCGACGGCGATCACCGCGATTGCGTTCGGCTGTCCGAGCGCGGTCAATCGCGTCCCTTCGAGCGGGTCGACGGCCACGTCCACCTCCGGCCCGACCCCGTTGCCGACGCGCTCGCCGTTGTAGAGCATCGGCGCCTCGTCCTTCTCGCCTTCCCCGATCACGACGACGCCGTCCATGGCCACGGTGTCGAGCATCAGGCGCATCGCGTCGACGGCTGCCTGGTCGGCGGCATTCTTGTCGCCGCGCCCGATCCAGCGGGCAGCTCCCATCGCGGCGGCCTCCGTGACGCGGACCAGCTCGAGGGCAAGGTTTCGGTCGGGCCCGGCGCTCACTGCGAGGCGGATCCTAGATGGTTGACCGGCAATTGGGGCGGTGCCGGAATTGCCGGTCAACCATCTCCGAACGTCGGCACCTCGACCGCAGCGGCATCTGCGGGCTCGGCGACCACGACCGCTACGCCGCCGACGAGCACGAGCGCTCCACCGACGAGCACAGCCGGTCCGAGCGACTGGCCGAGCAGCGCCCACGCGAGAACGGCCGCCGACACGGGCTCGAGAAACGCAAGCACGCCGATTGCCTGCGCGGTGACCAGACCCAGCAATGTCACGTAGATGATTCCGCTGACCCCCGTGAAGACGACACCGAGTAGGAGCAGTGCGCCCGTCTCCTGCCACGAGTTGGGCAGCACCCGCTCGGCCGTGACGAGCAGAGGCGCGAGCGCGACCGTCGCGGTCACGTACAGCCAGAACGCGAGCGTGACGGGGCTCATGCGCAGCCGCAGCCGCTTGCCTCCGATGACGAGCACGGCATAGGTGGCTGCGGCCCCGAGCCCGGTCGCGACGGCGAGCGGTCGCACATGACCGCCGTTCTCCCCTGCGAGCGCGATGAGGACGATGCCCGTCGTCGCGGGCACGAGCGCCCCGACTGCCACCTTGCTTCTCGTCTCGGGAAGCACCAAGGGCGCCACGACCGAGATGAAGACGGGCGCCGTGTACACGGTGACGACCGCGACAGCGACGGACGACAGCTTGATCGTCAGAAAGAAGAGCGTCCAATGCATCGCGAGCACGACTCCGAGCGCAGCGACCCCCGGCCACGACTGCCCGGGCGAGAGCGAGCCCGCTCGACCCGTGACGCATGCGATCGCCGCGATCGTGACCGCGGCGAGAAGGAGGCGGTAGAAGACGAGCACCGTCGCGTCGAGGTCGACGGCCGAGACGAGAATCGAGATGAACCCCCAGGAGGCGGCTAGGCCGGCAACCGTGACATTCCAGCGCACGGCGCGATCGTAGTCCGACAGGTTTGCCGCCTCG